>OLRC01002366.1_pt1 | contig 10353 bp, 6 predicted proteins | sample 1672081 | NCBI WGS metagenome assembly OLRC01 (sample SAMEA3136643, study PRJEB25190) | human gut metagenome | biome: human gut; feature: human-associated habitat; material: faeces | place: Austria | collected 2013
ATGGCACAGGGGGGGGGCGCCCCCAAGCCTCCCCAAGGCCTCCCCCAAGGACTCCCTGGGGAGCCTTCCGCCGAATGGCCCTTCCCCACCCGCCGCGCACGAAATATCATAGCCGCGCACGCATATATTGCCGGGGAAGGACATCCGTGCGTTCGGCAAGGGGGGCGATGAGAATGAAAAGCGCTTTGAAGTCATGGCTCTTGAAGCCGCAGCCTCGGCTGCGCGCGGGAGGGCTGCTCGTCTTGCTGGTGGCGTCCTCGTTCATCACGCCGCTTTCGCTCGACATGTACACACCGTCGATACCGCACATGGCGGACTATTTCGACACCGGCACGGCCACCGTGAACCTGACGCTCATGGGCTACTACCTGTTCTTTGCGGTGGGCATGCTCGTCTTCGGCCCCCTGAGCGACAAGTACGGGCGCAAGCCCCTGCTCGTCGTGGGGATGGTGCTCTACAGCATAGGCAGCGTCTCCTGCGCGCTGGCCCCCTCCATCGAGGCGCTCATCGCGGTGCGCGTCGTCCAGGCGCTCGGCGCAGGCTCCATGAGCGCGGTGTGCACGGCCGTGGTGAAGGACACCTTCGAGATGGAGCGGCGCGAGAAGATACTGGCCCTCATCCAGGTGCTGTTCGTCATCGGGCCCATCGTGGCGCCGATGGCGGGCACGGCGGTCTTGGCGGTGGCCGACTGGCGCGGGACGTTCTGGGTGCTGACCGTGGTGGGGGTCGCTTGCCTGGCCCTTTCGCTTCTGTTCAGCGAGACGCTCGACGGGAAAGACAGGTACAGGGACAGCCTTGCCAGCACCCTGGGGCGGCTCGTCGTGGTGGCGCGCGATCCGGGTTTCTTCGTCTTCCTCGTCGTCAGCAGCATCTTCGAGATACCGTACATGGCCTACGTCTCCGTCGGCTCCTACATCTACATCGACTTCTTCGGCGTGGGAGAGGTGGGCTACAGCCTGTTCTTCGCCGCAGCCGCGGCGGTGATGGCGGCCGGGCCGGCGGTGTGGCTTTCGGCCTCGAAGCGCGGTATGACGGTGCGGCGCTTCACCACCCTGCTGTTCGTGGCCGTCATATGCGCGGGCGCGGTCATGGCGGTGGCCGGGCACCTGAGCCCGTTTCTGTTCTGCGGCTGCTTCGCCGTGCTGGCGCTCGCTGCGGCAAGCATCCGCCCCTACAGCCTGAACATCCTGCTCGAGCAGCAGGGGCGCGACGCAGGAACCGCCTCGGCCCTGATGAACTGCATGCACGCCGCCCTGGGCTGCATCGGCATGCTGCTGGCCATGCTGCCGTGGTCAAACTTCATCGTTGGCGTGGGCGTGCTGGCGATCGTGTCCGTAGTCGGGGCGCTCGTCGGCTGGATGGCGCTTCTGCGTTCGCGCGTCCCGCTCGCCTGCGTGAAAGGCGACGAGCCCGTCTCGCCGCTATAGCGCCGCAGGAGGCCGCACCGGGAAGGCGAACGCAGAGCCTCGGCGACCCGCGGCTACGACCGAGAGCGCGCATCGGGCGCGCCTCGTTCGCGGCTCGCCCGATGCGACATGGCGCCTCTAAAGCGCTCGCGCAGCAAGATTGCCTGCAGCTATGGCTTCGGCAATGTTCCAAGGTTTGGCCGCATCGCCGACGACATGCACCTCGATGCCGGACGTTTCCTCGCCAAGCGACGGGTTGGGAAGCATGTCCATCGCCTCGATGACGGCATCGCAGGAAAGGGTGATTTCCGCGCCCGTTTCGCCGGCGATCGTCACCTCGCCGTCGCCCACGGAGACGATCTCGGCATGGGGCCATATGCGCATGCCGCGCGCAAGGAGCATCGGCTTGACGAAGGTCTTGACCCAATTGGACTGTCCTTTGTCGAACTGGTCCATGGAATCGGGCGTGACCATGGTCACATGCTTGCCTTGCGCCATCAGGTACAGCGCGGCGTCCACCGCCTGCGCGTTCGAGCCGACGATCGTCACCTCGCTGCCGATCTCCGCAGTGAGGAAATCGGGGAGGGGGATCACCTTCGTGCCGGTCGTTTCTGAAAGCTCCAGGGTGTCGCGAACCCCACCAACGGCTATGATGGCCGCATCGGGTTTCTGATCGGCGATGAACGACGCGTCCACTTCCGTGCCGGTGACCACGTCCACGCCGGCCACTTCGAGCTGACGTGCGAGATAGGAACGCAGATCGCTCAGATTCTCATGCGGGCCCTTTACGGTGCTCGCGAAGTCGAGAAGCCCGCCAACGGCACCGCTCTTCTCGTACAGCGTGACGTTGTGGCCTCGCAACGCCGCGATGCGCGCCGCCTCCATGCCAGCGGGGCCGCCACCAACGACCATGACGTTTTTGACCGTGCCGACGGGCAGCAGGTCGAACCCCTCGGGCATGTCGTCGCGGAAGGCGCGCTGCGTGCACGCGTTGACGCGGCAATGCTCGTAGGTGTTGCCTTCTTCGTCGTAGTCGAAATGGCAGTGGAGGCAGCGGGTGCACGGCGCTATTTCGTCGATGCGTCCCTCCTTGAGCTTGTTCGCGTATTGCGGGTCAACCGTAAGCGGACGGTTCATCAGCAGGAAGTCTACCTTGCCTTCCGCAAGCGCCGCCTCGAAGAGATCGGGAGCATGGGCCGGGTCCATGTACGTGACGGTGCCCACGGGAATGGAGACGGCGTCCTTGAACTCGCGCGCCACGTCGAGCATCATGCCGCAGCCCGAGTACTCTGAGATGAGCTTTCCCTGCCAATGCCGGGAAAAGTCGAACTGGGTGCCATAGGCGGTGGTGCCGTCGATGCCGTAACCGGTGAAGTACAGGTCGGACGCGAACTGGCAGACGTGCATGCCCAAAGGCCCAAGGCGCACGTGCAAGGAATCGGCGCCGGCCGCTTCGAGCATCTTCGCGATCTCCAGGTTCTCTTCGACGGTGGTCATGAGGGAGCTGTCGCCGAGCGCCTGGTCGTTCTCTTCGATGCCGTTGATGAGCACCTGCACCGCGAAATCGCTCCCGCACGCTTCCTTGATGCCCTGGATCATCTCGCAGACGAGACGCGCGCGGTTCTCGAACGACTGCGGGCCGTACTCGTCGTCGCGGTGGTTGCGCATGCGCGAGAAGAACGACTGCCCGAGGTTGTTGCCGGCCGCGTTGATCTCGACGGCGTCGAACCCCTTGTCCTTGAGCGTCTTGGCGGCCGAAACGGTATCGGCCACGACCAGGCCTATCTCTTCGCGCGTCAGATCTCCCGCCACGGCCGAGGCGAACTGCCCCGACGAGTCCTTCTGCGTGCCGCTGAACGCAATGCCCATGCAGGATATCTGATAGCCCACGTAGGCGCCCTCTTCGTGGATGGCGTCGGCGATGCGCTCGAAGGGGACCTTGTCCATGGACTGGGCGCGCGCATTGGGGAAATGCTCGTATTTGTCGGCGCAGTCCTCCATCCACACCAAGTCGATCCCGCCCTGCGCGAAGCTGCGGTAATAGGCGACGATCTCGTCTTCGTTGCCCTGGGTGTCGGAGCCCGCAGCCGATTTCACCATGCGGTTCGACAGTTCGAGCGAGCCTATCTTGACACTCGAGAACAAGGTGACGAAATCGGTGGTGTTTCCTCGGTAGTCGTCGCTTTGCGGATTGAGCTTCGATGGAGCCTGCCGGACTTCGACGGACCGATCCGCCTCGGATGCACCCGCCGCTCCTTTCTGCTCCGCAGCCGTCCTTCCCTGCGGAGCGCATCCGGCCAACATCCCTCCCGTCAGAAGACCGCCTGCGGCAGCTGCGGCGGCTCCGGTCAAAAAGCCCCTTCTCGTCAAGTTGGATCCTGCATTGGCCATGTTTCCCCTTCCTTCCTTGCTTGCCTTCCGTCCTTTTCCGTCCGGCGTCGAAAGCCGGACGTCGTGAGGGACCATAGGCCGAAAGGCAAGCCCGCGCCATGGCCCAAAGGTTCGATTTTACGCGGCAAAGGGTCGCCCAAAGGGTTGAGGCCGCACGTCATGCCTGATCGAAGACGGGCTACGCAAGGCCTTCCCTGCGGACGCCCCAAAGCCTGCGACAACCCGGATGACCCGAAGAAAGCGTCCGGTCAGGCAAGGCCGCCCTTGCCTGTCGGCTCAAGGAGGTCGATGAGTTCGTCGCGGGTGCCCACGCCCATTTTGGAATAGATGTGGTTCGCATGGGTTTTCACGGTAGACTTCGAAATGAAGAGCCTGTGTCCGATGTTCGTGTAGCTGCGGCCCTGCAAAAGCGCGTAAAGCACTTCGCTTTCCCGTGGGGTGAGGTCGTACCGTGCGGCAATGGAGGCACAGAGCGTTGCGGGGATGGAGGGAGGCTCGTCGTTGCCGTGCGGGTTCTTGAGGGTCTGCAAGAGGTACACGACGAACTCGAAGACCACCACTGCCAAAAGCACGATCACGCATATCAGGCACCCGACGGGAACGTCGATGAGATCGCGCAGGATCCGCCCTGCGGCGAACAGGAGGTCCTTGAGACAAAACAGGGCACAGGCCAAAGGCAGGTAGGGGGCACCGAACACCAGGCGAACCGAGGCGAGAATGCCCATGAATGCCACGTCGATTTGGGCATACACGGCAAACAGGAGCACCCAAAGGAAGCTGATGGAACTGTCCGACACGGCGGCCACCACAAGCAGCACGACGATGGAGCAGGTGGCAAGCACCCAATAGAACGCAGCGATCGAACCGGAATTCGAGCCGAGCTTGCGTGCAAAGGCGATGACGGCTGTCGAAACGAGCGGTGAGGCGACGAGAAGGGCATAGGCTCCATACTCGCGGTAACCGGTTTCGTTCATGACGAGCAGTCCTTGCACGAAGCGGGCCGCAAAAGCAGCAACCACGACCAGCTTGATGGCGCCCCACACTTCGCGCACGGGCGCCGCCTGCCTGCAAGCCACTTCGTTCGCAACGGGATCGAGACGAAGCTCCCTGCGCAAACAGTAAAACGAGACGGCCACCACGCCGATGCGGACGACGAAGGCGAGAACGCTTCCCGACGAGGAAAGGCCGAGCACGATGGGCGGCAGGCAGGCGACCGCCGACGAAAGGGCAGACGAGCCGGAAAGGCAGACGAGCGTGGCCCGCAAGGTCTTTTTCTGGAAAACGGACAGCCACAGCCGGCAGTACAACGCGAACCCGCAGGCGAAAAGCGCCGAAGAGGCGGCAAACAAAAAGGCGTTTTCGACATTGTGGGCGAACATTGCAACGTAGGCTTCTTGGGTTCCGAACGCAGCCAAAAGCAAGGCGAGCGAAACGACGAAGAAAAAGCCGGTCGATCCCCTGTCAAAACGGTCGAGAACGAGGATGGCGATCCACGCCGCTGCAGAGGAAAAGCCGATCAGCGCTTGGTAGTCCATGGGAATCGTGGTATAGAAGCTGTACACTCGCTGATACACGAGCATGAGCACTACGAACCCGAAAGAGGTCCAAGAGCACGAACCCTCGCGATTCCCCTCCATACTCCACCTCTTCTCGAACGGGGTCGCCGAAAATGTCATCCGAGCCCGGACGGGCGCTCCCGCATGCGCCTCGGAACGCTCGCGGCAGCAAGCCCGCCCGACCACCAAGGCGGCGCGCCCCTAGTCCCAGATAAGGTCCATCATCTCCTGGCGGTCGTGGACGCCCAGCTTAGCATAGATGTGGGTCACATGGGTCTTCACGGTGCCGTCCGACAGCACCAGCTCTTCCTGGATGAACGAGCGCGTGCGCCCTTGCGCGAGCAGCGTGAACACCTCGGTCTCGCGCGGAGAGAGCCGGTAGCGCCGCGCGATCTCAAGGCAGGTGTCTGCAACCGTCTCCGAAAGGGGCGCGGCCTCCCCTTCGGCGGGGCGTGCCTCGTCCGCCTGCCTTCGGCCGGCGAACCACGTGGCATACAGGGCGCCGATGACCAGCGCGTAGGTGGCCAGCATCACGAGCAGCGTGTCGACGATGGCCGCCGTGCTGAGCAACAGCACCCAGGCGATGGACGCGAAGGCGTAGACGGCGCCGGCAAACCCCATGACGCGGTACGACGGCAGGTCGAGCACCTCGAGCGCGCAGGCCACGACGGCCCAGAACAGCAGATGGGCAAACAGCTCGTCGATCTGAATGACCTCGGTGAGGAACCCCAGGAACTCGGCGCCGGGACTCGCCTGGATGGCGACGACGAACAGGCCCACGAGGATGAGCAGGAGCGCCGGCTGGAAACGGAGCGTGAGCGCGGCGTCGGCCATGCGCACGACGGCGACGTAGGCGAACGCCGCCACGCACGCCGCCGGCACCACGATGCCGAAGAGCAGGAACTGGTCCGTCGATATGTTGGCGTTCGTGTCGCCCCACATGCCCAGGTAGCTCACCGACCGGATGACGGCAAGGACAACGGCCGCGACGGCGAGCAGGATGAGCATGGCACGCCGGTCCGCCTGCGACGCAGCCACGGACGGACGTGGAAGCGACGAGACGCCGAAGACCGTGTGCCCGACGGGCGCGCCGGCGTTCCCCTTCTCCGCCTGCTCCCCCGCGTCGGAGGCCGGCCGGGCCGCCACGACGGCGGCCTCGAACACGAGCGCGGACGCCACGGGCGCGACCATGGCGACGGCCACCTGCACGTCGGGAGTGGCATAGGAGGTCAGCAGCAACAGCAGGGGCAGCTTCACCACCAGGCCGCCCGCGATGCTGGCGACCGTGCAGACCCAGCCCTGGGTGCGGGCGAGCAGCAGGATGTAGCGCGCGACGAGCCAGAAATAGCACACGCCCGCGACGAACAGCCCGCCGACGGCAAGCGCAGAGGCCTCGAAGAACGTCTGGTGATACGACAGGCCGAAGCAGGCCGTGCCGAACGCGGCCAGAAGCGGCAGCACGAACCTCAGCACCCCGTCGGCATGCTTGAGGAAGCGCGGCGCGCAGGCGAACGCGAGCGCCGACACGAGGATGCCGCCGAGAAAGAACAGCCGTGGATTCGTCCAGTTCTCCATGCCGGAGGCCGACGACAGAAAGCCCAGCGTGTGACCCATGAGCGTGCACCAGACCAGGTTGAGCCCCAGCCCGCACGCCGCCAGCACCACGCACGCGTTGATGTGAAAGCCTTTGCCCCGTGTCATCCCGATAGCGCCCCCGCGCCCCTTCCCTGCGGCCCGACTCCCGAAAACCGCTTCCCATTATCGCACGACCGCGGCTCGCCTGCACCCCTCAACTTGCAAACGGGTCGCACCGCTTCGAAACGTTTCCCAAGGTCGCAGGGGCATCCACCAAAATGTCCGATGCCTTGCAGGGCCGCTTTTACAGGAATTACGACCCCTCGGGGATGGCCCGGGCCGACGCGTGTGCCCTACGATGGCTCGGTTCGCCGTCCACTCCGCCGCAACGGACGAAAGGGGGAAGGAGCGCGGCACGGCCCATTGCATGCCGCGACAGGGCGAAGGAGGGGCGGGACGAAGACCAGGACCGAAGGAAGAGGAGGACCGATGAGATTCAACAAACACCTCATCATCGCGGCGACCTGCGCCGTGTGCGCGGTCGGCCTCGCGGCAGGATGCGCGCCGCAGCAGGCCGAAAGCGGCCCGGGCACATCGGGCGGGGACGCCGGGCAGGGGCAGGAACCCTCGCAGGAAGAAAGCCTCACGCCCGAGCAGCAGGCCGTCATAGACGGCGCCGAGGGGACCACGAACGCCGACATCAACGAGGACTTCTACCCGGGCAAGGAGTACCTGGACAACCTGTGGGACCGCTGGGACCAGGTGGCCGAGGAATACGCGCCCGAGATCAGGACGCTGCCTGACGGCAACATGGTGCAGCGCACGCCCACCGAGTACGCGGTAAACCCCGACGCCTGGCAGATCCAGGCAGGCAGCAACTCGTACAACACCTACTGGCTCGACGCCGACAACCGCGGCTGCGAGTCGTGCCATGCGGACATGAACGCGCTCCTGAAGAACCTTCCCTACGAGCATCCGGTGGCATGGAACGACGAGCTGGACAACAAGATGACCGTGCAGCAGTGCCTGTTCTGCCATTCGTACGCGCCCGGCTACATCGCCAAGCAGTACGAGTTCGGAACGCTCATGCACGCCGTCCACTACAACACCCGCAACAAGGCGGAGTTCGCGAACGACTACCAGGGCGACTGCATGTCCTGCCACAACGCCACCGAGAACGGCGAAGGGCTGGAGTTGTGGGACCTCACGAAGTACGACCGTTTGTGGGGCATCAACGACGTCGAGAACGTCCAAGGCGAGTTTTCCATCGACCAGGAGAAGACCCAGGGCCAAGACGGCGTGTTCTCCTACGACTGGATGCATGCCTACTACGACAACATGCGTCATGGCGCCGGCGTGAACGGCCTTGACCTCGAGATGCCGCAGAGCCTCTTCGACGAGTGGACCATCACCGTGGACGGCAGCGTGAACGAGCCGTACACGGCCAAGCTGCCCGACCTCATCGCCGAGGCCGAGGCCGCGGGCGTCGTGGTGACCAAGACGTCGAAGATGGTGTGCAACTGGAACCCGGTCGGCGGCGGCGGCGCCACCAACACCGAGATCACCGGCATCCCCGTGGGCTGGCTCATCGAAAAGGCCGGCGGCATGAAGGAGGGCACCACCGGCGTGAAGGCCCTGCGTGCCGACGGCAGCTCGCAGCGCGCCTTCCCCAAGTCGAAGGTGGAGGCGAACGAGGCCCTGCTCGTGTACAAGATCGGCGGCGAGTACCTGGACGCGACGCGCGGCTACCCGTGCACGAACTGGGTCGAGGGCGTCGACGCGCAGATCAACTCGAAGCAGATCGACACGTATCACGTGACCGACGAGGACATCGACTACACCGACAAGTGGGCCGGCAACCCGAACGGCTGGCAGAACGAGGACGGCGTGGCCATGAACCATCCCAACGCCACCATCCTGGGCGTGCCCGACGGCCTTCTGGTGCAGAACGGCCAGCCCCACACGTTCAGCGGCTACGTCGACGCGTTCGACGAGAAGATCGCGAGCATGGAGTTCTCCATGGACCGCGGCAAGACGTGGACGAAGTACGACCTGGGCGACACCGACCGCAACAAGCTCGTCTGGTGGAGCTTCACCTACACGCCTGAACTGGAAGGCGCCTACTGCCTGACCGTCCGCGCCACCACCGAGAGCGGCCAGCAGAGCTTCGAGACCCAGACCGTCATGTTCAACGCCAAGGACAAGCTGCCCAGCCCCGAGGAGACCACCGTGCTCGAGAGCGCGGCGCTGGTTCCCCCGAAGGCCGAGGCCCCGTCCGACGAGAAGAGCGAGTAAGGAGGACGCCATGGCTTTCAACATTACCAAGAAGTTTGCCGGCGGCGTGGCCGGATCGGCCCTGCTGATGTTCGGCGCGGCGACGGCGGCCGGAAGCGCGGTCGCGGCCACGCCGCCCCAGACCGCCGGCGCGGACCCGTCCGCCACGACGCACGTCGTGAACGACCAGGAGGTTCTGGCGCGCTTGCTGGACCAGGGAGACGCACCCTACGTGCGGCTTGCCAACGTCGAGGGCGCGTTCGCCTTCAACCAGGAAGGCACCACGCCCAACGACGAGCTGTTCAACGTGTTCGGCACGGCGCTCACGTCCATGTGCTCCAAGCCCGCCGTCGAGCTGGCCGAATCCGAAGGCGGCGTGGCCAACTTCTACGTGAACGTGGGCGGCAACGTGAAGAAGAGCTTCACCATCGACGTGCGCGAACTGGCCGAAGACAAAAGCCAGGAGACGCTGATGGCATGCTCGTGCGCCACCGGGGCGCCCTTCGGACAGGCGCGCGTCATGGGCGTGCCGCTGTCGGCCGTGGTGGAGATGGCCGATTTGGAGGACGGCGTGAACACGGTGACGGCCTACGGCGCCGACGGCTTCGGCCAGCCGCTGCCGCTCCAGTACGCGCTGGAGAAGAACGCACTTTTGGTGTACCAGGTGAACGGCGAGGAGCTTTCGTCAAGCGCCGGCTCGAGCCTGCAGCTGTGGATGCCGGAAACGGTGGCGCGCTACTTCACGCGCAACATCGTGGACATCGAGCTGACCCAGGAGGCCGAGGAGCCCGTGCTGCAAGGCATGGACCCGTGCTACCGCAACAAGGTGAACGTCCTCAACTACTCCGACGGATGCGTGTTCAAGGCCGGGGACGAGATCACGTTCGAAGGCGTGGCCGACGATCTGGGCAGCCCCGTCACAGCAGTGGAGTTCTCCTTCGACGGAGGAGCCACCTGGACGTCGTGCGCGACCGAAGGGGCCACGGCGGACAAATGGGTGAACTGGCAGTTCACCACCACGTTCGAGGACGCGGGCGACTACCGCATGACCGTGCGCGCGAAGACCGCCGACGGCGAGGTGTCCCCGCTCGCCGCCACGCTGCTGTTCGAAGTGGCGTAAGGCGAAATACCGCACGGACGCAACGGGGGCG
>OLRC01002367.1_pt1 | contig 10346 bp, 13 predicted proteins | sample 1672081 | NCBI WGS metagenome assembly OLRC01 (sample SAMEA3136643, study PRJEB25190) | human gut metagenome | biome: human gut; feature: human-associated habitat; material: faeces | place: Austria | collected 2013
ATGCCGAGCAGAACGCCATCATCCAGGCGGCGCGCTACGGCATCAACATCACGGGGGCGTCCATCTACGTCAACACGCAGCCGTGCATCGTGTGCGCCAAGATGCTCATCAACGCCGGCATCGACGAGATCGTCTACCAGAACCCGTACCCGGACGAGCTGGCCATGTCCATGCTCGAGGAAGCCGGCATGAAGCTGCGCGTGTTCGACCTGTAAACGAGATAGGGGAATGAGATAGGGGACGGGTGTGTCAGGGGGGGGGGACGGGTGATTTGACACGCCCTCCTGACGTAAAATGAGCCACTAACCCCGTCCCCCTGTCTCATTCCTGTCCTTTTCCGCTTGGAGAATATACGGTTTCGTTTACCGTTCCTTCGCGCTTTATGCAGTTTTTTGACCGGTTTATTCCTCCACTCACCCAAATTTTGTAAGTTTTTGTAACCCTGCCGTCAGCCGAACGTGAAGTTCCGTTATCATACGAGTCGGCTTGGTAGGATGCGTACTTGTGCGCTCGACGGTCAAGAAGAAAGTGGGACATGGCTGTAGCTATCGTATTGGGGGCGCTCGCGGGCGCTGCGGGGTTCGCTCCGCTGTTCGCCGGCTTGCGTATGACGAGACGAGTGACCGATACCAGCAACCTGGGGCACGCCGGTGCCCTTCTTTTGGGTGTGCTGCTCTCGGTCGCTGTGCTCTTCGTAACCGCCATCGCCTGCGCGCTCCTTGCGCGCGAGTTCGTCCTACCCTTCGTTCTTGCCGAGGTCGTGGCCCTTTCCGTCGCGGCTATCGGGTTCGGCGTCAGCAATCTAGTGCGGAAGTAAGATGGAAAGGTAAAGACACGTGAATCCTCTTGAATCCCTAGCGGAACAGGTACCTCACCTGCAGCATTCTTTCGATTCCGCCTTCGTGTTCGGGTCGGGATCGTTCGGCATGACGCAGTACGTGCTGTGGATGCTCATCTGCTTCCTCATCACGCTCGTCGTCGTGCTTGCTGCCAGCAAGCGCCTCACGATCATCCCCACGAACAAGTTCACCAACATGGTGGAGTACGGCTACGAGTTCGTGAAGAAGGACATGGGCGAAAGCGCCATCGGCCACGGCTACAAGAAGCACCTGCCGTTTCTGGCCACTCTGTTCTTCTTCATCCTGATCAGCAACTTCGTGGGCCTCATCCCCGGCTGCAAGACCCCCACGGGTTCCATCAGCATCACCTGGGCGCTTGCGGCCATCTCGTTTATCTACTTCATCTTCTGGGGCATCAAGGCCAAGGGCCTCGGCGGCTACCTCAAGTCGTTCGCGCCCGCCGGGCTGCCGGTGGTCATGGTTCCCGTCGTGTGGTTCCTCGAGCTGTTCTCCACCGTGCTGCGCGTGCTCACGCTGGCCGTCCGACTCTACGGCAACATGTTCGCCGGCCACATGGTTCTCGGCATTTTCGCGCTGCTCACCAGCGTGTTCATCGGCTCCGCCATCCAGGGCGCGGGCGTGGCCGTCGGCGGCGTCTCCATCGCGTGGATGCTGTTCCTGTTCGCCATGTACGCGCTCGAGGTGCTGGTAGCGTTCCTGCAGGCCTACGTGTTCACCATCCTCAGCGCGGTGTACATCGGCCTGGCCACGTCCGACCACTAGGTCGAATCCCGCGTCCTTCCCGAAGGGGGAGGGCGCACGCGCGTCCGCGCGGCAACGTTTGGTGTTTGACCGGCTATTCCACGGCTGGTTGACATAGAAGGTGTCCATGGTTCTCGGGAAAAGCCCGAGAACGGTAAAAGGAGGAAACTGTGGAAATTACACTCGCTCTTGCGGCTCTGAAGCTCGTGGGCTACGGCCTGTCGACCATCGGCCCCGGCCTGGGCATCGGCATCGCCTGCTACGGCTGCTGCGTCGCCACCGCTCGCCAGCCCGAACTGCAGGGTCGTCTGTTCACGAACTTCATCATCGGTGCTGCTCTCGCCGAGGCTCTGGGCCTCATCGGCTTCGTGCTTACCTTCATCGTGTAACTAAGCCTCATTCGGATACCGTGCCGTATAAGGCTTACATAGGAGGTAACGTACGTGAAAGCTAAAGCGAAAGAAACATCGGCCCGTATCGGGCTTGCCGCGCTTGCCGGCGCCGGCATGACGTTTGCTTTCCCTGCGCTCGCGTTCGCGGCTGAAGAAGAGTCATCGGGCGGCCTGAGCGCCATCCTGCCCGACATGGCGGAGTTCATCCCCATGCTCGTGATCTTCATCCTGCTCTGGATCGTTCTGGCCAAGTTCGGTTGGCCGAAGTTCGAGGCCATGCTGGAGAAGCGCGAGATGACCATCAAGGATTCCCTTGAGAAGTCCGAGCAGGCTCGCGTCGAAAGCGAGCGCGTGCTTGAGGAATACAAACGCCAGCTGGAGGATGCCAAGGCCCAGGCCGCCCAGATCGTCGCAGATGCGAAGAAGACGGGCGAAGCCGTGAAGGCCGACATCACCGACAAGGCGCAGTCCGAGGCCACCGCGATGATCGAGAAGGCGCACAACGCCATCGAAGCGGAGAAGAAGGCCGCCATCTCCGAGCTGCAGGGCTCGGTTGCCGACCTGTCCGTCTCCGTTGCGTCTCGCCTGATCGGCGAGGATCTCAACGATGCCGAGCACCGCAAGATCATCGAGCGCTACGTGAACGAGGCGGGCAGTTTCAATGCCAACTAACCGCCAAATTCTCAAAGAGAAGGTCGCGACGTATGCGTCCGTGCTTCTGGACGGCGCATACGAAGCAGGCGGTCAAGACGCCGTGCTCGAGGTCCGCGACCAGGCCGAGCGCATCATGCGCATCGCACGTTCGAACATGGATCTCTCCGACGCCTTGGAGGACAGCTCCTATACGCCCGAGCAGAGGGGTCAGCTGGTGCGCAACCTGTTCGCATCATGCAACCCCGTCCTCGTCGACGTTCTGGCCGTCATGGCCGATCGCGGGGACTTCGCGTTGCTGTCGCGCGTATGGGCCAGCTATGGAGAACAGCTCGAACGCAAGCTGAACGTCACCGTCGTCGACGTCACGACCGTCGTCGAACTGGACGATCATCTGCGCGAGGTCATTACGAAGAAAGCTGAGGCCGACCTGGGAACGAACGTCGTGTTGCGCGAGCACATCGACAAGTCCCTGCTCGGCGGCATATTGATGAGTGCCAACGGCAAGCGAATCGACGCCAGCGTCCTGTCGCAGTTGGAAAGCGCTCGCAACGTGCTCAAACTATCAACAGATGGAGGTGAATGCTAGTGACTGAAATCACCGCACAGTCTATTGACGAGGCACTGCGCAAGCAGCTCGATGCGCTCAATACGAGCGTCGAATCTCGCGAAGTCGGAACCGTCATCCAGATCGGCGACGGTATCGCGCGCGTCGACGGCCTCAAGGACGCCATGGCGGGCGAGCTCCTCGAGTTCGTGGGTTCCAACGGCCAGACCGTCTACGGTATGGCCCAGAACCTCGAAGAGGACGAAGTCGGCGCCGTGCTGCTTGGTGACGTCACCGCAATCAAGGAAAACGACCAGGTGAAGACCACCGGTCGTATCGTGGAGATCCCCTCGGGCAAAGAGATGCTCGGCCGCGTGGTGAACCCGCTCGGCATGCCGATCGACGGCAAGGGTCCCATCAAGGCCGAAGGCATGCGCCCGGTGGAGTTCAAGGCTCCCGGCGTCATCCAGCGCCAGCCCGTCGAGGAGCCGATGCAGACCGGCATCCTGGCCATCGACTCGATGATCCCCATCGGCCGCGGCCAGCGCGAGCTGATCATCGGCGACCGCCAGACCGGCAAGACGTCCATCGCGGTTGATGCCATCATCAACCAAAAGGGCAAGGACATGATCTGCATCTACGTCGCCATCGGCCAGAAGGCGTCCACGGTCGCCGGCCTGGTGGAGACGCTGGAGAAGCACGGCGCGATGGAGTACACGATCATCGTGAACGCCTCGGCGTCCGACTCCGCTCCGCTGCAGTACATCGCCCCCATGGCGGGCGCCGCCATCGGCGAGTACTTCATGTACAACGGCGAGAACGGCCAGCCGGCCACGGCCGACAACCCGGGCCGCCACGTGCTGTGCATCTACGACGACCTGTCCAAGCAGGCCGTGGCGTACCGCCAGATGTCGCTGACGCTGCGCCGCCCGCCGGGACGCGAAGCGTACCCGGGCGACATCTTCTACCTGCACTCCCGCTTGCTGGAGCGCGCGGTCAAGATGTCCGACGAGTACGGCGCGGGCTCGCTCACGGCGCTGCCCATGATCGAGACGCAGGCCGGCGACGTGTCCGCCTACATCCCGACCAACGTCATCTCCATCACGGACGGCCAGATCTTCCTGTCCACCGACCTGTTCTTCCAGGGCCAGCGCCCCGCGGTCAACGTCGGCATCTCGGTGTCGCGCGTCGGCGGCTCCGCGCAGGTCAAGGCAATGAAGCAGGTTGCCGGCACGCTGCGCCTCGACCTCGCGTCCTACCGCGAGCTGCAGGCGTTCACGCAGTTCGGCAGCGACTTGGACAAGTCGACGCAGGATCAGCTGAACCGCGGCGCCCACATGACCGAGCTGTTGAAGCAGGGCCGTTACGTGCCGATGCCCGTCATGGACCAGGCTATGTCCATCTACGCAGGCGCGCATGGCTACCTCGACGACATCCCGGTGTCCGACGTCGTCCGCTTCCGCGGCGAGTTCCTCGACTTCATCCACGCTTCCAAGCCGGAGATCGTCGAGGCCCTCGAGAAGGCGCAGAAGTTTACCGATGCTATCGAAACCGACCTGAACGCCGCTATTGAAGCTTTCAAGCTGCAGTTCTCGCCCTCGGCTTCCTAAGGCAGGTAGACTATGCCCAACCTTCACGACATAGAAAGGCGTATCGGCTCCGTCTCTTCGACGAAGCAGATCACGCGCACCATGGAGATGGTGGCGGCTGCGAAGATCCGCCGCGCTGGAGAGCGCGTGGCGGCCGCGACGCCGTACTCCGAATCCATGGTCGAAATGTTGGCCAACGTTGCCAAGCGTGTAGGTGGCTCCGATAACGCGCTGTTGCGCAAGCACGACGAAGTGAAGAACGTGCTGTTCGTCGTGGTTGTGTCGGACCGCGGCCTTGCCGGCGGTTTCAACAGCAACGTGCTGCGGCACGTCGAGCGTCTCATGAAGGAAAAGCAGGCCGCAGGCGCGTCCGTCGAGGTCGTCGCCTGCGGTAAGAAGGCCGTCGGGTACTTCACCTACCGCAAGGTGGAACCGGTGCTCGGATTCGCGGACCTTTCTGCCGATCCGACGGTGGAAGAGGCCGCGTCCATCGCGGCGTACGCCATCGACGGGTACGAGAACGGCACGATCGACGAGGTGGTTGTCGTGTACAACCACTCGAAGAACGCTGCCGAGCAGGTGCTGCGCACGGAGCTCGTGCTGCCCGTGGACACGGCTGCGCTCGATGCCGAGCTCGCCGCCGAAGGCGTGCAGCAGGATGCGGGCGAGGCGAAGCTCGAGGGCGATGTGATCTTCGAGCCCAGCGCCGAAGCCGTCCTCGACCGTTTGCTGCCGGCGTATGTGCGCACGACGCTGTACCATGCGCTCATCGACTCGGCCGCTGCCGAGCAGGGCGCGCGCCGCAACGCCATGATGTCGGCTACGGACAACGCTACCGAAGTGCTCGAAACGTTGACTAGATTGTATAACCGCGTACGCCAGGGCGCTATCACGACGGAGATTTCCGAGATCGTCGGTGGCGCAGCGGCTTTGGAGGATTAAATGGCTGAACAAATGCTTACGAAGGAGGAGCTCGAGGCCAGCAAGGGCGCTACCGGTCGCATCGTGCGTATCGTCGGCCCTGTCGTTGACGTCGAATTTCCCCCTGATCAGCTGCCGGCGATTTACAACGCGCTGACGGTTGATGCCAAGACCCTGGCGGGCGACTTGCACCTCGTGCTCGAGGTCGAGACGCACCTGCCGGGCAACCTTGTCCGCTCGGTGGCCATGAGCTCGACGGACGGTCTCGTCCGCGGCCTCGAGGTCGTCGACACGGGCAACCCGATCATGATGCCCGTGGGTCCCGAGACCCTGGGCCGCATCTGGAACGTCATGGGCGAGCCCGTCGACGAGAAGCCGATGCCCGAGGTGAAGGGCTACATGCCCATCCACCGTCCGGCTCCGGACTACGACGAGCTGTCCACCACCACCGAGATCTTCGAGACCGGCATCAAGGCCATCGACCTCGTCGAGCCCTTCGTCAAGGGCGGCAAGACGGGCCTGTTCGGCGGTGCCGGCGTGGGCAAGACGGTTATCATCCAGGAGCTCATCAACAACCTGGCCCAGGAGCACGGCGGCACGTCGGTGTTCACGGGCGTGGGCGAGCGCACCCGCGAGGGTACCGACCTCTACCTGGAGATGAGCGACTCGGGCGTCATCAACAAGACCTGCCTCGTGTACGGTCAGATGAACGAGCCTCCGGGAGCGCGTCTGCGCGTGGGCCTCGCAGGCCTCACCGAGGCGGAGTACTTCCGCGATCAGGGCCAGGACGTGCTGCTGTTCGTGGACAACATCTTCCGCTTCACGCAGGCCGGCTCCGAGGTGTCCGCTCTGCTGGGCCGCATGCCCTCTGCCGTGGGCTACCAGCCGACGCTGGCCACCGAGATGGGCGATTTGCAGGAGCGCATCACGTCGACGTCCACCGGCTCCATCACGTCCGTGCAGGCCGTGTACGTGCCCGCCGACGACCTGACCGATCCCGCGCCGGCCACCACGTTCACGCACCTCGACGCGAAGACGGTTCTGTCCCGTTCGATCTCCGAGCTGGGCATCTACCCGGCAGTCGACCCGCTGGAGTCCACCTCCCGCGCGCTCGACCCGCAGATCGTCGGCGAGGAGCACTATCGCGTGGCCGTGGGCATCCAGGAGCTGCTGCAGAACTACAAGGACCTTCAGGACATCATCGCCATCCTCGGCATGGACGAGCTTTCCGAAGACCAGAAGCTCATCGTCAACCGCGCCCGCAAGATCCAGAAGTATCTGGGCCAGCCGTTCCACGTGGCCGAGATCTTCACCGGCAACCCGGGCAAGTACGTGAAGCTCGAGGACACCATCCGCTCGTTCGCCGAGATCCTCGACGGCAAGTGCGACCACATTCCCGAGCAGTGCTTCGTCTACAAAGGCGCCATCGAAGACGTGTACGCCGCGTACGACGAGATGCAGAAAAAGGAAGCGTAATGGCCGGGCTCGTGTGCGACATCGTGACGCCTGCGGCGAAGCTGTATTCCGACGACGCGTATATGGTGGTCGTGCCGGGCGTCGAGGGCGAGATGGGCTTTTTGCAGGGCCACGTGCCGCTGGTGTCGGTGCTTGCCGACGGCGTGGCGCGCATCCAGAACGAAAAGGACGGCGAGACCCAGCGCTTCGCCCTGCAGGGCGGCTACGTGGAGGTGACGGGCAAGAAGGTCATCATCCTGGCCGACCGCGCCCTGCCTGCGGGCCAGATCGACGCTGCGAAGGTGCGCGAGCAGCTGGCGGCGCTCGAGGCGAAGGCCGCCGAGCAGTCCGAGGAAGCCGTTGCGAAGACGACGCTCGCTGCCGATATCGACTGGTGCCACGTGCAGCTGCATGCCGTCGAAGCCGCCTGACCGTCTGACCGAAGCGACTGTCCGAGGTCGAGGCGTGCGTCAAGAACCACTGAAAAGCCCCCGCAAGGGGGCTTTTTCATGTCGTCGCGGCGAGGTTTTGCATATCATCCCATATCGTGAAAAATAGCTTCTTATGTACGGGCCGATCGGCAACGATACGTTGCTCGAGATGAGTGTTCGAAAGACAAAGTCAGCGCGCGCCTGCTGGTGGGGAAGCCGCAAAAGGGGGTTAATGCTCAAAAAGTGTGTCTGTGATGACAATCTTTTCCCAGAGTAAGGCCCATAAATCCGCCTAAAAAGTTGGAGCACCCCGACTTTTCGCAGTTTCAAAAAGTGTGTCCGGTTTGCTATTGACCTCCCAGTTCAGGGATGCTTTTTCAAGAGAAAAGTTGCCCCTGGACGGGAGTCGGGTATGGATAATCCAAAATGCGACGCATGCGGTGCGCCGATGAAGCGCAACGGCAAGACCAAGTCAGGCGCCCAGAGATGGAGGTGCAAGGGCTGCGGGGCGTCCTCCACGCATCACATCGACAACTCGGCAAAGCAGCTCAAGGCGTTCCTCAAGTGGCTCATGGGCAAGCAGACGATAGAGGAGGCGGCCTCCTGCTCGAAGGCGACCTTCGAGCGCCGCACGGAGAGGTTCTGGAGGCTCTGGCCGCTTTCCTCGTACACGGGCGAGGTCCATGACGTCGTATTCGTCGACGGCATCTACGTCACGCGCAAGCTCGTCGTGCTGATCGCGAGCACGAGGCGCCAGAACGTGCTCGCATGGCATCTGGCGGAAAGCGAGTGCTCGGAAGCATGGGCGGCGCTTCTGCTCAGGTGCCGCCGCCGACGATGGCGGTCACAGACGGCGGGAGCGGGTTCGCGAAGGCTGCACGCGCCATCTGGCCGGACACCAAGATCCAGAGGTGCCTGGTCCACATCAAGCGCCAAGTGGTCAGGAAGACGACGATGAACCCCAGGCTGGAGGCGGGAAAGCAGCTGCTCGCGCTCGCAAGGAGGCTGCCGAAGGTGGGCAACGGCGACGAGGCCGCAGCATGGCTCGCCGACTACGCAGAGTGGTGCTCGAGGTGGGAGAGGTTCCTTCGCGAGTTCACGCTGAAGGACGGAAGGAGGCTCTACACGCACGAGAGGCTCAGAAGCGCACGCCATTCGTTGAACGCCCTGGTCAAGAAGGGGACGATGTTCACGTTCGTGCAGCTCCAGGACGAGCTCGGCGGCAGGTGGGAGTCGACCAACAACAGCATAGAGGGGGGCGTGAACTCGCAGATCCGGCTCATGCTCCAGCACCACAGGGGCCTTCGGGCCATGAGAAGGGTGAAGGCTGCGTTCTGGTGGTGCTACCTGCATTCGGACTTCAGGGCATCGGAGGCGGAGATGCTGAGGACCATGAAGACGGACGACGAAGTCGAGGGGATGTCCGCAAGGGCCTCCGGCACATCAGGCCAGAAGACGGATGGCCCAAGCGAGTTCGACTCCCATCTTTCAGACTGGGGAGAGATGCATATGAGAGGATCTCGCGAAACGGGGTGGTTCTAGCGGCCGATGAATAATTCAGCCGGACACACTTTTTGAGACCTAAGCCGCAAAAGGCGGGCGATTCAAACGTCAGGGCTCTTGGAAAGACGGAGTTCGGATCTCAGGGTCGCTTGATTAAGTGGACCTTGGAGATAATCCTTATTGATTTACACGTCACTTTGCTCTAGGCTGAGTATATTAGAAGCGTTTCCAAAACTATGCCTTGCTGTCTCGACGTCAAAAAATCGAAGTGGTCGGCTTGTCTCGTCATGTTAGCGCAGGGAAAGATAAACGATGGCAGAAGAGGCATTGTCGAAACAAAAAGAATCCTATGTGTTTGCATGGTTGAGCTGTTGGTCGTCGTGCCTGCGTTTTTGCTATTCAACCCTTGGAAAATCTTCGGTACGGTTCTTGCGGAATGCCTGCTGAAGGGGATTAAAGTGAACCCCTCAATAGGAAGACTTTTGATTAGCAAGTAATTCTTCTATTGGATCAAAGCGATTCCATTTTGTTAAGCCGGATGAAAAGCGAGGGAAGAAAATGAAGGAAACTGCAGCGCAGAAAGCAATAGCCGTAGGTGCTGTTGTGGTCATCTTCCTGATATTCGTCGTAGCTCTCATCGGAATAGCGTTTGGTTTCCCAGAAATTTGGATGAATGAAGGCGGTAGCGTTTCTTCTCATGAGGAGGGAGCAAATGAGGGCGGCGGCATTTCTTCTCACGAGGAGAGAACCAACGAGCCTTTGATGGGTGTGGAAATGCCTGACGGCTCGCTCTATGGCAATGTTCCGGGTAATGTCGCGCACGTTGGAACAACCAATGCTTTTGACGGTTGGCTTTATTACAACAGCCTGAACGAGATCGGTAATCTTTGCAGGATGCGCTTTGACGGTTCTGAGAAGGCGACAGTGGATGATCACGGTGCGCTATACGTTTCCATGCTCGACGGCTGGGTATACTATATAAATTACGAGAGGCGTATCTGTCGATCAAGCCCAGATGGATCGGTGAGGGAATACCTGTCGGAATTCAGCGCTTTCTATCTCAATATAGTTGACGGATGGCTCTATTTCACTAAAGGCGAGCCCGGGGTTAGCTTTCTGGAGGGCGGGATATGGAAAATGCGCCCTGACGGCTCAGACATGGAAATGCTCCACGAAGGATTTGCCCAAAACCTCGTAGCCTTCGATGGGTGGCTCTACTTCGTCGCGCCAAGAAGCGACGAAGGCAGGAGTGAGAA
>OLRC01002369.1_pt1 | contig 10337 bp, 6 predicted proteins | sample 1672081 | NCBI WGS metagenome assembly OLRC01 (sample SAMEA3136643, study PRJEB25190) | human gut metagenome | biome: human gut; feature: human-associated habitat; material: faeces | place: Austria | collected 2013
CCTTAATGAGACGCTACACGAGCAGTCTCAGCAACTGGTAGAGCTGCCACAGGCTACGCACGTTGAAGTGCGTGCCGTCAACCGTGGCGTTCGCCTCGCCATCGCCCACATGGACGATCACGGTGCGCCCGTTCACGGTCAGACTACCGTGCATCGTGATATGATTGCATCTTGCAACCTTGTTGATTAAAGGCGCAAGCCGGTAATCAACGCAAAGGCCCGGTGCTGCAAACGTCGGGCCTTTTCTTATCGGCTCACGCCGATCGGCCCGTCATATCAACGGGGACACCGCATGTTACGGCATCACAAACCAATATATCAGCACCCCGGTGGCAATCAAGAAGACAGGTTCCAGAAAAAGAAAAAAAGGCCTGGGCATGTTGCCCAGGCCTCGGTTCGCGGACAGGGCGAGATTCGAACTCGCGGAGGGTTGCCCCTCAACGGTTTTCAAGACCGTCTCTTTAGGCCGCTCAGACACCTGTCCTGATGCGCGTTCACACGCGCAAGTATTCATTATACAGAAGGGAGGGATGTTGATATTCGGCAGTGCGGTCGGTCTTGGATTCGCCTGCTGGCTATCAGCGATCTCTCCCTCAGTAATCTCTCCCTCAGTCAGCTACGCTGACAGCTCCCCCATTAAAGGGAGCTAAAGCACGATGAGACTCAGGCCTCCCACTTCGTGGGCTCGATAACTTCCTTGCCGCCCATGTAGGCGCGCATGGCCTGCGGAATCTCGATGGAGCCGTCCTTCTGCTGGTGGTTCTCCATGATAGCGACCAGCCAACGGGTGGTGGCCAGCGTGCCGTTGAGCGTGGAGACCGGGCGGGTGCCGCCATCTTCCATACGCTCGCGGATGTTCAGACGGCGAGCCTGGTACTCGGTGCAGTTCGAGGTGGAGGTAAGCTCGCGGTAGCGGCCCTGGGTCGGCACCCAAGCCTCGCAGTCGAACTTACGGGCGGCGGAGGAACCGAGGTCGCCGGCGGCGGTATCGATGATGCGGTAGGGCACCTCGACCTTGGCGAGCATCTCCTGCTCCATGGCCAGCAGGTGCTCGTGCTCCTTGTAGGAGTCCTCCTGCTTGGCGTAAACGAACATCTCCACCTTGTCGAACTGGTGGACGCGGATGATGCCGGAAGTATCCTTGCCTGCGGCACCGGCCTCGCGGCGGTAGCAGGAGGACCAACCGCAGTAGCGCAGCGGGCCGTTGCCGAGGTCGAGGATCTCGTTCTCGTGCATGCCGGCGAGCGCCACTTCGGAAGTGCCGACCAGGTACTGGTCATCGGGCTCGCGCAGACGGTAGATCTCGTCGGCGTGGGAGTTCAGGAAGCCGGTGCCGCGCATGACCTCGGGGCGCACCAGCGTCGGGGTGATGGCCAGCGTGAAGCCGTGCTCCTCGGCCTGGTCCACGGCCATGGTGAGCATGGCGATCTGCATACGGGCCACCTGGCCACGCAGGAAGTAGAAGCGGGAGCCGCCGACCTTGACGCCGCGGCGCATGTCGATGCCGGCCACGCCGGTGCCGAGGGTCAGGTGGTCCTTGGGCTCGAAGCCTTCGGCCGCGAAGTCGCGAATCTGGCCAACCTTCTTGACGACCACGTAGTCGTCCTCGCCGCCTTCGGGAGCTTCGGGCTCCACGATGTTGGAGAGCTTCCACATGGCGGTGGTGTATTCCTCGGCGGCGGAATCGGCCTTGGACTTGTATTCGGAGACCTTCTGGGACAGTTCCTTGGTCTCGGCGATGAGCTTGGCCTTCTCGTCCGCCGGGGCGGAGGCGACCTTCTTGCCGATTTCCTTCTGCTGGGCGCGAGCCTCTTCGAAGGCCTTCAGCGCCTCACGACGTGCGGTGTCGGAGGAGAGCACTTCGTCGACGAGTTCCACGGACTCGCCGCGCTTGCGCTGGGATTCCTTGACGATATCGGTGTGTTCACGGATGAATTGAATATCAAGCATGGGCACCAGACTAGCCGCGTAAGCAGACACCGACAATGGCCGAATGCGCGGGAGTCACGCGGAAATCACAGGGAAGCCCGGGAAAGTCCGCGGACGGGTCCACCCGGCCAATTTCGTCAGATGAGACGCGATTGAACCATAATCGCGCCCCACGGGGCTGTTGCGTGCAGGAAATGTTCACGTACGGCGCACCATGGCCGCAAACGACCTCCCCACCGATAACAATAGGAGCCATGCCTCAGCCTGCCCTCACCGTGTTTCTGATCATCGCCGCAATCGCCATTGTGGTGGTGCTCATCGCCGTCATCGTCATCGCCCTGCGCGCGCAGCGCCGCCGCAAGCTGGCTCAGACGCTGGAGAAGCGCCGGGACGACGAGGTGCAGTACGCCTTCATCGTGAATCCGTCCAAACCGCAGGCCGAAGCCCGCCGGCTGCATATCCAGAGGTTCTGCGAGGCCAAGGGGCTCAATCGCATCCGCTTCTACGACACCCAGCTTGACAAGGACGGCAGGGTCTGCGCGCTTGAGGCGCTGGAGGACGGCGCCGACGTGGTGATCGCGGTCGGCGGCGACGGCACGGTGCGCACGGTGGCGAGCGCCGTCTCCGGCACCGGCCATGCGCTGGGCATCATCCCCATCGGCACCGGCAACCTGTTTGCCCGCAATATGGGCGTTCCCGTGGACGATATCGACGCCGCGCTGACCGTGGCCACCTCCCACGGCTCCCGCCTGGTGGACATGGGCCGTCTCACCCTGCTCGACCACCCGGAGGACGACCACGGCCACGCCTTCCTCATCATCGCCGGCATCGGCTTCGATGCGGCCATGATCGACGACACCAACCCCGAGCTCAAGGCGAACATCAGCTGGCTCGCCTACTTCGTGGGCGGCGTGAAGAACCTGTTCGCGCCGAAGTTCCGCGGCACGCTGACAGTCACCAGCGCCGACGGCTCGACCCACACCATCAAGAATCTCGATTTCCGCACGGTGATGGCCGGCAACTGCGGCCAGATTCCCATGTTCTCGCTGATGCCGGCGGCATCCTATGACGATGGTCTGCTGGACTTCGAAATCATCGACACCACCGGCGGCATCCTCGGCTGGGCCAACCTGTTCGGCGACGTGGTGCACCAGACGATCATCGGCAAGCCCGAACAGAACCCGCTGTCCACGAACTCGACCATCGAACAGGTTCAGGGCGTCAGTGCCGAAATCACATTGGAAAAGCCGGCCAAAGCGCAGGTGGACGGCGACATGCTACCGGAGACCAAACATATTCGTTTCTCAGTGGATCATCACGCGCTGATCGTGCGCGTACCCGACGCCTCCGCGCTGGAAAAGACCGCACAGGCCGCTGCCTCAAACGCCACCTCGGATTTCGCCGAAATGACCGGCACGCTCGAGCCGATTCGCTGATCCGCTACGATGCGTGGCCGGTGACTCGGGCGACGTGCATTGCCAGATAGGCGGTTTCGTCGTCGCTGATATCCGTGTCGAGGCGCAGTTCGAGCAGGGAGGCGATGGTTCGCGCGCATCGTAGCGCGGCGGGATAGGACTCACGAATCACCTTCATCACCGGTGCCGGCTCATCCGTCAGTTGCTGGTGCTGGTGGATGCGTACGAACAGGTAACGCAGATGGGTGATGAACCTGCCCACATTCACGGAACTGCGGTCCAACGTGATGCCGTAGCTGTGGTCGATAATGTCAAGCAGTTGCTGGATCACGCCCGTCATCGTATACGTATAGGACAGGTCGCCGGTGGCGAAGCCGGCGTTGACCAGATGCATGGCAAGCGCGGTGGCCTCGCCGTCCGGCAGCGTGACGTCGAGCCGCGCATTGAGCGATGCGAGCATCGCACGCCCCTGCGCGTATTCCTGCGGGTACAGGTTGCTCACCTCGCCGAGCAGCGGGTAGGTAATGTCGATGCCGCGCCGCACCCGCTCCACCGCATTCGCCACGTGATCCGACAAGGCCATGACCAGCGTGGTGCTGCCGGTCTCACGCTCCCCCAGTCCGGCTTCCTGCATGGATTCGACGACCACGCGGATGATTTCGGGCGGAATGTCCGCCAGCATCTGCGCCAGATGGTCCGGGTCCCGCCCGTCCGACGGCACGAAGGTGCGCACGACTTTCGACTCGTCGACCGTCTGCCCCGGCTTGGCTTGGAACCCCAGTCCACGGCCGGTGAGAATCACCTCACCGCCGTCGCCGCCTTTGGCGAGCACGACGTTGTTGTTGAACACTCGCAGTATTTCCATGGCATCCTTTCGCAACGTCATTGTTCCACATCGATGATCGGGCTGCCGGCTGATACGGTTTTGCAGTCACCGCCGTTGTTGTCGCCGCTACCGTCGCCGATCAACGGCGTGACCACGGTCAGTTCAGCGGCGTTGACCACCGTCACCACCACCACAACGCTGTGCCCGGCCGCCGCGACTTTGCCGAAATCCACGGTGGCCAGTGGCTCTCCCGCCGCGATCCGCTCGCCTTTAGCCACGACCACAGCGAATCCCTCGCCATCCATATCGACGGTGTCAATGCCGATATGAACCAGCACCTCGATGCCGCCATCGGTTTTAATGCCGAAGGCATGGCCGGTTCGGGCCACGGTTTTCAGCATGCCACTGACCGGTGCGAGCACGGCTGTCTCACCGGTCGTCTCCGGCACGACGCCTACGCCCTCCCCCAGCGCGCGGGAGGCGAACACCGGATCGCCAGTCGCTTCCAGATTCACCAGCCGGCCGGCGACCGGCGACAAGATGGCGTTGGAGTCAAGAGCCCGATCAGGGGCAGCCCGCGATGGAGAATCTTCCGCAGACTCCACATCCGACACGGTCGTGTCAATCCCCCTCGCCATATCCTGCGGGCGTGCGTTCTCGTCTGCCGAGACCATCTGCGTCTTGGTGGCGCGCGACGGCGTGCGGTACCCGAACAACACCGTCAACACCATCGCCATTACAAACGCAACGGCGATGGACAGCGCGTACACCCACATCCGATCGAACACCGGAATCGTCAGCAACGAGGAGAAGGCGAATGCCGTAGTCGTAACGCCCCGGACCATCTGGCCGGATGGCAGCACGGACGGGAACAGCCAGCCGAACACCGCGCTGGTCACTCCGCCGGCCGCGCAGCCGGCGAGCAGCCAGCGGTAGACGCGGCGGTGATGCAGATGGATGCCGTACAGGCTCAGTTCCGAAACGCCACCCAGCAATCCCGCGAGCAACGCCCCCACCGCGGTCTGCCGCATGGCCGAATCCTTGCCGCGTACGGCCAGCACGAGTACGCCGGCGGTGGCACCGAAGCAGGCGAAGTTCCATACACCCATCGGACCTTGGACGAAGTCGTAGCCGAGCGTCTGAATGTTCATCAGTATCAGGGCGTTCAACGGCCAGTGCAGACCGAGCGGCACGAGAAACGGGTAGAGCATCGGGATGATGAGCGCGAACAGGAATGGCACGTGCGCGTTAAGCCATGCTGTGGCCGCTCCCAGCCCGCTGCCGAGCCATATTCCCAGAGGCCCGATAACCAGTATGGTGAGCGCAAAAACGACGACCAGTGAGAGGAATGGCACGAACACCAGCTGTACGCTGTCGGGAATGACGCGCTTCAGCCCGCGGTAGACCACGGCGAGCACGGCGGCCATGAGCAATGGTACGAAGATGTTGCCACTGTAGTCGTTGAGTTGAATCGGTATGCCGAACGCCGACACGGTGCAGGTTTCGGTGCCGAATGTGGCGGTGGCCGAGCATTGAATCTCCCCGGAGAGAGCGCTGGATACGGACGTCCCGGACATTCCGGACATCACGCCAGTAAGCTGCGGGGTCATAAGCGCGGCCATAATCGCACCGCCGAGCCAAGGGTCGACGTCCAGTTTCTTGGCCGCATTGTAAGCGATCATAATCGGCAGAACGGTGAACACACCCTCCCAAATCGCCTTGAGTAGTATCCAACCGGTGGACGTCTCGCCATCAGGCACAATGCCGAGTGCAACGATCACGTTGACGATGGCGATGACCAGCGAGGCACCGAGTAGCACGCCCAGAATCGGGCGGAACGAGTCGGACAGGTAGTCGAAAAACGCGGCAGCCCGGGCACGGGCGGCACTGCCCCACTCGCGGACGGTACGAGGCGTGAAGTGACGGGATGTATTGGCTGGGCCGTGACTCTGCTCGGTGTCGGTATCGCGCAATGGTGCGACGTCGTCGGAAAGGTTCGGCGCGGACTGCGTAGGCTGCGTAGGCTGAGTGGATTGCGTTGACTGAGTGGATTGCGTTGACTGAGTGGATTGCGCGGACTGCGTTGGCCGCGACGCCGCCGATGGTAATTGCGTTGCCGGAGTCAATCGCGCTGCCTGCATCCGAACGATCTGCTCGTACACCGAGGCGACCGCTCCGCCGATGATGACCTGATAACGATTGCCGGTTCGCGGGAATGCGCCGAGGACTCCGGGGATGGATTCGAGACCGTGCTGGTTGACATGGCCGGCATCGGCCAGTTCGAAGTGCAGTCGCGTGGCGCAATGGGTCAGGCTGGTAATGTTCGCGGGGCCGCCGACGGCATCGACGATGCGCGCCGCAATCACTGCAGGCGTTGCGTTCGATGCGTTCGCCACGGTTCCTCCTTGCTGCCGTATGCCACTGTGTTCCATTATCGGCGCTGGGTGCCCCAAAAGCACGGCAATGCCGGCAAAGCATCGCGAAACGGCAACTATGCGCTACGGTGCTCCGCGATGGTGTCCCGCCATAATGTTCCGCGATGATGCTTCGCCACACCCGTTCTCCGTATTTGCCGCAGCGCCCATTCCGACATCATTCCACCATGCAGAATCCTGCAATCGTTGTCAAAAATCATCGTTTTTTGCTGCCTATTCGGAGTGTCGCGACTGCGGAAGTCGTATTCTATCTTTCACACACGTTGCGTAGCAGGGTTGTTACTCAAAACGAGGCAAGACCTGGAGCGACGTGGAATTTGCGTATCGTAATATGCGAATTCCACGTTGTTCCAGGTCTTTTTTTGTTTTCGGGCGACTTCAGACAATCGAAGCCTGACCTTGCACGCGGCAGAGGGGCCACGCAACAGGCGCGGTCCGTCAACGGCGAAAGGACAAGGCAATGACGACGACAACGGCATCACCCGTATCGAAACAGACGGCATCCGCGGCGCAGGAAACCAGCGCAACCGGGGCGGCGGCCACCGCAATCGAAACCATCGAAACCGGCGTGGCCGGGGTGGCGGGCGCGGCCACAAACGCGGCATCAAACGCAATCGAGGACCTCGAAGCCGCCGAATCGCACGGCTTCTCCACGCGCTTCCCGCTCAACAGCGCATTCATCTTCACCTTCGGCGCGCTCGGCGGCATGCTGTTCGGTTTCGACACCGGCATCATCTCCGGCGCCTCCCCGCTTATCGAATCGGACTTCGGCCTGAGCGTCTCTCAGACCGGTTTCATCACCTCCTCGGTGCTGATCGGCTCGTGCGCAGGCGCGTTGTCGATCGGCGCGCTGTCTGACCGGTTCGGCCGCAAGAAGCTGCTCATCGTCTCCGCGCTGCTGTTCCTGCTCGGCTCAGGCCTGTGCGCCTCCTCCACCGGATTCGCGATGATGGTGTGCGCCCGCATCATCCTGGGTCTCGCCGTCGGCGCGGCCTCCGCCCTGACCCCGGCGTACTTGGCCGAACTGGCGCCGAAGGAGCGTCGCGGCTCACTGTCCACGCTGTTCCAGCTCATGGTCACCTTCGGCATTCTGCTGGCCTACGCCTCCAACCTCGGATTCCTGAACCACAACCTCTTCGGCATCCGCGACTGGCGCTGGATGCTCGGTTCGGCGCTGGTGCCGGCCGCCTTGTTGCTGCTCGGCGGCCTGTTGCTGCCCGAATCCCCGCGTTATCTGGTGAACAAGGGCGACACCCGCAACGCCTTCAAAGTGCTTACGCTGATTCGCAAGGACGTGGATCAGACCCAGGTGCAGATTGAGCTGGACGAAATCAAGGCCGTGGCCGCACAGGACACCAAGGGTGGTGTGCGCGAACTGTTCCGTATCGCTCGTCCGGCGCTGGTGGCCGCCATCGGTATCATGCTGTTCCAGCAGCTCGTGGGCATCAACTCGGTGATCTACTTCCTGCCGCAGGTGTTCATCAAGGGCTTCGGCTTCCCTGAAGGCGACGCAATCTGGGTGTCGGTGGGCATCGGCGTGGTGAACTTCGTGAGCACCATCGTGGCCACGCTTATCATGGATCGTTTCCCGCGCAAGGGCGTGCTGATCTTCGGTTCCATCGTGATGACCGTTTCGCTCGCAGTGCTCGCCGTGATGAACTTCGTGGGCGACGTGGCCGTGCTGGCCGTGCCGACGATGATTCTCATCGCTTTCTATATCCTCGGCTTTGCGGTCTCGTGGGGCCCGATCGCCTGGGTGCTTATCGGCGAGATCTTCCCGCTGAGCGTGCGCGGCATCGGCTCCTCCTTCGGCTCGGCGGCGAACTGGCTGGGCAACTTCATCGTCTCCCAGTTCTTCCTCGTGCTGCTCGATGCGTTCGGCAACAATGTGGGCGGCCCGTTCGCGATTTTCGGCGTGTTTTCGGCCCTGTCCATCCCGTTCGTGATGCGCTTGGTGCCCGAGACCAACGGCAAGTCGCTGGAGGAAATCGAGGAGGAAATGACCAAGCGCTAGACAACCGGCACACGATTCGCACAAAAGTTGACAACTCTTAACATAATCGTACCCAACGTGGCGAAAAAACGTGGCAGAATAGGGAGCATGGTAGCAAACAATGCGGGTCAGCCCGCCACCCCAGCAGATCTGATCAATGTCGATGAGGTTATCGGCAAATACTATGACCTCGTCCCCGATCCCGAAGTCCCCGAGCAGCGTGTCATCTTCGGCACCTCCGGCCACCGCGGATCGTCCCTGAAGACCTCGTTCAACGAGGCCCACATCATCGCCATCTCCCAGGCCATCGCCGAATACCGCAAGAAGGCCGGCGTCACCGGCCCGCTGTACCTCGGCTCCGACACCCACGCGCTGTCCGGCCCGGCCAAGAAGACCGCCATCGAGGTGCTCGTCGCCAACGGCGTGCACGTACGCGTCGATTCCCGTGACGACTTCGTGCCCACCCCGGTGGTCTCCCAGGCCATCCTGACCCACAACCGTGCGGCCGACGGCACCCAGCGCTTCGAGGGCGAGGGCCTCGCCGACGGCATCGTCGTCACGCCGTCCCACAACCCGCCCACCGACGGTGGCTTCAAGTACGACCCCGTCACCGGCGGCCCGGCTCCGGCCGAGACCACCAATGCCATCGCCGCTCGCGCCAACGAGCTGCTCGGCGACTTCAAGTCCATCAAGCGTGTGCCCTACGAGGAGGCCATCAAGTCCGAGTACGTCGAGGGCTTCGACTTCCGCGAGCACTACGTGGACGACCTGGAGAACGTCATCGACTTCGACGTGATCCGCAACTCCGGCGTGCGCCTGGGCATCGATCCGCTCGGCGGCGCTTCCGTGAACTACTGGCCGCTCATCAACGAGAAGTACGGCCTGAACATCGGCGTGGTGCGTCCTGAGGTCGACCCGACCTGGCGCTTCATGACCATCGACCACGACGGCAAGATCCGCATGGACCCGTCTTCCCCGTACGCCATGAAGGGCCTGGTCGACGAGCTCAACGCCGGCGCTTGGGACAAGTACGATCTGGTCGGCGGCACCGACCCGGACGCCGACCGTCACGGCATCGTCTGCCCGAACTGGGGCGTGATGAACCCGAACCACTACATCGCCGTGTGCGTGGAGTACCTGTTCGGCGGCAACCGTCCGGGCTGGCCTGAGGGCGCAGCCGTGGGCAAGACGCTGGTCTCCTCTTCCCTGATCGACCGCGTGGCCGCATCGATCAACGCGAAGGTCATCGAAGTGCCGGTGGGCTTCAAGTGGTTCGTGGACCCGCTGTTCAGCGGCGAAGTCGCCTTCGGCGGCGAGGAGAGCTCCGGCATGAGCTTCCTGCGCAAGGATGGCCGCGTGTGGACCACCGATAAGGATGGTCTGATCCCCGACCTGCTGGCCGCCGAGATCACTGCCAAGACCGGCAAGAACCCGGCCCAGCTTCACCAGGAGCAGGTCGAGCGCTTCGGCGAGTCTTGGTACAAGCGCGTCGACACCCCGACCACACTGGAGCAGAAGGCCAAGTTCGCGGCACTGTCCGGCGACGACGTGACCGCCTCCACCCTGGCTGGCGAAGACATCACCGCCAAGCTGACCGAGGCACCGGGCAACCACGCCAAGATCGGCGGTCTGAAGGTCACCACCAAGGACAACTGGTTCGCCGCCCGCCCCTCCGGCACCGAGAACATCTACAAGGTGTACGCCGAGTCCTTCGTCTCCCCCGAGGCTCTGGACAAGGT
>OLRC01002371.1_pt1 | contig 10326 bp, 10 predicted proteins | sample 1672081 | NCBI WGS metagenome assembly OLRC01 (sample SAMEA3136643, study PRJEB25190) | human gut metagenome | biome: human gut; feature: human-associated habitat; material: faeces | place: Austria | collected 2013
CTGTAAGAAGGCCAACATACTCAACAAGACTAATCACATTTGCAAACATTGGATTACGGATACCAACTTGATTTGGCACGTAAAGTTTAACATTTGTCTCAAAAATTTCTTGAGCAACTTCAACCACACCTGGCATGATAGCTGTTCCACCTACAAGGACAATGCCACCAGGCAAATCAAGTAGACGTCCTCGAGTCAAGTCTTGTTTAACTCTATCAAGGATATGCTTCACACGAGCTGAGATAATCTCAGCAAGGTATTTTTCTGTAATCTCAACTGGTGAATTCTCACCTACAACTTCTACTTGGACAGTTTCTGTTTCGCTTGCTTCTTCAATATCTGCATTACCAAAATTGAACTTAAGCGCTTCAGCAATCTGCATTGAAGTCTTCAAAACTTTTGAAATATCCTTAGTGATGTACTCGCCACCTTCAGAATAAATATTGGTAAATTGAAGTTCTTGAGCACGCATGCTTGCAACAGTTGTTTGACCGCCACCCATATCAATAACAGTAGCACCAAACTCACGTTCACCTTCATTTAGAACAGCACGTGTCATTGCAAGAGGAGAGATGATAATATTCTCTACTTGAATACCCGCACGTTCAACTGTCTTACGAAGGTTGTGAAGAATCGTTGTTGGACCTGTGTAAATGAGACCTCTCATTTCAAGACGAATCCCCATCATTCCACGAGGATCACGAATTCCTTGGAAGCCATCAACAATAAACTCTTCAGGAACTAGTGAGATAACCTCACGCTCAGGTGTAATGCTCTTTGTCAAGGCTGAGCGAACAACACTTTCAACATCTTCATCTTTGATTTCTTTTGATTCACTGGTTACAGGAATCATCCCTTGGGTAGGCTCAATTTGAAGAAGATTAGCTGGAAGCCCAACATTAACTTGCTCAATAACAATACCAGCTTTTTCTTCTGCTTGTTCAATAGCTGTTTTGATGGATTTCGCTGCAGCGTCAATGTCAACAATGATGCCATCTTTCACACCAGAACTCTTAACATTACTTACTCCGATGACATTCATTGATCCATCAATAAACTCAGCAACAAGAACCTTAATCGAGCTAGTTCCTATATCTAATCCTGTAAAAAAGCCATCTCTAGCCATTCACTCGACCTCTCAATCTTTCCATTCAATATCTTTGTAAACTGTATAAAAACAGAATTATTCGGATACTATTGTACCATAAAAAAACGTAAAATGTCAGCATTTTACGTTTTTTATTATTCAATATTAACCCTGAGCTAGGGAAGTTTGATGTGAGTTTTCTTGCCCTACTGCAGGAATACTTTCTCCTTGGTCACTTGAACTTTCGGTATTAGTATCCTCTCCAGAACTTTGTACAGACGATTCTGACTCTTGCCCTTCTTCAGAAGTAGCACTGGTTTCTTTACTATCAGTCTTGTCTTTATCTTTCTTTTTATCCTTATCGGATTTTTCAGATTTTGATGCTTCAACTTCCGGAGTCGTCGTATAAATACCAACTTCCATATCAACAATAGTCCCATCTGAAAGATGTTTTTTAATTTTTTGGTAATATGGTAACTTGGTTGTTAATTGAGATAGTGGGACACGGATGGTATTGCCATCATACAACTCAATAGTCAACAAATCTGAAGTTGCCTTGGTAGGCGTTAAATTAATAATCTGAATGTTATTTTTGATTTTAGCATCCAGTTGATTTAGCTCTTTTACAAGTTCTTCAATTTTCTTGTCATCATCTATTTTTAAAGTAATAAATTTATCTGGAAGATTTCCTGTTGAAACCGTTCCACCAGTTTTACCACTCTCGAGAATTGACATATAACCATTGCCAGTTTGACGATAAGCCACTATCGGGTATTCTTTTACTGCAATGTTAAATTGATTTGGAAAGTCATAGGTCACATTCGCTTTTTTAATCCAGACATTTGTTTTTTCAACAGTTCTCGCAACTTTGTTCTGATTTAAAAAGACATAACTAATATAATCTGTATCAAGAATACCACTTGCCACTTTCACATCTTCTGGCAAAGCATTTTTTGTTCCTGAGACAGTGATAATCTTTTGCTTAGACCAAGGCGAGATATAGAAGAGTGAAAACACAATTAAAATAGCAGCTGAGAAGACAATGAGACCAGCAAGATTTTGTTGTGCAATAGGAATGTTACTGCTTGATTTCAACTTATTCTTTTTTTTCTTCTTGTCCTTTTTTTTCTTTTTAACCTTCTTCTTTTCCGGTACCTTGTTTTCGATTGGAGTATTCTCTTTCTCTATACCTTCAGAATCTTCGCTCTCTTTTTTTCTTAAAAATTCCAAGTTTCGCTTCTGCCACTCCGTCAGAACTTGTTTTTCTTGTGATTCTTGATCCTTTTTTGCCATGAAATTCCTTTATTTATTTGAAATACTAGTTACTAATAGGTGGTAAAAATCATCAGGAGATGTGATTTCCTCAGATTTTGCCATAGCTTCTTTGTAAGTCTCTGCATGTTCAACAAGTTGTTCAAGCTCATGATTTAAGGTTTCCCAACTTAATTCTGTTTCCTGTAATTGACGTGCGTAACCTTTTCGTTCAAAATAGGCAGCATTTTCAAGTTGATCTCCACGGCTAGCTTCTTTCCCCAAAGGAATGATTACATGCAGTTTTTTCATCGCCAATAATTCAAAAATGGTATTTGAACCACCCCGAGTTACTACTAAATCAGCCAAATCCATAAGAGGTTGGTACAAATCTGTTACATAATCAATTCGGTATAGATGAGGTTGTAAGGTATTTAATGAAGAATCACCAGAAATATTAATGACATTGTAGTGTTCAGTCAGTTGTGGAGTATTGCTAATAAAATCATTAAAAACCTTTGCACCAGCTGATCCACCGATAAAAAGAACGGTTTTCAAATTGGCATCAAACTGTTTCTTAATATTATCGAGGATATCTTTTTGTCCTGTTTGTGCCACACCAACCTTAGTAATAGCGCCAACATGTTTTGTCTTTGTCAAAGCTTTTGGTTGCTCAAAAGTCGTAAACATCGTAGTCGCAAACTTGTAGGCAATTTTATTGGCTAACCCCATAGAAAGATCAGACTCATGCACATAAACAGGAACTCCTAATAATTTAGAAGCAATCACTGGCGGTACAGAGACAAATCCGCCCTTAGAAAAAAGTGCTTGTGGCCGAATCTTTGCAATAATCGCAATAGATTGAAGGATTCCCCAACCAACTTTAAAAACGTCAAGCATGTTTTGCCATGAAAAATATCGACGTAACTTCCCTGTAGCAATACTGTGGAAGGTAACATCTAAACCAGATTTAGAGATTTGTTCATGTTCGATGCCATGCTTATCACCAATATAGTGAACCTCCCATCCATCTTTGATGAACTTTGGAATTAAGATAAGATTTAGGGTCACATGTCCAACTGTTCCACCACCGGTAAAAACAATCTTTTTCGATTTTGCCATAGCTTATCCCTTCAATTGCTCAACCGTTGCGATAAATTCATCACCACGCACTTCAAAATTCTTGTACATATCCCAGCTGGCGTTAGCAGGACTCAATAAAACAACATCTCCTGCATTGGCTTGATCAAAAGCAATACGTGTCGCATCAGCTACATCTTTAGCATCAAGATAAGATACACCTGCTTTCTCAGCGGCACGTTTGACACGAGGAGCGGATTCTCCCAAAATAATCATTTTCTTGACTCCTGTAATATCAGGAACGAGTTCATCAAATTCATTACCACGATCTAAACCACCAGCAATCAAAATGACTTTACTATTATCAAATCCAGAAAGTGCTTTTTGAGTCGCCAAAATGTTTGTTGACTTACTATCATTATAGAATTTCACGTCGTTAATGGTATCAACGAATTGAAGACGATGCTTAACTCCTCCAAAACTTGCTAAAGTTTCTTTGATAGCCTGGTTTGAAACACCTGACAGCTTAGAAACCGCAATTGTAGCCAAAGCATTTTCAACATTGTGACTACCAGGAACACCAATCTCATCGGCTTGCATAATCAACTCACCTTTATAGTAAAGACCCCCGTTTTCAAGATAGGCTCCATCTACTTTTTCCACAGTTGAGAATGGAACGACTTGTGCTTTCGTCTTAGTAGCCAACTCCTTAGCAAGATCTTGGTTAAAGTTCAAAATAATGAAATCATCTGAGGTCATTCGATTTTGAATATTCCATTTGGCTGCCACATATGCTTCAAAACTACCGTGATAATCAATATGTGTTGGCATCAAATTGGTAATAACCGCAATGTGGGGATGGAAACTGTTAATTCCCATCAATTGGAAAGAAGACAATTCCATAACTAAGGTGTCTTGAGCGGTCACTGATTGGGCAACTTCTGATGCAGGGAAGCCGATATTTCCTGACAAGACGCCAGACTTACCACCATGATTTAGGACATCAGCAATCATAGTTGTCGTTGTCGTCTTACCGTTTGAGCCAGTTATACCAATAATCGGTGGTTCTGACACTAGGTAAGCCAATTCAACTTCAGTCCAGACTGGAATTCCTTTTTCAAGTGCACGGGCTACCATTGGATTGTCGTAACGAATCCCAGGATTCTTGACCATTAGTTCAAAATTTTCATCCAATAGTTCAAGAGGATGTCCGCCACAGACAACCTTAATCCCTTCTTCAAGAAGCGTCTGTGCTGATGGATTTTCCTCAAATGGTTTCCCATCATTTACTGTGACAATAGCACCCAACTTAGCCAATAGGCGGGCAGCTGCTTCACCAGATTTAGCCAAACCAAGGACCAAAACTTTTTTATTTTCAAATTGTGTTACTGATTTCATAATTCGTCCATTCTCTCAAATTGTATCATAATCATTTTACCCTTTATCCCAAGCTATTTCAAGGAGTTACCTCTTCTTGGCAAAAGAAAAAGCCAATCTATTCGATTGACTTTTAATCTCATGCTACTTATTTATCTTCATGTTCAGCTTTTTCATGATTAAGCTCTGACATAGCGAAAAAATCTTTCAAGGTGAAATAGCTCAATACAAGCATTCCCACCGTAACAAAGAACTCACCAGGTAAACTGAAGAATTTAATGATTGATAGCACTGCTAAAAGTAGGAGCAATGCTAAGGTAGCCATGACAAAGAGAAGATTCATGGTGTTTTTTACCGACTTTGGTGCAATAAAGAAATAGAATGATGCAATCAATATAGCAACAATCAGATAAAACATCTCTTCTCCTCTCTATATATTATTCAGCTTCTGCTGCTTTTTTCTTACGTTTATTGGCTTTATCACGCTCTGCTTTATTCAAAATTTGTTTACGCAAGCGGATAGATTCAGGCGTTACTTCCATGTACTCATCGTCATCCAAGAATTCAAGTGATTCTTCAAGAGTCAAGATACGTGGAGTCTTGATAACAGCCGTTTGGTCCTTAGTTGCTGAACGCACGTTTGTCATTTGTTTTGCTGTAGTGATATTGACACCAAGGTCATTTTCACGAGCATTTTCACCAACAATCATACCTTCATAAACTTCAGTACCTGGGTTAACAAAGATTGTACCACGTTCTTCGATACGCATGATTGAGTAAGTTGTCGCTTTACCTGTATCGATAGAAACAAGGGCACCACGGTGACGGCCACCAATTTCACCAGCAACAACTGGCAAGTATTGGTCGAAGGTATGGTTCATGATACCGTAACCACGTGTCATAGACAAGAATTCAGTAGAGAATCCGATAAGTCCACGAGCTGGTACAAGGAAGATAAGGCGAGTTTGACCGTTACCAACCATTTGCATATCAAGCATGTCACCTTTACGTTCTGAAAGGGCTTGGATGATAGAACCTTGGTACTCTTCTGGAGTATCAATTTGAACACGTTCAAATGGCTCACATTTCACGCCATCAATTTCTTTGATGATAACTTCTGGACGAGATACTTGAAGTTCGTATCCTTCACGACGCATTGTTTCGATAAGGATTGACAAGTGCAATTCACCACGGCCTGAGACAGTCCATTTATCTGGTGAATCAGTTGGATCAACACGAAGAGAAACGTCTGTTTGCAACTCTGCCAAAAGACGCTCTTCAACCTTACGTGATGTCACGTGTTTACCTTCACGGCCGGCAAATGGTGAGTTATTCGCCAAGAAAGTCATTTGAAGTGTTGGTTCGTCAATACGAAGAACTGGCAATGGTTCAACAGCATCAGTTGGTGTAATTGTTTCACCAACGAAGATGTCTTCCATACCTGAGATGGCAATCAAATCACCAGCTTTTGCTTCTTCAATTTCACGACGTTCCAAACCAAAGAAACCGAAAAGTTTAGTAACACGGAAGTTCTTTGTTGTTCCGTCAAGTTTTGAAAGGGTAACTTGGTCACCAACTTTTACAGTTCCACGGAAGATACGTCCAATACCGATACGACCAACGAAATCATTGTAGTCAAGAAGCGACACTTGGAATTGAAGAGGCTCATCTGAGTTATCTACAGGAGCTGGGATGTGGTCAATAATAGTGTCAAAGATTGGAGCCATAGTGTGCTCTTGATCAGCAGGGTTATCTGACAATGATGATGTACCGTTAATCGCTGACGCATACACAACTGGGAATTCCAGCTGATCATCATCGGCACCAAGCTCGATGAAGAGCTCAAGAACTTCATCAACAACTTCTTCAGGACGTGCTGATGGTTTATCAATCTTGTTAACAACAACGATAGGTGTCAAGTTTTGCTCAAGCGCTTTTTTCAACACAAAACGTGTTTGAGGCATTGTACCTTCGTAGGCATCGACAACAAGGACAACCCCATCAACCATTTTCATGATACGTTCAACTTCTCCACCGAAGTCCGCGTGACCTGGTGTATCCATGATGTTGATACGTGTACCGTTATAAGCAACGGCTGTATTTTTGGCAAGAATTGTAATTCCACGTTCTTTTTCAAGATCGTTTGAGTCCATTGCACGCTCATCAAGCTCTTTACGCTCATCAAGAGTGTGTGATTGTTTCAACAATTCATCAACAAGTGTTGTTTTACCGTGGTCAACGTGGGCAATGATGGCTACGTTACGGATATCTTCTCTAAGTTTAGTCATTTTTTCCTCTTTAATTTTTATTTCAACTTTTAAAGTATACCACATTTTCAACAAAATGGCAGAGCTCAGCTGATTGTAAACGTTTTTCAACAAGAAAAAGGTGCTGTCCACCTATAATTGGTCAGACACACCTTCTGTCATTAGTTATCAATTGTAAGTGCAAGACTAGCAGCTCCAATAATACCAGCATCATTTCCAAGCTCTGCTAATTTCACTTTTGTTGTACGGCGAACTTGTGGGAATGCATAACGTGTAAAGTATCCTTCAACACGGCTACGCAAGAATTCACCAGCTGCCGAAACACCACCACCGATTACAACTGAATCTGGGTTAAGAATGTTTGAAATGTTTGCTGTTGCAAGTCCGAGGTATTGAGAGACTTTATCAACAATGCTATTAGCAAACTTATCACCTTCAGCAGCAGCTACGAAGATATCTTTACTTGTCACTTGCTCACCATTATCTACAGCAGCTTTAATAGAAGAGTTCCCTTCGTATCCTTCTGCCAAATGACGTGCTAAACGTACAACACCTGTTGCTGAAGCTACAGTTTCCAAACACCCCTTGTTTCCGCATGTACATTCAAATCCTGTTTCAGGTTCAACAATAATGTGACCAATTTCACCACCAGCACCGGCAACACCATGAATTAAATTACCATCAGCGATAACACCGCCACCAACACCTGTACCCAATGTTACAAAGACAACATCTGGATTGTTAGCACCAGCACCAACCCAACGTTCCCCCAGTGCAGCCACATTAGCATCATTATCAATAGCGAATGGAATACCAAGTTCTTTTTCAATGACAGAGCCAACTTCTTGAGTTTCTGCCCAGTTCAAGTTAAAAGCACCCGTTACTGTTTTATTTTCACGGTCAACTGCACCTGGAGATCCCATACCAATGCCAATGAAGTCTTCAGCAGTAAGTCCATACATTTCCAAACGGTGTTTCAAAGATTCTACAATGTTAGGAACGATGTGGCGACCATTTTCAAGCGTATTTGTTTCAATAGCCCATTTTTCTTGCACTTCACCTTCCGAAGTCAAAATACCAAACTTAACAGTTGTTCCACCAAGGTCAATTCCTAAGAGTTTTTTACCCATTTTCTTTCTCCATTTCAATGCGATGTTCACGTCGTAAAATCATTTCAGCAGTAAGATAGTTGTCCTTGTCAACTAAACCATTCTGGTAGAGGGCTTCTAATTCAATCTTCATCATTTCGATATCATAGAGCCTTTTCCCTAGGTAAACCACTATGCCAAACTGTTTCAACAACTGTTGAACGTCATATAAAGTTTTCATAGCAATATTTTAGCAAAAAGCTTCTGCCATGACAAGATAGTTTTGAAAACCTTTACAGATTATTGTATACTTCAAGACTTAAAAAACCTAAGTCATTAAGACTCAGGTTATTGACAGTTTGGGCAAATCCCATGTAATATCATCTGTTCACGAGTAATGCGAAAACCAGTTTGTGATTCTACCTCTTCCTTGAAAGACGGAATCGGTAGGTCTAAGTCGGTAATGTGACCGCATTTTTCACAAACAATATTTAAGTGATCATGTCCCATAAAATCATAGTAGGTCGTATTATCATTGTTTACTTTAATTTCTGAGACGATTCCCTCTTCAACCAAAACTTTTAGATTGTTATAAACAGTCGCAAGACTCATACCTGGGTTGTCAGGGAGGAGATCATAATATATCACATCTGCACTAGGGTGCTGATCAGACATCATCAAATAACGGATAACAGCTTTGCGAGACTCCGTCAATCGAATTCCCTTCGCCTTTAACTGATTCAAGACATCTTCATAAACGCTTAAACTACGTCGATGTTGAGACATATCGTCCATCCCTTCTTCTAAAAGTATTTTGTTAATATTATACACTTTTAAAGGAACTCTTGACAATCATCTTAACTCAGAAAAATGCTTATTTCAAGCCAGGTTCTTTACCAAGTTCAGCAGTCAACATCCATACTGTTTTATCAATTTCTGACTTAGCTGCTGTAAAGATATCATTTGAAGGAGCATCTCCTTCTTCATCTGTGATATCCAAGCCAACTTGGAACAAGACAGACAAGTATTTGTATATATCAACCAATAGCTGAATTCGATCAGACATTGGTTGATCAAATGTACCAGTAGTTTCAGTCAAGCCTGAATTGGATGAAAATTCTACCAAAGTTGAGTATGGTTCCCCACCAATAGTAATCAAACGCTCACTAATAACATCAAGATGAGCATTCAAACTATCCATCAATTCATCCATTTTTGGATGAAGATAAAGGAAACCAGAACCACGCATATACCAGTGTACTTGGTGGACAATTGAAGCTGCCACAGACAAATCAGCAACTGCTTGATTCAAAACTGCTTTAGTTTTTGTATTTGTTGGAGTTTCAGCTTGTTGGTTAACTGTTTCATTGATTGTTTCTTTAATTGAATCTACCATATTAAATCTCCTTATTTAGAATTACTATTGTTTACATCTTTATTTTAGAACATTTCTAAATAAGAGTCAAATATAATGATTTTTTTGACTCTTTTTCGAATACATAGGTATGTTAAGTATCATTTATTTTTTTCTAGGAGCTTCCTTAGGCTCATTCATTGGCTTGGTTTGTGACCGTTTCCCCGAAGAATCCATAGTGACTCCTAGTAGCCACTGCAGCTTTTGTAAGCACTCATTGCGATTTTTTGAGATGGTTCCTGTCTTCTCCCAACTTATTCTAAAATCTAGGTGTCGTTTTTGTCAAAAACCTATTCCTTATCGTTATCTCTTTATTGAACTGTTCTGCGGAGTAGTCTGTTTACTCTTTTTACACCACTTTCTAGATTTCGCTGAAGCCTACTTTATTATTTTCAGTCTCTGTCTAACACTCTTTGATTTAAAACATCAATCTTACCCACTTGTTATTTGGCTACTTGGAACTACGCCTCTCATTTTTTTGGGAAACTTTTACCTAACCTTTACTTTAGGACTCTCACTTGCTATCCTAGCTTATCTCAAACACCTAAATATCGGAGAAGGTGATTTTCTCTACTTGGCAAGCGCCTCACTCATTTTCCCATTTTCTCAAATACTACTGGCTATCGAAATAGCTTGTCTTTTGGGACTTATTTATTTCCTAGTCAGTAAAGACCTCAAGCAAAAAATCGCATTTGTACCTTTTCTGTTTGTAAGTATTTTATTTCTCACTTTCATCAAATAAAGCAAAAAAAGCCGATGATT
>OLRC01002378.1_pt1 | contig 10303 bp, 8 predicted proteins | sample 1672081 | NCBI WGS metagenome assembly OLRC01 (sample SAMEA3136643, study PRJEB25190) | human gut metagenome | biome: human gut; feature: human-associated habitat; material: faeces | place: Austria | collected 2013
AATCCCAGCAGTTATGACCATCAGACTACCTTTAAGTTGTTTAGACATGTGTTTTCCTCGATTATGATAATGCCTATTTATTATAACATAGGGAATTGTATGTCAGACGATTACTTCAGAAAAATTAAACTGTTTTTCTTGAGGAATGCTCTATCCACCAACCGACAATCCAGCCAAGAACTAAAAGATAATTCTCAAAAGCTCCAACAGCATTAACAGAGTGATGGTATTGAAGATAGCTAAGGAAATGATTGGTTCCAATACCTAGGCCTCCCAGAATCAAAGCAATCAGAACTGCTCTCAGATAAAACCAATCGTACTTTAAGTTAACGGCAAGGAGGATGACCAGAACCGCCACATTCCAAATACCAATCTCTCTCTGCCAGCCAACGGAAATGCCATATCCTGAATGACTTCCCATATAGGTTGGGAAAAATAGCTGAAAAATAATAGCACCAGTCATGGCGAGGATGACTAGGATAAATAAGACTCTTAAGAATTTGTTCATTGGTTTGCTCCTGAAATCTTCTATAAAAATATTCCCAACTAGTCTAACACAAATATTGCAAATAAAGAACCAACCTTTCGGCTGGTTCTTTATCTATTATTCTTCTTTCAACTTCGCCAATTCTTGGGCAAGTAGCTTGAGGGCTACTTGTGGGTTGGCTTGGCCTTTGGTTGCTTTCATGAGGAAGCCTGTGAAGGCCTTGTCCGCATTCCGTTTCCCTGACTTGAAGTCGGCTACGGCTGCTTCATTATCTGCAAAGACTTGGTGGATGATTGGAATCAAGACTTCAGGATCTGAAATCTGTACCAATCCAGCTTTTTCGACGTATTCACGCGCACCGCCACCGTTTTTCGCCAAGTGAACGAAGACTTTCTTGGCAATCTTAGATGAAATGGTTCCATCTTCGATGATGGCAATCATTTCGACCAAGTTTTCTGGTGTCAACTTGATTTCTTCAAGCGTTTTGCCTTCTGCGTTCAAGAATTGCGCGACTTCACCTTGGAGCCAGTTAGACACTTGTTTAGCATCTCCGCCAAGGGCTACCGCTGCTTCAAAGAAGTCAGAAGTAACTTTCGTCGCTGTCAATTGGTTGGCATCATAGTCAGACAAGCCAAGCTCTGCCACATAGCGAGCACGGCGGTCTTTTGGAAACTCAGGCAATGATGTACGCATTTCCTCAATCCACTCATCTGAGATTTCAAACAATGGAAGGTCTGGTTCTGGGAAGTAACGGTAATCCGCTGCTCCTTCTTTGACACGCATAAGGATAGTGCTCTTATTAGCTTCATCATAACGGCGTGTTTCTTGACGAATGACACCACCTGAACGCAAGATTTTCGCTTGGCGTTGCACTTCGTATTCAAGACCTTTACGGACGTTTGAGAAAGAGTTCAAGTTTTTCAACTCAGTCTTGGTACCAAATTCCTCTTGACCATATGGGCGAAGGGAAATGTTGGCATCTACACGCATAGATCCTTCTTCCATCTTGACGTCTGAAATACCAGTGTACTGGATAACTTCTTTCAAAGCTGTCAAATAGGCGTAGGCTTCTTCTGGAGAACGCATATCTGCTTCAGATACGATTTCAATCAATGGAACCCCTTGACGGTTAAGGTCTACGTAAGAGAATCCATCTGTTCCGTGCGTGTTCTTACCGGCGTCTTCTTCCAAGTGGGCACGTTCAATCCCAATTTTCTTAGTTGAGCCATCTTCCAATTGCACTTCAATCCAACCGTTATATCCGATTGGCTCGTCAAATTGCGAAATTTGGTAGGCTTTTGGATTATCAGGGTAGAAATAGTTCTTACGGTCAAAGTGCATGTGCTGGTGGATATCCATATTCAGGGCCAAAGCAGCCTTAATACCAGCGTCCACAACACCCTTGTTCAAGACAGGAAGCACACCTGGGAAAGACCAGTCAATCACATTGGTATTGGCATTTTGCTCGTTCCCAAAGTGAGCAGAGGTTGGTGAGAAAATTTTTGAGTTTGTATTCAATTCAACGTGGACTTCAAGTCCGATGACTGTTTCAAAGTTCATTAATTGTCACCTCCAAAAATCACGGGTTGTTGCTTGTGGTAATCCGTTGTTGCTTCAAAAGCAGCTGCAGCTTGATAGATGGTTTCTTCAGAATACTTAGGACCAATCAACTGCAAACCAACTGGAAGACCTTGCGCAAAACCTGCAGGAATCGAAATCCCTGGAAGACCTGCCAAGTTAACTGGAATGGTCAAGAGGTCAGCCAAGTACATGGCAACCGGATCATGGTTGAGCGAATCCAAATCAAAGGCCACGCTTGGAGCTGTTGGACCAAGGATGAGGTCGTAATCCGCAAAGACTTTTTCGAAGTCTTGGATAATGAGGGTACGGACTTGACCAGCTTTCTTGTAGTAAGCATCGTAGTAACCAGATGACAAACTAAAGGTACCAAGCATGATACGGCGTTTGACCTCATCACCAAAGCCTTGGCTACGAGTGTTCACGTAGATATCATCCAAGTTTTTAGCATCTTCTGCACGGAAACCATAGCGAATACCGTCGAAACGTTGCAAGTTTGAAGAAGCTTCAGATGAAGCGATGATGTAGTAAACAGCAACCCCGTATTTAGAGTGTGGAAGGCTAACTTCTTCGACAGTTGCTCCCAATTTTTCAAAATGTTTGGCCGCATTGAGGATGGTTTCTTTAACTTCAGGGTCAATCCCTTCACCAAGGTATTCCTTAGGAAGAGCAATCTTCATGCCTTTGATGTCTTGACCAATCTTAGAAGTAAAGTCAGCTACACGAACAGGTGCAGATGTTGAATCCTTGGCATCTTCACTGGCAATAACATTAAGCAATTGGGCATTTTCCTTAACGGTTTGTGAGAAGGTACCAATTTGGTCGAGTGAGCTACCGAAGGCAATGAGACCGAAACGAGAAACCGTTCCGTAGGTTGGCTTAAGACCAACAATCCCGTTAAAAGCTGCTGGTTGGCGGATAGAACCACCTGTATCTGAACCAAGAGACAAGCGGACTTGTCCTGAGGCTACAGAAGCTGCTGAACCACTTGATGATCCACCAGGAACCTTGCTGTGGTCCCAAGCATTCTTGGTTGGTCCATAGTATGAAGTTTCACCAGATCCACCCATAGCAAATTCATCCATGTTGGTCTTCCCGATGACAATCATATCTTTGGCTTTGGCATTGGCAACAGCTGTCGCATCAAAGATTGGCTCGTAGTTATAGAGCATTTTTGAAGCCGCAGTGGTCAAGATGCCATCTGTTGAGATATTGTCTTTGACAGCGAGTGGAATCCCTGACAAGAGGTTATCTGCATCAATTCCCTTTTCATCAATGGCCTTGGCTTGCGCAAGAGCCACTTCTTCTGCCACTGTCACAAAGGCATTGACTGCTTCTTCACGCGCCTTGATATCGTAAAGCGTTGCTTGGGTCAATTCCGTTGCCGAAATTTCCTTAGAGACAAGGAGGTCGTGCAACTCTTCAATGGTTTTATTGTTGAATGACATTAGGCATCTCCTCCATCTTCTAGGATAGCTGGTACCTTGATGTAATAGTTATCTTTTTCAGGTACATTTTTAAACAAGCGGTCACGGTCAGTCCCTTTTTCAGCAACATCCGGACGCAATACGGTCTTGCGGTCAGCCATGGTCGTTGTTGGGGCAACACCTGTTGTGTCCACTTCTTCCAACAATTCCACCATGTCGACAATTTTAGACAAGGTTGTCGCAAACTCAGCTGTCTCTTCTGGAGAGAATTTCAATTTTGAAAGATTGGCAACGTGGGTTACCTCTTCTTGCGTAATTTTCATCTTGCTTCCTTTCGTGAAATGATGATTTTTCAATACGTTCTATTTTACCATAATTAGGCCTATTTTGCTTGGAGGATAAAAAAACTGTAGTAACTTTTTTGTCACTACAGATACCATAGGTTTAGCTTAAACCACAATATTTGAAAGATAGTTAGTCTATGGCTACCAAGAGCTTTCTCCAAGCTTCTAGGATTTCTGGCTTCAAGTATTTTTTCGCCAAATCATACGAAGCTTGATGCATAGACTCAAGATTGCCTTCTAAGACTGCTACAAGCTTATCCGCCATATCAGAAACAAGCAAATCCTCATCCATGGTCTCATCATACGGAACCAAATAACCGTTCTTTCCGTCTTTGATAAAGGTCGGATTACCATAGCGAGCATCAAAACCAACCAAGGCCAGACCTGCTCCAGCTGCTTCCATCAGGGTCAAACCAAAGGTCTCCCACTGAGAGGTGGTCACATAAAGTTCATACTGTGGGTAAATCTTCTGCAAGTTCGCATGACCTCTTAGATGGATATAACTACCTGCTCCAAGGTCATCAATCAGGTGTTCCAGATTTTCTTGTTCAACACCCTTACCATAGATATCAAAGTGAAGATTTGGCACTTTGTCATGGGCCAGGGCAACCGCTCTTATGGCTAGATCCAGCCGTTTGCGTGGGTCTAATCGAGAGGCCGTTATCAAACTAAGGGGCTTTCTCTGACCATCTGGATAACTAAGACTATCCAAGTGACCTACAGGTAGGGCATAAATAGTAGCATTGTCTAGCCCTTGTTTCTGAAGGGTAGTCTCTAGTACTGCTTTTTGTGCTTCAGTCGCTGTGATAAAGAAATCAAACCGCTGGGCATACTTAAAGATATAGTAATACTCATAGTAGAGTCCACCATTTTTAAACTCATGCTCTGAATGGAAAACAAAACCTAATTTTGCAGGTGATTGAAGCTCTAAAATTGGTCGTGCAAATGCAATCAAGGCAGCCCTATCTAATAATAGGGTGTCTTCTTGTGTCAAGGAAAGGCAATCCAAAAAGCGACGCATGACTTCCGTTTGTGACACTAAAATCTCATTTTCCAACCTGTACAACCAAGTAGCTCCCTGCTTGAGTTCTTCAAAAGCAATATGACCATCTTGGTTATGGAAACTTCTTCTGATGAGGATACCCTTTTCAAAGTATTCTGTAACCAGTTTACGGGTTCCATACCACTCACGCTTCAACAAAATACCATTAGTAAGGTAATCGACATATCGGACACACCCCTTTTTATAAGGGTCCATTGTAAAGATGAGTCTACTTCCATCTGAAAACTCATAAATAAACTCTGTTTCATCTTGCCTCTTCAAATCCAGTCGAGTTAACTGGAACTGCTGTTGCAAGGCTCCCACTGTCAACGACGGAATATAACCATCTTGGTCAGTAAAACAGACATAGGCATGCAGGAATTCTTCATAGCGATGTCCCAGAGAAAGATAATAATCCAATTTATAGGGTTGAGGCCAAGTTGTGAAAACAAATTTAGCAGGCGCATTTAATTCACGCAGCATTAAAGCTCTGGATGCTTGGGCTACATCAACACCATTAGGCTCATAGCCCACCAGTAGGTTAAAGGTGTAAATCGTCATCTTTGTCCCCCTTCCAATTGATTAAAGAAAGCCATGATTTCTGCCCTATCAGCCAGTTTTAAAGCCTCATTTTGAGCCTTAAGCGCTCTAGGATAGCAATCTGGTTCCTGCAAAAGTTGGCGGATACTTTGACCCACTTCCTCCACCGAAGCAAAAACAGTTGGTAGGGCCTTATAGTATTGACGGTGGACCGTTGAAGCCAAACCATACAATAGTTGCTCATTTGCAATAGCCTCAAGCGTCACATCAGAAACCTCACTGCCATAATTCAAGTCTAAATAAATAGAGCATTTCCTTAGCAGCTCTCGATATTTCTTACGACTAATCCCAGGATAAAGATGGACATTCGTCTTTTCCTCCAAGCAAGTCAATTTAGGTCCCATACTAGTTAAGGCTGCAATGTGAAAGTCAATATCTGGAAACTTATCAACCAAACCAGCTAGTCCCTCAATATTTTCCGAAGCAGTCATGACCATGGCCTGGGCAACAAAAGGTTGATTTCTTTCTTGTTCTGCACCAGCGAGATAAATCAATCCCGACCTACGCTCCTCTTGAGGATAATAATTAGTAATCAAAATATGGCTCACCTGATTTTGGAGATACTCAAGATTATCATGGCTACCAGAACAATAGACCAATCGTTCAGCTTCTAACAGTGGAAGCAAATTAGGATCCATACAAATGATAGTTTCGTCTGACTTCAGGACCTGCCCAAGAACAAACTTAATTACATCATCCTTACCTGAGAAAATCTTATCTCTTCCCACAGAACCCTGATGAATCAAATAATCTTCTTGGATATAATGCAATAAGACTTCCTCTTGCGCACGATTAAAGTAAATATCCATGAGTGCTTGCCCCTCATCATCTAAAAGACGTTGCTTGGTCCGCCATCCATAACGGTTATAGTCATCAATAGCGACAACCTTTTCCCCTTGGCCGAACCACTCAACCTGCTTGACCGTGCGCTCTCTAACATTTTCACGAAAAATAATATTAGCTCGACGATCTTTGCCGTCAAAAAGATAAGTCGTAATTCCCAAAGTCCAAAGCTCCCAATAAAGAGGAACTGACAAATCATTAAAAAAGAGAGGTTTGCCTTGATAATCATCCTCAGAGGAATAACTAAATGACGATGCTAAACTTATAGTGTTTCCATCTACATCCGTTTCAAAATTAGTGTAGAACACTCGTGATTTCATCCCCAAAGAGTCTAGCAATCTTCTCAGTTTATCCGTCGCTTGACTGGGTTCTTGTGCAATAATGAGCATAGTTATCCTTTCTAACTATTTCAAGCAATAAATAGCTTTAACCTATCCCTTTATTGCTCCAAAAATCTCAAGTTGACCTTTGCTATCTGATAGGTCTCCGTATCTTGAAGATTGGCTTCTTCCAATTTTTCAATGGCACGCTTCAAACGAGTCTTATAAATGTAACGATGCCATGTTAAATCATAGCCCAACATCCCTAGCAGTGCTAGTTTTTCATTTTTAGCTTCCATCTCATCTAAGAAACGCTTTTCCGTCCAGACCTGCGACAAGGTATCCTTGCGCCCTACTCGATACCAGTAGATACATTTTTCAGTGTGAATCACACGATTAGCCTTTAACAAAAGCTTATACATAAGGAAGTTGTCTTCGACATTCTTTCCAACAGGAAAACGCAGGTCCTCAAATAAGGAGATTTTGTAGAGCTTCATCATGGCACATGCCCAAGCCATATCTCTTGTCTCCTGGATAGCATCATGATCAATAATATCTCTTCCCTCATAAAGGGTTTCAGAATAATCATCCTCCGTCAGCTTAATCAAAAACTTACTCGTACTATCATTAAACAAATTATAATTGCCAGTAGAAACATCTGCCCCATACTTTTTCAGCTGATCATACAAGGTCTCCACATAATCTTCTGTCACCCAATCGTCTGGGTCTACAAAAGTAATGTAATCACCTGTAGCCAAGTCAATCCCCGTATTTCGAGCTGCAGATAAACCACCATTAACTTGTCGGACATAGCGAATACGTGAATCTTGCTTGAAGAATTCCTTGCAAATGGTTTCTGACTGATCAGGAGAACCATCATTAACAAGAATGATTTCAAGATGAGGATAGGTCTGGTTGACTATCGTTTCCAAACACTTCCGTAAACAAGCTTCCACATTATAAATGGGAATAACAATACTAACTACTTCTTTATTTTCCATTGATTATCTCTCAATCGTATCTATATAGTCTCGAACAGCCTCTACCATTTGGTCTACTTGGTCATTCTTAAACACTTGATTCTTCCCAGCTTGGTCATGATTGGTCCCTTCAAAAGAGAAAACAGGAAGCCCCAACTGATGAATCGTTTCTGTAATATGATCAACCTCGTCAAATGGATTAATATCCAAATAAAAATCTATTTTTTCCAAAACCTTGCGACTGGTTAGAGGATCAAATGAGGGATAGAGGATAAGATTTGGATACTGCTCCAATTTCACCAAATTAAAACCAAAATGAGAGTGGGCCAAGACATGAAAAGCCACATTTGGAAGGGCTTGTAACAGACGTTCCAACTCAAAAATATCTGCCGTATTGGTATAAATAGCCGTATGATAAGAAAAATCTCCCACCACATCACTAAAGTTGAGCTTTACAGCTGGCTTTCTCAATAAGATATCTTCCCAAGATAGGGCGTAATAGAACCACCAAATATCCCTGAAACGATTAAAACGTTTAGCAGTCCAAGGCTTATTGTAAGAGGTGTAATGGATAACTGCAGGTACCCCTTTAAACGCATCATACCAATCCAGATCCCCGTATATATACTGGTCCTTATCAGAACCTACCTGAAGATTATAAGTCCAAGGAAGTCTGAGCCAAGCATCCTTAAAATACAAATTCAAGATTCCCTGATCACCATAGACTTCTTGGTGATGTTTCTGCGTTAAATCAAAGAGAGATTCTGTTACCTTATGTTGGCGCCACCAGGCAGTGTCAATAACCATCAAACCAGCATTGAAACCTTCCGTCGTCGTCGGACAATCCACTACTGCTCCAATACCAAGACCATTCAAATCAACCTCAAAAAGTGGTGACAAATCCTGTGTAAAAATCATATCACTATCTAAATAGAGAACACGATCTTCTTGAACAAAGTCTGGAATCACATAACGGAAGAAAGTCGCATAATGAATATGTGCACTCGGAAGCGAAAATGCTTTAAAACTTTCTGCAGATACTCGACAATTGACAACCTCCGATGCAATGGTTTCTAAACGACGATTCATAAGCGCAAACCATTCTGTTGGTAAATTCTCATTTAAGACATAGATTTTCCAATGTCCCTGATGGGCGCATAGAGACTTAAGAGCTACCTCTAACTTTTCCATGTAAGATAGGTCGGCTACAAATACAACTGATTTTTTATCCATGTTTTCTCCCTCTCAAACTCTAATAAGAATATCATTTTTTAGAAAACATTACAATTTCTATACTTTAAAAACTCAGCCTAGTGGCTGAGTTAGATGGAAGACAAAGTCTTCTTAATTTAAGATGCCTTAAAATCATTTATCTAGGTTCTCAATCAGCCTAGTGCTAACTCAGAGAAGAATTGTCTACCAGTGCTGACCAGATTTGCAACAGCAAACCTTGACAATCACACAACTAAAAAACCAAACATCGCTTGAATTAGAGATAGCTTTAATAAAAGATCAAAAGTCCTATTCTACAGAGGCACCGTTACTTGCGATAACTTCCTTATACCAGTTAAAGGATTTCTTCTTAGAGCGTTTAAGACTACCATTCCCATCATTATCACGGTCCACATAGATGAAACCATAACGTTTCTTCATTTCACCAGTTCCGGCAGAAACAAGATCGATACAACCCCATGTTGTGTAGCCCCAGAGCACTACACCATCTTCATTGATAGCATCACGCATGGCCTTGATGTGAGCCGCCAAGTAGTCGATACGATAATCGTCTTCAACATAGCCATTTTCATCTGGCCTATCCACAGCACCAAGCCCATTTTCAACGATAAACATCGGTTTTTGGTAACGATCCCAGATAGCATTGAGGGTAATCCGAAGACCTAGTGGGTCAATTTGCCAGCCCCACTCTGAAGCTTCCAAATAAGGATTTTTAATAGAGGCAAAAATATTGCCGGCAGTCTTTTCATTAACTTCTGGATCACCTGAAGCCACACGACTTGCATAGTAAGAGAAGGAAATGAAATCAACAGTATGCTCTTTAAGAAGGGCCAAATCTTCTTCAGTCATCTCAATCTCAATGCCATCACGTTCCCACTGCTTCTTAGCATAATTTGGATACTCTCCACGAGCCTGAACATCAATAAAGAAATAGCTACTACGGTCTTCTTGCATGGCTGCCCAGTAGTCCCGTGGGTGGGCTGTATTTGGATAATACTGACCTGCTGCCAACATACAACCGACCTTATTTTCAGGGTCAATCTCATGGGCCAACTTCGTCGCCATAGCTGAAGCTACCAACTCATGGTGGGCCGCTTGGTATTTCACCTGCTCCTCATTTTCACCCTCTTCAAAGCAAAGTCCTGCTCCCATAAATGGGGCATGGAGAATCATGTTAATTTCGTTGAAAGTGAGCCAGTACTTAACCAAACCTTTATAACGTGTGAAAAGGGTACGGCAAAGATTTTCATAGAAACCAAGCATCTTACGATTACGCCATCCCCCATACTCTGTAATCAAGTGCATAGGACAATCAAAGTGCGTGATTGTCACCAAAGGTTCAATGCCATGCTTGTGACATTCTTTGAAGAGATCCTCGTAAAAGGCAAGCCCAGCTTCATTTGGCTCAGCCTCATCCCCCTTAGGAAAAATACGTGACCAAGCAATAGA
>OLRC01002384.1_pt1 | contig 10281 bp, 7 predicted proteins | sample 1672081 | NCBI WGS metagenome assembly OLRC01 (sample SAMEA3136643, study PRJEB25190) | human gut metagenome | biome: human gut; feature: human-associated habitat; material: faeces | place: Austria | collected 2013
AAGATGGCATAAGGTGCGGCGGTTCTTGGGTTCTTGAAGATGGTGACGGGGTATCTGGATTTGGTGATGATGTCTTTTTTAGTATAAAAAATTACTACTTTTTGCAATATTCATAAATATTAAATGGTTCTTCTCTTTTTTCAAATAAGATATCAGCTTCTTTAATAATCTTAATAAGTTCTTCTGTCTCTACACCTACTGTTTTTAGTACAAGTAACTTCTTTTCATTTGTTATGAGAAAGAAAAAACCTTTGTGCAAAAAGACTCTATCTATTTCTTTAAGTTCACAGATCTTTTTGTCTTCTAATTTTATTCCCTGAACATCAATTTCCACTTTGTTATATCTTGATTTATTCCATACAAATTCATGGACATTATTTTCAAATTTTTTTCCCTTAGATTGAAACCAAATAATCCAAATCAATGCAATAATAGAAATCCCCATTCCCACATAAAACATCGGATAACTCTTTACAAAATAGCAGCCGATTGATAACAAAAATAATACTGGTGTCATTATATAAATAATTTTCCTTCTATTATTTTTTGTCTTAAGTAATTGATATGGCATAGCATATTCTAACGAAAGCATATACTCTAATGCTTTTCTATCTTCATCGGTCATAATAGACTTTATAATCATTTTTACTCCATCCTTCCCTTAAATACGTTAAGAGATTCCTATTCAAAAAGGAATCCCCCAATCGTTAATTATCCTCTCCGTATCCTCTTCTAACTTCTTCCTTCTTGAAACCAACCAAACAATAACTGCCGCTGTAAAACCTACTGTACAAATAACTACTCCGAAAAAATGACTTCTAATGCCTCCATATTGTCATAAATGCCATAATTGGCACAATAGAAATATGTAAAATATGAAGCTACTGATTTTACTGATTTTGGAAATATATTTCATAATTCATCTTGCTCCTTTTTAGTGTCCACGTATATCCAATTCATCCAATAGAGAATTTCCACTTCCCCAAGAATATACAATGTAATAACCCCTGTCCTTTATTTCTTCCGCAAATTGTAGTGTCCCGTGATCAATCCCCTCAATGGACTGCCCTTCCTGAATTTTCACCAAACATTCCCACTCATTACTTCTGTACCTTGAATAGTAAGCATCCAATTCTTCCAAAGACAAGTCACTTCGAATTAGAATTGCTCCGAAATACTGCATTCCATTTCCGTTTCCTGTCAGCTTCCCTGCTTGTGACAGTGACTCTATCAATTCCGTTTCCTCTGGCAGCGGAATTTCACATAATGTCTTTTCCACCTTATAGGCTGTATGGTTATTTATAAGCGGAATTGAAACAACTCCTCCTATTAATACAACTGCTGCCAATATTCCAACTACTTTTAATTTTTTCATGTGTCCTCCTTCCTTTTCTTACGCCTGTAAGATTACCACAAAACACAACTATTATCAAATCATTCTTTAATTCGATATTGGTAGTCTGGTATGTGCATAATTCCGTCATTTAGGATTTCATTCCCCAAATACTGAAAACTGCCATCCTCTGCAAACCTTACCGTAAGTTCATGGGTTATGACTGCATCATCGCAAATAACCATATCACAAACTGCTTCAACCGTTAATGTGACCGTCCCATCTTCATTTTCTTTGATATCCACCACCTCCGGCAAAGAAGTTCCAAAAAAAGTAGGTGCATAATTAAAGCACCCAAGACGCACCCAATAGTATGTCTGATTTTCCTCATCAAAGGCTGCATAGTCCTGTATTTGCTCTGCTGTTATCGGAAGATATTCCATAATCAGACTTTCAAATTCTTCTTTGGGAATACCATTTGGGTAATCTTCGGAATTGAACTTTTCTCCATATTTCATTCCATATAAATATTCAAACATCCCATTATAATCCAATTCACTCATATTTTCTGCATCCCAGTTTGAACACAAAAGGTTCTGTCCCTGATATCCAAGACCTCGGACACAACGTTCCGACATTTCTCGTTGTTCTTTTGTCATCGGCTTTATCCTTATTAGACAACTTCCATCCATAATCTCACTGACCTCTGGTGGCTCTGGTACACACAACTCATAGCAAAACCATCCCTTTTCCGTGTATTTCCATTCTTTGATCCTTGTATAAGAGATGTACGAAATCCCCGGCTTGTTGTTATCATTCCAGATTCCTCTTGCACTTACAACATACATATCTGTTCCATCAAAAATGAATTTCAATCTGCCTATACCATCATCATGTATTTCGTAAATTACTACAGAGCCACTTTTTCCAACCGTGCAATCCTCAAGGAAACTATCTACACTTTCATAATTTCCCATATTCGAATAGGTTATCAATGTAGTAACCGGGTATTCCGTTTCCATTAACTTTCTCTGCATTTCAAGAACCGTTTTATCATCCAAAACAACATTTGATGCCTCCCCCTTATATGCAGATTCATAAATACCCGAAATACGTTCCATCATTTCTTTACATTGAAGTTCCGCTTCTTCCCTTTCTTGTTCGTCTACCGGAAGGTCATAACCCTTTTCCCATTGTTCTGTTGCTTCTTTTTCTGCATTTTTTGTTTCCTCCGTCATGGACGCTTCCTCTTTCGTATCTTCCACAAATAGTTCTCCTACACCACTCTCTTCTTTCCCACAAGCACATAAGTTGCATCCAATCAGAAACACTAAAATCAGTAAAATACTCTTTTTCTTTAATATCATAAAATCATCCTTTCGTTCGAGAGCGCATCTAATGCGCTCTTGCTATTGGTGGCAGTTCCAACTCCATTGGTTCTATAGAATTAGAAAGATACCTAAAGGTTCCGTCTTCAAATGGCTGGACCACAAGCGTGTTCCGAAAAGCAAGATCAGAATTGTAATCCGGCCATACTCCATCCACAATGAGTGTAATCGTTCCATCTATATTTTCCGTATAATCAACTACTTCTCCAAAAGGTGGGTATGGACTGGCATAGATTTGTTCGTATATATAGCTATTTTTTGTTGCATCATATTCATAAAAATGCCTTAATTGTTCTACTGATACGGGTAAATACGTTGTCATTATTCTCTCAAATGTCTCTGCATCCACCATATTCTTTTCCGCTTTAAAATTATTACCAGTGTCAATGCGATAAAGATCATCAAATAATCCCGGCATTAGTACATCTGTTACATTATTAGAATTCCAGTTAATAACAAGAAGGTTATACATCTGATAATCTAATCCTTCCAAATATCTTTTTCCCAATTCCCTACATTCTTCTGAAAGTGGCTTTATCCTCCAATATTGTCTTAAACTTGCGTGTGCAATCACATATTCATAGGCATAGATGAAATACCCTTTTTCCGTAAGTTTAATTTCAGTCACATCACTTACCGAAGTTCCCTGTATCTCTGGCATACCACCTTCCATCCATCGAACCCCTATATAATATGTCTGTATTTTTTCTTTTCGGTATATAAAAGTTACTGCTCCAATCAGTCCATCTCTCTGCACTTCGAATATAGTAACCATTGAATCCTGACCATTCAGATAATCTGCATAAAACTTTTCCATCCTTTCAGGGTTTTGCATATTGGTATCCTCTTCTACACTTACCAACCCGGCTTTCCCCAATTGCTCCACTACCGCTTTTCGTTGTTCACTTGTAAATTCCCTAACCCCAGAAGAATAATTTTCTGCATCCGCAATTATTACATTCTTATAAATTTCTTTAACCGATTCTGCTGCCGACAAAACTGTACTTTGCAGCTGCTCTTTTTCCTCTTCCGAAATAAGACAATCACCGGCTTGTGGAATAAACCAATATGCTGAATCTGTAAAAGTTTCCGTATCATTTTCTTCTTCCGTTATCATTTCACTGTCCCCGATTTCCGTCGGAGGCTCCCATACTTCCTCTGCCACCTTCCGTTCTTCCGTGTGCAGCTTTCCCCAACAGATTCCTCCTGTAATTACCGCAATTAACAACATCAAAATCAAAAATCCCCATTTCTTCAACAACCATTTTACATCTTCCATTATTCGCCTCCGTATAATTCTTCCCATTCTTCTAACGTCAACCGTGGCGTATGCCATGTTTCCTCAGAATTATCCTCGGAAGGTATAATTCGATTGGATACATATTGTACGCCTCCGTCCTCTAACGGGCGAACTACAACCTCATGAGCATATACCTTAGACTCCCCCACATAAGGGAATACTACATTTGCTGTAAGAGTAATTGTTCCATCGCTGTTTTCTGTAAAACCGACCACCTCTGAATATGGGTATTCCGGATACTCTACTTCTTCAAAACCCCTCGGCTTGTATTCATAGGTGGAATCCTCCGAATCATAGACTGTTTTGGATTGCAGTGTTTCACTATCAATATTGAAATATTTCATAATAACACTTTCAAATTCCTCTTTGGGAATCCGATAAACTGCACCGACTGACAAATTGTCATCCGCGACATAAGGAACATACTGACCATTCACTTTTGGATAAAGAATGTCATACATATCATAGAAATTCAAATCACCAAAATCTTCTTCACTCCAATCCACAATGAACATATTATTCCGTTCAAAGCTGATAGAGTTGAGATATTTCCGGCTCAGTTCCCTATATGTTTCATCCAATGGCTGTACTCGTAATGCGGTATGCTCCTCTACTCCACTCAATGTAAGAATGTACAATTCTTCTGAAAACCAGACACCGGAAAACATCAGGTAACCCTCTTCTGTATAATTCCAATACTCCGCCTGATAGCTTCCAGTAACTTCTCTTTGCAATCCCCCGTCTTCATACTTGTAATAGCTTCTGACCACATCTACATTTCCGTCTTTTGTATGCAAATCATATTTTACAAATCCCCCTAAATAACTGATTTCAAGAATTGTTAATTCTGCTTCTTCCTGTGCATCTACTTTTTTGCAAAATTCCAATACCTGCTCCGCTTCCGTCATATTCACTTGATTTCTGCTGTCAACAGCAGGATACCCATTTTCTCCAAGACGATTTACAATACCTCGAATTGTTTCCAAATCAGCCAACTTATTATCCTCTGCTGCCTTTTCATAAAGTTCTATGCAGATGTTTATAATTTCTTTTTCATTCTCCTGTTCTTCTTCTGAAACGTCCTGAACATCAACTACTGTTTCCGAAACTGTATCTTCTTCCGGGGGTGTATCGCTACACCCCGAAATACTAAATATCAGTACAAAACTAATGACTGCTAAACCACTCTTCCAGAACCAGGCTGTCTTTCTTAACAACATATCCGCTTCCTCCTCTTCCTTTCACATCTTCTACCATGCTGATAATCAATATAGGACATTCGGCGTCTTTTTCCGCTGTAAAAATCGCAAACCATCCTAATTCCGTACCGGACGTATCCTCTTTTGATGCCTTGATTTCTGCTGTTCCTGTCTTTCCTGCCAATACAATGTCATCTCGATGGGCTGCATATCCGGTTCCGTTAGGATCATTCACAACTTTCTTTGTTCCTTCCAATACCCGGCTTGCTGTCTCGTTAGAAAAGGCACCCGGAATCCAGTACTCAGCTTCCGCTTCATTCTGATATACCAAATAAGGCTTTATTACATTTCCCTCATTACAGAAAGCAGAATAGATACATGCCATGTGTAATGGATTCACCAAAATCTGCCCTTGACCGTAACCACTGTCAGCTAACTGTATTTCCGTTTCAATTCCATCTGTATTGGAATATTGCGACTCTGCCATCTTAATCTCAAATGGCAGTTCCTCATTAAAACCAAGTCCAGTCAAAGAACTCTCCATCTCCTCAGAACCAATCTTTAATGCTGCTTTTGCAAAATAGATATTGTCAGAATAAATCAGAGCATTTTCTAAAACAACCGGCTCATACGCATGAAGTGTTGTTACATAATAAGACCCCCACGATGCATCCTTTTGCCAGCTTAAACCCACATTCCCGTAATCTTCTGTTGGATCGATTGCTCCCGATTCTAAACCGACCGCAGCGATAATCGGTTTGAATGTAGACCCCGGACACCATACCTGCCGAAAACGATTATACATAGGCTTATCCTCATCCTCGTTAAGTGCAGTCCACTGCTCACTGGACAATCCCATAATAAAATCGTTATTGTCATAGGATGGCGTACTGACCAATGCCAATACCTCTCCCGTATAAGGATTCATAGCTACCGAGCAACTTTTATCTTCCTTAAACTGTTCGTACATGGAAACTTGCAAATCGGCATCTATCGTAAGCTGGATGTCCTGCCCATGCTGTACCAAGATATAGGCAAGTTCCTCCTTCTCTCTTCCTTCAGAGTTTTCGATGTAAATCCTGCAACCGTTCTGACCTTTCAGTTCGCTCTCAAACAAGCCTTCCATTCCACTTTTACCGATTACACTATTGGCTGTATATCCTTCTCCCGCATATTCCTCTAAATCTTCCGCAGTAACACTTTGAACATATCCAATCAAATGTGCTGCCGCTTCCCCTAATGGATATTCACGCACTTCAACATCAGATATCATCACTCCGGGAATCTCAAGCAACTTATCATGCCTTTCTTTCTCCTTTAGAACCTCTTCATCCGGACTGATAGATATTAACTCAATTTCTTCCACTCTTGGAATCGTTTTAATGGGGACAAAAGAATCATCCTTTACCCAATTTGCAGACAACTTCTTTTCTATCTCTTCCGGTGTGATTTCCAATAGTTCTGCAATCTGTGCGATTGCTTCTTCTCTGTTTCCCAACTTACCCGGAACAATCCCAACCGAAGATGCTGTACCTTTTCCTGCAAGGACACGTCCGTTCCTATCCAAAATTTCCCCTCGCTTTGCCTGTGTAGTGGAAACTCTTACTTTATCTGCAGAAGTCAGATTAGGAAAAATCATGGAATCATCCCAAACCAACTTGTATCCGTCTTCGCCCTTTAGGAAGAGTGCTTCATTCTCGAAACTGATAGTTCCTGCAACTGTATCAAAAGCAGTCTGGTAGGTTACCGTCATTTGCTCCTCGTCATATGCAATAATCTGAATAGCCATATTCTGGACTTCTATACCTTCATAAATAGCTGAATTTCGAGTTACAAAATCCTCCTGACTGACATTTCCCGATGCTTCAATGTGCAACATCGCATACATTTTTTCATACTCCTGTTTTGGAATATGCTCCATGTACTCCACCAGAAGTTCTTCTGGTGTCTTCCAGACATTTTCTTTTGATGCCAACATTCCTGCCACGCATACTACAGAAATTACCGCAGCCATTCCTATAACAGCAATCGCAATCCATAGGAGCCTGCTTCTTGTTTTCTTTCGCTTGTTTCTGCTTTTTCCTTTCTTCATATTGACCTCCATTCATTTTGCTTTGCTGATATGGTCATATTCTATTTTCAATGTACGTCTCCATTCTCAAATATTACATTCGTAAGATTTGAGAATAAAAAAATTTCATTTTTTAAATTCTATTCTCTGTTTCATATTCCTCCTTCTCTTTTATTACATGTGTAAGATTTCAAAGCAAAAAAATTTCGCATTGGAATCTGCTGCACTTGTATAAATATTACATCAGTAAGATTTAGAAGTCAAGTTATCTTTATATAAAAAGGCTTCTGCCGGGAAGTATCATACATTTTCGCAAAAGCGATACCATTTAGCAAAAGCCTATTATTCAGCAGAGTTTCAAAACACCCCACTGCTTCAATATTCAAATGTTTCATTCAAAAGACCAGAAAACACACATCCATTTTCTTTCCTTAATCTCCCACAAACCGCAGAAAATCAAGGTTTCTTTGAAAGCAGACAAACGTTTTCAATATTCCCCTGAACTTTGATTTTATACTGCATAGCGAAAGTATTCAATAGGTTTTCAAAGTGGGGTAACGGTTTTATCCCCTTTTCGCAATCCTATCCATTTTAAATATATTGTCGGGTATCTGTTGCCATTAAGCATAAAAATAGATTAATAAAATCAGGATACTCACTCTTTCCATCTTCAAACCATTGTCCAAAAATTTCTACTGCCCTTGATGTGTCAAATACATCCTTTGATGTAGGCAATCCCACAACAAGAAGATTCCCATCTACTATCGCTTTTGAATATTCTGGATTGTCTGCATAACGAGAATTTTTTTCATATAAATCTGCTAAATTATTTGCCAGAACATTCAGCTTATGCAATTGTATTTTTTCAAATTCATTACTTATTATATTTTCTTCTTTTGCACTTTTCAAAAGTTCTTTTGCTCTGTCTACCTCTTCATTTTTTAAATAAGCAAGCGAAAGTCTATCCACAATTTCCTGATTTTTATAATGTGCATAAACATTTTCTAAAATGTAAATTCGATTATTGAGAGGTAGCATACTAAAAATAGTATAAATATTTTCACTTCCAAAGCTATGCTCTGGGCTTAAAAAATACTTTACAAATATATCCTCAACAATATGTATAGCCTGTGATATTATTTCTTGTAACTCTTGGTCACTAACCGAACCATTAAAATGAGAACCATCTCCACCTATTTTAAAAATTTCTTGAAATTTTTCTGCTATGTTCTCATCATAATTTTCTTTAATAATTTTTAATTTTCTTGACCAATTTACACCTTCATAAAGTTCATTTTCTTTCAAATGCTGCTGGATGGTTTTCCTTAACAACAAGTCAATAATCCCTTCTATATACTGGCGAACATTATTGGCACGAATCTTATTCTTTTGATTTTCATCCATAAAAATTTCAAAAACCTCTATAAAGTTTTGATTAATAGGCATCAAAATCGAATTTATATTTTCCATGTACTTTCCTCCACCTTTTATATCATAAATGGTATTCTGCAAAAAATTTCATGTTCTCGTAATATCTTAAATACATTCTCAAGTTATCTTCTGTTAAAAAGTATCCTTTCGCCAAAATGTGTATTTTCCGTTCTCCAAAGCCTATCCCCTGGGGTAAACCTCTGCTTATATCATCACTCTATAGAAACAAAAACACACATCTATTTTCCCTCCAAAATGACGAAATCCTTTGATTTATTGGGCTTTTCTTGACAGAAGGCATACAGTCTCAACTGTTGTTTCAGTTTCCAAGGGAAGTTCTTTCACTTCCTCGCCATCAACAGGCACAGGGAAATTGAATACAATCTTCTTTATCCAGCTTCCGTCTTTTCTCTTTTCCGGGAACATCTCAATTCGCTCGATAAAGGCTTTCATAAACTCTTTCTGTTCCGCTTCTGTTGCGGAATGGTAGACTTCATCAAATGCCAGTAAGAGCCGATAAATGTTATCGCCGGAGATTTTCTCCTGCTGGATGCTGCGTATCTGACTTTGCAATTCGCCAATCTGAACTTCGATTTCTTCTATCGTATCATACTGTTCATCATATCGGCGCTGCAAATCCAAAATTTTTCTGTCATAGTGGGCATCGTTGATGTCCAAAGTATCCATCTGACGCTCCAAGCGGCTTTTCGTTCCAAAGGCTTGCTTTAGCTGTCCTTGCAGAACGGCGATCTGCTTTTCCATATCCTCTGTATCAACCGCCGTTCCAATTTTCGCTTGAATTGCTTCTATAAATCGGGGATTGCTGACCATAGCGGAGATGACCTTCGCCACAAATTTGTTGATTTCCGTCTGCTCGATATTCAGCCGGAAGCTGCACTCATGTCCCGTCGGCGTAACCGTATTTTTGCAGTAGTAATAATACCGTGTTTTCTTGTCCTTGCTATGAGCCTTGGCAATATTGCCGTACATACTCTTTCCGCAGCATGGGCATTTCAAGATACCGGACAGGATGTGTGCGTGGTCTGGATTGTTGACCTTTTCCCGCTTAAAGGAATTGATCTTGCGCTTTTCCTGTGCCAGATACCAATCTTCTTCGGAAATGATGGCTTCATGCTGACCATCGTAAACAGGGAACTCCGACTGCTCGACCACGTGCATCTCATTTCTTGTACCTTGCCTCTTTTCGGTTCTCCGTCTGCCATAAGCAATTTTACCCATATAAACGGGATTATCCAGTACGTCCTGCACGAAGTTCCTTGAAAATCCGGGGATGGTGTTATTTTGCCGCAGCTTCTTCACAAACCCGTTGCGGTTGAGATATTTAGCAACTCCGGCAACGCCCTCATTGGTATGGATGTAGCGGTCATAAATAACACGGATTACTTCCACTTCATCCTCCGCAATGACAAGGTTTCCGCTTTCCAATTTGTATCCATAGGGAGCGAAACCGCCGTTCCATTTGCCCTCACGAGCCTTTTGCTCCCGTCCTGCCATTGTCTGTGTGCGGATATTTTCTCGCTCAATCTCTGCCACCGCAG
>OLRC01002385.1_pt1 | contig 10277 bp, 6 predicted proteins | sample 1672081 | NCBI WGS metagenome assembly OLRC01 (sample SAMEA3136643, study PRJEB25190) | human gut metagenome | biome: human gut; feature: human-associated habitat; material: faeces | place: Austria | collected 2013
AGCTCCGGGGCGGCGTTGGTACGCTGGGAGCGCAGACGGTAAGTGACCTTCTTCAGCTTCCGGCTTCTCATGGAGCTGATGGCCGTGGGGATAGCGCCCAGCAGCGTGAAGGCATACAGCTTCACCAGCTCCCCGATGTAGGTGGAGGAATCGATGATCTCCTGACGCAGCATCTCCGGGATCATGCGGAAGCAGTCCAACAGGCTCAGCTCGTAGTACTCCTTCAGCTCGTTATAGACGGCGACGGACCAATCCAGCTGGTAGCCCACATAGGTCATGCCCAGCATCAGCACGATGCTGACCACCAGACCCACGGTGGAGAACCGGCCGCCCAGCAGCTCATAACCCTTCATGGTGCAGATGGCCATGACGATACCGCTGACTGCCGCCACGTAGCCCAGCTGGCCCAGCAGCACGATGCACGCCACGCCCAGCAGAGAACCCAGCAGCGCACCCACGGTGCCGGCCACCACGTTCTCCGTCTTGCCCAGCTCCGCCTGCTGGTTCTGCTCCTGCAGATGGCCCAGCTGCTGGTAGCAGCTGTCGCACAGCAGGGAGGGGACGCCGGTCATGATGCAGGGGTCCGTCTCCACGGCGCTGCCGCAGTTCTGGCAGCAGTTGTCATAGCCGGAGGCGTGCAGAAACTCCACCACGGCGGCTACAGCCTCCGCCAGCTTCTCCACCTGATTGGGATTGCCGAAGCGGACATTCAGGGTCAGCTCCACCCGGCTGCGCCGGACGGAGAAGCCCACCACCAGACGGGTCCCCTTTACAAACTGGCGGATGGCAGACTGATCCGGCTCCTGCCCCAGCTTGTGCAGGGACAGGGTCATAACGGCAAGGCCCTGATCGTTGCGCCAGAGCATGGTCTGGTAGCCGCCGACGCTGCCGAAGAGGATGCTGCTCTCGCCGTCCACCGTCAGGTGCAGACGCTGGGCGGTCTGGTCCAGAAAGGTCTTTTCTTTTTGTGTCATGGGGTAACTCTCCTTTTCTCTCTTTCACATGGTTTACACACAACCAGGCCGGAGGATCGTCAGAAGGAGACGACCTCCTCCTTGGGCTTTTCGCAGGGGGCGATGGCGGTGACATACAGCACCGGGCCCTCGCCCTGATAGGCGTCATTGGCCTCTTTCTTCACCGTGGCGGTGATCTCCACCCACTGGCGGTTCTTGAACTTCTCCAGCCCCTCGCCCTTGGCCACCAGAGCCAAAAACTGCATATCGTTTTCGCAGCAGACCATGGCGAAGCGGCCGGGGCAGTGGACGCCCTTGAACTTCTTGGAGTGGCACATGACGGCCTTATACCGCACGGTGACACCGTCGTAGCGGTCGGGGTTGTCCATCATATCCACATACCAGACACCGTAGTCGTCGTCCGGCACATCCAGATGGCCGTCGGAGAGATCGAAGGGGGACATCTCCGGAGTGACGTACTCCTCGCTGGTGCCGTCCTCGTTTTCCAGATAGATATCGGCCCGGCGGTTCACCATCCGCAGGTTGCGGCTGCGGAGCTGGGCCCGCAGCTCCTCGTTGCAGTGGTTGAAAATCAGCATATCGGCGTTGCTGATCTTCTCCATCATCAGCTGGCCCATATTCTTCACATACATCTCGAAGCTTCTGGCGTCCACCAGACACATGATCTGGTAGAGGATCCAGTTGGCAGGCAGGCCATCCCGGTACAGAGGCTCGATCATCCACATACCGTTATACTCAATGATGACCTGCTTGGGCCGGTACTGCTTCTCCAGCTTCTTGAACAGCTCCGGGGTCAGCTGACTCTGCTCGTCCACCGTGTAGGTGAACACATTGCCCAGCACACGGGGGTCGTACTCCAGCTCCCCCTCCTCGCAGCAGATCAGCAGGGTGCGGTCCTCCTCGGCAAAGCCGTCCCGGAGGATACCGTTGATGAAGCCGGTTTTGCCGGAATCCAGAAAACCGGCGATGAGATAGACAGGAATATCCATAGTTCCTCGCTCCTTACAGGTGTTACAGGCTGAACAGCTCTTTGAGCTTGTCCTCCTTCAGCTGGGCGCCGATGACGCACAGGCGGCCGGTGTAGTCGGCGCTGCCGTAGCGGACGTCCTGCTCCTCGGGGACATAGTCGAAGTGCAGCCACTTGCCGCCGCTGGGGACGATCCCCTTGGCCCGGAGGATGGCGCCGTAGTCGCCGGTATCCAGCGCCGTCAGGATGCGGCGGATGTCCTCCTCCGTGTAGGAGTGGACCGTCTCGGCGCCCCAGCTGGTGAACACCTCGTCGGCATGGTGGTGATGGTGGTGGCAGGAGCACTCCGGGTCGTCGCACTCGCCATCATGGTGATGGTGGTGCTCATGCTCATCGTGGTCATGATGGTGGTCGTGCTCCTCGTGGTCATGGTGGCAGCAGCCCTCGTGATGGTGATGCTCATGCTCGTCGTCATCGTCATCATCGTCGTGGTGATGACCGCAGCAGCAGTGGCCCTCGTCCTCGTCATGATGATGGTGATGCTCGTCATGGTCATCATGGTCATCATGGTCGTGGTGGTGATGGTGGTGCTCCGCCTCCTCCGCCTCGTGCTCGGCCTGCATCCTGGCCAGCAGCTCATCGGCCAGAGAGACCTTTTCCACAGCGGACAGCAGAGTCTTGCCGTCCAGCTGGTCCCACGGGGTAGTGAGGATGGCGGCGGTGGGATTCTTCTCTCGCAGCAGAGCCACGGCGGCCTCCAGCTTCTCCTGAGACAGCTTCTGTGTCCGGGAGAGGATGATGGTGCCGGCGGACTCGATCTGATTGTTGTAGAACTCACCGAAGTTCTTCATATACACCTTCACCTTGGTGGCGTCAGCCACGGTGACGAAGGAGTTCAGCTTCATGTCCGGCTCGTCCCGAACGGTGTTCTCCACCGCCACGATCACGTCGGAGAGCTTGCCTACGCCGGAGGGCTCGATGAGGATGCGGTCCGGAGCGAACTGCTCATGGACCTGGCGCAGGGCCTTGTTAAAGTCGCCCACCAGAGAGCAGCAGATGCAGCCAGAGGACATCTCGCTGATCTGCACGCCGGAATCCTTCAGGAAACCGCCGTCGATGCTGATCTCGCCAAACTCGTTTTCAATGAGCACCAGCTTCTCACCCTGATAGGCCTCGCTGAGCATCTTCTTGATGAGCGTGGTCTTACCGGCGCCCAGAAAACCCGATACAATGTCGATTTTTGTCATAAAACAACCCTTCTTTTCTCCTCCGCCATGGCAGAGGACAATCTTTCCCTTATATCATACCCTATTTTTCCAAAAATGCAAGAGGGGGAGACGGCCCTCCACCGCCGGGGCGGAAAACTTTTCTTGACAGGATACTCATACAGCGTTATACTGTACTCACTATAAACGAAAGGAGGCGTACACCATGACGAAGAGCAAGCTGACCAGTAAGGGGATCATTGTGTGCGCCGCCGGATCGGCCCGATAAAGGGGTCGATGTGACCGTACCCTGTGTGCGTCCCCGTCCGGGGGCGCATTTTTTGTACGCTGCCGGACGCCGGCGGCGTTTGGACAGGCGGCCTGCGGACCGCCGGGAGAGAGAAGGAGGCTTATGGAAGAGAATCGATCGACATTCAAGCTGTCGGGGCGGGAGAAGGCCGGGCTCATCTGGCACTATCTGCGCCCCTGCTGGGGACATTTTGCGGCGGCGCTGCTGTGTGCGTGCCTGTCCATGGCGCTCAACGCCCTGACGCCCCAGATCATCCGTATCACGGTGGACTCCATTCTGGGATCCGAGGAGGCCAAGCTGCCGGCGCTGCTGCTGCGGGTGCTGCCGCTGGAGACGCTGCGGCAGGAGCCTGTCACGGCGCTGTGGTGGGCGGCGGGGGCCGTCATGGTGACGGCGCTGCTGCGGGGCCTGTGCAGCTTCGGGCAGCGGGCCCAGCTGTCCCGTGGGTCCGAGGCCTACGTCAAGGGGCTGCGGGATGACCTGTACCGGCGCATCCAGTATCTGCCCTTTGCGTGGCACAAGCAGCACCCCACCGGCGACATCATCCAGCGCTGCACCTCCGATGTGGACGTGATCCGCACCTTCGTGTGCAACCAGCTGGTGGAGGTGGTGCGAACGGTGTTCCTCATCATCCTGTATCTGTGGATCATGTTCCGCATGAACGTGAAGCTGTCCCTGATCGCTCTGGCCTTCATCCCCATTGTGGGCCTGTCGTCGGGGGTGTTCTACCGGAAGATCTCCTCCCGATTCAAGACCGCCGACGAGGCCGAGGGCGAGGTGACCACCTGCGCTCAGGAGAACCTCACCGCCGTGCGGGTGGTGCGGGCCTTCGGACGGGAGAAGTATGAGGAGGACAAATTTCAGGCCAAGAGCGAGCGGTACGCCGGACTGTGGATCCATCTGGGAAAGCTCCTGTCGGTGTACTGGGCGTCGGGGACGCTGCTGACGTGCTTGCAGGTGATGGTCATCATTCTGGCGGGCATCCACGAGAGCGTGGCCGGGGCCATGACTCTGGGCGCCTTCGTGGCCTTCGTCAGCTACAACGAGTCTCTGGCGTGGCCCGTGCGTTCTCTGGGCCGGGTGCTGTCGGATATGAGCAAGGCCGGGGTATCCATGGACCGTGTGGGCTACATCCTCCGCTCCCCGGAGGAGCAGGATCAGCCCGATGACGTTCCCTTCCCCGGCGGGGACATTGTGTTTGACCATGTGACCTTCGGCTACGAGGGACAGCCGGTCCTGAAGGACGTGTCCTTCACCATCCGGGAGGGAGAGACCTTCGCCGTGCTGGGCGGCACCGGCTCCGGCAAGAGCACGCTGGTGCATCTGCTGGACCGGCTGTACGACGTGCCGGAGGGCTCCGGCCGCATCACCATCGGCGGCGTGGACCTGCGGCATATCCGTCGCAGCGACCTGCGGCGGCACATCGGTCTTGTTTTGCAGGAGCCCTTCCTGTTCTCCCAGACCATTGGAGAGAACATCCGGGCCGTGCGCCCCGATGCGCCGGAGGATGCCATGCGCCGTGCGGCGGCCATCGCCTGCGTGGATGATGCGGTGACCTCCTTCCCGGAGGGGTATGACACCATCGTGGGGGAGCGGGGCGTGACTCTCTCCGGCGGACAGAAGCAGCGGGTGGCCATCGCCCGGATGCTGATGCAGCAGGCCCCGGTGATGATCTTCGACGACTCCCTGTCCGCCGTGGATGCCGAGACGGACGAGAAGATCCGCACCGCCCTGCGCCGGTCCACCGGCAATGCCACGGTGCTGCTGATCTCCCACCGGGTCACCACCCTCATGCAGGCCGACCGCATTCTGGTGCTGGACGGCGGCCGGGTGGCGGAGCTGGGGACCCATGCCCAGTTGGTGGAAAAGCCCGGCATCTACCGGGATATCTACAACATTCAGATGCAGAGTGCCGACCGGGCGCTGCTGGAGGAAGGAGTGGGCGAACATGGCAGCCATTGACGAAAAGGAATATACCCAATCCTTCGACTGGAAGATCTGGAAGCGGCTGGGGCCGTTCCTGCGGCCCTATCGGGGTGCCTTCGTGTCCATGCTGGTGTTCAACGGCATCTGCGCTCTGGTGGACGTGGTGCTGCCCCTGTTCCAGAAGTACGCCATCCAGAATTTTATCGAAAAGAACACCCTGACGGGGCTGGTGCCCTATGCGCTGGCGTATCTGGCGGTCATTCTGGTGCAGGCCCTGTCGGTGGTGATCTTCGCCCGGAACTCCATGCACATCGAGATGAATCTGGGCAAGGATATGCGTGGGTCTCTGTTCCACCATTTGCAGACCCTGTCCTTCTCCTTTTATAACGTGACCCCGGTGGGGTATCTGCTGACCCGTGTCATGAGCGACACCAACCGCATCTCCAGCATGCTGGCATGGAACTTCACGGATATCCTGTGGGCGGTGTTCTATGTGCTGGGGACCTTTGCGGCCATGCTGGCTCTGAACTGGAGGCTGGCGCTGGCGGTCATCGCCATCGTTCCGGTGATGGCCATTCTGACGGGGTACTTCCAGAACCGCATCCTCCACTGGAACCGGAAGGTACGTAAGCTGAACTCCCGCATCACCGGCGCCTTCAACGAGGGCATCACCGGCGCCCGCACCACCAAGACGCTGGTGACGGAGGAGCAGACCGCCGATGCCTTCCGCAGTCTCACCCGGCAGATGCACGACTCCGGCATTCGGGCAGCCCGGCTCAATGCGGTGTTTATCCCGCTGGTGCTGTTCTTCGGCACCATGGCGGTGTCCATCGTGCTGCTGCGGGGCGGCTACATGGTGCTGGATCAGGCGCTGGAGCTGGCCACTCTGTCGGCCTTTACCGCCTACGCCGTCAGCATCTTCGACCCCATCCAGATGACCGCCGCCAATCTGGCGGAATTCATCTCGCTGCAGGCCTCCATTGAGCGGGTGACGGATCTGATGGACGAACAGCCGCAAATTCAGGACACCCCGGAGGTCATCGAGAAGTACGGCGACGCCTTCCACCCCAAGCGGGAGAACTGGGAGCCGCTGCAGGGCGAGATCGAGTTCCGGGATGTGACCTTCCGCTATCCCGACGGCGGCGAGAACGTGCTGGAGCATTTCTCCCTCCACATCCCCCAGGGGACCACGGTGGCCATCGTGGGCGAGACGGGAGCCGGCAAGAGTACCCTCATCAATCTGGCCTGCCGGTTCTTCGAGCCTACGGAGGGGCAGATCCTCATTGACGGCGTGGACTACCGTCAGCGCAGCCAGCTGTGGCTCCACTCCAACATCGGCTATGTGCTGCAGAATCCCCACCTGTTCTCCGGCAGCGTCCGGGAGAACATCCGCTACGGCAGGCTGGACGCCACCGACGAGGAGGTGGAGGCCGCCGCACGGGCCGTGTCGGCGGATACGGTGGTGGCCAAGCTGGAAAATGGCTGGGACAGCGATGTGGGTGAGGGCGGCGACCGTCTCTCCACCGGCGAGAAGCAGCTGATCTCCTTTGCCCGTGCCGTGCTGGCCGACCCCCGCATCTTCGTGCTGGATGAGGCCACCTCCTCCATCGACACCCAGACGGAGCAGCTGATCCAGAACGCCATTGACCATCTGCTGACGAACCGCACCTCCTTTCTGGTAGCCCATCGCCTCTCCACCATCCGCAAGGCGGACGTGATCCTTGTGGTGAAGGACGGCCACATCGTGGAGCAGGGCAAGCATGAGGAACTGCTGCGGCGCAAGGGCTATTACCACGACCTGTACAGCAAGCAGTTCGCTCAGGAGAGCGCCGCCCGCATCCTGGGCGAGGGCAGCGCCCAATAAAGCACATATCAGAGCAACAGCCCCATTCCCGGCGCTGCTGAACAGCACCCCATTTGTTAGACAGTATATCATACTGTCTAACAAATGGGGTCACTTCACGGCTGTCTACCGGGATCTTTGCCGGAGGGCCTCTCCATCTGTTCATAAAATTTTCATATTATTCCTGTTGCCATTTTGTAACTTTTTTTATATAATACCCTATGGTGACATAATACGGCGCAGCCCGACAGGGTTCGCCGTTTCAAATGCAGCGGGCCGGGTCTCCGGTAGCGAGGGATATGATATGATTCGATTGAAGGACGTTGAAAAAACATACGAAAACGGGACGAAGGCCCTTCAGGGCATCTCCTTTACCATTGAGGACGGGGAATTTGTGTTTCTGGTGGGACCCTCCGGCTCCGGCAAGTCCACCATCATCAAGCTCCTGACCGGCGAGGTCATCCCCACGGCGGGGCGGGTCATGGTCAACGGATTCTCCATGAGCCGCATCTCCGACCGGCAGATCCCCTATATGCGCCGCACCATCGGCGTGATCTTTCAGGACTTCCGCCTGATCCCCAAAAAGACGGTGTTCGACAACCTGAGCCTTGCCATGCGGGCGGTGGGGGCCACGCCCCGTGACATCCGCACCCGCATCCCCTATGTGCTGGAGCTGGTGGGTCTGAAGGGTATGGAGGACCGGTACCCCGACGAGCTGTCCGGCGGTGAGCAGCAGCGTGTGGCCATTGCACGGGCGCTGGTGAACAATCCCAGCACCATCGTGGCCGACGAGCCCACCGGCAATCTGGATCCCAACCGCTCGCTGGAGATCATGACCCTGCTGGAGCGCATCAACGCCCTTGGCACCACCGTGGTGGTGGTGACCCACGAGCGGGATCTGGTGAATCACTTCGACAAGCGGGTCATCATGATCGATCACGGGCAGGTCAACGGCGACGGCGTGGGAACGTATGAGGTATAACAGATGAAGCACGATTTTCGATATTTTTTCCGGGAGGGCATCCGCAATATGTTCTCCCACGGATTCATGTCCTTCGCCGCCATCGGCGTGACGGTGGCGTGTCTGGTGATCATGGGGACCTTTTCGCTGGTGGCCTATAACGCCAACGAGAACCTGAAGGACCTGCAGAAGGAGAACGCCGTGCTGGCCTTCGTGGATGAGAACCTCTCTGACAACGAGGCCAAGGCCCTGCAGTCCAAGCTGGAGAAGATCCCCGGTGCGGCGGACTGCACCTTCGTCTCCCGGCAGGAGGCACGGGACAGCTACGTGGAGCAGTACGATGAGGACGACCTGTACAGCGACCTGGATCCCTCCATTTTTCGCCATCGGTACGTTATCCATCTGACGGACGCCGCACAGATGCAGCAGGTGGTATCCGATCTGGAGGCCACCCCCGGCATCGTAAAGGTCCGGGCGGACGAGACCATCTCCAACGGGTTTTTGACGGTGCGGAATGTGGCAAGCCTCATCAGCATCGCCCTCATTGCGGTGCTGCTGGTGATCTCGGTATTCATTATCTCCAACACCATCAAGCTCACCACCTTTGACCGGCGGGATGAGATCGCCATCATGAAGATGGTGGGCGCCACCGACGGTTTCATTCGATGGCCCTTCGTCTACGAGGGTCTGCTCATCGGTCTGATGGGCGCCGTCATCGCCTTTGGGCTGCAGTGGCTGCTGTATGAGGCCATTTCCAAGGGCATTGCCGGGTCCGATACCCTGCAGCTGCTGCGGGTGGTATCCTTCCGGAAAATTTGGGGGCCGGTGGCCGGTGTGTTCGGTCTGGTAGGGATCCTGGTGGGCGTGGGCGGCAGCCTGACCGCCATCCGGAAGTTCCTGAGAGTATAAGGAGGAGTGCAGCATGAGTAAGAAAAAATGGTGCGGCCTGCTGGCCATTCTCATGGCGGTGAGCATCGTGTTCACCAGCGGCGCTCTGCGCCCGGTGAACGTCTATGCAGAGACCATCGCAGACCTGCAGGAGCAGTCGGAGGAGCACCAGAAGAAGCTGGAGGAGATCAACCAGCAGATCGAGGAGGCCGAGGCCAACAAGGCCGATGCGCTGGAGCAGAAAAACCTGCTGGATCAGCAGGCGGATATCCTCCGCAGCCAGATCTCCAACGCCCAGCAGCAGATCGATGCGCTGGAGGCGGAGCTGGCGGACAACCAGCAGAAGGAAGAAGCTCAGTATGACCTGTTCTGCCGTCAGGTGCGGGATGAGGAGGAGCGGGGTACCGCCTCCTTCTGGTCGGTGATCTTCAAGGCCACCAGCTTCAGCGATCTTTTGGGCCGCATCGACTTCATCAACGAGGTGGCCGAGCACGACCAGAGCGTCATCAACGACCTGCGGCAGCTGCGCCAGCAGATGCAGGCCGACCGGCAGGCGCTGGAGGAGCAGCGCTCCCAGTTGGAGAGCCGTCAGACGGCGCTGAACAGCCAGCTGGAGGCAGCCACCCAGCTCATTGCCAAGTACAACGAAACGGCGGACGGCCTGAACGATCTGGCCGCTCAGGAGAAGGCAGCAGCCGATGAGCTGGACGCCCAGATCCAGGCCCGGAGAGAGGAAGAGAACCGGAACAACGGCGGCGATAACAGTGGAGGCGGCGGTGGCGGCGGAAGCGGCTCCGACGAAACGCCCTCCTCCGACGGGTACATCTGGCCCTCGGACTGCCGGCTCATCACCTCCGGCTACGGCGGGCGTGAGCAGCCTACCCCCGGCGCCAGCACCACCCACATGGGCGTGGACATCGGCGCCTCCTACGGCAGCTACATCTATGCCGTGAAGTCCGGCACTGTCACCGGCTCCAAGTACAGCTGGGGCGGCTACGGCAACTATGTGGAGATCGACCACGGAAACGGCAACTTCACCCTGTACGCCCACATGAGTGAGCGTCTGGTGGAGGTGGGCGAGCACGTGGAGCAGGGCGAGGTCATCGGCCTGTGCGGCTCCACGGGCATCTCTACCGGCCCCCACGTCCACTATGAGATCTGGGAGAACTACACCCGCATCAATCCGCTGAACCGTCTGCCGGG
>OLRC01002391.1_pt1 | contig 10252 bp, 8 predicted proteins | sample 1672081 | NCBI WGS metagenome assembly OLRC01 (sample SAMEA3136643, study PRJEB25190) | human gut metagenome | biome: human gut; feature: human-associated habitat; material: faeces | place: Austria | collected 2013
CCCTGGACCCGAGGGGGAAGGGGAATAAGATTTAGCTTATGCGAGCGGGGCCAGTTGAGCCGCGGACGATCAATTTCACCGGCAGGTTGAAATCCTTCGGATCGGGATGCTCGCCGTCGATCATGGCGAAAATCGCTTCCGCCGCGCGGCGACCTTTGCCGATGCCGTCCTGATGGATGGTGGTCAGCGGCGGGAAGGTCATCCGCGCGATATCCACATCGTCAAACCCGACGATGGAAATGTCCTCCGGCACGCGCGCGCCGCCCTCGCGCAGCCCCGTGATGACCGCGGCGGCATACTGGTCGCCGCTGACGCAGACACCCGTGATTTCCCGCTGAGCGGCCAACTGTCGCCCCAGCGCAATGCCGCGTTCGGCCTTGAAGGGGAAGAGATTCGTAATCAGGTTTTCAGGGTTCGGCGTGATTCCGGCTTCCTCAAGAGCGTCGCAGTAGCCCGCGTAGCGCTGGTCGTTGTTCATAAAGCCGCGGTTCACCGCGCCGATGAAGAGGATGTTTCGATGCCCCAGCTCGATGAGGTGCCGCGCCGCCAGATAGCCGCCCCGGCGATCCTCCGCGCGCACCTGAATCAGCTCGGGGTCGTCGAGGTAGGTGTTGATGGTCACGCACGGCTTGCCCTGCTTTTTGACGAAATCCACAAGGCTCTGCGGCACGCGATCCTTGAAGATCACGCCGTCCGGGTTCCAGTTGTTGAGCATCAGCCGCAGAACATCCTCGTTCGTGCCGCGCCGCATCATCAGGAAATAGCCGTGGTCGGTGACGACCCCTTCCAGCCCCGAGAGCAGCACGCCTGCAAAGCCGTTGCCCGCGTAGGTCTCCTGCGGGCTGTGGGTATCGACAAAGGCGATGATGCGGGAGGAATGGCTCACCAGCGCGCGCGCGGACATATTGGGCACATAATGGAGCTGCTCGATGGCGTCGAGAATCCGCTGCACCGTCCGCGGGGAAACGCGGTCGTAATTGCCGTGAACGACATTGGAAACCGTCGTCAGGCTGACGCCGACAAGGTTGGCGATATCCTTCATCGTGGCCATAGGTAAGCCCTCCTGATTCTCTTGATGATTCATTATATCATGTTGAGCGCTAAACTGCAAATGCGCAGGCGGATGAAAGCCGGGCAATCGCTCAGGCATCAAAAAAGCCATTCTTCCCCCGAAGGAGAGAATGGCTTTTTTTGCAAATGGACGAATAACTGAAATCCCAGATGATGCGATTCCGGTCGAGCTTGGCGAATCCGTCAATATTTGAGCTTCTGCGTGGCCGCCCAGCCCTCGTTGATGGCCTCCTGATGGCTCGTGGCATACGGGCCGATGCTCTGCGCCTTCTCCATGGAAATCGGGAAGTGGACGCACAGGTGACCGTTGAAGTTGTTGTTGGAGAGGTGCTGCGGGGAGTGCGGCACGTCGTGGGTCGAGCCAATGTAGGTCTTGCCATCCGAGAAGGTGACCCAGACTGCCTTTGGCGTCCACGTCGTTTTGCCGCCGAACGCCTTGAGCATGATGGCCGTATCCTCCGCCGTGGCGGGCTCGGCGTCCATATGCGCGTCCTTGGTCATAATGCGCAGCTTCCAAGAGTAGCCGGTGGAGAAATCATACACCGTGCAGTATTCGCCGTTGGCGTAATTGCGCCGCCAGTTGTAGAAGTTTTCATAGATGACGTTGCCGGCGGTCTGCGTGCTCGGGGCGGTCGTGCCGTTGGTCGTACCGGCGCTGGTGCTGCCCTTGCCGGAATAATCCGCATTGATGGCGGCGAGCGTCTTCTTGCCCGCGATGCCGTCCGCCGTCAGCCCCTTGGATTTCTGATAGGCCATCACCGCGTCGGCGGTCAGCGCGCCGAAGTTGCCGGTCTTGTTGCCGGTGTAGAAGCCCAGAGAAGCCAGCATGTTTTGCAGCTTGAGCACCTCGCTGCTGGAGGAACCCTGCTGGAGCATGACGCTCGTGTTCAGCAGGGTGGAGCTGTCCGAACTGTTATTGGAGCTGCTCGAACCGCTGCTGTTGGAATTGCTGTTGCTGCTGCCGGAGCTGGAAGAATTGCCCGAGCTGCTGTTTCCAGAGAGCTTGCCGGAGATGGAGGAGAGCGTCTTCGCGCCCGCAACGCCGTCGGCGGAGAGGCCGTTGGCCTTCTGGAAGTTGTAGACGGCTTCCTTCGTCAGGCGGCCGAAATTGCCGGTCACAGAGCCATCGTAATAGCCCAGCGTCTTGAGGTTCTGCTGGAGGGTGCGCACAGCGTCCGAACGAACGCCGTACTTGAGCAGACCGTTTGAAGAATTAGCGGCCGCATTGCCCGAAGAAGAGGAAGAAGACGAGGAACTGCCGGAGGAAGAGGAGGACGAAGTGCCGTTCACCTTTTCTTCGATCTTGGCCAGCGTCTTCGCGCCCGCGATGCCGTCGGCGGAGAGGCCGTTCTTCCGCTGGAAGTTCATAACCGCAGCCTCGGTGATGCTGCCGTAGTGGCCGCTGATCGTACCGGTGTACAGCCCGAGCTTGGTCAGATTCTGCTGGAGCTTGAGAACCTCGTCGCTGCGCGTGCCGTAGCGGAGAATGGCGCTGCCCGACACGGAGGAGGAAGAGGACGAAGAAGCGGCGGAGGAAGACGAGGAGGACGAGCTGCCGGAGGCGATGTAGGTGATTCCTGCGGCCTCGTAAAGCGCTGCGCGGGTGTCCTCGTCAACAATGCCGTTATCCTCAAATGCGTATTTCTTCTGGAATTTCTTGACGGCGGCTTCCGTCTTTTCGCCGTAGTGGCCGGTGATCCCCGCACTGTAGAGCTTGAGCTGCTTGAGCGCGGTCTGGATCGTCGCGACCTCGTCCGCCTCGTCGCCGAGGCTGTAGTTCTGCGCAGAAGCGCTCGCACAGACGCATACCATCAAAGCGGCGGAAAGCGCCGCAATCCATCTTTTGTTAGACGCACGAATCGACATACAGGCATGCGTCTCCTTTCATTTCAAGTATGTGACTATTTTATTACGAGTTGTAACATTTGTCAAGTGAATTTTAATAAAGTCGCGTTATAGCGAAATAAAAAGAAGCGGAATCGGGATCAAAAAAGCGGCGAAGGCATGCTATAATAGAGCAAACGGAAGACGGAGGGCATGGATTGTGCTGGACATGGAAGGCATTTATCGGATGGTACACAACCAGACGACGATAAAGCGCGCGATTGACTACGTGCGCGAAGGGCGGATGCAGATGTATGGTGCATGCGGCTTTTGGCAGGGCTGACGCGCCTGCGCCAGCTCTGCTGCGATTCGTGGCTCTGTCTGGAAGATTACGCCGGCGCTTCGCGAGATTCTGAAAGCGTGAAATGCGCCGCGTCGATCAACCCGGCGCAGGCGAGCGGCTGCTGGCGCGCATACGGCGCGGCGGCCTGCCAGAGGACAAGCGCCGCGTCCTTGTATCCGGCCTGCGGGCGGCAAGCGTCGGCCAGCGCCAGCGCGTGCAGCAGCAGCGCGGCAGGCGAGGGCAGTTCCGAATCCCAAACCGCGGGGATGCGCGGAAAGAACGCCGCCGCGTCCTGCGGGGTGTGCATCGGCAGGCCGTCCGGCGTTGTGAACGCATGCAGCGCCGCGCCCAGAAGGCGCAGGCCGCTTTCGCGATAGGTGTGCAGCTCCTCCGCCTGTCCCAGCGTCAGCAGCGCCAGCGCGAGCGCCGCGCCCGCACCGCAGGTGAGCTGGGCGTTGAGCGCGCTGACCGGGGAATACGACGGCGGCAGGGCGGGCGACAGCGCGGCGAGGTAGCCGACGGCGCGCTGAGCCGCCTGAATGTAGCGCGATTCGCCCAAGCGCCTGCCGCACAGCGCGAATACGGCCGCCGCCAGCGCGCAATCCTCGCTGAGGATGCAGGGCGCGGGGGTCGGCGGCGTTCGGGCGGCGCGCACGCGCTGGAGCTGGGGCATGACCCGGCGCAGAAAGGCGGCGTCCTCCGGGGTGAGCGAATGCGGCAGGGTCGGCGTACGCGGCAGATCCGCTTCGGGGGAATCCTCGACCGGGGAAAAGCGGCTGGGCGTGACCTTGGGCGGAAGCCCGGTGTGCTGGCGGCGCAGCCCCAGCAGGCGGCAGACACGCAGGCCGTCCTCCCCGCCGAGCGCGGCGCAGACCTGCTCCGGCGTGAAGGCGCAGCTCTCCCTGTCGTAGGTGAGGCAGGGGTTCAGCGCGCCGCCCGGCGCAAAGCAGGCGGAGAGCAGAAAATCCAGCGTGCGGACGGCCTCGGCACGGCGACCGCTTTCCAGCAGCGTCAGCGCCAGCAGCGCGTTGATGGCCAGCGGCTTTTCCGGCACAAAGGCGCGCCAATCCTCCGTCAGCGTCGCGCGGAAGAACGCGCCGTCCAGCGGGTCGTAGAGGTCGGAGGCGAGCATCGCGTCGAGCGTCTGGTCAAGCGCCGCGTGCGCCTGCCTGTCGCGCAGCGCGGCGCGGCTCAAGAAGCGCAGCGCGGGGCAAAGCGGCTGCTTGAGCTTGCCGAAGCCGCCGTTGATCGGATCGCGCACGGCGAGCAGCGCGCGGGTCAGGTCGTGCGCCGCGTTGCCGGGGGAATAGGGCTTGCGCAGCGGCTCGGCGCGGAAGGAGCGGACGGTCTGCGCGGCCTGACGGATGAAAGCGTCGCGGTTCTGCGCGAAGCGGCGATCCGCCTGCGAGAGCCAGACATACAGCCGCGACGGATCGAGCGCAAAGCCCGCCGGGGGCAGCGGCGCGGCGAGAAACACGCGCGCGTCTTCGAGCATCAGCGCGCACAGGGGCAGCGCGCCCTCGCCGGAAAACAGTGCGCCCGCGCGCTGACAGAGCAGCTCCACATCCGGCCGCATGCCGGGGTAGAGCCAGACGGGCACGGTGCGCTCGAATATCTGCATATTCAGCGCCGCGTCCGCAAACGACGGCGGCGCGTCGCAGATGAAGAGCAGCACCGGCACGTCGCGCAGGCGCGCCTGATCGAACGCCTGCGCGGAAAACGGCAGAAACGCCGCCGGGGCGGGCGGCGCGCAGGGAGTCTGCGGCGGCACGGCCTGCGGCGCAATCGGCGGGATGAACGGAACATTGGAAAAAGAAGAAACGCGCATGCGGCTTATCCTCCGAAAAACGGTGATAAGCACAGCATGCGCGTTTTTTTGAAAAAGATGCGCCGCGCCGCTTATTTTGCCCTGCGGAACGGCCAGCTCGCCTCTTCGATGGCGATGTCGCGGTGGGTGACGCTGACGGTCTGCCCCAGCGCGCGCAGATGCGCGCCGAGCGCCTCGCTGATGGCCACGGAGCGATGCGCGCCGCCGGTGCAGCCCACGGCGATCATCAGCCGCCGCTTCCCCTCGCGCTGATACAGCGGCAGAAGGTAATCGACCAGCTCGTACAGGTGCCCCAAAAACTCGCGGGTCTCCTCCTTGCCGAGCACGTAATCGCGAACCGGCGCTTCCAGACCGGTGTAGGCGCGGATATCCTTGATATAATACGGGTTGGGCAGGAAGCGCACGTCGAACACCAGATCGCTTTCGCGCGGGATGCCGCGTTTATAGCCGAAGGACATGATTTCCGTGCGCAGGGCGCGCTGATTCTCGTTGCCGGAGAGCAGGTCGTCCACGCGCGCGCAAAGCTCCTTGGCGCGCAGCCCGCCGGTGGAGAGCACGTAATTGGCGCGCTCGCGCAGGGGCTGAAGCATTTCGCGCTCCTTGGCGATGGCCTGCTCGAGCGTCATGCCGCCGCGCATGAGCGGGTGGTCGCGCCGCGTCTCCTTATAGCGGTCGATGAGCGTTTCGGTGTCCGCCTCCAGAAAGAGGATGGAGATTTCGTGGCTGTCGCCGCCCTGATCGATGGCGCTGCAAACCGCGTCCGCGTCGAACAGCGCGCCGCTGCGGGAATCCACGCCGAGGGCGACGGGCGTATCCAGCTCCACCTTTTCGCAGAGGGTGAACGCGGGCGCGAGCAGCAGCGGCGGAATGTTGTCCATGCATTGATAGCCGCTGTCCTCCAGATGGCGCAGGACGCTCGTTTTGCCCGCGCCGGACAGGCCGGTGACGATCAGAAATTTCATGCTTGCCTCTTCCTTCTTTTGTTCAGTCTTCGCCCAGAATACGAACCTCCGGCTCGAGCTGCACGCCGGTCTGCTCAAAGACGCGCTGCTCCACCTGCCGCATCAATTCGAGCATGTCGCGCGCCGTCGCGCCGCCGATGTTGACGATAAAGCCCGCGTGCTTCTCGCTGACCTGCGCGCCGCCGACGGTGAGGCCGCGCAGGCCGCAGTCGTCGATGAGCTTGGCGGCGAAATGCCCCTCCGGGCGCTTAAACGTGCTGCCCGCGCTGGGCAGCGTGAGCGGCTGCTTCTCCCGCCGCGCCTTGGCACATTCCTCCATCCGCGCGCGGATGGCTTCGGGGTCGCCGGGCGTGAGCGCGAGCGTCGCCTGCGTAATCACCACGCCCGCGTCCATCAGCGCGCTGTGGCGGTAGGCGAAATCCAGCCGGTCGGCGGGATAAACGACGCGCCTGCCATCCGACAGGGAGACGCCCTCCGCCTGCGTGACGAGCTGGGCGAGCTCCGCGCCGTAAGCGCCCGCGTTCATCAGCACGCCGCCGCCGACGGTGCCGGGGATGCCGCCCAGCTCGGCCATGCCGGAAAGCCCCTCGTCCCGCGCGAAGGCGGCGACGGCGGCCAGCGACGCGCCCGCCTGCACGAGCAGACAGTCGCCCTCGCGGCGGATGGCGTTCAGGCCGCCGGAGATGCGCAGCACCAGCCCGCGGATGCCGCCGTCGCGCACCAGCAGGTTGGAGCCGTTGCCGATGATCGTCACCGGCGCATCCGCCTGTTTGGCGGCGCGGAGCGCAACGGCGATTTCATCCGCCGAGTGGATGTTCACCATCACCTCGGCCGGGCCGCCGATGCGCAGGGTGGTATACTGCGCCATCGAGGCCTGCGGCGCGATGCGCTCCGGCGCGAAATTGGCTTGAACCAGCGATTGAATCAGGGCATCCATCAGACAATGAACCTCCCGGCGGATTTTGATACGCCTATTGTACCCCATTTTTGAAAAAGACACAAGGCAAAGCAAAAGAAAACGCCCGTTCCCAGTCTATGCGGGAAGCGGGCGAATGTGCGATTCGAATTATTCCGCGATCTGCCGCCGAACGCCGTCTTCGCTGACGACGGTGATGGGCGCATCCTCGCCGCCCAGACAGAGCTGCTCGCCGGAGGTGAGGGAAAGCGCCTCGCGCATCGCGGCCAGATCCTCGACCAGATAGGTCTCCTGCACATAGAAATCCATATCGGTCAGCACGATTTCCGTCACGCCGACGCGGCGGAGCACATCGACGGCGTGTTGATCCATCTGAAGGAGCAGGCCGCCCTGATCGCTGCCCGCGCGCATGCACAGGCGGATGTCGCCTGAGCCGCCGGTCTGCGCCGCGCAGAGATTCTCCTGAAAGGTGACGCCGCCGCCCTCCGGCGTGAACAGGCAGAGCCGAACGGACAGGCCGCCCAGCCGCGCCTGATACAGCCACTGATCCGAAGCGGAAACGCCCCGATAGGCGCGCCGATGGCCGAAGTTTTCAAGCTGACCCAGATCCTTGCGGCTTGTCTGAACGGTCGCGTCCTGCTGGGTGTTGAGGGTGAGCGGCGCGGTCTCCGCGGCCAGCGCACAGGCGGGCGAGGCCAGCAGCAGGGCGCTCAGCGCGGCGGCTGCGGCACGGGTTTGAAGGCGTTTCATGGGGAGAATCCTTCCTTTCTGCTGATGTATGCAAGATGCGTTTGGATGGCGTCAATCAATGCTCGGCGTATCGGGGATGGGCGTTTCGCGCGGGGTCACGCCGACGTAGTAAATCGGCGCGGCGGCCTTATAGGTATCGGTGTATTTCTTCTCGCGGGAGATTTCCAGCCCATTGCTGTCCATCGTCACCAGATACACGTCCACGACATAGCCCTCGCGGCCCTTGCTGACCTGATAAGTCTCGTCGTCGTAGATGACATACTCGCCGTTGTTGTCCTTTTTATAGGTGGGCTCGGGCAGCGGGAGGGTCTCCACCACCTGCGAATCGAGTTTGTAGGTGTAGCCGTTCGGATCGGGGCGGCCGTAGATGATGAAGCGGCTCGTCCAATAGCCCTTGACCTTGACGAACTGCGTCTCGATGTAGATGTTCGCGCCCGTGTTGTTGGTGAACACGAAATCATAGCGATCATCGGAAACGGTCGCGTCCTTGCCCTTGTCCACATAGCTGGAGGGGATGGCGTGGGGCGTGCGCTTGTTGACCGTCAGCCCCGCGTTGACCACCGCGTTATACAGCGTGGAGGACACCTGACAGATGCCGCCGCCGATGCCCTCGACGTAGTTGCCGTAGGCGATTTCCAGCGCCGCCTGATAGCCGTTGGCCGCCGTGCGCTTGAGCGCGACCTTGTTGAAGGAGACGGACTTGCCGGGGGCGACGGTCAGGCGATTGAAGCGCTCCGTGCCGACGCGGATATTTTCCGTCCGGCTTTCAACGTAGTCGCCGGTTTTGCCGACGGTGGTTTCAAAGCTGCTGAGCTTTACGATCTGCGCTTCCAGTTGGGCGCGCGTGACCGAGGGCTGCACGGGAACCGGGGTCAGATCGACCACGCCGCTTTCCAGCATGTTGACCATCGTGCAGATGCGCTCGTTCAGCCCGGTGATATCCAGCGTCTGCCCGGCCGTCTCATCCGTATAGGAGAACGGCGGCCACTTGGTCTCGTCGTCCACGCGCGTCGCGTTGACGGCGGGGAGATCCACCTCGGATTTGATCTGGGAGAGGATCTGGTTGACCTGACTCATATCGTAGGAGAGCGTGGTATAGCGCATGGCCGGTTCTTCTTCGAGCGCCTTGACCTGCTCGTAGCGAACGGAGGACGACCCCGTGTGGCCGATGGCCCAGAGCTGATCGAGCTGGTCGGCGACGTTATACTGCATGTTCAGGCTGTCGCCGGTGATATCCCAGCTGCGGCCATCCTGCGTGCGCAGGGTGATTTTGAACGAGGAAATCAGCGATTGCACCTGCTGGGTGACGAGCGCAGCCGCCTCGTCGAGCGTCTTGCCCTGAAGCGGGATGTCGTTGACGTAGATGTTCGGGTAGAACACGCCGTCGCCGCGGTCGAGCGTCTGCTTGATATCCACCAGGCGCGCGCCCGAACGGATGCCGACGATCAGCAGCACCACGGCGATCACGCCGCAGAGCGCGCCGATGGTCAGGCGGCGGAGCTTGCGCGCGCGGCGCTCTCTGGCCTTTTTGCTCATCGGGCGCGCCGACGCCTTCTTTTTCCGGGCGGGCGCTTTCCGTGGCGCGGCGGGTTTCTTCGCCGCGTCGGCCGCGCGTTCGTCGCGCGTCTGCCTCATCTGCAAAATGGCCTGCGTCTCCTGCGCACCGCGCGAGGTGTGCCTGGGCGCTTCCGGCTCGGCTTTCTTCTGTTTGTTTCTGCGGGAGGCCGCGCCGCTGGTATCGGAAACCATCCAATCCGGCGTATCCTCCTCGGTGCCCACGATGATGCGCACCGGCTCCTCCGAAACGGGCGCGGTCTGGGGCCTGCGTCTGCGGCGGGACGTTTGGCGATCATCTGCCATGGGCTTCACCTCCTTATTTAATCGAAAGGCGGGGCGAACCCCGCCTGTGTATACGACATCATCCTTTATCATACTGCATTTTGCCGCGCGGCGCAAGGTTTTTTTGCGCGCGCGTCACGCGAACCCGCCCGAACGCATAGCCTGAACGGGGGAAAAACGGCTTCTGCCTATATAGACGGGAAGAACGGGCGTTTTCTTGCATACAAACGCTTTTTTCCCCGCGCGAGAGAGGAGAGGGCAGATGGAAAAGACGATGAAATGGATTGCGGCCGCGGCAGGCGCTGCGGCCGGACTTTTGACGCGCATGCCGACGGCGCTTCGGCTGCTCGTGCTGCTGATGGCGCTGGATTATCTGAGCGGCGTGGGCGTTGCGCTGCTGGGCAAAAGCCCGAAGAGCGAGGGCGGCGCGCTGAGCAGCCGGGCGGGGTTCGCCGGTCTGGCGCGCAAGGCGATGATTTTGGTGATCGTCCTTCTGGCCGCCGTGCTCGATCAGCTCACGGGGAGCGCGGCCTGCACCGGCGCGGCGACGATGTTTTATATCGTCAACGAATCGCTTTCGATTTTGGAAAACGCGGTGCTGCTCGGCGTACCCGTGCCGCAGCGGCTGCGGCAGGCGCTCGACGTGGCGCGGCTCGCCGCCGACAGCGAGAAGGAAAAAACCAAGGACGGTTGAATGTTGCCGGGGTGCGGCGGCCGCC
>OLRC01002396.1_pt1 | contig 10231 bp, 9 predicted proteins | sample 1672081 | NCBI WGS metagenome assembly OLRC01 (sample SAMEA3136643, study PRJEB25190) | human gut metagenome | biome: human gut; feature: human-associated habitat; material: faeces | place: Austria | collected 2013
ACGGCGTCACATAATTTGAGAAAATCGGCGCGGCGCTGCTCCGGTTGTACGATTAGGCTCCTTGAGCTCTGCAAAGCTTTTGGAGTTCAAACAGAAAATACCCACAGCCAAAGCGGCTGTGGGTATGATCAAATCAGATTGTACGAGCTGACGCTGTCCTGCCGATCTCTACAGACCGTAGCTGCTTCTTCCATCTGCAAACCCCCGACGCTCCGTGGCTGACGGGGTTATTCCGCACTTGCTAATACGCCCAAAGGGGGCTCTTTAACGCGCAGAAGGAAAGGGACGGTCAGTCTCCGGCGTTTTGAGAAGAAAATGGCTTTTGTGAAAGTCGAGCAGGCCCTCATCCCGCATTTTTCCAAGCTCCACGGACAGCCCACTGCGCTCCACACCGAGGTAATCCGCAAGCTGCTGCCTTGAAAACGGAATTTCGAACTCATAGACCCCGCGCCGCAGTGCCTCGGCGGAAAAATAGGACATCAGCTTTGCACGCGTCGTGCGCTGGCCCATGTGGGTGAGCTTTTCGTTGAGCCGCAGGTTCTTCTCCGCTAACTCGCCCAGCAGATTGCGGATGAACCGGCTATGGTAGGAGCAGGCGGAGGGGCACACGCTCAAAACGCGCCTTATGTGTAGAAACATCACCGTCATCGTGCTCTCCGCCTCCACGCTCACGTTCAGCACCGCTCCCGGCGCGCAGGCAAACACATCCGCGAAGGTCTGCCCCGGCCCGGTCTTGGAGAGGATGTTGCGGTTTCCCCAGATATCCTCCTGCATAATGAGGGCGCTGCCCGCCAACACAAGACCCACCTCCTCCACCTGCTCCCCGGCGCGGAGCAGGCGTGAGCCTTTGGGGAAGGTGTTGATCCTCGCCCCAAGGCAGGAGAGCATGGTGGCAAGCTCGTCGTCGGAAATACCGGAGAAAAGCGCCGCGGCGTGGAGCGTCGGGAAAAATTCTTTCATAAAAAGTTCTCTTTCGTTGAAAATTCAACTGACTTGTTGCTTTTAGTATAGTACAATGAACGCACAAAAGCAACAGGAGCTTCGAAGAGGCGTGAGCTTTCTGCAAGAGAGGCAAAGACTATGAGTTATGAAAACTGGAAGAATAAGGCGCAGGGGTTTCAGACCGTGGATGTGCGCCATATACAGGGCAGCTTCTTTGAAGGGCTGAAGAAAAGAGCCGAGGCGTTGGAGGTGGGCGAAGGATTACACATCATCCAGACCTTTGAGCCGCATCCACTGTACGCTGTCATGGAGGGCTTGGGCTACGAGCACCACACCGAGCAGCGGAGTGAGGCAGAGTTCCATGTCTGGTTCTGCCGTGTGGAGAAGAAGGAAGGAGACAGCTCCGCTCCCTTCAAGCCGCTGGCTCTTTTGAACTATCCCATGATCGATGAAAAGCTGGGGCAGATCGCCGTGGATTTTTGGGAGACCACATGGCAGAGCGAGAAGCGCGTACTGCCCTACGAAACGCGGCTGCTGCTGTCCCTGACCAACGCTGTCGGTGCGGGCCGGATGAGGCAGGCGGCGCGGGAGCTGGTAAAGGCATATATCCACGGCGTGAAAAGCGCCGCGCTGGACGATGTGTTCGAGCTGCTGGCATGGAATCAAGGTATCGGCTTTTTCAGCAGCGAGATCGGCCCCTCGGCACTGTTTCAGGCGTACAAGCTCATTAAAAACGGTGAGAAGCAGGGCAAGTCCCGGGAGGATATATGCAGTGCGCTGCGGGAGAAATTCGGGGAAAAGAACCCGGAGATGCAGGTTCTGAACTAAAAAGCAGAAGGAGACGAACGACAATGGATAACAGGATGTTTTGTTTTCAGTGTGAGCAGACGGCAGGCTGCGCTGGTTGTACTGGAAAAGCCGGCGTCTGCGGCAAAACCGCTGAGGTTGCGGAGCTTCAGGATCAGCTGACTGGCGCTCTGGTTGGACTGTCCCGTGCAGTAGATAATGCCCCGGATGCGAATGAGGGGACTTGGCGGCTGATGATCGAGGGCCTGTTCACCACCGTCACCAATGTAAGCTTCAACGAAAAGACCATTCGGGAGCTGATCGATCAGGTACACGAGGAAAAGGCCCGCCTTGTTCCCGGTTGCTCCGGCTGCGGCTCCCGCTGCGGGCGAAACGATGATTATGATATGAACTTGCTCTGGAACGCGCAGGAGGATATTCGCAGCCTCAAATCCCTGATCCTCTTCGGCGTGCGCGGCATGGCGGCTTACGCCCATCACGCTATGATGCTGGGCTATGCCGACGAGGAAGTGAACCGCTTTTTCGCCAAGGCTCTTTTTGCCGTGGGCGAGGACTGGAATATGGACGCGCTGCTGCCCATCGTGATGGAAGTGGGCGAGAAAAACCTCCAGTGCATGGCGCTTCTGGATAAGGCCAACACCGAAAGCTATGGTACGCCCGCGCCTGCCACAGTCCCGCTGACGGTGGAGAAGGGGCCGTTCATCGTCATCACCGGCCACGATCTCCACGATTTGAAACTGCTGCTGGAGCAGACCGAGGGTAAAGGCGTCAACATCTACACCCACGGTGAAATGCTGCCTGCCCACGGTTATCCGGAGCTTAAAAAATACCCACACCTCAAGGGCAACTTCGGCACGGCATGGCAGAACCAGCAGAAGGAGTTTGCCGACATCCCCGCGCCGGTGCTGTTTACCACCAACTGCCTGATGCCGCCGAAAGCAAGCTACGCCGACCGCGTGTTCACCACGGCGGTGGTATCCTACCCGGAACTGACGCACATCGGCGAGGATAAGGACTTTACCCCTGTCATCGAAAAGGCATTGGAGCTTGGCGGCTACAACGAGGACAAGCCGTTCAGCGGTATTAACGGCGGCGGCACGGTCATGACCGGCTTCGGTCATGGCGCGGTGCTTGGCGTGGCGGATCAGGTGATCGAGGCGGTAAAGAGCGGCGCTATCCGGCACTTTTTCCTGGTCGGCGGCTGTGACGGAGCCCGTCCCGGACGGAACTACTATACTGAGTTTGTCAAGCAGACGCCTGCCGATACAGTGGTGCTGACGCTGGCCTGCGGCAAATACCGCTTCAACGACCTTGATCTCGGGACCATTGGCGGCCTGCCCCGACTCATGGACGTGGGCCAGTGCAACGACGCTTATGGAGCTGTCAAAATCGCGCTGGCGTTGGCGGAGGCGTTCGGCTGCGGCGTGAACGATTTGCCGTTGTCCATGGTTCTTTCGTGGTATGAGCAGAAGGCGGTGTGCATTTTGCTGACGCTGCTGTATCTGGGGATCAAGAATATTCGCCTTGGCCCCACGCTGCCGGCGTTCGTTTCGCCCAATGTGCTGAACTACCTCGTAGAGAATTTCGGCATTGCTCCCATCACCACCCCGGAGGAGGATTTGAAACAGCTTCTCAAATAACAGCGATTCAGGCGGCGGTGTAAGGGAGCGTGACTCCCTTGACGGAACGATGTGACGATGCATACAAGGATGGAGATTGCAGTGATTTTTGAAATGAATATTGATTTTTCTGAGGCCAAAGCGCTATAATCGATATGTAACAAAAACAAAGGGTCTATGCTAAGGCTACCGCGAGCCGTCGGATTTGTGGTGCACCACAAGTTGATACCTTCTGCCCCAACGGGTGCGAGAATACCGAGCCGATCCTGCTGACGCTGGACGAATACGAGGTCATTCGGCTGGTTGACTTGGAGCAGCAAACCCACGAGCAGTGTGCCACTCAAATGGACATTTCCCGCTCTACCGTGCAGGAGATTTACGAAAGCGCACGGAGCAAGATCGCAGCGTGTCTTGCCCACGGGAAACCTCTGCACATCACCGGGGGAAACTACCGCATCTGCGGAGGACAGGAGGCAGCTCACTGCGGCCGTTGCTGCCGGATGCAGAGAGCCAACATGGAAAAATCAGGCAAAACTTGCAAAGGAGATTCCATTATGAAAATTGCAGTTACCTATGAAAACGGTCAAATCTTTCAGCATTTCGGTCACACCGAGCAGTTCAAGCTTTATGAAGTTACGGACGGCAAAATCGTCCATTCGGAAATTGTTGACACCAACGGCAGCGGTCACGGCGCACTGGCAGGTTTCCTAATGCAGCACGGTGTGGACACTTTGGTTTGCGGAGGCATCGGCGGCGGTGCGCAGGCAGCACTCGCCGAAGCGGGCATCAAGCTCTACGGCGGTGTCAGCGGGGACGCTGATGCGGCGGTGAGCGCATTGCTCAACGGAAGTTTGGGCTACGATCCCAATGTTCACTGTGACCACCATGACCATGAGCACGGCGAGGCTGGTCACTCCTGCGATGACCACGGCTGCGGCAAGCACAGCTGCCATTGATATGGAACGCACACTGACACAACTTCCGTTCTGGTCATCCTTGACCGAACAGGAGCAAGAAACGCTACGCCGAAGTGCCTTTGTCCGTCATTATAAAAAGGGTGCGTTCGTTCACAGCAGCGACAATGAATGTCTCGGAATGCTGCTTATTCTTTCCGGCGAGATCCGCACCTATCTTCTCTCTGATGAGGGGCGGGAGGTAACGCTGTTCCGCCTGTATCCGGGCGAACTATGCGTGCTTTCCGCCTCCTGCGTGATCAGTCAGATCACCTTTGATACGCAAATGACTGCCGGAATGGATACGGACGTTCTGATTATCCCTGCAATTGTCATTGCTGCACTCAAGGAGAAAAATCTCCATGTCCGCTGTTTTCTCTATGAACTGGCAACGAAACGGTTTTCTGATGTGATGTGGGCGATGCAGCAGATTATGTTCAAGGGATTGGATCAGCGGCTGGCAGAATTTCTCTTTGCCGAAGCGGAGCGTACCGGCTCCGACACGATACGCATGACCCATGAGCAGATCGCCCAGCACATCAGCTCGGCACGGGAGGCAGTGGCACGGATGCTCAAAAGCTTCTCGGAGGACGGGCTGGTGGAACTGAAGCGTGGTGCAATCACGCTGCGGGATAAGAACAGACTAAATCGTCTAAAATAAAAAGAAATGTGACTTCGTTACAGAAGAAAATCATAGATTTGCTACAATAAAAGCAGAAAAACAGGAAGGAGTATCCACCATGAAAGAAACGAAATACGCAGGAACTCAAACCGAAAAAAACCTGATGGCTGCCTTTGCCGGTGAGTCCGAGGCGCGCAACAAGTACACCTATTTTGCATCCAAGGCCAAGAAGGAAGGCTACGAGCAGATCGCGGCACTGTTCCTCAAAACCGCTGATAATGAGAAGGAACACGCCAAGCTGTGGTTCAAAGAGCTGAACGGCATTGGCGACACCGCCGAAAACCTTCTCTCTGCTGCTGAGGGCGAGAACTACGAGTGGACGGATATGTACGACGGCTTTGCCAAAACTGCCGATGAGGAAGGTTTCCATGAGCTGGCGCAGCGTTTCCGCCTGGTCGCCGCCATTGAAAAGCACCACGAGGAGCGCTACCGTGCCCTGCTGCACAATGTGGAGATGGCGGAGGTCTTCGCCAAGAGCGAGGTCAAGGTGTGGGAGTGCCGCAACTGCGGTCACATTGTGATCGGTGAGAAAGCGCCGGAGATCTGCCCTGCCTGCAACCATCCCCAGAGCTATTTTGAAATTCACGCAGAAAACTATTAAAGTAAAGAAAAGGAGAATTATCATGGATCAGAAGTTTTACATTTGCAAGCGTTGCGGTAACATCATTGCCAAAGTTAAGGACGTAGGCGTCCCTGTCGTCTGCTGCGGCGAGCCGATGAGCGAGATCGTTCCCGGCACCACCGACGCCGCCGTGGAGAAGCACGTCCCTGTCTGGACGGTGGAAAACGGCATCGTCCATGTCAAGGTCGGCTCCGTGGAGCACCCCATGCTGCCGGAGCACTACATCGAATGGGTATCTCTCCAGACCAAGCAGGGCAATCAGCGTAAGGAACTGCATCCCGGCGAAAAGCCGGAGGTCTGCTTCGCGCTCTGCGAGGGCGACGAGGTCGAGGCGGTCTACGCCTACTGCAACCTCCACAGTCTGTGGAAAGCGTAATTCATCTTTCAAAAATCCGGTGCTTTTTTGAGCACCGGATTTTTTTTATCAACGTGACCTCGTCACAGAAAAATGCTTTGTCCTGCGGTATGATATAGCCACAATCAATAAACAAGAAAGATGTGGCGAACATAAAAATCAAGCTCAATCCCGATCAGGAGATTGTCAGCACCATCAGAGAAGTGACCGGAGAAGAGGAGAGGATCGAAATGGAGATCAGAAAACGAAACGGGGAGTCTGTTCCCTTTCAACAGGAGAAAATTTTCAACGCCATGAAAAAGGCGTTTGACGGACAGGGCAAGGAGATCGGGAGCAGAGAGCTGGATGAGATCCTCGCCACCGTTCTCGATAATCTCTCCGTCACAGTGCCGCTCACCGTGGAACGTGTGCAGGACGAGGTGGAGCGAACGCTCATGGAGCGCGGACACTATGAGGTGGCCAAGGCGTACATCCTCTACCGCGAAAAGCGGTCTGCGCTGCGCCGTGTCCGGCATACCATCGCTCGGACGGTGGGAGATGACTCGCTTGACGAGGTGCTGCGCCGCATCCAGATGGATTTTACCGAGGAAGTCTACTCCCTCGCGGCGCTTCAAATGAAGTTTGAGAGTTTCTGTCGCCCGGGCATGACGGAGGATGAGCGGGCTGAGGCACTGACCAAGGCGGCGGTAGAGCTGACTACGGCAGAGGCACCCAAGTGGGAGTTCATCGCGGCGCGGCTTCTGAACCACTCCTTTCGCTGTCGCAACGCACAGGAATGGGAGGGGCGCGGCGTCGGCGACCTCTATGCCAGGCTTCGCTATCTGACGGATAAGGGACTCTACGGTGACTATATCCTTGCCCACTATACCCACGAGGAGATTGCCATGGCGGAGGACTTTCTCTGCCCGGAACGGGACGAGCTGTTCACCTACTCCGGCCTTGACCTGCTGCTCAAACGCTATGTGATTCAGTCACGCAGCCGCGTGCCGCTGGAAACACCGCAGGAGATGTTTTTGGGTATCGCGCTGCATCTTGCTATGAACGAAGGCTCTGACCGCATGGGGTGGGTAAAGCGCTTTTACGATATGCTCAGCCGTATGGAGGTCACGATGGCGACACCTACCATGTCTAACGCGCGAAAGCCCTACCATCAGCTTTCAAGCTGCTTTGTGGACACTGTGCCGGACAGTCTGGACGGCATCTACCGCTCGCTGGACAACTTCGCAAAGGTCTCTAAATTCGGCGGTGGAATGGGGATGTACTTCGGTAAGGTGCGCGCTGCAGGCAGCACCATCCGCGGCTTTCAAGGGGCGGCGGGTGGTGTTATCCGCTGGATTCGGCTGGTCAACGACACCGCCGTGGCGGTGGATCAGTTGGGGATGCGGCAGGGCGCTGTGGCGGTTTACTTAGACGCATGGCACCGGGATCTACCGGAATTCCTTCAACTGCGCACTAACAATGGCGATGACCGCATGAAGGCGCATGATGTGTTTCCCGCCGTGTGCTATCCGGATCTCTTCTGGCGACTGGCGGAGGAGAACATAGACGCGCCGTGGCATCTCATGTGTCCGCATGAGATCCTCACGGTCAAGGGCTACGCTCTGGAGGATTACTGGGGTACGGAATGGGAGAAGCGGTATCTGGACTGCGTCAATGACCCACGCATCGAAAAGCGCAGCGTCACCGTCAAGGACATTGTGCGGCTGGTGCTTCGCTCGGCAGTGGAGACCGGCACGCCCTTCGCCTTCAACCGCGACAGCGTAAATCGTATGAACCCAAACGGCCACACGGGAATGATCTATTGCTCCAATCTCTGCACGGAGATCGCACAGAACATGGCGCCCATCGAGCATATCAGCACTGAGGTGCACACGGAGAACGGCGACACAGTGGTGGTGACGGCCACACGCCCCGGTGAGTTTGTGGTCTGCAATCTGGCGAGTCTGTCTCTCGGTAATCTGCCGGTGGAGGACGAGGCCTATATGGAACGCACGGTGGAAACGGCCATCCGCGCACTGGATAATGTGATCGACCTCAACTTCTACCCGTTGGAATACGCGCGGCTTACCAATCAGAAGTACCGCAGCATCGGCCTGGGCGTCAGCGGCTACCACCACATGCTGGCAAAGCGCGGCATCCGCTGGGAGAGCGAGGAGCACCTTGCCTTCACCGACGCGGTGTTCGAGCATATCAACTACGCCGCCGTCAAGGCGGACACAGCACTGGCACGGGAAAAGGGCCGCTACGCGCTCTTTGAGGGCAGCGACTGGCAGACGGGCGCGTATTTTGAAAAGCGGGGTTATACCTCCGAAAAGTGGCAGGCGCTTGCGAAAACGGTGGCGGTGCAGGGAATGCGCAACGCCTATCTGCTGGCGGTCGCACCGACCTCCAGCACATCTATCCTCTCCGGCACGTCGGCGGGCATCGATCCAATTATGAAGAAATTCTTCTTAGAGGAGAAAAAGGGCAGCATGCTGCCCCGCGTTGCCCCGGAGCTTTCTATGGATACATGGTGGTACTATAAGGCGGCGCATTTGATCGACCAAAGCTGGTCGGTGCGCGCCGCGGGCCTTCGCCAGAGACATATTGATCAGGCGCAGAGCATGAATCTCTATATCACCAATGACTATTCCATGCGTCAGGTGCTCAGACTGTATTTAGAGGCGTGGAGGGTCGGCGTCAAGACCATTTACTATGTCCGCAGCAAGGCCCTTGAGGTCGAGGACTGCGAAAGCTGCTCGTCATAAGGAGGATAGCATGACGGAACTGAAGAAAAAGCCCCTCTTTAACCCGGAGGGCACCCTTGATGTGCGCCTGCGGCGCATGATCGGCGGCAATACCACCAACCTCAACGACTTCAACAATATGAAGTACGCTTGGGTCAGCGACTGGTACCGGCAGGCCATGAACAACTTTTGGATTCCTGAGGAGATCAATCTCTCGCAGGATGTGAAGGACTATCCCCGCCTGCTGTCAGCCGAGCGCAGCGCCTACGATAAAATTTTGAGTTTTCTTGTCTTTTTGGATTCCATTCAGACAGCGAACCTGCCTAATATCGGCGCCTACATTACCGCCAACGAGGTCAATCTCTGCCTGTCCATTCAGGCGTTTCAGGAGTGTGTCCACTCACAGAGCTACAGCTATATGCTCGACACCATCTGCTCTCCTGTGGAGCGCAATGACATCCTCTACCAATGGAAAACGGACGAGCATCTGCTGCGCCGCAACACCTTCATTGGGGACTGCTACAACGAGTTTCAGGAGCGGAAGGATGCTCCCACGCTGCTGCGCGTGATGATGGCGAACTATATTTTGGAGGGCATCTATTTTTACAGCGGCTTTATGTTCTTCTACAATCTCTCCCGAAACGGGAAGATGTCCGGCTCGGCGCAGGAGATCCGCTATATCAACCGCGACGAGAACACGCACTTGTGGCTGTTCCGCAATATCATCACGGAGCTGCAAAAGGAGCAGCCGGAGTTGTTCACCGCCGAGAGCGTACAAGCGCTGCGCGAGATGATGCGTGAGGGCGTGGAGCAGGAGATCGCATGGGGGCATTATGTGATCGGCGACGACATCCCGGGACTGAACCGGCAGATGATCAGCGATTACATCCGCTATCTCGGCAATCTTCGCTGGACGAGCCTTGGCTATCCGGCATTGTATCCGGGCTTTGAGAGCGAACCGGAGAGCATGGAATGGGTCAGCCAGTACGCCGACGCCAACATGGTCAAGACCGATTTCTTTGAGGCACGCAGTACCGCCTACGCCAAGAGTACCGCACTGATAGACGATTTATAAGAAAACAAAGGAAAGGAGCTGGCAGATATGGCAGCTATGAACATGAATCAGGAGCAGTTTAAGCAGTTGATCCGGGAGGAAAAGCCTGTTTTGGTGGATTTCTGGGCGCCTTGGTGCAGCTATTGCCGGAGGATCGGCCCTGCGTATGAGAAGATTGGAGAGGAATACGCGGACAGCCTTGCCGTCGGCAAGATCAATATTGACGAGGAGCCGCAGCTGGCGGGGGGCGAGGGAATCAAGGTCATCCCAACTCTGGTGCTGTTCCGGAACGGAAAGGCCGTGGGTTCCATCACCGCGCCCGGCTCAAAGGCAGAGATCGACCGTTTCATTCAGGAAGCCTTGGCGAAATAACGGAGGATTCAGATATGAACAACAATCATGTTTATGATATGATTGTGGTGGGCGGCGGACCGGGCGGCTACACCGCCGCCCTGTACGCGGCACGGGCGG
>OLRC01002401.1_pt1 | contig 10212 bp, 7 predicted proteins | sample 1672081 | NCBI WGS metagenome assembly OLRC01 (sample SAMEA3136643, study PRJEB25190) | human gut metagenome | biome: human gut; feature: human-associated habitat; material: faeces | place: Austria | collected 2013
GGACGGAGAGATGCTCAAACGGGTAAACAAAGCGCTTCAGGTCAGTCTTGAGCTGCTTACATAATCTGTAAACGGACCGGGCAAAGCTTGACGAATAAAAGAGAAACTGTTATACTTAAAATACTTTGCCTGTTTTAAGGCATGATACTGCGTACAGCAGAAAAAGAAATAAAGGGGAGATACACGGAAAATGGATGGAGACGCCAGTACCTTGTTGGGTGCATGTTTATTAGCGTTCCTGTTGATACTGAATTTTATTATGACGGCATTTTCTGCCGCGATCCGGTCTGTTTCTGACACTGAGATTCAGGAGGCCTTTGAGTCAGAAGGCAAGCCGCCGGATGAGATTTGTGAGATGAAGGATCACTCGGATCGTCTCATACATACGATCTGGCTTCTGACTGCGGTCACTTACACAGCGACCGGTTATTTTCTGACCGGACTGACGCGCCGGTACCCGATCTATGTGACATTGCCGTTGCTGGCGATTCTGTTCTATCTGTTCGGAAATTCTATACCGGAGATGCTCGGACATAAAAATGCCTCCCGGTGGCTGTTGCACCGATCTGGCGTTGTACGGGTCGTGATGCTGGCAGTCAGCCCACTTACATATATTATGACTTTTGTATCGCATGTATGTGTGCGGATTCTTGGAATTGATCCGAAGTCCTTCGAGAGTGAAGTGACGGAGGATGAGATCATCTCGATGGTAAATGAAGGCCATGAGCAGGGTGTGCTTGATGCCAGAGAGGCTGAGATGATCCAGAACATCTTTGAAATGGACGATAAGAAGGCCGGGGATATCATGATCCACCGGAAGAATATTATCGGCATCGACGGAGCCCAGGATCTGAATGCAGCGCTTGCTTTTATGGTCGAACAGCCGCTGTCGCGTTTTCCGGTTTATCTGGAGAACATTGATAATATCATCGGAATCCTGCATTTCAAGGATGCGATGAAATTTCACACGATGGGAAAGTACGATAACTGGCTGATTAAGGATATCCCGGAACTGATCCGGGAAGCAGCGGAGAAGTTTGGAAGCCAGTGCGTGGTTGTCGCGATTGATGCGAAAAGAAGAGAAGACGGCAGTGGGTGGAATATCTATAAAAATGGCGGACGCATTGATATGGGAATTGATGCGGTCGAGTGGGCGAAGAAAGTAGAAGCACTTGGCGCAGGAGAGATTCTTTTGACCAGTATGGACTGTGACGGCACGAAGGCCGGATACGATCTGGAGCTGACAAGGACGATCGCGGAAAATGTATCAATTCCAGTAATCGCATCTGGAGGAGCAGGTAATCTGGAGCATTTCTACGAAGCACTCGGTGAAGAGGGGAAGGCAGACGCGGCACTTGCGGCATCCCTGTTCCACTATAAAGAGCTGGAAATCAGAGAAGTAAAAGAATATTTGAGAGAAAAAGGCGTATCGGTACGTCTGTAGAGAAAAGGTGGGGAATATGGCAGCAATTAACAATGACTGGCTGGATGCACTGAAAGGTGAATTTTCCAAGCCATACTATAAGAAACTGTTTGAAACAGTGAATCAGGAATACCGGACACACCGGGTATATCCTCCGGCAGATGACATCTTTAATGCATTTCATCTGACACCGCTTAAGGATGTCAAGGTTGTGATCCTTGGTCAGGATCCATATCATGGAGATGGACAGGCAGAGGGTTTAAGCTTTTCTGTGAAACCAGGGGTTGATATTCCACCGTCACTGGTGAATATTTATCAGGAACTGCATGATGATTTGGGATGTACGATCCCAAGCCACGGCAATCTGGTGAAATGGGCGGAGCAGGGAGTACTTCTTCTCAACACGGTTCTTACGGTAAGAGCACATCAGGCTAATTCACATCGTGGAATTGGCTGGGAAGAATTTACAGATGCAGCAATCCGTGTACTCAATACCCAGGACAGGCCGATTGTATTTATTCTGTGGGGAAGACCGGCACAGATGAAAAAGAGAATGCTGACCAATCCGAACCATTTGATCCTGGAAGCACCGCATCCGAGTCCGCTTTCTGCGTATCGTGGATTTTTCGGAAGCAAACCGTTCAGCCAGACAAATAAATTCCTTGAGGCGCATGGTGTAGAGCCAATCGACTGGCAGATTGATGAATTGTAAAGAATAAAAAATAGAGATTTCGGGCAGACTGTGAAGATTTATTTGCAGTCTGTTTTTCCTTTTTTATTTCATAGGAACTTCCTATGAAACAAAAGGCACTACGTGTCGGAGATGCACATTCTTTTTGTTACTGTTCACAGTACAATGTCATTTAGTTAACGTTTAATCAGGAAGTGAATTCTTACAGAACAAATTACAGATGGGCCTTAGTGGAACAGTTTTACAGATATGTTTACGATTTACTCATGAAGGAAAGCACGACAAAAAGACAGATTGCAAATCTGCCTCAAAACGGATTATAATGATGCAAGTAGCCTTGCCCATATTTCCTGTTTCACGTATTCGGGTTTATACGCATGGAAATTACTCAACCCAATGGTATATTTCAGTTTCCTAAATGAGGATTCAATAGACCATCTGGCATTGTACAAGGTTTTGATACGTTCCACAGGGAATTCATCACGTGGCAGATTGGTCACGATGCACTCGTATGTAGAAGTGCTGATAGGGAAGCGTAGAATACGGAAGGACAGCTCATATGTATCATAACTTCCATATTCAATGTAATCGAAAGCAGCTGCCTGATCAACAAAGCGTATGTAACCTTCTGTGTGGATGTCTGCCAAAATTTTTTTCGAATGGCTCCGGACCAGTATGACGCTGACATTAATATCGAAGGATTCCGCATCTGGAAAATTAAAATTGCCGACCAGTCCTTTGGAATGGATATCCTTGGTACGGAACAGGAAATACTGTCCCTGTTCCACAACATGTGCCATGTTATTATAAGAGCAATAGCCGCGGTCACCGATATAGACATTTTTTATTCCATCCAAAACATCGTGCCGGGCAACAGTAGTAGTCTGGTGATGAGAAAGCCGGAGTGCTGAAAAAAGTGCAGGTAGAGCCATCGGCAGCCAGGAAACGGTAATGCGAATCCATAAAGGAAGCGGGCGGCAATTCCATGGAAGTGGAATTAAAGTGCCGGAATACAGCTTCCAGCGCATCAGGTTTAAGCTTTGCGCGCTGCTGGCTGAGAGCAGAAGCGGTTGGTATGGAAGAATCCAGTCCCCAGAAATCAAGCATTTCAACCCTGGTGGAAGATGAGCCTTGTGAAACGAGAAAGGAAATAAGTTTCTGGGCAGGGATTTTTTTGCTTCTCTTGAAATCGGAATCGGGATGGACAGCATACTGTGAAATATCAGAAACAATGTGTTCCACAGAAGAAAAAAACAGTTCTTTGATTTGTTGATGGATCATGATCATGTGCCTCCTTGAGAAAGTGATATACCACTAATTCAAGGGCCGCTCTCGCTACCTCAACAAATTTATCAGTAGCGAGAGCGGCCGCACATTTTGCACCCTATGTTAACCCTTTGGGTAGCTTTTTTGAAAAAATTTGGGTTAGACCCACAATTAGGGGCTAACCCTGTAACTTAACTAAATGACATTGGGTACTGAACAGTAACTTCTTTTTTACTTTGCATGCCGGAATCAATGGAAACAGTTGACCGTAAAGAGATCATTTGGCATAATAGATATATGAATACTTGTTCATATGAAAGGGGTAACTATGAAAAAGACAGAAGTAGAATGTTGTGATACATTTTGTATACACGAAGAACTTGTACATAAGGCAGAGGGGCATATACCGGATGAAGAGGTTTTGAAGGATCTTGCTGATTTTTTCAAGGTATTTGCAGATACCACGCGGATCCGGATTTTATGTGTTCTTTTTCAGTCTGAGATGTGTGTTTGTGATCTGGCGGAAGTTCTTGGAATGACGCAGTCCGCGATTTCCCATCAGCTCCGGATGCTCAAGCAGATGAAGCTTGTGAAGAACAGACGGGAAGGAAAAACGGTGTTCTATTCCCTTGCTGATGATCATATCCAGACCATCATGAACCAGGGAATGGAGCATATTCTGGAATAACAGATGATATATCAATATAGAAGGAAGGAAACGATAACAGTGACAGCAGGAAGAAAGAAAAAGGTAATCATAGGGATCCTTGTAGCACTTTGTATGACAGTAACGGGATGTGCTGGTTCTGTAAAAAAAGGAACGAAGTATCTGGAAGAAAAAGACTATGAAAATGCAGAGGTGGAATTCCAGGATGCGGTAGACAAAAAGAAGAATCTGGGAGAGGCTTATCGCGGACTCGGACTCTGCTACTGGGAACAGAAAAAGTATGAAAAGGCAGAGAAGGCGTTGGAAAAAGCATTGAAGAATGGAACGGAAGAGACAGCAACTCTTTATAATATTCTGGGAATCTGCGATCTGGAACTGGATAAACCGGAAAAGGCAGTGTATTATTTCGAAAATGGGCAGGAGCTTTCAGGCGCAGGAAAAGAGCTGCTAAAAGAAATGGCATATAATCTGGTAGTTGCCTATGAAAAAGCAGGGGATTACCAGTCTGCAAAAGAGAAGCTGGACAGTTATCTGAAAGCAAATCCAGATGACAAAAAAGCGCTGAAAGAGCAGGAATTTTTAAATACACAGATTTCGGAAGGAGATCAGCAGTAGAGCGGATCGGATGAGCAGATCTGATCCGGGACGGAAAGAAATCTGGCAGGGGAGAATAATATGGCACTTTATGAAATAAAAGAAGAAAAGGAAAGGGTAATTCTGGTCGGTGTCAGTACAAGGGAGAACGATGACACGGAAGATTCTCTGGATGAGTTAAAGGATCTGGTGAAGACCGCAGGTGCGGAAGCGGTCGGACGGGTAATCCAGAAAAGAGAGCTTGTCCATCCGGGAACTTATGTCGGAAAAGGCAAGATTGAGGAAATCCGGGAGCTTTTGTGGGAGCTTGACGCAACCGGGATCGTCTGTGATGATGAGCTGTCTCCGGCACAGATGAACAATCTGACGGATATTCTGGATGTGAAGGTAATGGACCGGACGATGGTCATTCTGGATATTTTTGCAGGACGGGCTTCTACAAGTGAAGGAAAGATCCAGGTAGAACTGGCACAGCTTAAGTACCGGCAGTCACAGCTTACTGGGGCAGGAAGGGCGATGTCACGTCTGGGAGGTGGAATCGGAACCAGAGGACCGGGAGAAAAGAAGCTGGAGATGGACCGGAGACTCATCAAGAACCGGATCGCACAGCTGAACCGTGAACTCAGGGAGGTGAAGAGACACCGGGAACTGACACGCGAACAGCGGACGAAGAACCGGATCCCGGTCGTGGCAATTGTCGGTTATACCAATGCCGGAAAGTCCACGCTTCTCAACACACTGACCGGAGCCGGTGTGCTGCAGGAGGATCAGCTTTTTGCAACTCTTGATCCGACGACAAGAAGCCGGAAGCTGCCAAGCGGGCAGGAGATTCTTCTGACAGATACGGTAGGCTTTATCCGGAAGCTGCCTCATCATCTGATCGATGCATTTAAAAGTACGCTGGAAGAAGCGAAGTATGCGGATCTGATCCTGCATGTAGTCGATGCATCCAATCCACAGATGGATGAGCAGATGTATGTGGTGTATGAGACACTGCAGCGTCTGGAGGCAATGGACAAACCGGTGGTCACGGCATTTAACAAGATGGACAGGATCGGGGAAAGCCTGACGGTACGTGACTTTAAGGCAGACCGGATCGTACAGGTGTCTGCAAAGACCGGAGAAGGTCTGGAGGCGCTTCTTCAGGCAATAGAAGAGATCCTGCGGGAGCAGAAAATTTATATCGAACGAGTTTATTCCTATCAGGAATCCGGGAAAATCCAGCTCATCCGGAAGTATGGAGAACTGCTGGAGGAAGAATACAAAGAAGATGGAATCCATGTATCTGCATACGTGCCGAAAGAGCTTGACGGGAGGGTATAACAGATGGCTTTACAGTTTATTTTTGGAAATCCGGGTTCGGGCAAGTCACATTATCTATATGAACATATCATTCGGGAATCAATGAAACATCCTGATATTAATTATATTATTCTGGTGCCGGAACAGTTCACGATGCAGACGCAGAAGGAACTGGTCCTGCGGCATCCGAGACATGGAATTATGAACATAGACGTGCTGAGTTTTGCACGTCTTGCTTTTCGTGTTCTGGAAGAAACAGGGAATGGAAGCAGGGAGATTCTGGATGATGAAGGAAAGAATCTGATCCTCAGGCGACTCGCGGGGAAAAAAGAAGATTCGCTAAAGGTTTTAAAAGGAAATATCAAAAAGCCAGGTTACATCAGTGAGGTGAAATCCGTTATTTCCGAGCTGACGCAGTACAACATTTCCCCGGATGGCATGGATGATATGATCACGGAGGCAGATGAGTCTTCGTATCTTGCCTGGAAATTGAAGGATATCCAGGTGATGTATCAGGCATTTGAAGAATATCTTGCAGATAAATATATTACAAAAGAAGAAATTCTGGACATTCTCTGCAATGTGATGGACAAATCGAGAATGCTGAAGGACAGTGTGATCGCGCTGGATGGGTTTACCGGATTTACGCCGCTTCAGAACAAGGTGCTGGGGGAAATGCTGCATCATTGTCAGAAGGTGATGATTACTGTCACGATGGATAAGAGGGAAGATCCTTACGTGATGAAAGACAAGTATCAGCTGTTTGCGCTGAGTAAGCAGATGGTGACGTCTCTTGTGAAGATTGCAGGGGAGGAAAAGGTGCTGGTCGAAGAGCCGGTCTGTCTGTACCAGGAGCCGGTCTGGCGTTTTAGAAATGCGCCGGCACTTGCATTTCTGGAGAAGGAACTGTTCCGTTACAGTGGCAGGACTTACAGGGAAAAGCAGTCAAATGTGCGGGTTTATGCAGCGGCAAATCCCAGGATGGAAGTAGAATGCGCTGCCCAGAGGATACGTTTTTTAATTCGTAAGAAAGAATATCGTTACCGGGAGATCGCGGTGATCGCAAGTGACATGAATCTCTATGCGGATGAGATCGAGAAGACTTTCCGGGAGTATGAGATTCCGGTTTTCATGGATTATAAGCGGAATGTACTTTTAAATTCTTTTGTGGAGTATATCCGGAGTCTTCTTGCGATGGCAGAACAGAATTTTTCTGCAGAAAGTGTGTTCCGTTTCTTAAGAACGGATCTGGTCGGATTTACCGGTGAGGAATTGGATCTTCTGGAAAATTATGTACTTGCGCTGGGCATCCGTGGTTACAAAAAATGGCAGGAAAAATGGATCCGCAGAGCGAAGGATACGACCGAGGAAGAGTTGGAGGTACTGAATCATCTTCGGGTATGCTTTGTGGAGAAAACAGAAGAGCTGGTGTTTGTCTTAAAGCAGCGTCAGAAGACAGTGCGGGATGTGACGCTTGCAATCTGTGAATTTCTGGAAAAAGAAGAAATCCAGAAGCAGGTAAAAGTATTGGAGAATCAATTTACAGAAGCAGGAGAGCTTGCACTTGCAAAAGAATATGCACAGATCTATCGTGTGGTGATGGAGCTGTTTGATAAGTTTGTAAGTCTTCTTGGAGATGAGCGGATTGTGCTCAAAGAGTACAGGGAGCTTCTGGATGCCGGAATGGAAGAGGCAAGGATCGGTGTAATTCCGCCAAGTCTGGATGAAGTGATGGCAGGAGATATTGAGCGAACGAGACTGAAAGATATCCGGGCGCTGATCCTTCTGGGAGTCAATGATTCTCTGATTCCGGGAAATGCATCCGCAGGTGGACTGATTTCAGACAGAGACCGGGAGCGTTTTGAAGAAAGAGGAATTGCGCTTGCACCGGGAACAAGAGAAAAAAGTTACATCCAGAAATTTTATCTGTATCTGCACATGACAAAGCCGACGGAAGAATTGATGCTGACCTACAGTAAAGTATCGGCCGATGGAAAGAGCAGGAGGGCGGCATATCTGATCGGGGATCTGAAGCGGATGTATACAAAGCTTCCTGTATTTAATATGGATCAGTATGGGATGGAGACAAAAGAAATGCTTCCACAGACCGGGATCGGGTCATTGATCGAAGGATTACAGAACCCGAAAAAGATGGAGGAAGGCAGCTGGCAGGAGCTGTACCGTTGGTATTGTGCGCAGGAGGACTGGAACGAAAAGGTGCACGATCTGGCAAGGATCAGCAGATACCGCAGGCCGGAGGACAATCTGACTTTGCAGACCGCACGGAAGCTTTATGGAGACTGGGCACCAAGCATTTCAAGACTGGAGAAATTTGCTGCCTGTGCCTGTGCGCATTTTCTGACCTATGGACTTCGCCTTAAGGAGAGAGAGGTCTATGAATTTGCTGCTCTTGATTTTGGAAATATTTTTCATAAAGCACTGGAAAAATATGCCCGACGGGTAGAACGGGAAGGCCTGGAATGGACTGAGGTTACAAAGGAGCAGCAGGAACAGTTTGCGTCGGAAAGCGTGGATGAGAGTATCGTAGATTACAGCAATACCGTAATCTACAGCAGTGCGCGGAACGCGTATATCGTGCCACGTATGAAACGTATGATGAACCGGACGGTCTGGGCGATGACAAAGCAGCTTCGGAAGGGAAGCTTTAAACCGGAGGGCTATGAGGTAAGCTTTGGAAGCGGAAAGATTGACAGGATCGATACATGTGAGACGGAAGATCAGGTCTATGTGAAGATCCTGGATTATAAAACCGGGGCAAAGAGTTTTGATATGGCAGCTTTTTATCATGGTCTGCAGATGCAGCTGGTGGTGTATATGGAAGAAGCAGTCCGGCTGGAGGAAAGAAAACATCCGGGTAAAAAGATTGTGCCGGCAGGCATTTTCTACTATCGGATGAAGGATCCGATCGTCGGGAAAGAGCTGGATGAAGAAAAACTGGAAGAGGCAATTTTAAAGGAGCTTCGGCTGGATGGAATCATCCGTCAGGAGGATGCCGTGATTCAGAGACTGGATGCGGATTTTTCGGGGAATTCGCTTGTGATTCCGGCAGGAAAGACGAAAAGCGGCTATTCCAAAGCATCCAAAATGCTCCTGCCGGAAGAGTTTGATGCAGTGCTGACTTATGCACAGAAAAGACGGACTGATCTTCAGGGAGCAATGTACCGCGGAAAGGCGGAGGCACTGCCGTATGAGATGGGTACACAAAATGGCTGTACGTATTGCCCATACCGGGATATCTGCGGATTTGATGAGCAGATCGAAGGATATGAATACCGGAAGCTTGAGAAGCTTCCGAAGGAAATTGTAATGGAGAAAATTATGGCGAAGCTGGAAGAGGAGAAGCAGACATGGGAGTAAAATGGACCGAAGAACAGCAGCAGGTGATCGACCTGCGCGATCATAATATTCTGGTGTCAGCAGCCGCTGGCTCCGGGAAAACTGCTGTTCTGGTGGAGCGGATTATTGCGAGGCTGACAAGGGATGCAAATCCGGTGGATGTCGACCATATGCTGATCGTGACCTACACTGAGGCGGCGGCTGCTGAGATGAAAGAAAGGATCGGTGCTGCGATTGAGAAGGAGCTGGAGGAGGATCCGTCAAGTGAACATCTGAAGCGGCAGTCTGCCCTGATCCATACAGCAAAGATTACAACGATCCACAGCTTCTGCCTGTCTGTGATCCGGGAGTATTTTCACACGATCGATCTGGATCCTGGATTCCGTATTGCGGAAGAAGGAGAATTAAAGCTTTTGAAGCAGGACGTGATGAAAGAGCTTCTGGAAGCAAAATATGAAGAAGGAAACGAGGATTTCCTGCGTTTTGTGGAGACTTTTGCAACCGGAAGGGAAGATCTGCAGGTGGAAGAAATCATCAGCAGACTGTATGAATTTGCCGGAAGTTATCCGGATCCGGAGGAGTGGCTGGATGACTGTGCAAGGATGTACGAAGAGAGCGGGGAAAAAGCCATTTATATTGAAAAGGTGATGGAGTATATCCGGAGAACAGTTGCGGATATGCAGATGCTGATGGAAAAAGCGGACCAGATCTGCATGGAACCGGACGGACCGTATATGTATGGAGATATGCTGGAAGCGGATCAGAAAGTTCTGAGAAAGCTTTTTGCGGCAAAGAGCTATGAAGAAATGTATGAGGCACTGAAAGAAAAGCCGGCATGGAAAACTCTGTCCAGAAAGAAAGATGACGCAGTAGATCCGACAAAAAGAGAGCAGGTAAGAGCCTATCGGGATA
>OLRC01002406.1_pt1 | contig 10195 bp, 9 predicted proteins | sample 1672081 | NCBI WGS metagenome assembly OLRC01 (sample SAMEA3136643, study PRJEB25190) | human gut metagenome | biome: human gut; feature: human-associated habitat; material: faeces | place: Austria | collected 2013
CAAGAGAAAATAACTATGACCTGCTTTATAAAAATGAATGCCAGAACTGGCGCAATAAGATCAACAAAGCGAAGAGGACAGCGGGATTCCCGGCTGACCAGCTGGAAGAAATGCTGACTGCTTTTGAAGCGTTCAAGAAAGAAGCATTGAAGAGAAAAAAGGCTGTAAAAGAAAAGACAGCCAGCCCGAAAGAATTTACGGACTGGCTGTATCAGCAGAGTAATATTATAATAAATTTATCAGTCTATTGATTTTATACTTTCCTGACGGCAAAAGTTTGAGCGTTTTTTGAGATTTGGCTGTTACGATAAATATTATGAATTGCAAATGGAGATGATAGCATGAAACAAAGGCTTCTTATTGTTGATGATGAACCGGGAATTGTAGATATGATGGCGAGTTATTTTTCTTCTCAATATGAGGTGTTGACCGCTTATTGCGGAAATGAAGCACTTCAAAAATTAGCAAGACAGCCCGATTTAATCCTGCTCGACATCAATATGCCGGACATAGACGGATTGACCCTTTGTCAGAAAATTCGGGAGCTTATTACTTGCCCCATTCTTTTTTTGACGGCAAGGGTCGAATCTGCCGATAAAATCATCGGCTTTCAGGCAGGTGCCGACGATTATATCATTAAGCCTTTTGATTTGGACGAATTAGGGGCGAGAGTTGCCGCACATCTGAGGAGGGAGCAGCGACACAGGAATAAAGCGACAATTCGCTTCTTTGGTGAACTGACGATTGATTATTCAGCCCGAACCGTCACAGTGGCGGGTGAACCTGTTGCTTTATCAAAAAGGGAATTTGATATTGTGGAGCTGCTTTCGCTGAATGCCGGACAGGTATTTGACCGGGAGCGTATTTATGAAACAGTGTGGGGACTTGACGGCGAGGGTAACAGTGATACTGTCATGGAACATATCAGGAAAATCCGGGCGAAGCTGGCTGCTTGTACGCTTCACAGTTATATTGATACAGTTTGGTTATCGGTGGAACGTCTGAAAAATATGGAATTAAAGAAAACTTTTCTCGTCCTATCTGCTTCCTGTGTTTTGGTGGCTCTCCTGATGTTAGGCTTAGTCTTTATGATATGCAATTCAATCAGCAGCAACTTTCCCTCCGGTGGAATAGAAATTTTAGCAGACGGTTCAATCGTTAAAATGGAAACCCCCACAGAGACCCAGCAAAATATATTGTCCATGCTTGGAATCATTCAAATTGTGTCCTGCATTGTTCTCCCTATGGGCGGGCTGGCTCTATCCGGCATATTATATTATCATATCAAATTGAAACAGCCGATCTCCACGCTACGGAATGGGATTTCACGGATTCGGAACCATGACCTTGACTTTTCTATGCCTGTCCATTCTGATGATGAATTGGGGCAGCTCTGCACCGCCTTTGATACTATGCGCGAAGAACTTCTGAAATCAAATCAGGAACTGTGGCGGCAGGCAGAAGAACGGAAAAGGCTAAATGCCGCCTTTTCCCATGACTTGCGCAATCCGATCACGGTCTTAAAGGGAACTATAAAATTACTGCGGCAGGGAACAGCAGATGAACAAGCCATTGACAGATTGGAAAGCTATACATTACGGATTGAACAGTATGCAGAAGCTATGAGTAGCATCCAACGATTAGAACAAATGCCGGTGCGGATAAACGAGTATTCCTATTCACTGCTACATTCTGAATTAGAGGAAACAGCAAAAATTCTTGCAGGAGCATTAGAACCGTCTGTTTCCGCACCTGATAAGGGGACAATACAATTAGATCATGGATTGGTTTTAACCGTTGCTGAAAATCTAATTGGAAATGCGGCTCGGTTTGCAAAGAGTAAAATTGAAATTCATTTGGAACGGAAAGGAAACTTCTTGCATCTATCAGTTACAGACGATGGGCCAGGCTATCCTGTGGAGTTAATACAAAGCGGCCCGAAACCGTTTGGAAAAATGAAAGAAGACTCCGCACACTTTGGTATGGGGCTATACAGCAGCCAGATACTATGTCTGAAGCATGGAGGAACACTTACACTGGAAAACAGCAAAAGTTATGGCGCAACGGCTACTGCTTCTTTCCAAATAAATCAGAAACCTTGAGCGTTTTTTGAGATTTCTGTTTTACACTCTCCTTATATTATAAACAAGGAGAGTGTTTTTTATGAACATTGAAGCAAAGGAACTATCGAAAATCTACGGCAGCGGCGAGAGCCGTGTCGTTGCGTTGGATAAAGTCAACCTTGAAATTGCATCCAGCGATTTTATTTCTATTATGGGACCATCTGGCAGCGGCAAAAGTACCTTGCTCCACCTGCTGTCTGGACTGGACAAGCCGACTTCCGGCAGTCTGACATACGATGGAAAAGACATTTATCGTTTTAATGACAAAGAACTGTCCTCATTTCGCCGTCGGCGCATCGGATTTATCTTTCAGCAATTCAATCTTCTCCCTGTGCTGACCGCAAAAGAAAACATCATCATGCCCCTGCTTCTGGACAAAAAGCAGCCGGACGAAGTATATCTAAATCAGCTTACGGATTTGTTAGGTATTCGTGAACGGCTGACCCATTTGCCCCATGAACTTTCCGGCGGTCAGCAACAGCGTGTAGCGATTGCCCGCGCCCTGATCGCAAAGCCGGATATTATTTTTGCTGACGAACCGACTGGAAATCTGGACAGCAAGAGCGGCGGCGAGGTTATGGAAATGCTGCAAAGCATATGGAAAAAGATGGGGAAAACGCTTGTTATCATCACTCACGACAGCCGCATTGCAAGAATGGCAGACCGGCAATTTGTAATTGTGGACGGTGTTCTTTCGGAGGTGACAGCAAGATGAAATCTTATTTAGCTCTTGCATGGAAAGAACTGAAAGCACAGAAAATCACGGCAATCCTGATCTTGGTTGCAGTTATCATGTCCACGATTATGACGACAGTGATCGGTCAGTCTATTGGTATATTGCAATCCATGCGTATTCAGCAGGCGGCGGGTCTGAACGGAAACCGTTATGCAACCTTTCATCAGCTTGGCAAGGAACAAGCGCAAAAGCTGCATGAAGATGATCGCCTATATGATGTAGGCGATACGATCTTTATCGGCAGCACACCATTAGGCAACAGTAGTTTATCTTTATATCTTCGGGAATATCACGATAACGCATTATCTATGTACCCGGCAATCGGAAACGTAAAAGAGGGACGATTACCAGAGGAAGCGATTGAGATTGCCCTGTCGGAGGATGCGCTTCAATATCTTGGATTGGACGCTGTAATTGGCGATACCGTTTCTCTGGATTTGAGTGTTTCCGTTATGGATGGATCGCTGTCAGAGTTAGAATATTCTGCTGATTTTGTATTGACGGGCATTCTGGAAAGCAGCTATATCGGCTACGCATCTGGTACGGTTGAGGGGATTGTCGGTGAGGGAACCGCAGAAGAACTGTTGCCAGAAGAGTATCTGCTTTATTCCACAGATTTTAAGACTTATGACAAGCAAAATTTTCAAAGCATCATTTATGCTCTCGCAGAAGATTTGAACGTGGATGAACGGTATATCCAATATAACTGGGTTTTGCTTGACGCTATTGGTATTTCCTATGATGAAGCGGCAGACAGCGATACCGGTACGGGATTTTCATTTATGACTGCGGCGTGTATTTTGGTGGGTGTTCTGGTCTTGCTGGCGGCTGGGCTGGTAATCTACAACATTCTGAAAATCTCTATCACAAAACGCATCAAAGAATACGGAACACTTCGTGCGATTGGTGGAGAACGAGGGCAAATCTATCGTTTGGTTTCTTTGCAGCTTTTGATTCTCTGTGGAGCCGGTATTCCTATCGGATTGCTGCTCGGTATATTGTCGGCAAAAGGTGTATTGATTGCGGCTACGGGGCTTCTCAATCCCGATCTGTTCATGGCAAACAGCACTTCCGAATTGAACTCTGCAATCAACACCGCCAGTACGGTAAAACTACCGATGCTCTTTGCCAGTATCGCAGTCATACTTCTGTTTGCTCTGCTGGCTGCCTTTCCTGCTGCCCGGTACGCATCCCATGTATCTCCTACTGTTGCTATGTCGGGGCAGACTGTGAAAATCAAACGCAGGATAAAAAGGAACCGCAACATCCGTAATTTTGAAGCCTATTATGCAAGGCTCAACCTAAAACGAGGGCGTGGAAGAACAGCAGTTACCATTCTGTCTTTGGTTATGAGTATTACCGTATTTGTTGCCTTGCAGAGCTTTACAGGGCTGCTTGATGCCAGCAGTTCCGTTCAGGACATGTATTTCAGCGACTATGCAGTTACAAATGAAACCGTTGGCATCCCATCAGAAGCCGTAAAAACATTAGCGGAAAATGACGCAGTAGAAAGTGTTTCCACTACACGGCTTTCTGTATTTATGCCAGGTGCCGGTGATATACTGCCCTTTGAAACTGATCTTTCCGTACAGAGCCATGAAACCTTGCAGCTTGTAAATGTGGATGAAGCACAATTACAAATCTATGCTCCTAACTTGTCTGCTCAGGATAAACAGGCTTTGAAAGATGGAACAGGCTGCCTTGTAAAAAATCCCATTGCCTTTTCTTATGGAGATACAACTGTTCAGCAGACTGATCTTACCGTAGGTGATACCATTCAACTGGGAGACAGAACACTTCCTGTATTAGGATTGATCGATACAGCAATCACAATCAATAATGATGGCTTTACGAATGGTGTTCAACTCATCGTGAATGACGAAATATACTGTTCACTGCTCGGAAACGACAGTTATTCAGAAGTCTATCCTACATTACAGGATAACGCCGATACAGATACCTTTGAAAGCTGGTTGGATAGCTGGTGCAGCAATTATCCAGGAACACATTGGCTTTCCTATCTCCAAAGCAGCAATGAGATGATAGAAAGCTTTGAACAGATCAAAATGCTGTGCTGGGTGCTTATCATCTTTATCGGTATCATTGGCATCCTGAACATCATCAATACCGTTTACAGCAATATTCATACTCGTGTCGGTGAAATCGGGATGCAGCGGGCTATTGGAATGAGTGCCGCAAGCCTTTATAAAACATTTCTGTGGGAGGGCGCTTATTACGGTATCATTGCGTCAGTGATTGGAGCAGTGTTTGGCTATGTCTGCTGTATCTTTGTCGGAGCAGCACAGACCGATGCTTTACAGCTTGTCGCTGTTCCGGTTATGGCGATTGTGGAAGCTGCGATTATTTCTATTGTGGCCTGCCTGCTTGCAACGGCAATTCCTCTGCGTTCTATTGCAAGAATGAGCATTGTGGATTCTATTGAGACTGTTGAATAATATCAAAAACGACAATTAAAACAAGAAATCCCCCATAAAGCAAACCTTGTTGCTTATGGGGGATTTCTGTATGTTCTTTTGGGGTGTGCTAAGTCCCGTATAAGCGTGGTGTTGTTATGTTTGGTGTGGTATCTTTAACTATGGGAAACTCCAGTCTCCCATTTGGAAACGGCGCGGTCTGTCACATTTAATTTCTCGCCCAGCTGCTTCTGGGTTAATTTTTTCTCTTTACGGCACTGGGCAATAAATGTGCCCACCTGGTTTTTGTCTGTGTCTGTCATAATATGTCTCCTTACCGGATGCTTGTTTTGTTGTCTTGATTATGCCACAAAACAGGAGATCCGTCACCCTACCGCTGGTTGAATTGAGGAATTTTTCTCATTATTTCGGCTTTTTTTAAGGATTTCAATAACTTATTGACATTTTTTCCCATTATTACTATAATAATCAAAAAGAACAGGGGAGCTTGTATACAGGCTGAGAGGAAATTATGAATTTCGACCCTTTACCTGATGCGGATAATGCCGCCGTAGGAAGTCATAGCGATTTTTTTCGGAGACACCTGCCGCGGTGTCTCTTTTTTATATATGAAAGTCCTGTGCGGAAGCCAGGAATCCAGCATTCTTGCATGATGGACTCCCGGATATCGCACAGACCAGACCATATAGCAGGCAGCAATGCAGCGTTCGGCTGGGGGCACCACTTTCGGACGCTATATAAAATTAATGCATAAATAACAACAGTGCCGGTTTGTAAAAAGATTTTTTCACGTTGTAACACATAACTCGTGGAAACTGCTTCAAACACGGCCAAGAGAAAGGAAGAAAATTATGAGAACAGCATTAACAATCGCTGGAAGTGACTCCAGCGGAGGCGCCGGTATCCAGGCTGATATCAAGACAATAATCAGCAATGGAGTATATGCTATGAGTGCAATTACCGCACTTACCGCACAGAATACTACCGGTGTAACAGGTATTATGGAGGCAACACCAGAATTTCTGGCAGATCAGCTGGATAATATTTTTACAGATATTTATCCAGATGCAGTGAAGATTGGAATGGTATCTTCCAGCGCATTGATTGAAACCATTGCGAAAAAACTTCGCCAGTATGAAGCAAAGAACATTGTAGTAGACCCGGTTATGGTTGCCACAAGCGGAGCCAAGCTGATCAATGATGAAGCCATTGAAGCCCTTAAAAGTCAGCTTCTTCCAATGGCTACAGTCCTGACACCGAATATTCCGGAGGCAGAGGTTCTGTCCGGAATGAAAATAGAAACTGCAGATGATATGATCAAAGCCGCTGCTGCCATTGGGGAGAAATACAGCTGTGCAGTGCTTTGCAAGGGTGGTCATCAGCTGAATGACGCCAATGACCTTCTGTGGCGCGAAGGCGATTACAAATGGTTCCAGGGAAAGCGGATCAACAATCCAAACACTCACGGAACAGGATGTACCTTATCCAGTGCCATTGCTTCTAATCTGGCAAAGGGATTTGACCTGGATACTTCCGTGGAGAGGGCAAAGAAATATATTTCCGGAGCACTTGCTGCTATGCTGGATCTTGGAAAAGGCAGCGGTCCTATGGATCACGGATTTGCAATAAAAAATGAATTCACACTGTCACATGACGAGATTACGGCAGAAGCCGCTGATAAGGAGGCAAAATAACATGACTGAAAAACGTACTTCCATTTTTGAAAACGGCCTGATCTGGTTTGGCGCTGGTGTTTCCCTGGCGGAAATCCTCACCGGAACCTATTTTGCCTCACTTGGCTTTGGAAAAGGTCTTCTTGCCATTATCATCGGACATATTATTGGCTGTACCATGCTTTTCCTCGCCGGAGTAATCGGCGGAAAAACACGCCGCAGTGCAATGGAAACTGTAAAAATGAGCTTTGGGGAAAAGGGCGGGATTTTCTTCTCCTTCCTGAATGTACTTCAGCTGGTTGGCTGGACTGCTATTATGATCTACGACGGAGCTCTGGCCGCAAACGGTGTGTTACATACCGGAAGCTGGGTATGGTGTCTGGTAATTGGTGCACTGATCGTACTGTGGATTTTTATCGGCATCACAAACCTTGGAAAAATCAACACCATCGCTATGGCAGCACTTTTTATCCTCACACTGGTACTCTGCAAGCTCATCTTCTTTGATGGCGGGACTGCACTTGCCATTGGCGAGGAAGCCATGTCCTTTGGTGCTGCGGTTGAGCTTTCTGTTGCAATGCCACTGTCCTGGCTGCCGCTGATCAGTGACTATACCCGCGAAGCGAAGGAGCCAGTGAAAGCAACTGCTGTAAGCTCTATTGTTTACGGTCTTGTAAGCTGCTGGATGTATGTAATCGGTATGGGTGCAGCGATTTATACCGGTGAATCCGATATTGCTCAGATTATGGTGAAAGCCGGACTGGGAATTGCAGGCCTTCTGATCATTGTATTTTCCACTGTTACCACCACATTCCTGGATGCTTACTCCGCCGGAATTTCATCTGAATCTGTATTTTCCAAAATTAATGGAAAATATGCCGCAATTGCCGTAACCATCATCGGAACAATTGCTGCAATTGTATATCCAATGGACAACATTACCGATTTCCTGTATCTCATCGGTTCTGTATTTGCACCGATGATTGCCATTCAGATTGCCGATTTCTTCCTGCTGAAGCGTACTGACAGCCTGGGTGAGTCAGTTGACATAACAAATGCAGTGATCTGGGTGATCGGATTTGTGCTGTACCGAATTTTAATGAGAATTGATATTCCTGCCGATGCTATCAATGCAACAACCGCTGGGCGCAAAGAGCCTAACACCCCTTGAAATAACTCCATATTCCGCCATTTTAGATAAATCTTTGCAATTACCGTTACAATAATACAAGACGGCAATATGTACCCGGCTGTTGCACAGAGCGCTCCTGGTATACCTGCAATCTTTTCACCTACAAATGTTGCTGAATTCACGGCTATTGGTCCCGGTGTCATCTGTGATATGGTAATCAGATCTGTAAATTCTGACATACTAAGCCAGCTATGCGTTTTTACGACCTGCCCCTGAATCAGAGGAAGCGCTGCATATCCACCTCCGAAACTGAACATGCCAACTTGAAGGAAACTTAAGAACAACTGCAAATAGATCATGCTTCTTTTCTCCTTTTTAAAAGAGTCCTTACCACCCCAAATATAATACATGTCAGAATAATATATATTACATTTACATTCATGAAACATGCCGCAACAAATGCTCCAGTCATTATCAGAAGTGACATTTTGTCACCACCTTTTGCAATACCATTTCCCATTTCGTAAGTCACACAGGCAATGACTGCAGCCACACCTGCCTGCATGCCTTCCAGCATCTGACTGATCAGCCAGTTATCACGAAATGCCTGATAACACATTGAAAGAATTGTAATAATCACGAATGGCGGAATAATTGCTCCTATAACCGCTACAAATGCTCCTATAATCCCCGCCAGTTTATATCCCACCACAATCGCTCCATTAACTGCGATTGCTCCCGGTGTCGATTGTGCAATTGCCACAAGATCTAACATCTCATCATTTTCAATCCAGTGATATTCGTCCACAAATTTTTTCTTTAACAGGGAAACAATCACATATCCTCCACCGAAAGTAAATGCGCTCAGATATAAAGTTGAAATAAATAAATGGAATAACACCTTTTTCTTATCTTCCACTATTTTCCCTTCCATAAATCAGTTATCCGACTGTTATAATATTCTTACAGACTCCAGTCTTCGAATCTCATTATCCGTCAGTTCCCATTGAAGATTTCTGCAGTTTTCTTCTACTCTGGCACGGCTCTGCGCCCCTATGATGCAACTGGATACAAATCTCTTCTGAATCACCCATTTCTCTGCGATCTGAGCCAAGGAAACATTTCTCTCTTCTGCAATCTGATCCATGATTGTTAACAGTTCCATTGCTTTTGAAAACAATGGTTCTTTAAAATATGGGTAAAATCGATTTCTGCTGTCAGTCTGCTCAAAGGTTCTAAGTTTTCGGTAATTTCCAGTCAGAATTCCGCCACCTAAAGTTCCATAAGTCATAATTCCAAGTCCTTGTTCATGAGCCCAGCGAATCAACTTCTCGTCTTTTCGGTCTGCCAGTGAATACTGTGGCTGAAAAGCTTCGATTTTGCAATATTTCTGGGCTTCTTCAATCTGTTCTTTTGAAAAATTAGAAACTCCTGCATGCAGAATTTTTCCTTCTTTTTTCAATGCACTCACCGCATCTATTGTCTCTTCCAGTTCAACATCCGGATCCGGCCAGTGTACCAGATAAATATCAATATAGTCTGTCTTTAGATTTTTCAGCGACTCGTCGCACTGCTTTAAAATACTCTCTTTTGAACCACAGCGAAGATATTTTCCATCTACGAACTTATTTCCACACTTTGTAGAAATGACCACCTCCCCGCGCTTTTTGAGCTTACTCAAAGTTTCACCAACATAACATTCTGCTTTTCCTGCATTGTAAGCCGGTGCTGTATCTATAAAATTAATGCCACACTCCAACGCTGCCTTAATTGCGTCCATTCGTGACTCATCCGAATAACTGTCCCAGCCGGCACCTCCGATACCCCATGTTCCAAGACACAGCTTCGAAACCCTCAAGCCTGTTTTTCCAAACTCCTGATACTGCATATCTGTCACATTCCTTTCTGTCTGCTACGTTATCATTCATCATCTGTTTTGTTACGGCCTTTTATTATTCTACCAAATTACTTTCCATACGTCAAAACCGTCAGGAAACATATCCTGACGGTCATACTTTTTACTTCGTGTATTTATAAAATCCTTCTCCTGTGCAGACGCCTTTCTTGCCTGCATCGATTTTTTCTTTCAAGCGTTT
>OLRC01002410.1_pt1 | contig 10193 bp, 8 predicted proteins | sample 1672081 | NCBI WGS metagenome assembly OLRC01 (sample SAMEA3136643, study PRJEB25190) | human gut metagenome | biome: human gut; feature: human-associated habitat; material: faeces | place: Austria | collected 2013
GCCGTCTCAGCCGAAAAAGACCGAGAACCGCCGAAAAAGCGCACAGAAACCCAATCCAAACCGCGGGGAACGCCGCAATCTGCGCCAAGTAAACGCCCGTCAGATAGGCGCAGGCGAGCACAGCCAGCCGACGGCGAACCGGAAGCAGAATCACGCGCCTGCGTTCGTCCATCAGCCATGCCTCGCTTTGCTTTGGTATGACGGGCACAAAATGCCCGTCAGCTTGTTGACATAAGCAAACTTGGCTTGAATAGCAAAATCGAGAAATTCAGCTATTCTTTCATTTGCGGAAAGGGCTATTTTTCCCCCTTTCGGGGAAGAATAGCTTTTTGTCTACAGTCTGACGAACACAAAATGCCCGTGTTTTTATTGTAACCCAGCCTCCGCATCTTTTGACACATCGCGTCAAGAGGCATCTATCCCATTGGGATTCAATTCGTTTAATTTTCCGCGTTCTGCAAGGCGATGCAGCGCTTGAGCCATCTGCCGCGCAGATAATAGACCACGAACATGCCCGAGGTCACGATCCACGTAATCGGATAGCTCAACAGCAGCACGTTCAGTTCATGGTGCGCCGAAACAACCACCGTCACCCAGAACACGCGCAGCAGGCAGACGCCCGTGAGCGTCATAATCGTCGGAATCAGCGAATCGCCCGCGCCGCGCATCGCGCCGGAAAGGATTTCGATGAAGATGTAGGTGATATACGTCGGCACAATCAGCCGCACGATGGACAGGCCGATTTCAAGAACCTGAGCGTCGTCGCTGAACAGGCCGAGCAGGGGTTCGGCAACGACCATCAGCACCCCGCTGAGCAGGAGCGTCACCGCCGCGGCAATGCCCAGGCAGACGTTGATGCTCTTCTTCATGCGGTCATAGAGCCGCGCGCCGAAATTCTGGCCGACAAAGGTTGTGATGGCGACACCGAACGCATTGATGACCATCCAATACATGCCGTCCACCTTGCCGTAAGCGGTGTACGCCGCCATGACGTCCGTGCCGAAGCCGTTGACGCTCGCCTGAATGATGATGTTGGAGAGCGAATACATGACGGATTGCAGACCGGCGGGCAGGCCGATGCGGACAATGCGCACGAGCATATCGCCGTAAAAACGAATCTTTTTGAGCTGCACGCGGTAGACCTGCGGCGAGCGGCACAGCGTCATCATCACCAGCACGGCGCTGACCACCTGACTGAACACCGTCGCCGCCGCCGCGCCCGCAACGCCCATATCAAGGCCGATGACCAACACGACGTCCAGCACGATGTTCGTCATGGTCGCGCTGATCAGGAAGAACAGTGGCCGTCTGGAATCGCCGACGGCGCGCAGGATGCCCGAGCCGATGTTGTAAATCAGCGACGGAATCATGCCCAGAAAATAGATGTTGATGTAGGTCACCGCGTGCCCCAGCACATCCTCCGGCGTGCCCATCATCACCAGCACGGCTCTGCTCGACCAAATGCCGAGCACGGTCAGCGCAGCGCCGCTGGCCAGTGCCAGCGCCATCGTCGTGTGCACCGCGCGGGACACGTCGTCTGGCCTGCGCGCGCCGAAAAACTGCGAAATAATGACCGACGCGCCGGAAGACAGGCCGACGAAAAAGCCGACCAGCAGATTGATCAGCGTGCCCGTCGTGCCGCCGACCGCCGCCAGCGCCTCTTTGCCGACAAACTTGCCGACAATAATGGCGTCCGCCGTGTTATAGAGCTGCTGGAAAAACGTGCCCAGCACAATCGGGAAAAAGAACAGCAGAAGCTGTTTCCAGATAACGCCTTCAGTCATGGCGTTTTGCAGGTTCTTCTCTTCCTTGGTCATACTCATTCCTCAATACAACAATCCATTCATCATTCATGCATGTGCCGGGTCTTTCGCCCGTTTATGCTCGATATGTTCCAGACCGACGGTCGGTTTATTTTGTAATCAGGTTTTTGATTCGCCGCATCGCGCCAACCGGCAGGTGCGCGATGCGCTTTGCCGCCCTTTCCGCCGCGCTCGGGCCGCGGAGCAGCTTCATCACCCGTTCGCTTTCAAAGCCATGTGACCGATACCGCTTGAAGAACGCCGCGCGCTTGTCGTGCGGTTTCGACGGCTGCACGAGGCTCGGGTTCATGCGCGTCATGCTCTCCATATTCTGCACGGCAAATCGGGTTACCTGCGCCCCAATCGCATCAAGCGCCTGCCGTCCCTTCTGCGTATGGGTCATCACGAGCGAAAGCCCGGTGTTGTCATCCCGTTCAGGGCAGATCGTCTCCGCGCCCCACAGATCGGCCAGCGTAATATCCGCCGCATGCCGCTTTCCGCGCAGTTGACCGCATTCGTGGCAGGACGGACGCAGATATAAATTTTGCAGAAATCCGTACAGATACGGATCGGTCGTCTGCGTCCCCGTGTGCGTTTCGCCGTTTTCAAATGTCGCGACGACGGAAAAATTCTTCCAGCCAAGGCGCTTATCGCGGAACGCATAGGCGCGGACGCGGCTGCCCCGCTCCTTCTCCAGCTCCGCCAGATAGGATGCGAACACCCCCGGCGACGGCACGCCGTGGCAGACGAAATCCACCGTCAGCAGCTTATCCGTCTTTGTTCCGCCCAGCGCCGCCATCAGGCCGCTGATCTGGCAGGGCGTGCCGGAAAACAGCACCGGAATATCCCTTTTCAGCAGCGAAACCGCGTTGCCGATCGCGTCCGCCGCGTCGCTCTGCACATATTTGGAGCCGCGCATGCCGGAAAGTTCGCTCTCGTCGAACGCCCCGATGTGCTCGACGTGCAGCGCCTCGTCAAACGCCGCGCCGAACACCACGCCGCCCTGCCGAATCACCTCGCGCGCAAGCAGCGTGAACACGCCGCCGGAGGATGACTGCCCCCGAAGCGCCTCGTCCTTGGCCTGCGCGCCGAACAGATGCGCGGGGCGTTCCGGCATTTCCCGCCCCGCCGGACAGCGCTTTTCGCACAAGTCGCAGGAAACGCACTTTTCCCCGTCCACCTTCGGATACAGAAATCCCTCCGCGTCCGGCTGCATGGTGATCGCCTGCTTCGGGCATATGCTCACGCACGCGCCACAGCCCGTGCATTCCGCCGGGTTCTTTCGTACCGTCTGCCTCATGCTCATTTTCCTTTCGCCAAATTCAACACAGCGTCCAGCGTCTCCTCCTGCCCCGCCATATACGACGGCATCCGTCTTTGAAGCTGCTCGCGCTCCGCGTCCCCGCGCTTCATCAGCGCGTCATACGCCGCAATCAGCTCCGCCTCGCCGGAAAGCTCCTGCGCGGGGAGCAGATGCCCCGCCTCCTCGCCGAACAAATCCCGCGCAATGCCCCGCGCCTTGACCGAATAACCGATCACCAGCGTCGGCACAAACGTCGAATAGGCCGCGATGGAAACATGCGTCCGCGCCGCGACCAGCCCGCTGAGCCGCTTCACATAGCCCTTATACTGCATCGCGTTGAGGCGATCCGGCAAGAGGAACACGCGCGGCTCATCCGCAAACTGCGCCTTGATGGCGGAAAGCGCATCCACATCGTTGTCGTGCGCCCATGTGACATGCGGAATCAGCGCGACGGCGTTCTCGCTCGTCCGCAGAATATGGCGAACCAGCGCGACAAATGCGTTCAGCGCCGTATTTTTATCCTTCGTGTGATCCAGAATCAGCGGACTCACGTTCAGACCGACGGTCTGTTTTTCCCGCCAGCCATCCGGAAGGGGCAGTTCCTCCGCTGTCAGGGTGAACGCCGGATCACACCACGTCCGCACGCTCAGTCCCGCGTCGCGCATCGCCTGCGTCGTGATGGATTCGCGCGCGACAATCATATCGTAGGCCTTCAAATCCGCCAGATATTCGCCCCCGATCAGCTCCGGGTTCACCGAACATCCCCAAAGCACAAGCGGCTTGCCCGCCCGGTGCAGCCTGCCGTTGATGACCCGGATATGCTCCTGCGGCCCATAGCAATAGGTGTCGCCGCCGACGGCAAGGCAGACGTCCGCCTCCCGCCCCGCGCGGATCACCGGCAGATACCGGCGCGCCACCTCGTGCTCGCGCGGCATGCCCAGCCGAAAGCCAATCGAATTGATGAGGCGGCTGACGCTGTACGGCGAAATCTGCTCGGCGACAACCCGCTCGACATCCGGCAGGCGCAGCCCGCCATCCGATTCGGCCTGACCAGAGGTGAGAATCGTTCTCGCCCCCCTTTGCGCAAGCAGCGCAGAAGTCGAGCGCACAATCGCTTCGCAGCCGCGGTTTTCGCAGCCGGAATGGTTATACAGCAGCACCCTCATCGCCGAATCCCCCATTTCTTTTTCGTCAGCTTTTCCCGCACGCGCAGCAGGACGTATAGCTGCGGAAACCAGCCCTTGACCACCGCGCGGTACACGCGCAAATCCCACTGCGGAATCCGCTCCTCCTGCACACCGTCGAGCACGAGCGGCCGAATGTGCGCGTTAAAGCGCTTCATGCAGGCAAAAATGCCGGTTTCCTTTTCATCCACCCAGACGCAGCTTTGCAGAAAATCGCGGAAATACAGCTCCTTGACGCCCTCACGCAGCAGAATCGCGCTCATGCTCCTGAGCATCGGCTGGTGCGCCTCGCTGTAAAGCCCCATGTTCGCCATGGCGGAACTGCCGTGTACGCGGTAGACATAGGTTCGATCCGGAATATGCGCGATGTTCTTCGCGCGCAGATATAGCTGCAAATTGAGCAGCGCGTCCTCGCCGATGCGCACGTTTTCATCCAGCCTCAGCCCATCCTCAAACAGCTCGCGGACATACAGCTTGTTCCACAGGTTGTTGTAGATGCGGTGCATATGGATGATCTCGCGGACGATCTCCGAGGGCTGCGGCACGACCGGCTCGATTTCCACCGGAACCCGGCAGCCCCTCTCCACATCGAAGAGCGTATGGTTGGCCGACGTGATCTGCGCGCCGGTGCGCATCGCGGCCTGATAGAGAATCGACAGCGCGTTCTCCTCCAGCACGTCGTCCGCGTCCACAAAAGCGATATACCGCCCCGTCGCCATCGAAATGCCGCGGTTCCGCGCCGCCGAAACGCCCTCGTTGTGCACGTGCACCACCTTGGCGCGGCTTTCCGTTCGGGCAAAAGCGTCGAGAATCGCCCCGGTCGCATCCGTCGAACCATCGTCAATAAAAATCATCTCGATGTTCGGTGTGCGCTGCGCCTTGAGACTTTCCAGACAGATATTCAAATAGCGGTTGGCGTTATAACACGGCACAATCACGCTGATGTCGCAAACCTCGGTCACAAGAAACCCCTCCCGTTACGGCAGAAAATAAGATGTGCGCGGGCAGACCCGCAGCGCGATATAATAGGCCTTCTGTTTCGCGCCCAACTCGGAAAAACGAACGCCTTCCGTCACGCAGGCGGCAACCGCCCGATCAAACGCGGACGCCGCCCCCCTGCGGCCGCGGTCGTTGCGGAGCGTCCGGAGATAAATGTCGATATGCGCGCGGAAAAGCGCCGTTTGCAGGCCGTTTTTCCGAATAAAGCGCGTAATGCCGCAAAGCATCGGTTTGGCGCTCTCGTAAACCTGCCCCTTTGCGCGCGTCATGGCGGAATCGCCGCCCAAATCATAGCGATAGACCGATTGGCGCGTCATCCGCCAGCTCCGCGCGGCATAAAACGCATCCAGATTGAACAGCACGTCCTCGCCGACCTTCACACCCGGCGGCACGCAAAGCCCCTTTTCGCGAACCATCGCCGCCCGGTAGAGCTTGGCGCACATGGAATTGAGCGTGCTGTCCGTCCGGACGAGGCTTTCCAGAATCGTCTGCCGATCCCCTTCCGCGCAGGCAAGCCGCTCCTCGCGCCCGCCCTCGTCGGTGTAGCGGATGGTATACGCGCCGCAGAGGATATCCGCCCCGCCGTCATCCAGCGCAAGCAGAGTTGCCAGCGCGTCCGGCGGCAAAACGTCGTCCGCGTCCGCAAAAGCCAGCCATTCGCCCCGCGCCGCCGCCATGCCCGCGTTTCGCGCGCGCGATACGCCGCCGTTTTCCTGATGAATCACGCGAATCCGCGCATCCGCCCGCGCAAGCGCATCGAGCGCCGCGCCCGTCCCGTCCGACGATCCGTCGTCAACCGCGATCAATTCCCAATCCGCTACGGTCTGCGCCCGTATACATTCCGCCGTGCGCACAAGGGATGTTTCGCAGTTGTAGCACGGCATCACGATGGATATCATTGCGGCTTCTCCCTTCCCGCGCGCAAAGCAAACGCCGCCTCGCCGCATTTTCTCTTTATCATCTGGCAGACGGCAATCAGCGGATAGACCGCCGGATAGCCGCCCTTCCGGCAAAGCGCCAGCACGGCGCGCCCATACTCCGTCATCCGTCCGCGGTTCAGGCCGTCAAGCGCCAGTTCGGGCTTCGCCTTCCCGTTAAATTCACGCATAACGCCGCCGATGCCGCCTTCCTTATACAGCCGAAGGACGAAGCTGTTCAGCAGCGGCGCATAATACGGCTCCAGCTCGCCGCGCCGCAGGAGCATATCCCGCATGGCGATCAGCCAAGGCCGATGCGTCTCCCATTCGCCGCCCCGGCGGCTTCCCGTCGCGGATTGGCTGTGGATGCGATAGCGATACGCGACGCGATGCACATACGCGATCTCTCGCGCGCACAGCGCCGCTTCCAGATTGAACAGCGCGTCTTCCGCCATTTTCAACCCGGAAACCAGCCGAAGCCGCTCCCGCTCGATCATCTCGCGGCGGATGAGCTTGCCGCACATGATGTTCAGCACGCTGTCGCCCTCGATCAGCCGAAGCGCCGCCGCGCGTCTTTTATGCGCGGCCGACCCGCGATACCATCGGGTTTCCGGCCAGACAGCCCGCACCCGCCCGGCCTCGTCAAACGTTTCGTGGGGACAGACCACTATATCCACATCCTCCGCCGCGCCGGACAGCAGGGTTTCAAACGCATCCGGCGGCAGCAGATCGTCGCCATCCACAAACGTGATCCACTCGCCCCGCGCATGCGCAAGGCCGAGGTTGCGCGCCGCGCTGACCCCCTGATTTTCCTGCGAAAAGACATGGATGCGCGCGTCCCGTTCGGCATAGCGGCGCGCCAGTGCCAGAGAATCGTCCCGCGAGCCGTCATCCACGAAGATCACTTCAAAATCCCGCATGCTTTGGGCGAGCAGGCTGTCCAGGCAGGCACTCAAATACGCGCCCGCGTTGTAGCACGGCAAAATGACGCTGATTTTCACGCCTGTTCCTCCCGCCCCTGCACGAGCGCCGCCGCGCCGCGCACATCGCCGCGCAGCCATCTGGCCGCAAACACACGCGCGCGAACCTGTGTGCGGATGCCCTTGCCCGTTTTCAGCGTATACATCGCCAGCGGACGCACGCCCATCAGCGCATGCAGCAGCGCGCGCAGTGTCTCGTTCCGCCCTGTCTCCCGCATCGCATCTTCAACGTCCGCCATGCTCGGGTCAAGCCGAATCCCCTTGCAGATCAGCTTGTCGTAGCAGAGCACGGGCAGCACGTCAGAAAGCTCCTTCTCCCGTCCGCATGCGCGCACATATTCCGTCAGTCGGATGCTCAGACAGATGAGCCGCCGGCAGAGCTTCGGCTTGCGCATGCCCATCAGCGAATCGCCGCGCTGCAAATAATTGACGTATGGCTTTGAAAGTGCGGCCAATGTATGGACATGCATCAAATACATCGCCGAAAACAGCGTATCCTCGGCAAAAACCTCGTCGTTCGGCGCATAGCGGAGGTGATGCCGCTCGATGACGTCGCGCCGATACAGGCGGCACCACGCCTCCTGCCCGTGCACATACGGCATCCAGTAGCGATAAAAATAATGGGCCAGCCCGAATTGATCCAGATCAATGGTTTCATCCCGCATGGGCAGATACGCGCCCTGCGGTCCATCCTTCGTCACGAGGCGATAATTATAAATCACCAGTTGCGCGCCCGACCGCTCCGCCGCGGCCACCGCGTCCGCCAGCATCGTCGGCTCAACCGTGTCGTCCGAATCGACAAACGCGATATACTCGCCCCGCGCGATGTCCAGCCCCGCGTTTCGCGCCGAGGAAAGGCCGCCGTTCGCCTTGTGCACCTGACGGATGCGCGCGTCCTTCGCGGCATATTCCGCCATGATTCGCGGGCAGTCGTCCTTCGTGCCGTCATCCACCAAAATCAGCTCAAAATCCTCGAAAGTCTGCGCAATGATGCTGTCAAGGCACCCCGGCAGATACGCCTCCACCTGATAGACCGGCACGATCACACTGACGCGGCACATAGCTTTTCCTCCACCCCTGCACGTTATAGAGCAATTATACCATAAAACGTATAGGGTTGCCATCCCTAAATCCGCGCGCCTGCCCGGCGGCGGCGTTTTTCCGCATCAAAAAAGCCGCTCCCTTCCCTTTGCGGAAAGAAGCGGCCAAGCAGCCTGCGTCTTCAGCCGACGTCCTTAGCGGCGGAACCGCCGAGCACATCCATCGAATCGACCATGCGCTGCACCGCGTCGTCGATTTGATCGTCGCCCAGACGCTGCGGATACACCGCCTGATACACCAGCGCGCAGCGATCCGCCGACACGAGCACCAGCGCCACGCGCACGGCCTCCTCGTCCTCCGGCTCGACGCTGAGCATCAGCCCCTTCGCCGCGTAGCCGCCGACCGTCTCAAGCGCCATGGACTGAATATCCGTCGCGCCCGGCCAATCGCCCGCGACAATTCCATCGAGCGTCACGTCCCCCTGCGCATAGCGCAGAAGCTGCACATACGCGCCGCCGCTGAGCTGATAGGTCTGAATAAAATCGCCGTCGTCAAAGGCGACGTTCTCCACCATCTGCGCGTCCTCCGGCAGCTTCACAAGCATCACCGGCGCATTTTCCTGATCCGCAAAAGCCGCGCCGGTGAGCATCAAAGTCAGCACCGTCAGCCACATCAAAATCTTTTTCATGTTATCCTCCTTGCCCCTCCACGGGATTCGCGCCATATTATAGCATGAAGCCCGCCGTTCGTCAAACCGCTTTTCTTTTTTTGCCGCCTGTGCTATAATTTCTTTTACCACCTCACAGGGAGTGTCTTTTATGAAGCATATTCTGCTGATCGCAACCGGCGGCACCATCGCCAGCCGTCCGACGGAAAACGGGCTTGCGCCGCAGCTTTTGGCGGATGATATTCTGCGCTGTGTGCCCGCGCTCGGTTCGCTCTGCCGCATCGACGCGGTGCAGCCCATGAACATTGATTCCACCAACATGTCGCCGGATTGCTGGCTCGCGTTGGCCGACTGTCTGCGCGCGCATTACGATCAATACGACGGTTTTGTGATCGCCCACGGCACGGATACGATGGCGTATACCGCCTGCGCGCTGTCCTATCTGGTGCAGCAAAGCGGCAAGCCGATCGTGCTCACCGGCGCGCAGAAATCCATCTACGTGCAGGATACGGATGCGCGGCGCAACCTGTACGATGCGTTCGTCGCCGCGCAGGATGATAACCTCGCCGGGGTTTACATCGTCTTTGACGGGCGGGTGATTCTCGGCACGCGCGCTCGCAAGACGCGCACCAAGTCGATGAACGCATTTTCCAGCATTGATTACCCGGACGTCGCGCTCATTCGCGACGGGCGCATCCTGCACTACATCCGTCAGCCCCGGCCGCAGACGCCGCCCACCTTTTACGGCAGGCTGGATGCAAGCGTCTTCGTGCTCCGCCTCATCCCCGGCATGAACCCGGAGGTTCTGCGCCTGCTGGCCAGCCGGTTTGACGCGCTGGTGATCGAGAGCTTCGGCGTGGGCGGTCTCCCATGCTACGAGCAAGCCGATTTTCTTTCCGCCGCCGCCGCGTGGAGCAGCGCGGGCAAGCCGATCGTCATCACAACGCAGGTGCCGCACGAGGGCAGCGATCTGGCCGTCTACCAGGTCGGTGCGCGGGCAGCAGCCCAGCCCGGCATTTTGCAGGCGTACACGATGACCGTTGAGGCCGTCGTCACCAAGCTGATGTGGATTCTGCCGCAGACGCGCGATCTTACGGAAATCAAGCGGCTGTTTTACGCCCCGATTGCCTGCGATTTGCTTCAGTTCGAAGAACGCGGTCAGGAAATAGACGAATCACATTGACATTTTCTTCCTGCTTGCGTAAATTTACGCAAAAAGGGCTGTCAAGCTTCAAACCGAACACTTCAAGAAACAAATATCTAAGCATTTTTGAATATGGGGCTTTGCCCCATCGCCCCA
>OLRC01002413.1_pt1 | contig 10180 bp, 8 predicted proteins | sample 1672081 | NCBI WGS metagenome assembly OLRC01 (sample SAMEA3136643, study PRJEB25190) | human gut metagenome | biome: human gut; feature: human-associated habitat; material: faeces | place: Austria | collected 2013
AGTGGACACAGTTCGTTGTGATGTTTGTGATTCCTGCAGGACTGTTTGCCTATGCGCTGCATGTGAATGTAGGCCAGTATCTCACAGCAGAAGTGGAATACTATGAGGCAGTGGATGGACAGAAGGTTCTGCTGATTGGCCAGGCAGTGCTCATTGGCTATACAGTGGTGATGTGGATCGGGCAGATGGCTGCGGAGTTTGGAAAACAGACGTCCAAGATGGTGAAACGGCTTCCGGCACTGCTGACGGCAGTGGCTCTGGTATTTGAAGGATACGCTGGATATACCTACCTTGGTAAACTGGATGAGATGAACCAGCACAATGAGGAGATCCGCTGCAATGAAGTTTATGACATGATGGCAGCCCTGGAGCGGGCAGATCTTCCAAGAGAAGACAAGGTGATGAAGGTGTACACCGATCCAATTCCGGAATTTACTTTTATGCGCCGGAACGTGGAAATGTTTGTAAACGATCAGGTGAAGTTCTACAAATTCCAGGATACAGAGGATAAAAAGAAACCGGATGAGTTCTACATTGTGACCAGAACGCCGGAGGATTTCGCCGAGGGATATTCGGTGAATGAGAATATTACGTCTTTCCTGTGGGAGAATAAAACTTACTATTTCAATCACGTAAAGAAATGACAAAAGATAAAAACAAAAAAGAGCTGGGATGCTTCCGGAGAAATGCTCCGGAGGAAATCCCAGTTCTTTTTTAGCATATGTTATTTGGTGGTGGACCAGTAGCGCACGCATTTCACCACGGTGGTGTAGTTGTAAGCACTGATCTTGATGCCATCTTTGGAGTTGGAAGCATGGACGATCTTGCCGTCGCCGATGTAGATGCCTACATGTCCAATGGGGGTGTAATAGAATACCAGGTCACCAGGCAGCAGCTCAGAAGTCGATACGGTTACCGCTTTGGCGTAGGTGGTCCAGCCTCCCAAAGTACCTCCGTTTGCCTGATCAGCAGCTACACGGGGAATGGTGATGCCAAAGTGTGCCATCACACCGCTGGTGAAACCGGAACAGTCGGTAGGGGTATAGGGCAGTTCTCCATTCCACTGGCCGCCATACTCATAGCGGTTGGTGTCTTTGTTTTCTTCGGTGGTGACAAACTGAAGGGCATAATCAACAATGGCCTGTCCTTTTGCCAGATCCTGTTTGGAAATCACAGGGGTAGCTACGCCGTTGGCATCGAAGTTGTAAGTCACTTTGTTGATGGTGACAGTGCGGGATTTGACCATGGCACCATTCTGTTTCGCTGAGAAGTAGTAGGAATTTCCATCAATATCCACAAAGCCTGTCATCATCACGCCGTCGGAATTGAAGTAGTAGCCGGTCTTGGCCAGGATAGGGATGCCCTTTTTGGTGAGTTTTCCCAGCCCGTACACGGCGCGCTGCAGGAAGTCGGGGTCGTCCACCACTTCGTCGTCGTCCAAGAACACCACCGCGTCGAAGCCGAGCGTGTCCGCGACCAGCAGCCCCAGGTTGCGAATGGCTCCGTACCCGGACAGGCCCACTTCCTTTGCCAGCTTGCCCAGACCCAGCTGCTCCATGCGCTGCTGGATGAGGGCCAGCTCCGGCGCGCCCACCACCACGACGTTGAGTCCGGGGAACTGGGACACCGTGGCCTGCACTTTTTCCGCCGCTTGGTTCTCGATGGTGGGCTCGCTGGCAACCAGCACGACTATCTGGCCGATGCCGCGCACCTTCTGCAGCGAGTTGAGGCACCGGCCGAGCTCTCCCGGTTGCGATATGGGCGTCATGTGGTCATACGTGGTGAGAATGCTGCCGCCGTCCTTGCGGCGGCGAGCAGAGACGAACGTGGGAATGACGATTACCGGGTTCATGCGCGTCCTTTTGCCAGATTTCGCGTTCGGCCTAACCGGCCTATTGTAGCGCGCCCTCCCCCGGCGCGTCCCGGCCTACATCGAATTTGCGCCAACCCTCTTCGCCACGTTGAAGCGTTTGAGGGCGGAAAACAGCGGAAGGCCCAGCACGTACATGACCAAGGCCTCGCCCAGGCCGGTTGCCACCAAGCCGAACAGGTACATGGGCAGGTAGGCGCCGTCGAGCGCGATGCTGGTGAAGGGGATGGTGTAGAAGCCTAGGCCTTGCAACATGAGCGGCAGATAGGCGGGCACGATGAGCGCGTTCGCCAGCACCGGGCCGAGAAGCGCCACCTTGGGACGCTCGCGCATTTTCCAACACCACAGCGCGCCGAGAAAAGTGGCAAGGCTGCCGAACACGACGTCGAGCAAGCCGAGGGCACCCGTTCCGTTCACGACGAGCGCAATCAGGTTGGCGACGAGGCAGCCCACCGTGAGCCCCGGAACCGCCGCCGGTGTGAGCAGGGCCAGCACGCATACCGCCTCCGATATGCGGAACTGCACCGGGCCCCAAGCCAAGCCCTGCAACAGCAGCAACGTCACCAACGTGGCGGCAGCATACGTTGCCGCGACCATGCCCGCCTGCGCGACGCGCGCGCTGCGGGAAGAGGACGAAGTGGAGGGGGTCGCCGACGCCGCGCTTCGCGCGGCTTCCACAGGGGAAGAACTGCTCATGATCATGCTCCTTGTCTCCACACGGCTACGAAGGCCGCGGGCTATGGGCAACGGACAAACCGCGAGTGCAGGGCCCAACGATGCAAACGCGTGGCGCACGGCGGACGCGAACCCGTTCCGCCCGACGCCACAGAGCAGTATACCCAAAGACGGGACGTCGCGCTCCCACATTTTGCACTCTCTTTTCCGCGAACGCTCGGGGCTCCCAGAAATCCGCTCCTGCAACTTCTCCCTTTCCCTGTGCTGAGGCGGCCCCAAGACCTCGAGAAGCCAATCCCACAGTCCCTCCCTTTCCCTGTGCCGAAAGGGGAGGCCGCACCGGCCGACCGCCTCCGGCAAGGCGCACGTGCCGCCACTTCGGCAGGCGGTCCGCAGCTGCCGACGCGCCGGCGTCACGTCGCTTGCCGGAACGTGAGCGCCACGTCGCACAAGACCGTCTCCCCGGCAAGAGCATCCAGCAGCAGTCCCTGCGCCGCTGGGCCGGCGATTGGGCCGAACGACCAAACCAGCTCTTCGCTGGCGGCATTCGCGCCTATCGTCAGGCCTCCTCCCGCAGCAGGCGGGGGCATGCCGCCCTCGCAGAACACGACGTCGCCCCCCGTCGCCCGCAAAACGTCGAACTCGTATGCCCGATAGCCCGAACGACCTGCAACGGCGACGGAGCAAAGACTCACCGCAACAGGCGAAAGGTTCTCAATCCGATACCCACTCGGCGCGACCACCGTGCCATCGGCCATGATCGCGCAGGCCAGCCTTGTAGGGACGCGCACGGAGATCACAGGGTCGTAGAGGGCGCGCACGTCGAGCGCTTCGGTGACCGCCGAAAAATCCTTGTCCCAGCCGCTGAACGACCACTGGCTGACCGGCGGCGCTTCGGGCGGCGTGGCTGGATCGCCCCAGGCGACCTGCTGCTCTTCGATCACGTTCCCGCCCCTGTCGAGGAACCGGACGGTGAGCATGACGCGATCCCATTGCGACGTGACGACGATGTCTCGTTCCACCTTGCCGAAGTCGCCGTCCCACCCGGCAAAGACCCACCCTTCATGGCACCCAGGGTCAGGAGCGGTCGCCGAACTCCCTTCCAGCACGCTCTCCGTTTTCAGGACTTCTCCCGTGATGCCGTCTTCGAACGTCACGGCGTGGACGGGAATGGCCTCGAACTCCGCAGCAATGGCATGCCCGGCGTTCACGTTGGCGAACGCGTAGGAAGAAACCTTTCCCACGCTCTTGCCGTCCACCTTGACGTCCCTGATGCGGTGCCCTTCGGCGGGCGTCATGGCGTACGCCTGGAATCCCCCGGCATCGACCAGCACGTTCCCGCTGGGGGAAATCGAACCGCCCGAGGTCGCCGAAGCCGTGATCGTGTAGGGAACGTGGACGTAGAAGTCCCATCCCACTTTCAGGGTGGTCGTGCCGTAAGGCGTCTCCTTGCTGGTGATGTGATGCGCGCCGCCGCCTTTCACGTCGAACTCCGCGAACTGCTCCATTTTCGTGCCGGTCCTGTAGTCCGCGCCGATGAAGGCCACCTGCACGCCGTTGTCGTAGATGGTCTTGGTGCTTGTCCACTTCACGATGGTGCCGTCGGTCGACCACAGCGTGGTCGCAACGGTCACGTGGACGCTTCCGTCCGGATTGGGCGTGGGCGAAAGCTTGTACTGCGCGTTCTGATAATGGTTGCCCCACTGGTAACTGTGCACCGTCACCCACTGCCCGGTGGGAGACGACGGCCTTGCCGCCAGCGAGGTGCGCTTCGCCGTAACAGGCAGGCTCACCGCATCGTCGGGCAGGTCGTGCGCCCCTGCCGGGAGAGACGTCGACAGCGCGCACAGCGCGGCCATAAGGGCGGCGGCCACGGCCGAAAGCCACCCTGGAACGCCCCCTGTTCTGGAAAGGCCTCTCGGCTTGGTCCTGACAACCCCGGCTTCAGTTCCGGTTTTGATGCCGGCGACGGTTCCTGCCCTGGCCCTTTCCCCGGCATCGCGTCTGATGACGACCTCATTTCCGGCGGTTCCGACTCCTCCTTTGTTCCTAGCTTCCGCCACCGTCATCGCTTCCTCCCTTCGCCACAGCTATCAGGGTGCCTGCACCCGCAATGCAAGCAGCCGCGCAGGCGCCAAGGGCCGCAACGGGAAGAAGCGGCGCGCCGTCGCCGGTGCGAGGCAGCGGAATTGCCGCCAGTGCGGGCTGCGGCACTTGCCAGATTGTGACCGCCGTCTCCGCAGACGGGCCATCGGCTGCCAACGCCCCAGCAGGAACGCAAGCGCAAAGGACTGCGGAGCACAGGACGAGCACGACCCTGCGCGACCATGTCCTCCGTCCTTTCATGGCAAACCTCCTTTTCCCTGGTCGCCCAACATCGCATCTTGCACGATTCGAAGCTTATGCTGCAGCGCCGGGCGCAACCGTCCATACGATCGTCGCGACGCTGGTCTCCTTGGACAGGTCGGCTGCGACATGTGCCACGTTGCCGGCCGTGTCGATTTCCACGGATTCCGTTCCCGACCCCGCATATCCCATGTTGAAGCCCATGTCCGAAGACGTGTCGGCAGGTATAAGCGCCGACGCTGCATCCACCTGCCTGGCAGGGCCGAACTGGAAGTCGATGGCGTTCTTCGTTTGCCCTGGAGTTTTGGCTGCATCCGCGACGACGTTCCATGCTCCCTTGGCTTCCACTCCCACCTCCGTCACGTGGATGCCGAACACGCTCTTGTTGGTGATCTTGGCCACTTCCTTGCTCGGGCCAACGAGCACGCCATCGGCGCTCGCCGCGAACGGAATGACCGTCGGAACCTCGAACTTGAGCGTTTGACCGGGGTCGGCCACCACTGTGACCTGCGTCTTTCCCTGCGAGGCGTCGTCCGCGAGCGCTGCGGCGGGCATCGCACACCCTGCGGCAAGAGCGCCTGCAAGCACGATCGTCGCCACAGTTCTGCGGCTTCTGCACATCGCGATGCCGCTTCTCGCCTTTTCCTTCGCAATTCTGCACATGGCTGGATCCTTCCTCCGTTTTTTACAGCTCCTGTCCATCAGGCGCTTTCACGACTTCGATCTCCACGTTCGCGGAAGAGCCCGCCGCACTGCCCGTTTCGGCATCGACCCCTTGCACCAAAACGGTTGCCTTGCCGGGGGCAAGACCCTTCACCTCGAACGAAGACAACTCCCGGCCAGGAGCGACGATGCCCGATTCGTAGACCGCCTTGCCCTCTTGCACGAGCGTGAAACGCTGCTGCACCTTGTTTCGGGCGTCGTTGGCAAGCGCAAGCTCCACCCATCCTTCTTCATGGACGAAGGCCCGAGGCGACACGGTGACGGTCATCATGGAGTCGGCCACCTGACGGTCGAGCTCTGCCTGTATCTCTTCCCTCGTCATGCCTGCATAATCCGACACTGTGGCGCCTCCATCCGCCGCGCGTTGCGGGATGGCGGCGAGCAGCCAGAAGGCAAGGGCGGCGGCACATGCCAAAGCCACAAGCACGGTGATCAGGGCGCAGGTCTTCGGCGCGGAACTGCCTTGCCGAGAAAGGGAAGTTCTTCTCATCGCGTCTCCTTACTTCGCAACGTACACCAACGTTCGCTCGTTCGACCAACGGCTGTACGAACAGGTGCAGAACGTAACGACGCTTTCCGGGACCTCTCCGCGAAGGGTCACCGATGCCTTTGCAGCCTGCTCGCCATACCATGCGTCGAAGTCCGCATCGTTTTCGAATTGCGTCCTTGTCGTTTCAGCCGAAGCGTCCACCACGCTTGCGAAGAGGACGGGGCACGCCTTCTTCTCGTCCGGCGTCTGCACGAGCATCTCCGCATGATCTGCGGCGTAGGCCGCATCGACGTAGCGGGCAAGGGCAGTGAACATGCTTCCATCCATCAGGCTCATGTTGTGCCCGTACACGACGGCGTTGCGGCTGCCCAGCAGACCAGCGGCGGCACACGAAGCGTCCAGGTACAGGCACCCGTACAGATTGGGTTCGCCATATACGTCATGCTTGAGGTAATAGTCAGGATCGTTGGCGGGAGCCAACACGATCGGACCGTTCACGTTCGTGCCCGGTACCGTGACCCAGCCGACCACGTTCGGGTTGACCTGCCGCCAATAGTCCCAGTCCACAAGAGGAAAGCCGTTCTCGTCAACCCGCTCGCCGCCTCCCGCGTCGGTTTCGGCGCCGTAGAGACGAAAGACATCGGTCAGAAACGCTGCGGCCGAGAGCGCTCCTGTCCCCACGGGCGCCGGGTCGCACGTCGCCGCGCGCTGCCGCATGCCGCACACGGCGCCTGCCAGGACCAGTGCCGCAACCGCCAGAACGCCTGCTGCCAAGAAGGCCACCGCAGCCCGCTTTCTCTGCCGGCTCCGCATTGTCTACCGTGCCTTCCTGGATCTGCGCCATTGAAGCGCTCCGTACAGGGCGGCCGCACACGCCGCCGCGCCCAACACGCCTGCGCCCGCAAACACGCTGTCCAGCGGCACGCCGGTCTTGTCGTAAGGCCTGCCTTCTTCGGGCGGCTCTTCGCGCGGTTGCAACTTCACCGTCTGGCCTTCGCTTTGCAGGTCCGCATGCTCCGCAACAAGAACCTGGCCTCCTTCGACGTCGCGGTACAGCGCCTCGAACACCACCACGTCGCTCGTGCCCAAGGCTGAGCCGTCGAAAGTGAATTCGACGTTCACCTCGCCTTGCGGCTGTTCGGGGGAAAACGCCGTCTCGGCGGTCACCTGAAGCCCGTCTACCGCAACGGGCTCGCCCGTTCCCTTGTCCATCAATATGCCAGCGAGCGTATAGCGACCTCCCACCGTCGCATTCTCGTATTCGACCACATCCACTATGGTCACCTCTTCGTCCGCCCACGCCTCGTGGCCGCCAAGCTCCGCATCCGTCGCCGTGGTAGAAATGCGAACGGGCTTGTCATCGACCGTCCCCAAGTCGATGACGTGGCTGTCGCGCGACACGGTGACCGACAGATCCTTGACGAGCACCTGTCCCGCATTGGCCGCACACGGCAGTTCGTTTACCGTGTAGGTGTCGTAGGGGAGAGCGCCTTTCCCGTTGTCCAACGCGGCAACGTCCCCGAACCACACTCCCGCCATCGCATCGTACGATCCTTCTTCTGCGTCGTCGTTGGCGTTGGTGCGGTAGCTGTGGGCATTCCAGTCGCCAGACGTGGAAGCGCATCCGTTCTCGTCCGTCACGATCACGTGGCGTTCGCCCGTGGCGTCCGACACGATTTCGAATGGAACGCCCGCCATGCGCGCCATGGTGTCTTCGTTGACCTTGACGAGCGACAGGTCGCCCCGCACCACCTGATCGGGCACCTCGGGGACATGATAGACCGGCACCTGACCGCTGTCTCCCCCGGCGACCACCTGCTGCACATAGACCTGGCTGTTGACCAGATACCCTTTCGGAGCCTTGATCTCCTGCACCAGGTACGTGCCCAGCGGCAAGGTCGGATTCCCCTCGCCGTCGCAGTACCAGTCGTTGTCCGGGAGGCCGGCGCCCTGCGCATCGTCAGGTTCAGCAAGGAACGCATGCCCGTTTCGGTCCGTGGAAACCGTCCACGTGCGCAACGGATCGCCCGATTCCTCCGCCGTCGCCGCATCGTCGTAGAATCCGCCGTAGTGGCGCACGGCGAACTGGGCGCCCTCGAGCGACGCGGCGCCCTGGGGAAGGTTGTCTGACCCGGAGTACGCCTTTTCGCCGTCGTACTTCCCCACCAAGAGCGACGCGGTGGCGCTCAGGGGCGCCTCCTTCACCGGTCCACCGTTCACCTTTGTCGTCTCGTCGGCCAGCACCTTCACCGGATACACCGTTACGTCGACGGCAAAGCCTGCAGGGGCGCTTATCTCTTGCACCCAGTACGTTCCCAGGGGAACGGCATCGGCCTGGGCATGCCCGTTCGCATCGGTGGTCATGCGCGCCACCTCTTTCGTGCAAGCCGCGTCGGAATACACGCCGTAGACGGCGCCCGCCAGCGAATAGCAACCATTGCCATCGGTGAGTTCGGGGTTGGACGAAACCTTGTCCAGCGCCACCGATCCCGTCAGCCGCTCGACCGAAAACCAGGCCGCCACCGTTTGCGCCTCGTCCGACACGAAAGCCGTCCCGCTCCCTTTGTACAGCGCGGCGTTGGCGTCCACGTAGGCGTTCAGCTCCGCCCAGGCGGAAGACCAGCGCGACCCCCAGCCGCCTTCTCCACTCAGCACCTCGACGGAATAGATCGTGTAGTTCTCCATGCCCGTCCCCGGAACATGCTGCATGACCCACCACGTGTAGGCCTGCACGATGGAATACCGTTGCGCCCAAGACGCGCCGGGGAAATGGGCATACCCGCCATCCGCCGAGCCGAAGGCATAGTCGTGCGCCAAGGCGATCTTGGTCAGCTGCTCCTGCGGCATGACCTGCAAGGCGTCTACGGGGTTGGTGGTCTTCCCCTTGGGATACAGTCGGGTAATGTCCACGCACCACACGTCGTGCGTTTCGCTGCCGTCCGTCACTTTCAGGAAGCTGTCGAGGGATATGTTCCACTCGTCCCCATTGCCATTGCCTTTGTTGACGTAAAGCCGGTATTCCGTGTAGCTTTCGGTCTTGCCGGTCACATACGACGCGGCATGAGCAGGTACCGGGCTCAGCAGCGCCAGCCCAGGCACCATCGCGGCCAGAAGCAGGGCCGCAAGCAGCACGCGCATGCCGCGCGACCGCGCGACCGCGTCCGCATAGGCCGCACAGGCAGGAACCGGGAAACCGCTCAGCGGGACCCGTCTCGACGCACGGCCGACGCCGGGAAGGGCCCTTGCGTCATCCGCATGCGAAGCATGCCGAGGGGAAGCGCTGCGGCAACCCTCTCTTTTGTTCTGTCTCCCGGCCCTGTTCCGTCCTCTGCCCATGCCCTCGCCCAGTGCCCCGTCCTTCTCATAGGCGAAAACGTGCGCGTAGGCACGCTGCGTGTAACCTGGCCTGATGCGGCGAGCAACTTCGCCTTGCCGCCGATCGCGCTCGCCCAACAGGTCATTCTTCCTCGATCGTCTCACCGCATGGCTCCTTCCTGCCGCGCCGCCTTTTGGGACGGTCGTTTGTGCCCTTCCCTCTGCCTGCATGATAGAGACGCCATCCAGCAGGTCGATGACGCAGGCCAAGCAGAATGGCATCCCCCTTCCATCAGAAATGCGGCACGCCACGCCGCTCCCGACATCGCGCGGCGGACAAGAATCCAACAGAAACCAAGCGCCGATCAAGCACGAATCAAGCGCGGGCCACACGACAACCGCGCAGAAACCTGGCACGGACCCATCGCGATGCAAGCGGAAGCCTTGCGCGAACCCAGCGAGAACCTTCCACCAATCCATTGCGGATCAAGCACGCGTCTCCCGGAACCTTTCCGCAAACCTTCCGAGTTTCAACCACAAACCTTCCGGACGCCTTCCGCAAACCTTCTGCGTCCCTTGCGCAAACCTCGCAAACTGCCGGCAAAATGCGTGCGCATCCGGCCATCACGGCTCCGTGAATTTTAGGCAACCGCCAGAAATTAGTCGTTGACAGCGGTTCGGTTTGCTGCGAGAATAGCTGTTGCTGTTTGGACGTGCGCCGTTACCTCAGCTGGATAGAGGGACTGACTACGAATCAGTAC
>OLRC01002419.1_pt1 | contig 10166 bp, 10 predicted proteins | sample 1672081 | NCBI WGS metagenome assembly OLRC01 (sample SAMEA3136643, study PRJEB25190) | human gut metagenome | biome: human gut; feature: human-associated habitat; material: faeces | place: Austria | collected 2013
TCAAAAAAAGCTGTCGCAATAGCGGCGGCTTTTTTTTATTTTCTTCTTTTCTTCATTTTTTTATTGAACGTATTGTGAAAAAAAAGGAGGTCTATTTATGTTTAAGAAACTTGATGCTTGTACAGATATCGCACAGGTTATTGAAAGAAACACTGGAATGACAATCGAGGAATTCCGAACTCTTCCGGATAATTTGCCGTATATCGAAAACATGCAGAAGGCAGTAGATTTTATTTGGGATTGGTGCAGGTCAAATCCAGATGAACAGATTACGATCGTGGGGGATTATGATGCTGACGGCATTTCTGCAACCAGTATCATGTACTGGATATTTACAAAGATGAAATGGCCACGCCTAAAATTAAGGGTTCCTAAAAGGTTTAGTGAAGGCTATGGATTATCTGAAAAGATCATTGACGAAATTCCATCTGGTCTTGTGATCACGGTTGATAATGGAATCACAGCTTTTAATGCAATAAAAAAAGCAAAAGAGAAAGGTCTTGCTGTTATCGTAACAGATCATCATCTTGCTCCTATGGATAAAGATGGATATAAAGTTCTTCCTCCAGCTGATATTGTTATAGACCCAGCTGTTGATGAAACATCTGATTGTCACGATTGCTGCGGAGCTGCGGTTGCTTATTATTTGGCTAGGGCGTTATATCCACAGTTTAGGTTTAAAGAGCTTCAGTCATTGGCAGCGATTGCGACGGTGGCAGATGTTATGCCGCTGCAAACCGGATACAACCGAAAAATGGTCATTGAAGGATTATCGTTCATCAATGATAAGAAAAATGTACCGGGCCTTAACCGGCTTCTTTCTGACATGAATGCTAATGGCCATTTTGATGAGGAAGATATTGGATTTAAAATCGGGCCGGTATTTAATGCTTCAGGCCGAATGTTTGACAGCGGAGCTAATCGTGTGATTAGACTTTTGATGTCAAAAAGAACGGATCCGGTTATGTCCGTATATGCTGATGCCTTATTAAAAACGAATGAGGACAGAAAAGAGAAAGTAAAAGAGATCATGCCTAAAGCTTTGACTATGGCAGGTGATAAGAAGCCGATTGTCATCTATCTTCCGTCATGTAAAGAAGGACTGATTGGTATCATAGCCGGACAGCTGACAGAAAAGTATCATTGTCCGTCAATTGTATTCACTGATGCCGGTGTTCCAGGTTTATTAAAAGGTTCAGGGCGTTCTATTGACGAGATCCACCTTAAAAACGCATTGGATAAAATACAAGATGACATTGTTGGTTACGGCGGCCATGCAGGAGCAGCAGGACTTTCTATCAAAAAAGACATGTTGTCAAAATTTAGAGATGATTTTACTAAGGCTGTCGGAGATATTCCAAATATCCCGGAAGACATTTATTATGATCTTGAGTTAAATCCTTATCTGGCAGCATGCACAGCAGAAGAATTAAGAGCATTTGCTCCTTTTGGGCAGGGAAATCCAAAGATTTTATTCCATATGACTGTAGATTTGACAAACGGAAGTTACCGTGTTATTGGGGACGGTACACATTTCATGATCAATCTTGAACAGCCAATGTTAATGTTGATGGGTTTTGGACTTAAGGATCGGTATGAAGCAGATGGTAAGCCGAAGAAGATCGAATGTGTGGGATATTTATCATTGTCATGGTATAACGATAAAGCAACGCCTCAGTTTCAGATTATTGATTATCTGGCAGTATAAGTTTTTATCAAACAAAAAAAACAGGCAGTGCAAATGCACTGTCTGCTTTTTTTGTTGAAAAATATTACTTCGAAGGCTTATTTTACTGAAAACCTTTCTTTATCTTTCATGTATTTGTACACTTGAAAGATGTCAAATGGATCAAAGGCTTTAAATGTTGTTGTAAATACAGCTCGTCTGATTTCGACGTCGCCTTTAATAAGTCTTACCTGCTTTTTCGGAAGGATAGCGTAAGTTCCACCTTCCAATCCGCACTCATGACTGAAATGTATTTTCAGGCTTTTTGTGAGACTTACCGGCGAGAACATAAATTCGATATCATCGTTATTGTTGATGTCAACAATGTCTTCAATTCTACCATGTGGAACATGGGCGATGATCACGTTTCCAAAATATGTTGGTGCTACAAATCCTTCGATCTTTTCTTCAGATGCGTCTTCAAATCGGAAAGCTTTACGCACAGAATCAGGTGTTCTTGCAATACTTTCTACATAAGAGATATCCATCTCTTTGTCATCATCAGATGTATCATCTGCGGAGTCTTCCCTTGATGTTTCATGAACAGTTTTTTCAATTTCTTTTACCGTCATTTTCAGCGCATCTTCAAAAGGAATTTCTTCTCCTATGATGATATTGCTTGTCACGTAGATATTTTTTTCCATATCTTCTTCTGTCTTAACGCATTGCGGAACCTGTACTTTAAAGATATGGAAATCAGGTGTGACATTTTTGTACCATGAGAGGAGTAATCCAGGGTCGAATGTAAAATGAATACCGGATTTATGGATTTTAATTTCCCCTTTATAAGCATACTTGCTGTATGCTTTATATTTTACACCCTTACATGTGTAATCAGGTCTTGTGATTTTGAAGTAGATAGTTGGGGGAATAAAATATTCTATGTCAGAAGTATCAATCGCATCAATTCCGGCAACCCAATTGGCAATGTGATTATAATTTTTGCTGTCCCAGTTTTCTTCGTCATTAATCACAGTTACGCAATAGTTTTCACCGTTTATGTCGTCTTTATCCACCACGGCATAAACACAGCTATCGGATGGAATATCAGCAGATAGCGCACGTAAAACGATCATATCGTTTTTTACTTCTGCTGCCATTAATCCATTCTTTTTTGATCTAAAATTTTTTGCCTGATATGGATTTAAGCCTACGAGACACAATTCCCCATCGAATGTACTCAACCTTATTGTCGGAATAAGCTTTTTTTCCACATCTTTTCTGAATGAGTAAAATAAGAAATCCAATGTTGCCTGCATTCTTGGATCATACATACAGATGATGTTGTCAGTTACATCATTGTGGCTTACGGTTGTTGCATCATCTGTTGTATCCGCATTACTGTAAGCTTTTGCTATATCTGCTAAAGCGTCAGAAATCTCCTGTAAATGTGCACTGATGTCCTCTAGTCTTTCTGCTTCTTCCTGCAGTTCTTTGATTTTGTCAAATAAATTTTTCATTTTTGTTCCTCCTCGTATAATAAGTTTGTAAGCAAAAGGAATCCGCTTACAGACTTATTCTTTTTTCTGGTATAGAGGTAAGGTCATCTAAGAGGAACTCCCCTCATCCAATTCCCTTCTATACATTCAATAGTTACATTTTCATATGGTTCATCCTGTGGTATGATATCAGCAGAGTCTGATGTCCGAAGGCCCTGCTTTTTCTCCTTTCAGCCGGCTTTGCCGAGTCTGCTCTTATAGCATGCAGCCTAGCTCATATGACACATTCCGCTCACACAGAAGTTGCATCCCCAGCCGTTAGCACCAGCAAAAAATGCTGACTGGGTGAATGCTTATTACGCGAGGCTGCGGTCATCGTATGCTGCACAGGATAAACCTTCTGCTTTAGGCTTCACAAATCCAGATCGGAAAGGAGCGTGATATCATGATTAAGATCAACTACATGTCCACTTTGTTCGTTGGTATTGATGTAAGTTCAAAATCCAATGTTGTCTATGCGATGGATTTTAATGAAAACAAATATATTGATTCCTCTTTCAGTAACAATCAGCCCGGTGCTGATGAACTTGCCCAAATGATCGTCGGATGCATGAAAAAACATCCGGATTTAAATACCATTATTGTTGCACTGGAATCTACATCTGTTTACAGCATCCACATAGCCAACTTTTTATCTTCTTGTGAACTCCTGATGCCTTATAAACCCTATGTGTACTGCTTAAACCCAAAGATGACTGCCAACTACCGCAAAACCTACGTTGGCATGGATAAAACAGATCATATGGATGCCTTTCTTATTTCCGACTTTGCAAGAGTCGGTCGTACAAAAAAGTGCGAACCATGGCGTGGCAGTCAGTATCTTGCCTTAAAACGGCTGACCAGACACCGCCTTCATCTTGCAGAATGCATTACCAGAGAGAAAACTTATATGGTATCTAATCTCTACCTGAAATTCAGTGAACTTCAGCTCCTCGATGATGACAACCAGCCATTCAGTAACATATATGGTGCAACATCATCCGCAGTACTTACAGAGTTTATGTCTCTTCAGGAAATCATTGATTCCCCGGAAGAGGTGCTGCTCCAGTTTCTTGCTGACAAAAGCCGAAACCGTATCGCAGATATATCTAAGACCTCTGCGCTGCTGAAAAAAGCTGCCAGAGATTCTTACCGGTTAGATAAATGCATGTATGAGCCATTAAACGTATCTTTAGCAAGCTCATTTAACTGCATCCAGACCTACCAGAAAGAAATAAAGCTGATCGATCAGGCAATTGAAAAATGTATCAATGGAATGAATCCAAACGCCTTTATCATCCTTAAGTCTATTCCGGGTATCGGACCTGTATGGGCTGCTGGTATCCTATCTGAGGTAGGCGATATAACAGCATTCCACTCATCCGATGCACTTGCAAAATACGCTGGCTTGACATGGTTAAAAAATGATTCTGGTGACTTTGTTTCCGAAGATAATCGTGTTTCAAAAGCCGGAAATACTTACCTACGTTATTATCTTGGAGAAGCTGCAAACAGCGTCAGAAGACATGTTCCTGAATACGCTGAATTTTATTCCAGAAAATATGCTGAAGTAACCAAACATCAGCACAAAAGAGCACTCGCGCTTACATCTCGTAAATTTGTACGACTCGTTTTTGGTTTGCTGGTCAAAAACCAACTGTACACCGGCGAAAAACTGGACGTCGAATCAAATAACAAGTCTGAATAACGCTCATTTTTCAAAAAATGATTTATGAGCGATGGTGAAGTGCGCCCTTTTTTAGGAAAAACCGGCAAAATCTTTTTCAAATATCTCTTGACATATCACCAGAATGCTATTTTGTGAAGTAAATATTGTTACAAGGTAAATATGACAAATCCTTTGTATTGAAATTAGCTTATCATATGCAAACAGCTTGCAAGTTTTTCGAAAATCGAAGTCTGTTTTTAAGGTAAATTCATTGGTTTTTGGAATTCAATTCCGAAATGCGATAATAAATTTTCAATATTCGATTTCTTCATCTTGTATTTGAAACTAAAAATTTTTCAAAACAGGAGGAGTAAAAATGGAAGTAATTTATGACAACAAAACAGGCACTCAGGTATTGCAGCTTGAAAAGGACTGTTTTTATCATGACATTGCAAAAAAAATGTCGGAAGAAGAACAGAACCTTAATGGACGAGTTACTGTTTCTTGCAATGACGGCAGGGTTTCATATGGCATCAGGGAAAGAAGTGGGACTCAGTGTATTTCACAGCTAAGTAATTCTTTACCTGGCGATTATATGCAAATTGATCTGCCAAGCAAATATCTGACATGCGTTAAGCAGGAAAAGAATTCGTATAAGTTTTACAGACTTGACGAGTGCGTTAATCCTGATAATGGTAAGTTGGAATTTAAAGCGTCGTGGGGGCGTATGGGCACAAACAAAGGGGAACTGTTTGGAGAAAGGTCATGCTTTTTCCCTCTCGAAATGTTCTGGATAAAATATTTCGAAAAAATAGGGAAAGGGTATGTGGATCAATCCGATCTGTATATCACAGCGAATGGGCAGAAAAAAGAAGCAGAAACAAAGAAGGATACGAAAGATACAAAAACGGCTAATAGGATAGTCAATAAAATTTCTGCTAAGCTTTTTGGACTTCTCAAACAGTTTTCAAAGCATGCTGTGAAAAAAGCACAGGTTCGTGTTCCAATCACGGAACCGATCATTAAACGGTCGGAGGAACTCATTAAGGCTATGTATATTGCAAAGGACGTTGATGAGTTTAATGATTTGTTAACTCGGAACATATCAATCCTGCAGCGTCCCGTAGCAACGGGCAATGGCAGAGGGGTTTATAACCTTATGGCGAAAAGTTCGGCTGAATTCAAGTCGATCATTGAACGAGAAAGTGATCTTCTTGATGCAATGAAAGGTGTATATTATGGCGATAGTTATTCGACTCAAACAGAAGAGGGCAGCTTTGATGATTATGATATCGAAGTCTATGAAGCGACAGACAAGCAGAAGGAAGATGTACTTAGACATTTGTCTGATCAGTTAAAGCCAAAAGTAGCTAATGTGTATCGTGTTATACCACATAAGCAGCAGAAAGCGTTTAATGAGTACCTTAAAAAGAATGATATTAAGGCGGTTAAACAGTTGTGGCATGGCAGCAGGAACGAGAATTGGATGAGTATTATTATCAATTCCCTTTCTTTAAATCCGAACGCCATTATCACAGGCAAGATGTTTGGCAATGGTATCTATTTTGCCCCGAGTTCTATGAAGTCATGGAATTATACAAGTTTCCGTGGTACAAGTTGGGCAAGAGGAAATTCTGATACGGCGTTCATGGGTCTTTATGCTGTAGCGTACGGCAAGCCACTGGATGTAGAACATCATAGATCTTACACGCAGGCTATGCTTGACAAGGAAGGGAAAAACTGTGTCCATGCCCATAAAGGGGCAGAGCTGCTGAATGACGAAATCATCTTCTACAGCGAAAAAGCCATGGTTTTGAACTACATTGTAGAATTTCATTAGGAGGAAAAGAAAATGGTAAAGATTCATACGAATTCAGACAGATGCGAGTTGCTTGGATGTTTAATTGACGCGGTTGAAGACTTTCTTGAGGAGAAAGGAGTGACTGCTGATATGATTCCAAACGACGAACGGGATGAAGACAGAGAAGCAGATGATGGGTGTAATGCTCTTATCTACGGATCTGATTATGATGATCTTTCTTCCAGATTTTCTGAGATTCTGGAGATCAACGAGTTAGATGATTCTGAAACAAAGCAGAAAGAAAAAAGGACACAGTATAAGATAGGACAAATTTTGACGTCTAAACATGAAATAGAAGTTGAAACAGCTATATCTGGAAAAAAAGTAAAAATTCCAGCCGGAAATAAAGTGATCATCGGAGCAGACAAATTAGCACATCACATCCGAGATGGAATGATCCAGCCGATTGCGAAAAATATCAAAGTTGACGGATATGACGCAGAAGGGCTTGCGGAATATTTGATGATTTACTTAAAAAACAGATATCCATTGGAAGAATTCTTTGAGGATTACGATATCGATGAAAATGATTTCAAAGAAGAGATTGAGTTTGCTCTTGATGAAATAGGACTGTCATAAGAAGGGAGAATCACAAATGGCTAATTACGAGTGTACAGTACGGACAAACTATTTCCACGTTAAAGATGAGGAAGCATTCAGAAAACTTGTAGAAGGGATCGTTTCTGAGTACGGAATCAAGTTGTTCGAAGAAAATGATCCAGAAGGAGAAAAGTTGTTCGGATTTGGATCGTGTGGTTCTTTGTGTGGCATTCGCAAAGATAGCGAAGAAAACGATGATGAATATGATGAGGAAGAGGTCCTTTATCAGAAGCTTCAGTCTTGCGTTGCAGAAGATGACGCCGTTATCATCCTTACTGCGGGTAATGAAGGATTGCGGTGTGTAACTGGAGATGCTGTGTGTATTACACATGACAAGATAGAATATCTGGATTTGACACGTCTGGCGATGGCAAAAGCGGCAGAGATGTTAAATAATCCATTGTATTCCACGGTATGTGAATATTAATAGCATGAATTGATTATTTCCAAAACCAAAAGGGATCCCGTATCAAGCGGGGTCTCTTTTGTGTTAGAAATCATCCATATTACGTATGAAGCAAAAAATTTAAAAATTCTTAAATATTCATGCTCCTGTTGTAACAAAGAATTTTTAATAACAGGAGACGTAGAAATGGATATTAAGAAAAATTCATGCTACAATTGAAATAGGAAGAAGTATGAGGATCTGACATTCCTTGATGATTTCATGTTCTGCAAAGTTATGAGGAATCCTGAAATCTGCAAGAGAATGCTGGAGACAATACTCAGCATCGAAATCGATCATATTGAGTATCCTCAGACACAGAAATCGATTGATATTTTGGCAGATGCAAAAAGCATCCGTATGGATGTATATGTCAAGGGAGAAGATCAGACAGTCTATAATGTTGAGATGCAGACGACTAATACTGGCGAACTTCCAAGGCGCAGCAGGTATTATCAGGGACTTATTGATATGGATCTCATCGAAAAAGGTGAAGCATACTCGAAGCTCAATATGAGATAGAGAATATCCAGTACTTTAAAAAGGGGTCTCGTATCAAACCAATGTCATTAAGATAAGAGTAATTCGAGGTCTTGACTCTCAAAAGCGACAATAAATCTTAAAAGTGGCATTAAGTTAAGGGGCTACAAAATCATATGTATGGTTGTATATCAGAGGACATAAAAACATCACCTGCCTTCTGAATAATATCGAATTATGCGTTATAATAAAATATAAATAATAGTAAAGAAATGACGGTTCATATACAGCAAGAAAGAATGATTCAGATGGTGTGAAAGTAGGTGATACAGATGCCTAGACCAAAGAAAGACGGGCGATACTTGAATTTATATCTCGACAGAGCATTACATGAGGAATTCGAGCAGTTCTGTGAAAGTCTTGGACAAACCAAGACGGTTGCCGCCGAAAGAGCTTTTCGAATGTATATGGATGCTATGAAGCAGAATCCGGAGCAAATAATGAAAGAAAAATAGGAGGGAAAAATTAATGAAACAAATTTTTTACGGGCCTACAGGATACGGTAAATCGCACTTAATATTACACGGACTTTTATCTAAACAAAACCTCATAATAATTACTACAAATACAAGTGTACAACGAGAATTTGAATATGTTGGTTTAAGCGATGTCGTGGTAAAAACAATTCCCATCTCTGTAGGAGATATATCGAAAAGTGACTTGCCTAATATTAATATAGATATTGAAGAAGCCTGCGAGTTACAACGGAATAATATCTTAGGATTTAATGTAGGCAAAGTACCTAATATACACGAAGAGGCAGTGATTGATAAAATAATGGAATGGATAGAAACAACAGGTGTTTCAAACAGTTCTCACTATACCATTGTGTTTATTAACATCTATAAAGAAATCAACAATCCTTCTTTTGTCAAAAGAATAGAAAATTGGAATACTGATATTGTGATAGAGCATACAGCTGATAAATTTTCAATAGAACAAGGCAGGGAATTAGAGTCTATTCGAAAATCCGGACAATGGTTTGAGATTCCTATTTTTGTTAAAATGAAGGAACAGCCTAAAAAATAGTATTTGCTATTAAAAGTTAATTAAGTATCTCCATTCTATGTAACTATCTTCAAATCTTTGCATAGAAAAGGAGAAATAACAATGCAACAAAAACAAAATAACAAAAATAGCCGGAAATACCTATTATCATTGTTATATACGCTTAAAGATTTATTGTTCTTAATCTTAAAAAGTGGATTTATCGGAGCGTTAATTGTGAACATATTGATGTACGCTGTTTTTAAAGAGTCTTTTGATGCTATAGGCTGTTTGGCGTATATTATATGTGGCGGAAGCATAGGTATCGTTATAGGCTACATTATCAAAGCTGTACGTGGACAGGACGAAGGAGACACTTTTGCAAATGCGACAGGTGACACAATGTACAATATGTATGCAGGAGTACATAACCTGCGTGTATTGTCTGGCAGTACGATTGGTTCGGGTATGTCAATTTTAGGACTATTCTTCACAGTTGTGATATATGCCTTTATTTTGATTTATTCACTGCTATTGATACCTGTGTCAATCGTATATCTCGTTATAATGTCCGTTATAGAAGCAATAACACATGGGATACCAGAAACACTCGGATGCATACTGGATAAGCTCGTTATTATCGTATCAGGCATCGGAAGTATTGCCTTGATAATCTTTCTGATTGGACAAATTGGATAAAAAAACAACCCTCCATTTTCTCTTTTATAGAGTTATGGGAGGGTTACTTTTTGCTTAAAAGAGCTTAACTTAATGACATTGCGTATCAAACGGGGTCTCCTTTTTTTTGAATGTCGAAGGATTTGGCAAAGAAATAGTTAAGAAAATTGTCACAAAATACT
>OLRC01002421.1_pt1 | contig 10155 bp, 11 predicted proteins | sample 1672081 | NCBI WGS metagenome assembly OLRC01 (sample SAMEA3136643, study PRJEB25190) | human gut metagenome | biome: human gut; feature: human-associated habitat; material: faeces | place: Austria | collected 2013
CTCCCACAGCATCTACATCCGGATCGTTGCTCCATACAGCGATCTTGGTACGGGAGCCTGCCTCACGGGCAATGCTCTTGATCTCAACGGTACCGTCTCTTACCTCTGCAACCTCGGACTCGAAAAGTCTCTTTACAAGACCGGGATGTGTTCTGGAAACCAGGATACGCGGTCCCTTCGGTGTATCCTTAACTTCAAGAATGTAAACTTTTACTCTCTCAGTTGGCTGGAAGGTCTCACCCTTTACCTGTTCGTTCTCTGTAAGTACTGCGTCTGCCTTACCAAGGTTGATGCTGACATTTTTGCCCATTACTCTCTGAACAATACCGGTTACCACTTCTTTTTCGATTCCATAGTACTGATCGTAAAGAACTTTACGCTCTTCCTCACGGATTTTCTGAAGAATGACATTCTTTGCATTCTGGGTTGCGATACGTCCGAATTCCTTGGACTGGATCTCAACCTTCATAACATCACCGATCTCTGCGTTCGTGTTTGTTTTCTGTGCATCCACCAGAGAAATCTCCAGCGCCGGATCCTCCACATGCTCTACAACAGTTCTGTCAGCGTAAACACTGAAGTCACAGGTCTCCGGATCGATCATAACGTGAACGTTATCTGCCTTTCCGAAATGGTTCTTACATGCCTGGATCAGTGACTGCTCAATTGCCTCCAGCAGTGTATCCTTACTGATGTTTTTCTCTTTTTCGAGAACGTCCAGCGCATCTCTTAAATCTCTGCTCATTTTTCTTTTTTCCTCCTGAATTTTACAGATTCGATTCTCTTTTAGAATTCGATTGCGAGACGAATCAGGGCAATATCTTTTTTATCAAAGGTACGTTCTGTGCCGTCTTCATCGATTGTCACACTGTTACTATCATATGCATTTAAAATACCGCAGAATTCTTTCTGTTTCTCGATGGGCCGGTAGGTACGGATCTCCACCAGCTTGCCAAGGCTTCTCTTAAAGTCTTTTTCTTTTTTAAGAGGCCGGTCAAGTCCCGGAGAACTGATCTCCATAATGTAGCTGTCCTCGATGAAATCCTGCTCATCCAGTATATCGCTGAATGCACGGCTTACGTCCTCGCAGTCATTGACTGTGATTCCGCCCGGCTTGTCGATATAGCCTCTGAGATACCAGGTTCCGGCTTCCTTGACATACTCCACGTCTACCAGCTCAAAGCCCCTGGACTCCACGATTGGTGTAAGGATCGCCTCTGTCTTCTGTTCATATTCTTCCCGTCTGCTCATGCTTCCCACCTGCCTTTCCTATTTCTGCCTATTTCTGAACAAATTCCTTCTCAGCAAATAGGAGCGGGCTCTCGCCCACTCCTATGCCAACAAGTTCTTAGTTTCGTTCATTGTAACACCAATGTCTGTTAAATGCAAGTATTAATTGCGATTTCCGGTTTTTGTCCCCGCATAGGGAATGTCCCATGTACCACACCGTTTGATTTCCTCTTTGTTATTTCAATTCACGTTCCCACGTGGGGAACGACCCTTTCAATCTCCACGAATCTCTTTGCGTTGATATTTCAATCCACGTTCCCTCGTGGGGAACGACATCATCAACCAGGCTATCACTATCTTCTACACTCATTTCAATCCACGTTCCTGTGTGGGGAACGACGGCATATTACCAGAATGCAGCTAACTACTTTGCATTTCAATCCACGTTCCCGCGTAGGGAACGACGGCTGGAGCTACAGTGATCGCATATGTGATCGGGATTTCAATCCACATTCCTGCGTAGGGAACGACACGAAATGCGAAAAAAAATTAAGGTCATATCCAGATTTCAATCCACTTTCCCTCGTGGGGAACGACGATAGCAAGCATCCCAGACATTGCTTCTTTTCCATTTCAATCCACGTTCCCTCGTGGGGAACGACTTCCGGATCCGCACGAGATCACCGCAAAGACAGAATTTCAATCCACTTTCCCTCGTGGGGAACGACGGTGTTAGCCCTATTACAAATACCATTTACTATGATCTCAATCCACGTTCCCTCGTGGGGAACGACACATGTACCACAACTTTTCTGCTGACCTGTGATAATTTCAATCCACGTTCCCTCGTGGGGAACGACGGTGGCAGTATACTGTAACTCGTGGAGTAAGCGATTTCAATCCACGTTCCCTCGTGGGGAACGACTATACACCGACATGCAGAAGTTGATTATGTTCAATTTCAATCCACGTTCCCTCGTGGGGAACGACCCGGGATCACGATGACATTCACCAGAGCATTGCCATTTCAATCCACGTTCCCTCGTGGGGAACGACGGTAAAGATAGTGGCCAGGAAAAAGGCGGATATATTTCAATCCACGTTCCCTCGTGGGGAACGACCATGGAGAAACCTCTAAGTTATCCCAATCAGCAGATTTCAATCCACGTTCCCTCGTGGGGAACGACGAGGTCCTTATTTGATCTTCCTTTCCCCTTGCCGATTTCAATCCACGTTCCCTCGTGGGGAACGACCACGGGCAGTATGGATAGATCTCTCTGTCTTTTCTATTTCAATCCACGTTCCCTCGTGGGGAACGACGGCCAGGTGGATTCCTGGCAGCAGTTCTCTGATATTTCAATCCACGTTCCCTCGTGGGGAACGACTGGAAGCACCGCAAATCCGGCATCTGTAACAGAATTTCAATCCACGTTCCCTCGTGGGGAACGACAATGGAACCGTAGGAGTTACCGTAAATATTTCCATTTCAATCCACGTTCCCTCGTGGGGAACGACTGGGATGACCTGGACGGCCCGCGGCCGACAGTTATTTCAATCCACGTTCCCTCGTGGGGAACGACGATGGCGATCTTATACTTGAGCGAATCATTCTGATTTCAATCCACGTTCCCTCGTGGGGAACGACAGCATAGCGGACAGGTTCTTCAATCGCCTTGGAATTTCAATCCACGTTCCCTCGTGGGGAACGACGGCGTTCAAAGATCAGACTACGGTTTTATTTGAATTTCAATCCACGTTCCCTCGTGGGGAACGACAATTCAACCTGAGCCACGGCGAGTACATATTCCTTATTTCAATCCACGTTCCCTCGTGGGGAACGACAGATGTTGAGCTTCCGGATTTTGAGGCCATCACAATTTCAATCCACGTTCCCTCGTGGGGAACGACGTTCCGGCCACGATTCCCATCGCGGATCCGTTGATTTCAATCCACGTTCCCTCGTGGGGAACGACCATGTCTTTTTTTGTTTATCTTCTGATAATACTCAATTTCAATCCACGTTCCCTCGTGGGGAACGACAGTATCTGGATCAGATCAAGCCTCAGTAATTGAGATTTCAATCCACGTTCCCTCGTGGGGAACGACTCTCTCGGCCTCGCCGTATTCTCTGATCGGAATATTTCAATCCACGTTCCCTCGTGGGGAACGACCTTTCGCTCCGGTTTTCTTCGGTGCAGTCGTGTATTTCAATCCACGTTCCCTCGTGGGGAACGACATCATTGCAGAATCAATAAAACAACGCACCAACATTTCAATCCACGTTCCCTCGTGGGGAACGACAGAACAGCTCATGGAAGCCTACATCGGCGTAGGCGATTTCAATCCACGTTCCCTCGTGGGGAACGACAAAAGCAACCAAGTACACCGACTGCAAACAGGTATTTCAATCCACGTTCCCTCGTGGGGAACGACAAGGAAGAAGAATGCTACCTCATGGATAAATGGGATTTCAATCCACGTTCCCTCGTGGGGAACGACGGTTTTATCTTTTCAGGATATCGAAAGCATCATATTTCAATCCACGTTCCCTCGTGGGGAACGACTCCGGTGGTTGGCGTACCGTCAAAGCTCCAGGAGATTTCAATCCACGTTCCCTCGTGGGGAACGACAAATACCAAGAGCCAGGATGCGCTCCTGAAATTATTTCAATCCACGTTCCCTCGTGGGGAACGACTTGTCAGGTTAAGGGATCAAGCTACAAATAGACTATTTCAATCCACGTTCCCTCGTGGGGAACGACGGCAAATTTTCACAAATATTCTTTGTTTTTTTATGCAATAAATATAATTTTTCTACTTTTTATTATCCCTTCTCTCTTTTCTTTAGTGTTATTCATGTTACTTTTCTGATTTTTGTAGTGCGAATCCTGCCGGCATTTTATGTGTACTTCTGATTCGCACCTACATAATTAAAGGTTGATCTACTGGAATTCCACGTTCTATACCTACATGTTCTATTTTAGTCTGATAATTATTTCCGAGGTAATAAAAACGTAAGCTATCTTTATTTTTGTCAATAATATCAGACAATATCCCCTTCAAAGCAACACTTTGAGCGCTATCCAAAATACACTCAAATACAGAATTTTGCACCCTTCTTCCATAATTTGTACATTGCTTCGCCACTTTACGCAAACGAGTTCTTCCTGCAGTTGTCTCTGTATTTACATCATAAGTAATCACTACCAACACTTTGTCACCTCATTTCCACAAAAACACTGGATAACTGTCCAAATCTCCTCTTAAATATCTTGCCAACAACATTGCCTGTACATAAGGAACCATTCCCCATTCCACCTTTTCTTTCAAGAACGGATGTGTGATGGTTTCCTTCTTTTTCTTCTGCCATTCTACCAACAGCTTTTTTCGCAGCTCATCATCCATCAGAACAGCTCCATTTTCTTTTTTGGTAAAATTCTTTCCATTTACAATCTTTTTGTTAACAAGCGATAATACAAAACGATCTGCCAATACAGCTCTTAATTCCTCTATCATATCCAAAGCCAGTGATACTCTACCTGGTCTTTCGGTATGAAGATATCCCACATCTACCTGCATACTATGATCTCTAACACAGCGTTCCAACACCCATCTTGCATTATACACCTTTCCAAGTATACAGTTTTTTGCAATTTCCAGGCTGATTGCTGAATCCAAACTGCTTGCATACTGCTGTTCTCGCAAAAGCACATTTCCTCTTGTCTTTCCGGTTATCCTCGCAAGAAATTTTCCCTGGGGCGTCATAAAACAAAGAGAGATATTTTTTTCTGCACAAGATCCCATCAATGCCGGACTGACGCCCCTGTATCCAAAGGAAACTATCCCTTCCAGATTATGTAATGGAAGTCTTCCTTTTTCTTTATCCTCTTCAAAAACAACTATATTTTCTCCATCTAAACCCAAATAGCTGTTTTCAGAAGTTACATACAACGTATTCAAAAGTTTTTTCATGTCTCTTCCTCCTTCAGCATCTGGTCTATATAATGTTTCACAGAAACTTGTTTGTTTAATTTGGGCAGACAAAGTTCCTTTAATGAACAGGAATTACACATTTTACCTGTTTTTACCTTCGGAGTATAACCTCTATTGTAATACTGATGCATCTCTTCAAATATATCTTTGACTGCATTTCTCAGATCCTCTGTAATTTCCACAACTTCTCTTCGTCTTGTTTCTCCATAAAAAAGAGCTGCTTCAGGTATTGTTGCAGAAAACATTTCTTCGAGACATAAAACCTGTGCCACAAGCTGCAATCTATCGGCATCTGTTGATTTTTCTTTTCCTTTTTTGTATTCTACCGGATAAACAGAATACATTCCCCGATGTCCATGAAGCCGTATTCCATCTTCACATTTATGAAATTCTACAAGATCACACTCTCCACTCACTCCCATAATTCTTGAAGAAACCGGCAAAGCTCTTACCAAAATAGTATCTTTTCTTTTTTCCGTCAAATATGGATCATGTACCTTCTGGTGCATCAGTTTTCCAACAGCTGTATGAACATTTTCTGCCCACTGCTGCTCAACATGGATCAATGCCCACTGTCTTCTGCAAAATTTAAAATGCTGTATACCTGATATCATCAAATAATCATCTTCTGTATACTCCATCAAATCATCCTTTTTACTTCAACAGATTCCGGTATTTTATCATTATGAATTTCAACTGTATAATCCTGATATCTTCTCGGATATTCTACATTTTCTTTTCGTGTTACTTCAACTGCATCAAACAATTTATATGCCGGACAATCTCCCAATTCTTTACTGTGCTTAAACACGATCAGTTCACGTACTGACATTTTTCCACGGGCTGCTGAATGGTCATTTTCAAACATATTTATGATCGCATCCCACAGAAGTTCCAGATCTTCTTCTGTAAATCCTGTTGTTTTTCGTGCAAGATTTGCAGATATAAAGCCCTCTGCGCGATACAATGCATATGGCACAATACTCTTTCTTCCCATTTCGGTACTTTTATTTTCGGCATCTTTTTCTGTTGTGATTGCCACACGGGTAATGGTAACTTCCTGACTGATCACTGGGTCGATACTTCTGGCAAATCCAAGCTGAACTGGGCCACGCACCTGTCCGCAGTTTAAAGAAGCTTTTACAAAAGTAGTCATTACTGCCCCAAAAGTTCTGATATCATAATAATTTTCACACATGTAATCCCGCAATTTTGAATCCACACCCGGATCACTTTTTTTCAGTTTTTTTAATGCTTCCGTTACTTTCTTATCATCTGTTTCTTTGATTCCAACATTTTCACATGCCGTTCGGTCACTTCGATTCAACGGAACATCTTCTTTAATATAAATTTTGTAACCCTGTGCATCCTCTTTTACTGTTTCCACATAATTTCTTATTTTTCTTTTCAGGCAGACATCCGTAACAAGCCCTAAGCCGCTTTCCGGATCTATTCTTGGCATATTTCCTGCATCCGGATCTCCATTTGGATTACCATTTTCCACATCAAATAAAACTACAAACTCATATCTGTTTTTAATAACTTCGCTCATCTATTTTCCCTCCCGTTTTCCCAAATACTTTCCTGTTTCTGGTGGTAATACCCCAAAATAAATTTTCCTTGTTCCTCCAATGGCAAACGTTTTGGATAAGCTTCTAGCTTACTCACCAATTCGCCCAAAAGATCTTCATATTTTCTTTTCAAATACCCTTTATCTCTTTCTATTTTTTTTATATGACTATTCTTTAATTTAAACAATACTGGAAATACTGATGCCGGTGTTGCACATGCTGAATTAAAATACCGATCTCGAATTGTTGATTTTATTCCAGGATTTGCCTCTGTCTGAATCGACTCCAACACAGAAAATAATCTTCCCAATACATATGCTACATCATTAGATTCTTCATTTAATCCCATACAGATCTCTCCTTCCGTATTTTTATAATTTTTTATCAGAAATGCCTTAACAATAGAAACTCTTCCCCATGTTACACATCCCTGCTCAGCCCGTATTCTTATTAATGTATCTGTATACAAACTTGCCGGATACCTGGAATTTTGTAAAATAGCTGAAAACGCCATAGCGGCCATATTGGAGATTGTTTTTTTATCCCGTGAATTCATATTCACTGTTTCTTTTAACATATCTTCAATTCCAAGATATTCCCGCTCTTCCCATTTAGGTTTTATCATCTGCATTCGTTCATAATGACATGCCAGATTTTTCGTAATATTTCCAAATGAACTCTGATAAAAAAATCTTACAGATAACCTGGCAGCATTTGGTGCCAGACATAAAATATAAAACTTCTGAGATGGATTTAATTCAATGTCATCAATTATGATCTGTTCATCTTTTCTGAGTTTTTCAAAAAATCCATGTACCTCACTTTGATTATCTTTTACCGGATTTAACAATGCTAAAAGCGCATCCTGATATTCCGTCTTTGCCTCCTCTGCCCAATATACAATAATAGAATCTCCCAGCGGAAACGTATATTTCTTTTGTGCCAGCAAATAATTCAACGCACTTGTGTAAGCAAACTCTGCATATTTTCCGACCGGTGCATTATAGCTCTGTTCTTTTCCATAAGATTCAAATGATGGTGCATTAAAAGAAACCAAAGCTGCACCACTGGACTGTGCTCCCGGCACCCCTTTTATATTCCTGTGAATTCTTGAAATTTCAGTTTTTTCTCCTGTTACCAGACAAATTCCACTTATATCTGTTTCCGACTGTTTACTTTCTACATTCCATATTTGCTCTATTTCCTTGTCATCCTGGGCATATTTTTTATCCATACAGAATATAAGATTTCCACCATCCGTGATCTCCTCCCAGTTTTCTAAAACAGCAGCATTTTCTTTTGCTTTTTCCGGATTCCATTTATAAAAAAAAGCACATATAGCCTGTGCCATTTCTCCGGAAGTATTTTTCAACAACTTCAGATGCTTCTCCTTTGCCGCTTCAAAGCATTCTGTAATTCTTTTTCCTGTACCACTCTTATCAATTCCAAGCATATATTTCGAATTATCACATAAAAAATTCGCCGCAACTCCGGATGATCGCGTGAGCATTGCCGGAACTTTCATTGTTTGTGAAATCCAAATCTGTTTCTTCCCTGCCTGTCTCTCCTCCTTCAGCCATAAGATATTCTTTATATCCCCGTCTGTAGACAAATTGATTCCATAAGAAACTTTTGCCTGACACCACCCCTGTTTGGGTAATTTTTCTTGTCTTTCCAAATCTTCATAATATTTCACCAATGCCTGCAGTATCATCGAACCACCTCGCAGTTTCGCACATCTATTACTCCCTGTTTCATGATTGCTCTAAAAAACATGGGGCTAAGATTCTCTTCATCCGAATAATCAATATCATATAGCATAAATCCAAAATCTTTTTCCTCTACATCGTCATATGCAGTATGAATTTCCTCTTCATTACACAACTCAAAATTTGCAGGAAATTCCCGACACCCAAAATAAGGCATACTGTAACATGCGCCTCTTTTCAATCTCCTCATAATAATATCCTTGAATTTCCCTGGATTATCCGTTTCATTTGCTTTCTCCGTCATTTCAAAATGAGCTTCAATAACATACTCTACATCACTTAACAACAAAGACGCTCTCTGTACAATTTCCTCTTTACTGCTTAAATATAGGGGTTTCATTCCTCCATTATAGGCTTCAAGCACTTTACTTGCAGATACCTTACTCTTCACTTCATTTCTTCTTACACTGGTAAATTTAACCGGTTTCTTCACATAAATCTTATCTATACACCATTTCATGCCCGGATGCCAGTAAATTGCTTCCAAAATTCCTCTGGCAGCCGACGGTGTTATTACATCATAAGAACACCGTTCTACTTTCATCTCTGGTCTTGAAAATAATGCATAATCCCCCCACACTCTGACCTTTACTCCCATTCCCATAGGCACTTTCCCTCTTTTCTCATATTATTTCACCAGCTTTATAACATGCTGCTATATAATCTCGTGATTGATAATAAAAATCTGTATTATAGTCCGAAATATGTGCATCAATCCAGGAATGATAAATTTCCCATATTCCCTTTTCAAGTTCTGTATCATCGTATATGTCTTCTATTAATCTCTCATATACTTCTCCAATATCCCAGTAATCCGGAATTGCATACCTGCATATTGATACATTGTCAAATTCGCCCTCCGGAATATCACATTGCTCTGTAAATTCTGCCGCAACTTTTTCTATTGGCTCACAGTGAAAGACATCCGCATAGTTATATATTCGCTTTATATTTTCCATTCCAAGATAATCCGTAACTTTCCACCGACGTTGTTTTTGAGTTCGTCCTATGTACTCGATCAAACTACAGGTAAAAAACAAAGCATTATTATTTTTTCTCGCCATAAACAACCTCACTTCCTACAAATTTCAATGTATCCAGTGCTGAAATTGTATGAAAACTGATTTGATGCGTTGGATACTTGAATTTTACCAATTCCCAGAAAGCAGCTCTTGAAATCTTTCCATCCAGATAATTTTGCAGATAATTGTAGATTGTATCATCTGCCATTGGTCCTTCCACAATATCATACTGATGTGCCTGTCCCTTTCGACAGGAAATAATAAAATCCAGCCATTCTTCCGTCATTTTATCGAATTTAAGAATATTTAATCTCTGATTTTCTGTATACTCATACTTGTTAATATATCCTTTTTTACCATATCTTATAGCCCATCGTTCTGCCTGCTTTTCAATATTTGTACAATAAAAACCAAAATAAAAATCTTTGTTAAATCTGGCTTTTCTGATTTCCGGATATTCCACTACCTCTTTGCTCCCATGATATAGAATCATATGCAGCTCCTTTTTTCTGTAAATTCTTTTTATTTTTAATAATTTTCTTTTATTTTTTCTCGTCATCTTAAATATACT
>OLRC01002427.1_pt1 | contig 10140 bp, 12 predicted proteins | sample 1672081 | NCBI WGS metagenome assembly OLRC01 (sample SAMEA3136643, study PRJEB25190) | human gut metagenome | biome: human gut; feature: human-associated habitat; material: faeces | place: Austria | collected 2013
CCTCCTTCTGTGCTATGGCCTGGGGACACAGGCGGGGCTGGTGTCCTCGTCGTTCGGCAAGTCGGCGGTGGACGACGGGCGTTTCCTGCTGGCTTTGCAGGTGCTAGGGGTGCTGCTCGTCGTTGCGTGGTGCATGGTTCCGAGGATGCCGGTCGGGATGAGGGCCTGGCGAAAGGTCGCCGAATCGGTCTTGCCTGTCGTGCTTTCCGCATCCGTTGCGACGATGTGCGTGGGCGAGGCCATCCTGCTTTCTCCTGCGGCGGTGCCTCCGACGAGCGCCGCCTATCTTTCCAGCTGGCTGTTCGATGCGGACGACCCCTTCGATGCCGGTTTGGCGCGGCGCAACGGGGACGACGGGTTCTACCGCATCGACAACGTGCTGACCAATGCGAGTCAGAATCGGGCCGACAACGAGTCGTGGCTCACGGGGGAGCACACGACGAGCACCTACAATTCCTTGGTGAGCCGGACGCTGCACGAATGGGTGAAGCGCGACTACGACATCGCATCGTGCTGGGTCATTCCCAACACGTATCGGGGATTCGACGAAAGGTATTTTCTCGAGATCGCGTGGGACGTCCGATACAAGACCAACGTTGAAGCCGATGGTCTGGCCAAGTGGGGCCGAGAACCCGTCAAGCCGTACGGCGCCTATACGGAACAGCTTGACGGCAATGGGAACGCGGTATTGCGGAATGGGCTTTCTACCGGTTTTGATCTTTGGTACGACACAACGATGGACGTCGGCAAATGGGAACGTTTGGACTATGCCGAGCGCGATGCCGCGCTGTTGCAGGCGGCGGTGGTGGAAGGCGCGAAGGGAAAGTACCCGACGGCTCGTTTGGACGAAACCACGTCGATTCGCCAGCTGGGATTGTCGGACGCGGACCTTGTCAATTGCGAGGTGTCCGAACGGGGAACCCTCGTTGTGCACGAAGGGGCGAGCGTCGCGTTTCCTGTCGTTGCTCGTACCGATCAGGAAGGGGAGTACCTGTTTTCGTTCGTTGCGAAATCCGTCACGGGCGAGGGGTTCGCCATGAAGGTGAACGACAAGAGTCTCATCAAGATGGCCCGGGACTATGCATGGACCTACGACCTCGACGAGTTCTCTTTCAGGCTGCCGGGATCAACGGACGAGATCGTTTTGTCGCTGGATCCCGGAGAGTACGAGGTGGGGGATATGAGGGTCGCCTTCAACTCTTACGAGCAGGTGGCTTCATGGGTCGATGATCGGAACGCCTGCGATATGAAAGACCTGACGATTGACGGTGGGCGTGTGGGCGGCACGATAGAGTGCGATGCCCCCGGTATCCTTGCGCTTAGCATGCCGTATGATCCGGGCTGGTCGTGCTGGGTCGATGGCGAGCGGGTTCCTTTGGTGAAGGTGAACGGCGCGTTTGTCGGCATGGAGCTAGGGCCGGGATATCATGTGGTGGAGCTGCGTTTCTTCCCGCCGCTGCTTTTGCCGGGCGCGGTTGTGAGCGGGGCGACCGTTCTTGTGCTTGCTGCCGGTTTCGTTCTGAGGAAGAGGCTCGATGCGGTGGGCCGCAGCCTTCGGCTGTACCATCGGGGGCAAGGGTAGCTTCTCGTTGAGCCGAAGGCAACGGACGCCGTGTATCGTTCTCGCTCCTCGTTCTCGCTTCCGTTGCCTCCGTGTCGTCCCTTGCCGAATGTCGATGGCCCGCCTTATCGTCGATGGTATAATCTCCGAGCTGCTGTATTCGTCTGTGAGGTGGTTCTGCGTGAAGTCGATAGCCAACGTATCAAAGGGGTTCAAGCCAATTCTGATCTTTTTTCTTGCCGCGTGCCTTGCGGCCCCTTTGCCGCAGGCGTGGGCTCAGACGAAAGAGGAAGGCGCTTTTCCGGAAGGTTCGTTCCTGACATATCGGGACGATGCCGACGAGGCGGCTTTCGCTGGCGAGGATCCGTGCGTTCGCGGTGACGCTTTCGACGATGAGGGGCGGGGAGATGGCGAGAGCCCCGACGGTTCTTCCGATTCCGCCGATCCTGTGAGCCCTGCGGATCCTACGGATGATCCCGCAGACGGCCCTGCGGATGACTCTGCGGATCCTGAGGACGACCCTGCGGATCCTGCGGATGACTCTGCGGGATCCGCAGGCTCCACGGATGACCCTGCGGATCCCGCAGGCCCTGCAGGCGATCCTGCGGGCCCTGCGGCCTCTCCCTCCCTGCCGGAGAACGACTCCCCCGACGGGTCGGCCTACCGGGGCGCCACCCTGCGCCGCACGCCCCTCTACGCCTCGCCCGACGCCTCCCAGCCCGAGGCCGACTTCCTCTGGGGCGGCGTGGTCGTGGGCGGCTTCACCCGCTGGGACGCCGCCGGCGAGTGGCTGGCGGTGGCCTACGGGGGCGGGCGCTACTTCGCCCGCGCCTCCGACGTGTCGCTCAACGACGCGCCCGGCCGCGACGTCCCCTACGTCGGGCGGACGCTCGGCCGCGTCTCCATGCGCCCGTCCCCCGACCTCTCGTCCGAGCCGTTCGACTTCTTCTGGGGCGGCGTGGAGGTCCCTGCCGCCCCGTGGGACGCCGCAGGGGAGTGGGTGCTCTCGTCCTACCGGGGACAGGCCGCGTTCCTGCCTGCGGATTCGGTGGAGCTCGTGCCCCGCTACTACCGCCAGGAAGGCACCGCGATGTACCTCGACATCGAATGGGCGGGCCAGCCCAACGGCTATTACTGTGGCCCGGCTTCCGGCTACATGGTCCTCAACCACCTTGGCGCGCACACTTCGGAAAGCGGGGTCTCCCTGACCATGGACAACCTTGCCGGCTACATGGGGGTCGACAGCTCCGGTACCGACAGCACGGGATTCCTCAACGCCTTGAACAACTGGCTTGGAAGGTACGACTACCAGCTTATCGCGAGTCCTGCTTACGACCAGGTGCACAGTGCCGTCATGGACGCGTTCTCCACGGGGTATCCCACCGTGGTCCATACCTACGAGCGGCGTGGCGGGCCCCATTACAACGGCCACGGCAATTCGAGCATGGGCCACTTCATGGTGGTTGACGGCTACGACACGGCCACCGACGCCGTCTACATAGCGGATCCTTGGGCGGGCGTCTGGTCGGCGTCGTCCCAGAAGTTCTGGTATCCCAGCCTGCGCGAATTCACGGCCACCTACATCACGCCCTACCGCTATGTGTACTTCCACTAGTTCGGAGACGGAAAGGCGGGTGTGTGCCATGGATGGGCGGGTTCGTGTCGTGAAGGGGCGTCTTGCGGGCCGCGCCGCGCTGGCTCTTGTTGCATGCTGCGCGTTCGTCGCGCTGGCGGGCTGCGCGGCTGGCGAAACGTCGGGCCTCGGCGAGGGCCCGGGGGCCACGTCCGATGGCGCGGCCTTGCGCGAAGGTGCCGCGCGGCTTCCCTTCGCCATCGAGGGAGTGGCTTCCGATGCTCCCGTCGTCGAGGTCGCCGATGCCGCCAAAGAGGCCTCTCTCGAGGGCGTCTGGTCGTTCGGGGGAGACTACGCCGACATAGGCTCGTTCCCCCTTGACGGGGACACCGTGTTCGGCTCGCATTCGGACGACGCGGACGACGTGGCCTCCTACGGCGCCGCCCTCGTGGGCAAGGACGGCGCCGAGATGCTGGAGCAGCCCTCCGACGACCCCCTTCGGTACTACGAGCCGCAGGACGGTTCGGGCGACGCGGAACTGGCGGTGTGGCGCTCGTCTTTGGTGGGCGACACCGCCCAGGCGTTCGCCGACGATTGGCGTCTTCAGGCGTGGGACGCCGAAACGGGCGAGGTGCGCACGCTGGGTGCGGCGCGGGACGTGGACGCCCACGCCACGTTCCAGGCGTACGGCGACGTCGTGCCCACGACGAACGGCGAAGACGTGTACTTCTCGACCGCGATGCAGGACGGCGACGTCTGGAAGGCGGTCGTGCTCTCGTGCGGGCTGTCCGGGTCGGGGATCGGCGTCGTCGCCGAAGGCGGCTATCCGGCTGCAGTGGACGGAGGCGCCTTGTTCGCCACCGGCCTGGCCGCCGGCGGCGATCCGGTGGGCTTTTCCGAGGTGGCCCTTCTCGGCGAGGCAGGGGAGACGACGCTGCTTTCCGTCTCTTCGGAGGATTCCTCATGGCGGGTGTCGGGCGTGTGGGCGTGTGGGGACGGGCGCGCCGTTGCCTTTTCGTCCGACGACGCCGCCGCCGGATCGTACATCGGCGTATGGGACGACGCCTTTGCCACGCCTCTTGCGTGGCTGCACGTGCAGGCTCCGACGGTGGTCGCCTCGATGAACGAGGACTGGCTCGTGTGGGGTTCGGGGTCGCAGTCGGAGCATGCCGAGATGTACGCCTTCGATCTCGACGGGGGCCGTCTTGCGCTCCTCGGCGCTACGCCGGGCTATTCCCGCCCGGCCATCGCGCAGGGCAGCAACGCCGTCATGCTCCCGGTCTTCAACGGCGCTTCCGCACCCGTTCGGTTCGAAGTGGGCATGCTGCCGTCGTGAAGGGCAGGCGGCGGGCCCGGCGCTATCTTAAGGGGCGCGAGGCCGGCCAAGCCTTGACGTCCGGCGTTCTGTGGCGGCGGCGCGCCATATGCGCCGACCGCCCCGGGTGGGCTGGACGGACCGAACGACGTGCAGGCGAGCGCGGCGGCGCCTGGGCCTTATGCGCCGAGCGACGTGAGGGGCACCACGCACACGCCGCTCGGCAGCTTTCTGGCGGCCGGCGTGACGCCCGCCAGCACGGCAAGAAACAACGGGTCGGGGTTTCTTGCCGCAGGGTTGGCGCGTACCTTCTCCCTTAGGCGCAGCAGGCTTTTTTCGGCCTGCGGGATTTTCGCGTCCCCGAGCTTCGCCTCGAAAGCGCCCCATTTGCCGTTCGGCAGCTCGACCACGATGTCCACTTCCAGGCCATCGGCATCACCGCAATAACATACCTTCGGTTTTCTTCCCGAGTCGAGGACGGACGCATAGACCCGCACATCTCCTCGAAAAGCGTTCCGAACGTCTGCGATTCCATAACGAGCCGCTTGGGCGTCATGGACAGCAGCGCCGCCCCGAGGGAAGGGTCCGCGAAGCCCCTCTTGGGTTTGGGACGAACCCGCGAGCGGGACTTCACCGGGGCGTCCCAGCCATGCCGTTCCTCCATGAAGTACTGGTCCCTGAAGAAGGACAGGTACGGTTCGAGGGCCTTGCGGAAGGCGGTTGGGTCTGCATGGTCCCCCCCCGGTTCTTCCTGGAAGACGTCGGCGTGGATGGCTTTGTAGGTGAGCGTTCTGCCCGGGTTGCGCTCGAGGGAGACGTCGACGCGCTCCGCGAGCGTGGGATCGAGCCCTGCTCTGTGGGCGCTCGCCTCGAAAAGCGCTTCCATGTACTGTCCTGGAAGGGCCGGAGCAGCGCCCGCGTGTGCGCCGAGGGATGCGGGCCAGCCTCCGAGGCATATGGCGCGGGCGAGATCAAGCGCGCTCGTGGAGGATGGGGCAGTCGGGCATTCCCTGTCGAACAGTCCTGCAAGCGACACCGTTCCGTCGGACATGCCGCTTTCGAACAGGCTCAGGGGTCGCATGTGGATTTTGGCGATGCGTCCGGCGCCGCTATGGGACACTTTGGCCTTGTCGGCCGACGAGGATCCGGTAAGGATGTACTGCCCTCGCCTGTTGCCGCTTTCGTCGACGGCGCGGCGCACGGCGTCCCATATCTTCGGGACGTTCTGCCACTCGTCGATGACATGGGGCCGTGCTCCCGTGAGCGCCAAGCCTGCATCTATCTCCACCGCTCGGCGCACGGCGTCGTTGTCTATGTGGACGATGCTTTCCCCTGCGCGAGACTCGACCATGTCTTTCCGCAATATTTCGCCCCCGTCACCTTCACGGCTCCGAATTCCGCAAGGCGGCGGGCTATGAGTTCGTCGAGGATCCTCGGTTTGTAACCTGCCGGAACAAGGCTCATGCACAGCACCTTTCCTATTTTCGAGGATTTTTAACGATCATTTTATTATCAAAAACATATTCTATTTTCGAGGACACTGCAACCAGATTGATTGCCAAATCCAATGCAGAACGTGGATGGGCTTGCTAATCAACCTGTTCAATGAAAGCGGCGTTGACGACGCCTTTTTGCAAAGGGGCGAACGTGGAAAAGGAGATCGCTGCAATGCCCTTGCCGCCGAGTTCCTGGTTCCGGTTGGCTTATTGCACCCTGCATTCGATGAGTTAGGCGTTGACGATGCGATAAAAGGGCCTTGAAGTCCGAACTGAACCCCGATAGTGGGGCTGGAAACAAAAAGCTTCCAGCCCCACTTTGCTTTAAGGGGTGATGTACCGGGGCCATCCGATAAGAGTCGCTTGAGAACTTTATTTAATCGCCCCGCTTTTGGGGTCTAGTTCATTCCGAGGGGCTTTTCTTTTGCGCCGCCTTTGGGTATACTTACGTCACGCGGAAGTATTGGAGGCTGGATGAGGTTCAAGGACAAGGACATCGAGGCGTTCTGGGAGGGCGCGTCGCTTCCGAGACGGGTGCCGCCGACCTGCCGCAAGGCGCTCTTCAGAAAGCTCCAGATGTTGGAGGCCGCAAGGGATTTGGCGGACTTGCGCATACCGCCGAGCAACCGCCTCGAAAAGCTCTCCGGCCACCGCGCAGGGCAGTACAGCATCCGGGTGAACCAGCAATGGCGCTTGTGCTTCACCTGGTCGGGGAACGAGGCATTGGAGGTCGAGTTCTGTGATTACCACTGATTACATCTCCGCTCCGGGCGAAATCCTGAAGGAGGAGTTCCTGGTGCCGCTCGGCATCAGCCAGTATCGGCTCGCCAAGGCTATAGGCAAGCCCGAATCGGCGGTGTCCGCCATCGTCAACGGGCATCGCGCCATATCCGTCGAGATGGCGTGGCTGCTCTCCCGTGCGCTCGGAACCACGCCGGACTTCTGGCTCAACTTGGAGGCGACCTACCGGATCAAGACGTTCGACGCCTCCTCCATGCCGGAGGTCGCGGCGCTGATATAGCGGGAGCGGCATGGCGGGCCACCGAGGCCACCCTGCGGGCGGCCTTTCTCATGCCCATGCGACCATGCGGGGTATGGGCAAGAAGCGTGACATATGGAACAGCAACGGCTACGCCAGGCGGAAGCTGCGGGCGAGGCTGAAGGCGGAGGGAAGGCCGTGCCACCTGTGCGGCCAGCCCATCGACTACGGCCTGCCGCCCGGCGACCCTTGGAGCTTCGAGCTGGATCACGTGGTGCCGATAGCGAGAGGCGGCGACCCGTACGACTACGGGAGCGTCGCCGCGTCGCACCGCATCTGCAACCAGCGCAAGGGCTGCCGCCCTGCCCGCTTTCGTCGACCGCTATGATTGGGAGCGCCCGCACAGCGCCTGCGGGGGCCTGCCGCCCATGTCGCGCATCGTCGGCGTAAACAACCTATTGGCGCACAGCATCTAGTCCGCCCGAGAAATCGGAGCAATGGGCTTGAAAGGGTTCTCCGCTATCCTTGTTTTGGTATCATACGTTTTCGAAACCGTCCGGCGTGGCTGTTTTGTCCGGTGGCTTCTCGTGCTGCCGCCGGACGGGGCGGGGCGCTTTGGCGATGCCGACTCGACGCTTGCCGAAAGGTCGCATGCATGCTTTTCTCGAGCCTCATATTCCTGTTCGCCTTCCTGCCGCTCGTGGTGGCCGGCTACTATGTGGCGTTCCGGAAACGCCGGCGTGCGCAGAACGTGTTTCTGCTCGTGACGAGCCTGTTCTTCTATGCGTGGGGCTAGCCTCGCTTCGTCTTCGTGATGATTCTTTCCATCTTGGTCAACTGGTTTGTGGCTCTCGGCGTATCCAGAGCCGAATCGCGGTCTGCTCGTGCGAAAGCGCTCTTGGCCGTGGCGGTGACGGCAAACGTCCTGATTCTTTTCGTGGCCAAGTATCTGACGTTCGTTCTGGGGGTCATCGATAGAGTGGGGGGGGGTCGGCTTCGACGTCCCCTTCATTCCGCTGCCCATAGGGATTTCGTTCTTCACTTTCCAGGCTATGTCGTACGTCATCGATGTCTATCGTGGCGAACCGGTCCAACGAAGCGTTTTGAACGTCGCCTTCTACATCTCCTTTTTCCCGCAGCTTGTTGCCGGGGCCCATTGTGCGCTACACCACCTTTGCCGACCAGATCGAAAACCGGAAAGAGAGCTGGCGGAAGTTTTCTTCGGGCATACAACGCTTCGTCGTTGGGCTTGGCAAGAAGGTGCTTCTCGCCAATACCTGCGGTCTCATTGCCGATAGGGCGTTTGAGAGTGTGGGAGACGCATCGGCGATGCTTCTCTGGCTCGGTCTCGTCGCGTACACCCTGCAGATTTACTACGATTTCTCGGGCTACTCGGACATGCCCATTGGCTTGGGGAGGATGTTCGGGTTCGAATTCCCCGAGAACTTCAATTATCCCTATGTCTCGAAATCCATATCCGAATTCTGGCGCCGGTGGCACATCTCGCTGGGGACGTGGTTTCGGGACTACGTGTATTTTCCTTTGGGCGGGAGCCGAGTGGCTACCAGGCGCCGTCTGGTGTTCAACCTGCTTGTCGTGTGGTCGCTGACCGGAATCTGGCATGGGGCGAACTGGACGTTTTTCGCCTGGGGGTTGCTGTATTTCGTCCTGATAGCCGTCGAAAAGGTGTGGAGGGGGTTCGGCGGCTCCCTTGCGCGGTCACGTGTCTTCGGCCATGCGTACACCATGTTCTTCGTCATGATGGGATGGGTGGTTTTTCGGGCCGACGGCATGTCGCAAGCCTTGGCCTATTATGCGGGGCTGTTCGGCTTAGGGGGGTGCTCATGGATGGAGCGACGCTGGTCTTGCTCCAAGAGAACATCGTGCCCCTCGTTGTGGCCGTCGTGCTGTGCATGCCCGTGTCTCGTAAGCTGCTGTCCCGCTTCTCCGGAAACCAGATATTTACGTGGGTTGCCCTGGCCGGCCTGTTCCTTCTTTTCTTCGTGAGCGTTTCGTACATCGTGAAAGGATTCTACAATCCTTTCCTCTATTTCAACTTCTAGGAGGATCATGAAGCTTACCAAGGTGCAGGGGTTCGTATGCAGGAAGAGACGACTTCTCCTATCTGGCCCCTCGATTCCCGACGGACCTTTCCTTGTCCCATTTCATTGGCGGCAAGCTGGATGCTACGTACGAAGGCACGTTCGAGGAGGCATTCATCAGCGAAGACCTGTTGGAAAACCCCTCTTACAACAACAAGTACAATGCCTTCTTGCATGGCTCGTACGTTGAGAGCGTGATCGTGAACCATCGGGCGCCTAACGATCTGAAAGCGCTTTTCGTCAGCCATTCGTACGGCCGCCCCGCCGCCCAGTACCTAAGCCTCTTCTTTGCGGAGACGCGCTATCTCGACCCGCAGGAAGGCCGCTACAACGACAGTTTGACGGACTATATCGAAGAGTACCAGCCCGACGTGGTGATTGTCATGTATGATGGACAGATGAACGTTGGGTGAGTCCCGACTGGGCATAGGGAGGCTGGGCGAACCCCGGCCGGATACGAGGATATCGGATATGCAGGCGAAAGCAGACTACGAGGGCAAGCCGCTCATCACCAAGGACGAGCGGTGCGAGATAGATCTGGGGCTTCTCGAGAAGTTCGACGCGTTTGCACGGGAGAACGGCCTTACCTACTGGCTTTTCTGGGGCACGCTTCTGGGCGCGGTGCGACATAAGGGTTTCATTCCCTGGGACGACGACATTGACATCGCCATGCCGCAGCATGACTATCTGCGCCTTGTCGAGCTGCTTCGGCAGAATCCAACAGCGATAAGGGATGCCTACTTGAACGCGTTCGAGATCGACCGTGGCTATGCGCGTCCCTTCGCCAAGCTGTGCGACTCCCGCACCATCCTGTTCGAGGACTTCGATCTGTCCTACGTCGATGAGGGGGTCTGTCTGGACATCTTTCCGTTGGTCCCCGCTTCCGACGACGAAGCCGCCCGCGGGCGGATGTGCAAGCGCTGGCGCAAGGACTTCGTGCTTTTGGGGCTTTCGAAAGGCCGGCTGGTGCGTGCGAAGAACCCGCTGGTGACGGTTGGCAAGGTGGTGCTCAAGCCCTATGCGACGCTGCGGGGATACGAGACGTTCGTGTCCGACGTCTGCGACGACCTCGACACGGTGCGGTTCGGGTTCGGCGAGACGCGTTTCGTGGCTT
>OLRC01002430.1_pt1 | contig 10124 bp, 10 predicted proteins | sample 1672081 | NCBI WGS metagenome assembly OLRC01 (sample SAMEA3136643, study PRJEB25190) | human gut metagenome | biome: human gut; feature: human-associated habitat; material: faeces | place: Austria | collected 2013
GTGGTGCTGGTAGGCCTGCTCACGCTGGCCATCGCGGCGGGCATCGGCGTTGCCGTGAACGTGTACGGCGAGATCCGCGGCCACAGCGAGGAGCAAGGCGTGCTCAACGACGCCGTCACGGCCGTAGCCGAGGAGCTGCGGTTCGCCTATGATGTGAACCGCGACGTGGGGTCTCTTGCGGGCACGGGCAATGGCGTGCAGCCGGTCGTGTTCAGCAGTCCGGGTCGCGACGTGCGGATGTACGTGGGGAACAAGGAAGCAGAAGAGGGCAGGCCGGCATGCGTCGTCCTGTACGGCGCCGGCGCGCATGGTGACGGCGACCCCGAACAGGATAGCTCCATGGGCGACTGGCAGCCGCTCTCGCAGGTGAACACCGCGGCTGGCGCAAGCGGCGACGCGGCGTATGCGGTGCAGCTCACGCGTTTGACGTGGGACGAGGCCACTGGTCTCTGGATATTTGCCCTTACGGTGACGGGCGGCGACCAGCCGGTGGAATCCGGCGACATCACCGTCCGTTCGGTCAACACTTGGTAGGAAAGGACAGGCGCATGGCGTACAAGCGACTGGGAGACATGCTCCTCGAAAGCGGCTACATCACCACGAGCCAGCTGGAAACGGCTCTTGGCCAGCAGAAGGGCAGCGGCAAGCGTCTGGGCGAAGTGCTCATCGATTCGGGCTACATCACGGAAAAGGAGCTCATCGACGTCCTGTGCATGCAGCTGGGCATCGACTTCGTGGACCTTTCCAACGTCATCCTGCCCACCGAACTCACGAACGTCATCCCGAAAAGCCTGGCCAAGAAGTACAACATGGTACCCGTGAAGGTGACGCCCGACGACGTGTACCTGGCCATGAGCGACCCTATGAACCTCATAGCGCAGGAAGAGGCGCGCGCGGCAGCGCGGCGGCGCATCATCCCCATGGTGTCCACGAAAATCGCCATCGAGCGCGCGGTCATGCAGCTCTACGGCAACGAGGGCGCCGCCCGTGCCATCGAGGACATGCGCAACGAGGCCACCGCTTCGGCGGCCGGTGCGGAATCCACCGATGTGCGCTTCGTGGCCACCTCGCTCGATGGCGATGACGACGCCCAGAGCGCCCCCACCATCCGCCTGGTCAACTCCATCATCGAGCGAGCCGCCACCGAACGCGCCTCGGACGTGCACCTGGAGCCGCGCGAGGGCGACCTGCAAGTGCGGATGCGCATCGACGGCCTCATGCGCAACGTGCTCACCGTGCCGCGCGACCTGCAGGGAAGCGTCATCTCGCGCCTGAAGATCATGGGCGGCATGAACATCGCCGAGCGCCGCGTGCCGCAGGACGGCCGCGCGAACGTGCGCATCAAGAGCCGCGACATCGACCTGCGCCTGTCCACGCTGCCCACCATCTACGGCGAGTCCGTGGTGGTGCGCCTGTTGGACAAGAGCACCCAGCTGCTCGACCCGAAAGGCATCGGCCTGTACGGCGAGAACCTGGAAAAGTACGAGAAGCTGGTGCATTCGAACAGCGGCGTGCTGCTGATCGCCGGCCCCACCGGTTCTGGCAAGTCGTCCACCATGTACACGATGATCCGCGAGCTCAACACCGAGCAGGTGAAGCTCATCACATTGGAAGACCCGGTGGAGTACAACATCGACGGCACCAACCAGGTGCAGATCAACGAGAAGACCGGCCTCACGTTCTCCAGCGGCCTGCGCTCCATCCTGCGCCAGGACCCCGACATCGTGGCCGTCGGCGAAATCCGCGACGGCGAGACGGCGGAGATTGCCATGCGTGCCGCCATTACCGGCCACCTGGTGCTTTCCACCATCCATACCTACGATGCGCCGGCCACCATCGACCGCCTGATGGACATCGGCGTGGAGCCCTACCTCATCTCGTCGGGCCTGCGCGGCATCATCAGCCAGCGTCTCGTTCGCCGTGTCTGCCCGCATTGCCGCGAGGAATACGAGCCCGCCCCGGAAGACCTGGAAGCCATTGGCCTGCATGCAGGCGACGGCGTGCGATACTACCGCGGCAAGGGCTGCCCCATGTGCTTCCACACCGGCTATCGCGGGCGCACCGCCGTGTTCGAGATCCTGACCGTCGACCACTCTCTCCGTCGCGCCATTGCCGATTCGGCCAGCCGTGAGGAAATCAGGAGCATCCTGTCCCATGCCGACTTCCTCCCGCTGTCGGCCAGCTGCATCCAGCTGGTGCACGAAGGCGTGACCACGGTGGAAGAAGCCGCGCGCACCATCAACACCCTCGATTAGGAGCACCTCATGCCGAAATCCGTTGCAGAACTGGTTGCGCAGGCGCACGACGCCAATGCGTCCGACATACATCTGGTGCGTGGCCTGCCGCCGAAATTCCGCGTGGACGGTGCGCTGTGCGACATGCCCGGGTGCGAGCCGCTCAGCGACGAGCTGTGCGAAGTCTACGCGCGCGAACTGGCCGGAAGAAGCTACGACCGCATCAAGGACATCGGCGAGCTGGACCTGGCGCTCACCATTGCGAACGTGCGCGTCCGCGTGAACCTGTTCCGCCAAAAAGGAAGCGTCAGTGCGGCGTTGCGCCTGCTTTCCGACGTCATCCCGCCCCTCGAGAGCCTGGGTCTGCCTCCCGCCGTGCTCGAGTTCCCGCGGCTGCAGCGCGGCATCATCCTGGTCACCGGCGAAACGGGCTCGGGCAAGTCCACCACCATGGCGGCCCTGCTCGACCAGATCAACCACACGCGCACCGACCACATCATCACGCTCGAGGACCCCATCGAATACGTGCACACACCCGACCGCTGCGTCATCAACCAGCGCGAGATAGGCACCGACACCGAAAGCTACGCCGATGCCCTGCGCGCCGTGCTGCGCGAGGACCCCGACGTCATCCTCATCGGCGAGATGCGCGACCTCAACACCATCGAGACGGCGCTCACCGCTGCCGAGACGGGACACCTGGTGCTGGCCACGCTCCACACGAAGTCGGCAGCCGACTCCATCGACCGCATGGCGGACGTGTTCCCCGAAGGCCAGCAGCGCCAGATCCGCATGCAGGTGTCCACCTGCCTGCATGCCGTGCTCAGCCAGCAGCTGGTGCGGCGCCGCGGCGGCGGCCGCGTGCTGGCGGCCGAGCTCATGATGGTGACGCCCGCCATCCGCAACCTTATTCGCGAAGGAAAGACGCCCCAGATCGCGAACGCGCTGGCCACCTCGGCGGCCGTAGGGTCCATCACCATGGACAATGCGCTCATCGACCTGTACCGGCATAGCCTCGTCGACGCGCAGACCGCCATCGACGCCGCCCACGACGTCGATTACGTGACCAAGAACACCGGCCGTTTCTAGAAAGGCTGAACCGTGGCAGTATTCAGATACGAAGGCACCTCGTTCTCCGGCCAACGGATGATCGGCGTGGTGGAAGCCTTTGACGAGTTCGAGGCGTTGGAGAAGGCCCGGGCCACGTGCCGTGTGGTGAGCAAGGTCACGCCTGTCAAGGAGCGGTCGAACTTCCTGACCATGGAAGTGGGTTCGGGCCGCATCAAGCCCAAGGTCATCGCCATTATGTGCTCGCAGTTCGCCACCATCATATCGGCGGGCATGAGCATGAGCCGCTGCGTGGAGCTGGTGGCCGACCAGACCTCCGACAAAGGCCTCAAGGCCATCCTGATGGAAGTGGCCGACGACGTGTCGGCCGGCCACAGCCTGGCGACCAGCTTCGAGAACAAGGGCGGCAAGAAGCTCCCCGTGTTGTTCTACGAAACCATCCGCGCCGGCGAGCAGGCAGGAACGCTCGACCAAAGCTTCCAAACGCTGCACAGGTATTACGACAAGACCAGCAAGACCAAGGCGAAGGTGGCGCAGGCCCTCACGTACCCCGTGTTCGTCATCGTGCTGGCCATCGTGGTGGTGGCGGTGGTCATGGTGGCGGTCATCCCCACGTTCAAGGACATATTGTCCAGCTACGATTCGGAGATGCCTGTCATTACTCAAGTTTTAATTGACGCGAGCGACTTCGTGGCGGCCAACATCCTGTGGATCGTCCTGGTGCTGGCGGCGGTCATCATTGGCGTGAAGCTGTGGACGAAGACGGAGCGCGGCCGGGTGGCGTGGTCGACGTTCAAGCTGCGGCTGCCGGTGCTCGGCAACATCATCAAGTATTCCAACGCGGCGCAGTTCGCGAACACCATGTCGACGCTGCTGGGGTCGGGCCTGCACATGACCCATGCCGTGGACGTGACGGCTAAGGTGCTCGACAGCTACGTCATCAGCGAGAACGTGGCGAAGATGACCACCAAACTGGAAGAAGGCAAGCGGCTGGGGGAAAGCATGGAAGGCGTGCCGTTCCTGCCGCGGCCGCTCATCGAGATGGCGTCCGTGGGCGAGGAGACGGGGTCGTTGGAGGAGACCCTTGCCACCATGGGCGCGTTCTACGACGACGAGACGGACCGCGCCTCGCAAAAGGCGCTGTCGAAACTGGAACCGGCCATCCTGATTTTTATCGCGGCGTTTGCGGGCTACATAGTGATTGCGCTATACTTGGTGATGTTTTCCATCTACTCGGGAATGGGCTAAATCTCCAGTTGATATGGGGGGTGCAGTATTTTCCTGTAGGTTCGGTGGAGATACGTTCTACCGAAGAGGGACGTATAAAAGGGGCCGCGTATCTGCGACCGGACCCAGAGGCCCGAAGGGGGCCTCTGAAAGGAGGAAACATGAAGGAAATGGTCAAGAGGGTGCGGGAGGAGAAAGACGGCTTCACCATCGCCGAGCTGCTGATCGTCGTGGCGATCGTGGCCGTGCTGGTAGCCATCGCCATCCCAGTGTTCACGAGTTCGCTGAACAGCGCTATAGCGGGAACCGATCAGGCAAACGCCCGCTCTCTGTATGGCGACATGCAAGCCAACTGGCTTTCCGACAAGACCAATTTCGACTTGACCGATTACGGCGTCAAGGCCGGTGAGGCGACGAAAGAGTTTCATTTCTCTGACGGTCAGGAAATCAAACTGAACGATGCGAATTCGGTTAAGGTCACCGTGGGCGCTGACGGCGTCTATGTCGAGTTCACGGATGGACTGACGAATGAAAAGAACGGACAATGGGGTAAGCAGTCGTCTTAGCCGCGCTTCGTTTATATGCTTGTGGTAAAGGCCCGCATGCGGGCCTTTACTGTTGCTAGGGGAAATATGGTTATGCAAAAGTTTGCGGATTCCAAGGTTTCATGCAGCCTTTGCTTGTCGACACCAAAGGACCACCATTTTCAAGCCGCTCATCGTGGTAGCGATTGCGCCCCAACAATAAAGGACTGTGCCCGGCGCTTTGTGCTATGCTGCACGGCATGGACAATCTCGCTGACAACAAGGGGCTTTCACGCGTCGAGGTCGTGTGCGTCGTCGGCATCGCGTGCTTTGCCGTGGCGCTTCTGGCCGTGCTGGGCTGGTACCTGCTCTCGCTGATGTGGCAGGGTAACGACGCGAACGCGCTCAACACCGCTCAGGGCGTCGGGAACGCCAGCGCTGCGAGCGTCTGCCTGGTGCCCGGCTGTCCCGGCGAGGACGACCCTGCCCACGCCTCCCATGTCGCAGCCGACGGCTCCAACGTCGCCTACTATCAAAAGGGCACGAACACGTTGGTGGCCGATCCGCCAGCCGGCTACAACGAGGGCGACTCGCTCGTCATCGACGGCAAGGACCAGCACGTCGAGCGCGACACGTGCGCCATCGAAGTCGTCCGAACAGAGGGAAGCGTCACGGCGCGATGGGTTTTCTCCCCACGCGCCTAGGGCGTCTGCGCGCTCAGGCAGAACGTTCTTGCGCTCAGTACGCTTTCGTTTGTGTTCATGGGTTTGTTCGCCGCCGGAGGCAACGGCGGGGTGTCTCATATGTCGTCGAAGAACTCGCTCAACGATATGCCGAAACCCTTCACGATCTTGTCGAGCGTGTCGAACCCGAAGTTTCGGTTTCCCTGCTCGATGTCGGCCAGATAGCTTCGGTTGATGCCCGTCATGAGGGCGAATTTTTCCTGCGTGATCCCACCCTTCCGACGAAGTTCCTTTATGCGCAGCCCCACATTGTTTCTGATATCCGTCTTCATGCATACAGGCTATAGCCTGCGCTGCCAAAGAGTGCATGAAATAAGAAACAATGATCTACAAGCATAGATATAAGCCAAAGGCCTGCCGTCGCAAGCAGTCGCTTGCCTTCAAGCATTCGGTGTCTTTCATGCGAGCGGCCGCAAGCGCTTCGAGAACGATCGCAGAGCGGCCTTTCATTATCTGTTGCATCATAGTACAATCTCGGTGTCGCTGGAGGCAACAGTGGTTCTTCTCAAAGGGAATGCTGGTTTTCGGCACCGAAAGACGTTCATTGGTCTAGGATTATGTTCGAGCGACGCGAAGGAAAGGTGACGTATGCAGCTGAGTGATCTGGCAGTGCTTTCGCCGGTATGGCCGGTGTTCTTCCTTGCCGTCGCGGGCGTGCTGGGGGCGTGCCTGGGCAGCTTCGTCAACTGCCTGGCTTGGCGCATGGTCCATGGCGAAAGCGTGTGGAGGGGTCGCAGCCACTGTGCCGAATGCAATCACCAACTTTCGGCTCTCGATCTGGTTCCTGTGCTCAGCTGGCTGTTCTTGCGGGGTCGATGCCGCTACTGTGGGCAGAAGGTGTCGCCGCGTTACGTGGCGGCAGAGCTTCTGTGCGCCGCCTATTTTGTAAGCATGGTTTGGGCGTATGGCCTGACCGTCCACGCTCTGGCGCTCTGCGTGCTCGGCTGCATCCTTTTGGGGCTTTCGTTGGTTGACCTGGACACCTTCATTATCCCCAATGGGTTTGTCGTTGCGGGCATCGTCGTCTGGGTGGCGTCGTTCGCTTTCTTTGGCGTGGACATGCGCACCATCGGCGTAGGGATGCTCATGCTGGGACTGACTGGAAACCCGGTGCTTGCCGTGCTGATCGACGGCCTTGTCGGGGCGTTCGCCGTCGCGGGCGTGCTGCTCGCGCTGTCGTTCGCGTTCGACAAAGTGGTCGGGAGGCAGAGCCTGGGCGGCGGGGACATCAAGCTGCTGTTCGTGGTAGGGTTGTTTTTGGGCCTGGCGGCCAGCGTCCTCAACCTTATCGTCGCGTGCGTCGTGGGGATCGTGTTCTCGCTGGCGACGCAACGTTCTCGCCGTGACTCTGACGATCCCCGCGTGTTCCCGTTCGGCCCTTCCATTGCGCTGGCCACCTGGTTCACGCTGGTGGCGGGTCCGTCGATCCTCGGTTGGTACCTCAGCCTGTTCTGAGGTTTCAATCCCGCGTTGTTTGTCGTTATCTGCTCGCTATCGGAGCATGTCTCGCCTATAATCGACAGACAAGGGAAAGAGGTCTGCATGGCGAAACTATACACCGGCATCGACATCGGGTCGGAACGCCTGAAGATGGCCGTCTGCGGCGATCAGGGAGTGGTGAGCGTGGCGATCGAAGAAGTGCCCGAGAGCCTGGTCAAAGACGGTCGCGTCACCTCGTTCGAAACCATGGCCGAGGTCATTCGCGATGCAGCGCGCAAGAACAAGATCAATGCGAAGGACTGCGCCCTCGCCCTGCATTCCCGCGACGTGTTCACGCGGCGCATCACGGTGCCGGCCATGACGGAGGAAGAGCTGGGCCTCAACCTGCCGTTCGAGTTCCGTGACTACATAGCCGACGACAAGGACAAGTACAGCTTCGACTACGCGGTGCTGGGCATGAAGCGCGACGCAGCCGGCAATCCGGTCGAAATGGACATCCTCGCGGCCGCGGCTCCCACCGAGACCATCGAGGCGTACCGCACCATGCTGCGTCGGGCGGGCTTCAAGCTCAAGATGGCCGCCCCGGACATCATGGCCTATGCGAACATCATCGCTGCCTTTGAAAAACGCCAGCCGCCTGCGTCGATGCCTGCTGCAGGTGCCACGCTGCCGAATGGCGCTGACACCCAGGCTCTGGATGCGGCGGGAGGTTCGGCCGCTGCAGGCATCACGGGGTCGGGCCCCGCAAGCGCCCTGCCCAATGGGGCGACGGCGCCTCAGATGCCTGCTGCATCGCGCGACTACTGTTTTCTGGACGTCGGCTACGACAGCACGACGGTGTATCTGTTCCCGCAAGGCAAGTACGAGGTCGCACGCATCGTCGAGTTCGGGGTGGGGCTTCTGGCCTCGGCTGTGGCCGATTACTTCTCGGTCGACGAGAGCCTGGCGCGCACGTATCTCTCCACCGACTACGAAGGCGCGCAACGCATCCAGCCCTGCCTCGACCTGTACGAGCGCCTTGGCGTGGAAGCGGCGCGCATCGTGAGCTTCTTCAACTTCAACTATCCCGAAAGCCAGCTGAACGTACTGCATTATTGCGGCAACGGGTCGGGCATTGCGCCGCTCATCGACGCATTGCGCGAGCACGTGAGCGTCGATCTGGTGGATATCAATGCGGTCATGCCGGCTTCTGCCGTGTCGCCCGACCGCCTGCGCGTGTGCCCAGCTGCCGTGGGCATTGCGCTGAGGTGAGGAGGGGACTGTGGCCTTGGAACTGACGCGGGCGAAGAAGCCCGTCTACCCAACGAAGACGACCATCAATCTGGCAGAGAGCAATCAGGCCCCCCGTCATCTGGGCCGCGACCTTGCCCTGTTCGTACTGGCGCTGGTGGTGATCGCGCTGTTTGCCAAGTTCGGCGTCATCGACGTCATGGGGGCTGCCTCGGCCGCATCGGCGAAGGTCTCGTCCGCGCAGGCGCAGCTTGACGATCTGGAAGCGGGCAACGCCGACTATTCCGCGCTCCAAGAGCGTTACGATTCGTTCGCCGTGAACAGTCTGACCGCCGAGGAGCTGTCGCTCTCTGACCGTAAAGACGTACTCGCCCTGCTGGAGAACACCGTGGCCAGCACGGCCGAACTCCAGACCGTGGTCATTTCGGGCAACGTGGTGGAGTTGCAGTTCGCGAACGCCTCGCTCGACGACGTGTCGCGCGTGGTGGCATCGCTCGAGAGCGATCCGCTGGTGGCGGGCGTGAGTATGAGCACTGCCAAGACGGACAAGCATGACGATGTGGTTTCGACGGTCACCATCCTGCTCGTGGGCGCCTACGGGGGAACCGCTGGTGCGGATGCTGAGGACGGAGTTGCGTCGGGTGCCGAAGGTGCGGCGGCCGGGATGGCTACGGGCGATGCGTCGGGTGCCGGCGATGCGGCGGATGCTGGCGGACAGAACGGAGCCAAGCATGAATAGGGTCTTCACCACGCGCGAGAAGATTCTGCTCGTGATCCTTGCCATCCTGCTCATTGGCTGCTTCTATTATCTGGTGGTGCTGAAGCCATCGCTCGACACCCTGGCCTCCAGCGAATCGCAATTGAGCGCCGTGCAGGACGAGATCGCTCTCCAGCAAGTCGTGGCGACGAAGAAGGCCGAGCTCGAGCAGCAGATCAAGGAAGCCGAGGCGAACGGGGTCGATCAGAAAACGCTGCCCGACTTCGACAACACGAAGAGCGAGCTCGCCGAGCTCGACGCCATCTTGGCCGAGGCGAACAGCTACAACATCGACTTCTCGAATGCGGAGTTTGCCGGCACGCTCGTACGACGCAATGTGAGCATCTCGTTCACCACCGACACGTATGCCGCCGCGCAGACCGTGCTCGAAAAGCTCATCGACTGCAAGTACTCCTGCCTGGTCACCGACGTCACAATCAAGGGCAACGGCTTGGGCCAGGCATCGTCGGCCAACAAGGTGACCGCCAGCGCGAACGTCACGTTCTTCGAGGCGCTGGGGTAGGCGCGCGCGGGTAGGCGCGCGCCGCGCCGCGCGCGGTGGTGAATGGCCACCGGTCGTAAGGCGGCGTGCGCCGAGCGTGTGGAGACGAGTGAGCGAGGGCAAGTCGCCTCCGGACGCGCGCGTCACGCCGCGTTGCGGAAGCGAGCAGGCCTCGGTTGCGTGATGTGCGCAACTTTTTCAGGAGAATTCAATCGATGCTGCTTGACCGGCGCTTTGGTCACCGGTACAATATCGTTCCACGTCCTTGTGGGCGTTATCCGTGGTCGGGTAGCTCAGTTGGTAGAGCAGCGGACTGAAAATCCGCGTGCCGAGGGTTCAAGTCCCCCTCCGACCACCATGAATGTCGAAGGGCCTCCGAAATGCTCGGAGGCCCTTTTC
>OLRC01002431.1_pt1 | contig 10107 bp, 8 predicted proteins | sample 1672081 | NCBI WGS metagenome assembly OLRC01 (sample SAMEA3136643, study PRJEB25190) | human gut metagenome | biome: human gut; feature: human-associated habitat; material: faeces | place: Austria | collected 2013
GAGACGGGCACGGGCAACTGCCACGTGTACGTGCACGAGAGCGCCGATGCCGACATGGCGCGCTCCATCGTGCTGAACGCGAAGTGCCGCCGCTACGGCGTGTGCAACGCGGCCGAGACCCTGCTGGTGGACCGTTCCGTGGCGCACAGCTTCCTGCCCCGGACCATGGCCGCGCTCGCGCGCGAGGGCGTGCTCCTGCACTGCGACGACGTGGCGTACGGCTGCGCGGCCGCAGCAGCGGAGGCTGTCGGCAGCGAAGGCTTCGAGATGCGTTTCGACCGCGCGGACGAGGACGACTGGGCCACCGAGTACCTCGCCCCCGAGCTGGCCGTCAAGTGCGTGGAGGGGGTCCAGGAGGCCATCGGCCACGTGAACCGCTACGGCACCAAGCATTCCGAGGCGATCGTCGCCGAGGACGAGGCCGCTGTCGAGGCGTTCCTCGCGCGCGTCGACGCGGCCGCCGTGTACGCGAACGCGTCGACGGCGTTCACCGACGGAGCCGAGTTCGGCCTGGGCGCCGAGATCGGCATCTCGACGCAGAAGCTGCATGCGCGCGGCCCGTTCGCGCTCGATGCGCTCACCTCGTACAAGTACGTGCTGCGCGGATCCGGGCAGGTGCGCGCGTAGTGGGACGCATCTGCGATCATTTCGACGACCTGGGACGGGACGGCGGACGCGCGCGCCTCGGCATCATGGGCGGCACGTTCGACCCCATCCACATCGGGCACCTCGCCTGCGCCGAGCAAGCGCGCGAGGCCTACGACCTCGACGGCGTGGTGTTCGTGCCCGCCGGCAACCCCGTGTTCAAGAAGGACCGCCCCGTCACGCCGGCTGCCGAGCGTCTGGAGATGTGCCGCATCGCCACGCGCAGCAACCCGGCGTTCGACGTGAGCGCCATCGAGATCGAGCGCGGCGGCGACACCTACACCGTGGACACGCTACGCCAGCTGCGCGCGCATTACCCCGATAACGTGGAGCTGCGCTTCATCACGGGCGCCGACGCCGTGTACCATATCGTGCAGTGGCGCGAGAGCGCGGCCATCGCCGACCTCGCCCGCCTCATCGCGGTCACGCGCCCCGGCTACGCGCTGTCGGAGGAGCGGCGGGCGTTCATCGCCGAGCACGGCAACTTCGCCATCGACTACCTCGAGGTGACGGCGCTGGCCATCTCGTCCAGCGATCTGCGCCGACGCGTAGCGGCGGGGAAGTCGATCCGTTATTTGACGATGCAGGGCGTGCTCGACTATATTCAAGAGCGAGGCCTGTACCGAGCCGATCCCCATCACGAAGGAGGCGTGCGATGAGCGAGGACGTGCTTTCGGATGCGTTCTTCGATGCGCGCGAGCGCGATCTGAAGAAACGGTTGAAGCCCAAGCGGTTCGAGCATGCGCGAGGCGTGTCGAAGACGGCCGCGTCGTTGGCCGAGACGCACGGCGTCGACGTGCGCAAGGCGCGCTTGGCCGGCCTGCTGCACGATTGGGACAAGGAGTACGGCGACGACGAGATCCGCGAGCGCGCTCGCGCGCTGGGCGTGGACGTGGACCCGTACGTGCTGGACACGATGCCGCGCCTGCTGCACGGCCCCACGGCCGCGGCCGAGCTCGAGCGCGCGTACCCCGACCTGCCCGCCGACGTGGTCCAGGCCATCGCTCGGCACACGGCCGCGGCGGTGGGCATGAGCGATCTGGACATGATCATATACATCGCCGACGCCATCGAGCCCAGCCGCGACTTCGACGGCCTCGACGAGCTGCGCGCCGCCATCGGCGCGGTGCCGCTCGAAGAGCTCTTCATGATGACGTTCAACCATATCCTGCTGACGCTCGTGGAGCGCCGGCGACGCCTGCACCCGGCAACCGTCGAGGTGTGGAACCATTACGTGGCCCGATCGCGCGACGCGAAGGCCGAGAAAGGAACAGCGTGAGCACAACGACGACCGAAAAGACTTCAAAGGAATGCGCCCTCATCGCGGCCTGCGCGGCCGACGAGAAGAAGGCCACCGACATCATGGTGCAGGAGGTGCGCGACCTCATCGGCGTGACGGACTACTTCGTCATCGCCACGGCTTCCAACAACCGACAAGTCGAGGCCATCGTCGACGAGATCGAGGATGCGGTGCGCACGAAGGCGCAGATGAAGCCTCTGCATCGCGAGGGCACGCAGGACGGCACGTGGTCGCTTCTGGACTACGGCAGCTTCGTCGTGCACGTGTTCCAGCCCGAGACGCGCGAGTACTACCGCCTCGAGGCGCTGTGGAACGACGCGCCCGTCATCGACCTCGCCGCCGAGGCGGGCCTTACCGACATCGAGTACTCCGACCGCATCGCCAAGATGCTGGGCAAGGAGTAGCCTTGCCTCGTTGCCGCTTCGATGCGTCCTGCGCCGCCGCCTTCCGCGGCGGCGTTTTTTTGTTTCGTCAACCTTCCGCTTGCTCGGCGCGCAAGGCTTTCGGCAGCGGGACGGCGGCGCCGAGGGCCGCGGCGGCCAGCATGACGACGATGCCCTTCACGGGGAAGCAGAGGAACAGCAGCAGCACGGTCATGAGCGGCTGGCGCATGACGCCTCCCACGAGCGCGGCCGTGCTTGCGCACAGGCAGAACACGGGGTCGGCGCCGGTGAGCATGGCCATGCCGTAGCCGATGGAGATGCCGGCGAAGATGACGGGGAAGAAGTGGCCGCCGCGCCAGCCGAAGCGGATGCACAAAGGCGTGACGAGCACCTTGCCGAAGCCCGTGGCCAAAAGCGCGAACGCCGTCATGGTGCCCCAGACCTCTCCCAGCTGCTCGGCCTGCGTCTCGCCGGCGAACATCGTGAACGGCAAGGCGATGCCCATGAGCGCCAGCACGAGCCCGGCGATGAGCGCCTTTGCCACGGGACGCTCTCCCATGCGTTCGGACAGGCGCTCGAACAGGCCGTCGAACGCGCAGAACAGCCAACCGCCTGCCGCGCCCACCAGCGCGAGCGGCACGAGCCACAGAAGCTCGGTCGCTCCCACGTGGATGTCGGTGAAACGGGGCAGCGACAGCCCGCCGCCGAACAGCGCGCCCAGTCCGAGGAAAGCCGCCAGCGCACCAGCGATGGCGCACAGGTACACGACGATCTTCGACGACTTCGGCAGCTTGATGGCTGCCTGCGCGCCCTTCGCCTCGTCGCCGTCGTCGTACAGCGGCGCGGCGAACCCGAAGAGGGGCGCGGTGAAGATGGCCGACAGCGCCGCCATGGTGCCGACCGACGTGAGCTGCTGGAAGTCCGAGCCGAAGCGCTTCATGCGATCGCCCACCCACGTGCAGATGCCCGCGACCGCCCCGGTGAGGCCCGCCTCGGGGCCTACCGACCCGCCGAAGAACAGGGGCAGCAGCGCGGAAACGGACATGACGCCCAGCTTGTCGTAGTCGTAGCGGCCGTCGCGCTTCACCTTCGCCATCACCTGGTTCAAGTCTTCGGGATACGATCCGAACTTCTTGGCGAACAGCCCGATGACCAGGCCGCCCACCAGGCAGGCGGCCAAGGGGAAGTACGGGCCGAAATGCGCGGGCAGCCGGTCCCAGATGAACGTGATGCCCAGGTTCATGGCGAACAAGAGCAGCCACACGAACGCGCCGGCGATGGCGCCGGTCACGATCACCGAAGCGACGAACAGCGTTCGGTTGGCAAGCTGAGCCCCTTTCATGTCGCCCTCTTCCTAACAGGAGACGAGGTCGCGGGCGGCGGGCAACCCGTAGGCGCCCTCGGCCTGCTCGACCGCACGCACGACGGCTCCCTGCATGGCCTCGGTGGCAAGGATGGCGAACGTATCGTAGTCGGCTTCCACCTCGCCGGATGCGAACGTGAACACGGTGTCGCCGTCGCCGGAAGTGTGCACGGGCTTGATGGCGCGCGCGTAGGCGTCGTGGACGGTCGAAGAAGCCTTCGTCGCCTGCGCCTTCGTCAGACGCGCGTTCGTCAGCACGACGCCGATGGTGGTGTTGGCGCACGGACCTGCGGCGGGGTCGGCTTCCTGCTCCGCATGCGCGGCCGCCTGCTGCGCGAGGACGCCGAACGCCTCGAGGGGATCCATGACGCGCCCTTCTCCGTCGCGGCAGCCGGCGATCCAGGCACCGTCCGCGCTGCGCACGTTGCCGAGCGCGTTCACCGCCACGACGGCGCACGCCGTGAGCTCGCCCAGGCGCAATCCGCAGATTCCGAGCCCGGCTTTCATGGCGCGCTCGCCGCCGAGGAGCTTGCCCACCGATGCGCCGCATCCGGCGCCCACGTTGCCTTCGGCCAGCGGTTCCGCCGCCTCGCGCTCGAACGCCGCCCTCGCAGCAGCGCGCCCCATGGCGGCATCGGGATGGGCGTTCTGCCCGACCAGCAGATCGAACAGGCAGGCTCCCACGACGATGGGCACGCGGGCGCTCTCCACGGGAAAGCCGATGCCGCGTGCGGCCAGCTCGTCCATGACGCCGGTCGCGGCGGCCAGCCCGAAGGCGCTGCCGCCCGACAGGACCACGCCGTGCACGGCCTGGATCATGTTCTCGGGCTTGAGCAGATCGGTCTCTCGCGTGGCAGGACCGCCGCCGCGCACGTCGACGCCGCAGGTGGCCCCGTCAGGAGCTATGAAGACGGTGCAGCCGGTGCCCGCGCGGGCGTCCTCGGCGTGCGCGCAGAGGAATGCGGGCAAATCGGCGAGCGTTGCGGGTTGCAGCATGGCGTTCTCCCTAGCGACGGGGCGGATCGGTTCGCTTATTGTACACCGCGGATCGCAGCGGAGTCGAACCGATGTCGGCTTGCGCGAAGCTGGTTTCGGTAGTAAGGTCGATTCCTCTCTCGCTACGCACTCCCCTCGAAGAAGGGAGTGGATCATATGCCGGAATTCCTCAAGAAGGCGTCGTGCCGAGGCCGTCGTCCGCTGCATCTCGTCCCGCGGCGCCAGATACCTCGCCCCAACCTCATCGCTAAGCTTTTGCGCGAGCGGCACGTCGCGCGGTTCATCGTCGCGCCCGACGGCTTCGGCAAGACGGGTCTTGCGATGGAATATGCCGATACGGTGTTCTCGTTCGAGCATGTGGTCTGGCTCGACGGCCGCAGCCCGTGCTTCTTGCGCGATCTCGATCGCGGCGTCATAGCGCGCACGCTTTTGGAGGGCGACCCGCAGCCGTTCCTCGTCGTCATAGACGATGTGCCGCTGCTCGATCCTGAGCGCGCCGAGCTGTTATCCGACGAGCTCGATCTGCTGCTCGACCGCGATTGCGAGGTGATGGTGGCCTGCATGCCATCGCGCGATGCCTTCGCGCGTCATCGCGACCGCATCAAGCTCACGGCCGTCGACCTGCTGCTCACCGATGAGGAAGTGGACCTGCTCCGCACACCGGGGGAGCGCTCGAGCGATCCCGCATCGACGATTGCGCCCGCGTGCCGCGTCGCCACGTTCGTATGGGGGTCGGACGAGGAGCGCGCGGGGTTCTTGTCCGCCGTGCTTGGCGAGGAGCTTCCGGCCGACCTGCTGCTGCCGCTGTTCGTGATGGCGTCGCTGGGGAAGGGGACGTTCGAGGACGTGGCGGCGTTCGGCCCGTTCGGCCCCGATCAGGACGCGCTGCTCGCCGAGCAGTACCCCTATCTCGGCATCGACTCCCGCAGCGGCCGGTTCGAGGCCGCGCCGTTCGAGGTCGAAGCCCTCGCCGGCGCGTTTGCGCGCAAGCTGGGCGCGTTGGCCGATCGGTCGTTGTTCTCCGATGCGAGCACGCTCGTCGTGCGCTTGGGCGATGCGCTCGCGATGCGCGGCGAGCACGAACGGGCCTGCGATTTCGTGCGTTTGCTGGCGTCGCGCGCCCCGCGAGCGTCCTGGCTCGCGAAACACGGGGCGGCGTTGCTCGAAGCCGCTTGCCTCGTGCCGGCCTGCGAGGTGCACCGCTCCTTATCGGGCGAGACGGCGGGGAAGGGCGCTCTGCTCAGCGCCCACGAGGCGGTTCGCCGCGCGCTTTTGGGGGATCGGCAAGCGGCCTGCGTTGCCGCGCGCAAGGCGGTGCGCGACAGGAACGCGCCGTCCTCCGTGCGGATGACGGGCGCGTTGGTGCTCGCGCAATGCGCGGAAGCGGACGAGCGGCGGCGCGCCGACAAGCTCGTCGTGTCGCTGCTCGCGGCCGCGGGCATCGCGGATGCGGCCGAAGCGCCCCGTGAGGCCGTCTGCGCGAAGGCGCCGGAAGATCGGGGATGGCTCGCTGCGGGATGCGTGCATGCGCAGCTGCGGAAAGCGGGCTGCCCCGAGGCTGCTCGGGTATGGCTCGATTGGCACGACGACGGCGCGCGCGGGAGCTTCCTCAAGCAGTCGGCCGCCGAAGTGCTGCGTCAAGCTGCGGCGTCGGGAGCCGGCGAGGCCCGATCGATCGAGCTCGACCGTTTGGGCGCCTTCGTGCGCAAGGAGGTGTCCCAGGCGAGCCGCGGCACGCTCGGGCTCGGCGACGCTTTGGCCGGCATCGCCTACGAGCGGGCCTGCGAGCGCGGGGCGATCGCCGTTCCCGCGCTCGACGCGCAGGCGGCCCTCGCCGTCAGGCGCATAGAGATGCGCCTGTTCTCCCAGCGCAACGCGTGCGAGCGGCTGGAGCTGGAGCGATTGGAACGCGAGCGCGTATTCGTCGCCACCCATCCCGACGCATACCGTGAAGAGGGTCGCGCGACTCGCCTGCCGAAGCTGCCGTCCTCCGTGCCCGCGCTCACCGTCAACCTGTTCGGGGGCCTCGACGTGCTGATGGGGGATGAGCGGGTGGATCCGTCGCTGTTCAGCCGCCAGAAGGTCAAGACGCTGCTCGCCCTGCTCGTGCTGCACAACGGCCGCGAGTTCTCGCGCGACAAGCTGGTGGGTCTTCTGTGGCCCGACAGCGAGATCATGCACGGGCGCAAGAACTTCTACGGCATTTGGGCGATGCTGCGCCGCGCGCTGACGCTGCCGTCGGGCGAGTGCCCCTATCTCATTCGCCAGCAGCAGGGGTTGAGACTTGACGCGAGCCTGCTGACGAGCGATGTGGCGCAGCTCGAGGACGTGTGCCGCACGCTGCTGTTCGAGCGGCCCGGATACGGCGGCTGGGCGCAGGTGTACTCGCAGGTCAACGATCGCTTCTCGGACGATCTTCTGCCCAGCGAGAACGGCAACGACGCCCTCGCGTCGCTGCGCGTGGACTACCGCAACCGCCTCGTGGACGCGCTGGTGGCCGCCTCGACGCGCCTCGTCGCTGCAGGCGAGGCCCAGGAGGGACTCTGGTTCGCCCGTGCGGCGCTCCAGCGCGACCGCTCGCGCGAAGACGCCTACATCTGCCTCATGCAGGCCCAGCTGGCCGCGGGGCAGCGTACGGCCGCTCTCGAGACCTACTTTGCCTGCCGCCGCTTCCTCACCGACGAGCTGGGTATCGACCCCTCCCTCGAAACGATGCGCCTCTATCGCAGCATCATCGAAACCGAAACCGATTTCGAGTGACGGACGGGGAACGGAATAACGAGCATAGATTGCGAAAAAGGTATATTATGGATATAATTACTATATCTTTAGGTTCAATACTGACGTTCGAATGCGATCCGAAGAAGAGCGTGGCGAACCTTCAGAAGCACGGTATCGACTTCGATGAGGCGCAGCAGCTTTGGGAGGGCATCTACATCAAGGCTCCTGCGCGGAAAAGAGGAGAGCGACGATATGCGGTGGTCGGCGTCCTGCGCGGAGTCCATTGGACGGCGATCGCGACCGATAGGGGCGACCGCATTCGAATCATCTCGGTAAGGCGAGCGACGGAACAAGAGAGGATTCGCTATGAGCAACGAAAAGATAACCTCTGAGAATCTCGAAGAGCTGTTCGACGAAGGCTGCGACGTGACCGGGTTCTTCGATTTCGATTCCGCGGTGGTGGTCGAGGGGAGAACCGAGACGAAGCGCGTCAACGTCGACATGCCCATCTGGATGGTGGAGGCGCTCGACAAGGAAGCGAAGCGCGTGGGCATCGGGCGGCAGGCCGTGATCAAGATGTGGCTCGCCGAACGTCTCGACGAGGAGGCGCGCCGCAGCGCTTGAGCCGGCGGGCTGCGGCATGCGCGGCGGATCGGCGGCGCTTGCGTTCCCGATCCGCCGCTGCGCCTCGCGCCGCGCCTTGCGTGCCCTGTGAATTTCCTTTGAGGTCAGGCGCGATATGCTAGAGTAGCAAGTGCTGTATTCAAGTGAACAGGCGCGCATCGCCGCGCTGCAAGCCACGAAAAGGATGGCGCATACATGGCAGGATTTCTTTCCAAGCTCCTGACGCTTGGCGAGGGCAAGCAGCTCAAGCACTACGAAGCCACCGCGGCCAAGATCAACGGCCTCGAATCCGAGATGCAGGCGCGCTCTGACCAGGAGCTTCGCGCGCTCACCGCCGCGTTCCGCGAACGCGCCCAGAACGGAGAGGATCTCAAGAGCCTTCTGCCCGAAGCGTTCGCCGCCGTGCGCGAGGCCTCGGTGCGCACGCTGGGGCTGCGTCACTTCGACGTGCAGCTCATCGGCGGCATGGCTTTGAACGACGGCCAGATCGCCGAGATGAAGACCGGCGAGGGCAAGACGCTCGTCTCCACGCTGGCCGGCTACCTGAACGCCCTGCCCGGCAACAACGTGCACGTGGTCACCGTCAACGACTACCTGGCCCGTCGCGACAGCGAGTGGATGGGGCAGGTGTACCGCTTCCTCGGCATGGAGGTGGGCCTCATCCAGAACGGCATGCGCCCCGACAAGAAGATACCCGCCTACAAGGCGGATGTCACTTACGGCACGAACAGCGAGTTCGGCTTCGACTACCTGCGCGACAACATGGTGACGCGCGCAGAGGCCCGCGTGCAGCGCGGCCACCACTTCGCCATCGTCGACGAGGTGGACTCCATCCTCATCGACGAAGCCCGCACGCCGCTCATCATCTCGGGAGCGGGCACGCAGGCGGCCGAGACGTACAATAAGTTCGCGCGCGTCATGGTGGGCCTCGTGCCCGAGGCCGACTTCGACATGGACGAGGCGAAGAAGACCATCAACGCCACCGAGAGCGGCCTGGAGAAGATCGAGGCCATGCTCGGCATCGACGACATCTACGCCGACCCGTCCGGCCAGCTGCCGAACCACTTGCAGCAGGCGCTCAAGGCCCAGTTCCTGTTCCACCGCGACGTGGACTACGTCGTGGTGAACGGCGAGGTGAAGATCGTCGACGAGTTCACCGGCCGCATCATGGAAGGCCGCCGCTACTCCGAGGGCCTGCACCAGGCGCTCGAGGCGAAAGAGCGCGTGCTCGTGCGCGAGGAGAACCAGACGCTGGCCACCATCACGCTGCAGAACTACTTCCGCCTGTACGAGAAGCTCTCCGGCATGACCGGCACGGCCATGACCGAGGACGCCGAGTTCCGCGAGATCTACAAGCTGCCGGTCGTGGCCATCCCGCCGAACCGCCCAGTCGCCCGAAAGGACGAGGACGACCTCATCTACCGCACGGTGGAGGCGAAGTTCAACGCCGTGGCCGACGACGTGGCCGAGCGCAACAAGGCGGGCCAGCCCTGCCTCATCGGCACCGTGTCCATTGAGAGCTCCGAGAAGTTGTCGCGCCTGCTGGACAAGCGCGGCATCAAGCACGAGACCTTGAACGCGAAGAACCACGAGCGCGAGGCACACATCATCGCGCAGGCGGGCCGCGTGGGCGCCGTGACCATCGCCACGAACATGGCCGGCCGAGGCACCGACATCCTGTTGGGCGGCAACCCCGACGTGCTGGCCGACGACGTGCTGCGCGAGCGCGGGCTCGATCCGGACGCCGAACCTTTGACCGAGGACGGCGAGCCGAACCCGGCCCTTCCCACCGACGAGCAGCGCGCGGACGCGCTGGCCGAGGCGAAGCGCGTGTGCGCCGAGGAGCACGACCAGGTCATCGCGGCCGGCGGCCTCACCGTCATCGGCACCGAGCGCCACGAGTCGCGCCGTATCGACAATCAGCTGCGCGGCCGTGCCGGCCGTCAGGGCGACCCCGGCGTGACGCAGTTCTACCTGTCGCTCGAAGACGACCTCATGCGCCTGTTCGGCGGCAACCGCATGGACTCCATCGCCCGCATGATGGAGAAGACCGACATGCCCGAGGACATGCCCAT
>OLRC01002432.1_pt1 | contig 10107 bp, 6 predicted proteins | sample 1672081 | NCBI WGS metagenome assembly OLRC01 (sample SAMEA3136643, study PRJEB25190) | human gut metagenome | biome: human gut; feature: human-associated habitat; material: faeces | place: Austria | collected 2013
CGCCCCCAATCTGTGTTTTTTTATTGAATTTTTTCGGTCTTGGAACAGGTTGCAAGGTTTTCGCAGATGGTTGTGGTTGGACAAATGCTGTCTGCTCTTGTGAAAGAGGTGCGCTAGGTGCAACAGGTGCTTCTTGAGCAGGAGCCTGCGCTTCAGTTGCTGGAGTCGGCGCTTCTTTTCGCTCTACGACAAACTCCCCTTTTTCACGCGCTTCTTGAAATTCTTGCATACTTGGCTTACGACCATTGATCGCTTCAAAGTATTCAACCCAATCATTTTGATTCATTATATCCCCCTTATTGATTCATCATAAAAACTAACCATATTATACCACAAATCCATGGTTAATTTTATGATTTTCAGAAAATAAAAGAAAAAATCCAAGCAATTTTCCACTTGGACTTTCTTCATTATTATTTCAAAACTTTTTGTGTCTTAGCGTAGACCTGCTTGAAAATCGTGAGAAATTGTTCAACCTGTCCCATATCATTGTCATCATCGAGACTGATACGAACGGCAGTTTGGGCCAACTTACTTGGCACACCCATAGAAATAAGGGTTCCTGCTGGCTTACCGGCTTTTGAGGAGCAGGCTGATGTCGTTGAAATATAGATTTGATGTTCCTCAAAAGCATGGACAACAACTTCACCACGAACACCCTTGATGCCAAAGGTCAAAATATTGGGAGCAAAGTTATCACCTTCACCTGAGAAGAGAGTAATGTCCTCATACTTCGACAATTCGTCAAAGATAACCTTTTTCATCTTGGCAATTTTAGTCAGAGATAAGGCCTCTTTATCAGTGACTAAGCGCAAGGCCTTAGCCATACTTGCAATCCCAGCAACATTTTCAGTCGTTGAACGAAGGTCTTTTTCTTGACCTCCACCTGTTAAGAGAGGCGTAATCTTTTTGCCAGCTTTTTTGTAGACAAAACCGACACCTCGAACAGCATGGAACTTGTGACCAGAAAAAGTTGCAAAGTCAACACGGTCTGTTAAATAAGCTGATACAGGAATCTTCCCAATGGCCTGAACAGCATCCACATGGAAAGATATCGTCGGCTCATCAGCCAATATATCCGAGATAGCTTGAATAGGTTGGATTGATCCGATTTCGTTATTAACGGCCATAACCGAAACCAAGATCGTGTCAGGGCGTAATAATTCAGCAAGAGCTTCAACATCCACAAACCCTTGCTCATTTACTGGTGCGTAAGACACCTCGAAACCATGCTCTGAAAGCCATTTGGCAGATTCTTTTACCGCAGGGTGTTCAATATCAGAAACAATGATGTGTTTGCCGTAAGGCTCTTTTTCGAAAGCTACACCTTTGATGACCCAGTTATCACCTTCGGTTCCTCCAGACGTAAAGAAAATCTCATCGGCTGATTTTCCAATGAGTTCCGCAACTTGCTTACGAGAAGCCTCCAAAATACGTGTCGCAGATGTTCCTAATTGGTGCAAGCTAGAAGGATTCCCAAAAATTTTCGTTGCCGCTTCTTGGTAGGTTCTAAGAGCCTCTGGATAGGGCATGGTTGTAGCTGAATTATCAAAATAAATCATGTTTTTTCCTCGATTAATAGTTACTCCCTATTATAGCATAATTTTTTTAGCATTTTTTGCGAGAAAATCATATAATAGAGAGTACGAAATAATTTTTAAGGAGAGCATCATGTCTGAAAATTACTCACGCCGTAACCATACGTCCAATGAAGAAAGCAAATCTTCCCCTAAAGTGACTGAACACGTTTCTAAAGGCTTCACTGCCTTCCAAAAAGTCCTTACTGCTGTCGGGACCATTTTGTCAATCATCGTAGCGTCTATCACTATTATGAATTTCACATCTTCTAATAAAGATAAAGATACATCTGATTCTTCAGCAAATCAATCAACTGTAGTCATCAAAGAAGGTAACAATAAGACCCAAGATTCAAGCGCTGCCTCATCTAGCTATGGTAATGCGACTGACTCAGAAACAGAAACAAGCAGCCAAGCTGGTAATAACACTTATTCTTCATCAGCAGATACAACAACTGGTGGAAATACAACTACTTCTTCATCAGCAGCCACTGCAGACACAACTACTGGCAATGCGACAACTGGTGGTGCAACAACTGGTGGTGCAACAACTGGTGGCGCTGCTTCCAACTAAAACATTTGAAAGGCTAGGAGTTTCCTGCCTTTTTCTATAATCCTATGAACTATACAGAAACCATAAATTTCATTCACTCTTTTAAAGGTAATGGTCGTCGTCCCAAGCTTGAGCGTATGCGCTGGCTTTTGGAGCAAGCTGGAAATCCTCAAATGCACTATCCAACAGTCCATATCGTCGGAACCAACGGTAAGGGATCAACAACCAGTTACTTACAACATATCCTAAGTAAGGCAGGCTATCAAGTCGGAACCTTTACTTCTCCTTACATTACTCGATTTAACGAGCGTATTAGTATTAATGGCACAGAGATCCCTGATAAGGACCTGATTGCTATTGTTGAGAAAGCTCAAGTTTTTCTCAATGATTTAGAACATAACACTTATTTTGACCGACCAACGGAATTTGAGTTGGTCACCCTACTCATGTTTCTCTACTTTGATTTGAAACAGGTTGATATTGCTATCATCGAAGCCGGAATTGGTGGCCGTCTTGATTCGACCAATGTGCTTTCACCAGAGCTTGTCATCTGTACTTCGATTGGCTTTGACCACACTGAAACTTTAGGTAATAGTCTTGAGGAAATTGCTGAGCATAAAGCTGGTGTCATGCAAAAAAATACCCCTACCTTACTAGGTCGTGTTCCTGAAGAAGTTGAACAGCTCTTTAGACAAAAATCACATGAATGTAAGGATCCTTTGGCTGTTATTGATAGGGAAATCCAGCTCATTCATGCATCCAATCAAGCTCTTCAAGTTTCTTATGGTAAGTGGCAGAGTTCAAAACTTAAGCTCTCCATGCTAGGACAGCATCAAGAAAATAATGCTGGTTTAGCCGTCACTGCTGCCCATCTATTGACTCAAATATTTCCTAAGATTACCGATAAGAGTATCCAAGAAGGCATCGAAGAGACGCATTGGCCTGGTCGCAGTGAGTGGATTGGAAATAACATTTACCTAGATGGCGCCCATAATCCTCAAGGTATTGCCAGTTTAAAACAGGTACTAAAAGATAACTTCGCCAATCGTAAGGTCCACATCCTCTTTGCAGGACTTAGGCGGAAGCCTCTAGCAGACTTACTAGAGGAGCTGAAAGCTTATGATATAACGGTAACTAGCTTTGACTTTTTTGAAGCACTGCCCTTGGATGACTATCCTCAACACTTCAAACAGGCGACCGACTATAAAGACTGGTTAATCCAAGCTGATTCAGCGAGTCCTGATGATTTATTTGTCATTACTGGGTCCCTTTACTTTATCTCAGAAGTCAGAAATTATTTGATTAACGAAAAAAAGGCCTAATGCCTTTTTTATTTAGACAAGTTATTTGCTACACACAAAGTGTGGGCTGCTATTTGAGCACAAAGAAAAGCCTGAAACTCTTGGTATTCAGACCTCACTTATTTATCTCATCGTTACAAATTCTTCTGAACCGGTTGGATGAATGGTTTCCATAGCCAAAAAGGCTATGGAAATTCGCAAGGGACTTCCTTGCGATCACTTTCAATTGAGGCCATTCAGACATAAAGAAAAGCCTGAAACTCTCGGTATTCAGACCTCACTTATTTATCTCATTGTCACAAATTCTTCTGAACCGGTTGGATGAATGGCAACCGTATTATCAAAATCAGCCTTAGTTGCTCCCATCTTAATAGCCACAGAGAAGCCTTGAATCATCTCGTCGACACCGTAGCCAATGCCATGAAGACCGATGATTTTTTCATTCTCACCAAGTGTTACTAATTTCATAGTTGACGGCTGACGATTGTTTGCAAGAGCTGTATACATTGGAGTGAAACTAGATTTATAGACCTTGATATTCTCCGCACCATATTTAGCAATTGCTTTTTCCTCAGTCAAACCAACAGAACCAATGACTGGGTGGCTAAAGACCACAGTAGCAACATCTGTATAATCAAGCTTAGCATCAGCTTTATTGTTGAAGAGTCGCTCTGACAATTGACGTCCCGCCTTGATTGCAACTGGCGTCAAATCTAGTTTACCAGTCACATCACCAAGGGCATAGATACCAGGAACTGATGTATTTTCAAAGGCGTCTGAATAAATGTTACCTCGTTCAGTCAACTCAACGCCCGTCTTTTCAAGACCAAAGCCAGAGGTATTGGCTGCACGACCAATAGCCCAAATGAGGCAATCAACAGTGATCGTTTCTCCATTGTCAAAGCTAATGGTCAAAGAATCGTCAGCATTTTTCACTACTTCTGTAGCATTAGCATGCGTGTGAAGGGTCGGACCTGATTTAGCCATCTCATCGACTAAGACATCGATAATATCCTTGTCAAAGGTACGTAATGGGCGGTCCTTACGAACAAAGAGGTGCGTATCACTGCCAAGAGCATTGAGAACACCAGCAACCTCAACGGCGATATAGCCACCACCGATAACAGCTGTACGTTTTGGTACCTCATCTAACTCAAAGAAACCATCTGAAGTAATCCCATATTCACTACCTGGAATATTTGGATAAAGGGCATGTCCACCTGTTGCAATAAGGATATGTGGCGCTGTATAACGCTCCCCAGCTACTTCAACTGTATGAGGATCAACAAATTTTGCATACTCGTATACACGTTCAACGCCATTACTATCAAAACCACGCTCATAAGAACCATGTATACGGTCGATATAAGCCTGACGATTGGCCTTAAGGGTCGCAAAATCAAACTTATTAAGCGTCACATCAAAGCCATATTCGCCCGCATAGCGGTGAAGAGTCTCAGCAACCTGAGCACCATACCACATGACCTTTTTAGGTACACAGCCCACATTGACGCAGGTACCGCCGACCTCTTTTCCTTCAAAGAGAATAACCTTAGCACCATGCATGGCAGCACGATTGGCACTGGCAATACCACCAGAACCACCACCAATGACAATATAATCGTATTCTTTTACCATATTTTACCTCTTATGTTTCTTTATACAGCGTATTAGCTACTAGATAAGCCATTTCTGCCTATACTTTATCATAAAATAGGTACCCTGACAAAAATCTGCTACGACACAAAAACAATCCCGTCACAACGAGATTGTTTTGTCATATCTTATTTATCAAGTGGTTTGCGGAGGAATCCGAAGAGGATACCTGATACCACAGCACCAATCAAGATGAAGAGAAGGTAGAGAAGGGCATTTGATGTGAGGGCAATAACGAAGATACCTCCGTGTGGTGCCATCAATTTGATTCCTGCCATACCTACGAGAGCACCTGTAAGAGCTGAACCGACGATAAAGCTTGGGATAGCGCGTGCTGGGTCAGCTGCGCCGAATGGAATCGCACCTTCAGTGATGAATGAAAGTCCCATAACAATGTTTGTCAAACCAGAGTTGCGTTCTTCTTCAGTGAATTTATCTTTAAACAAGAGTGTTGCTACAAATACTGCCAACGGAGGAACCATACCAGCTGCCATAACTGCTGCCATAACAACTGAACCACCTGAAGTTACTGTTGCTGCGAGAGTACCTGTACCAAAGACATAAGCCGCTTTATTGACTGGTCCACCCATATCCACTGCCATCATACCACCAACAAGGAGACCAAGTAGTACGGCTGAGCTTCCTGACAAGCTTGACAAGAAGTTATTAAGACCAGTATTGATTGCTGCCATCGGAATATTTACTGCCAACATCAAGAAACCTGTAGCAAATACACCAAGAAGTGGCAAGAGCAAGATTGAACGGATTCCTTCAAGAGCACGTGGAATACCTGCCAAGAATTTACGAAGAACGAGGATAACACCACCTGCAAGGAAACCACCAACAAGAGCTCCAAGGAAACCTGAAGATACGCCAGCAAGGGCAAGGGTTGCTTTACCACCTGAAGCAAATGGAACACCACCAAAGGCTGCACCACTTGAAGCAATAGCACCAGCTACGAAACCTGATACCAAACCTGGTTTTTCAGCGATAGAGTAAGCAATGTAACCTGCAAGTACTGGAAGCATGAATCCAAAGGCCGCACCACCAATTGCTTTGAATTGAGCAGCAATTTCATGGTAAGAACCAAGTTGTGACAATTGATCTTTAGGAACACCCATGATTTGGTCAAGCAAGAAGGCAAGCGCAATCATGATACCACCACCGATAACGAATGGAAGCATTTGTGATACCCCACTCATCAAGTGTTTGTAGAAGGCACCACCAAGACTCAATTTCTCACTTGATTCTTGAGCAGCTCCAGCATTTTCAGCATGGAAGACTTCAGCTTTACCATCCAAGATGTTTTGGATTAATTCTTGAGGTTGACGAATACCCGCAGCAACCGGTTTAGAAATCAATTTCTTACCGTCAAAACGTGCTGTTTCAACTGCCTTGTCCGCTGCTACGATAACACCTACAGCCTTACTGATTTCTTCAGCAGTCAATGGTGTTCCGACACCTGAAGCACCGTTAGTTTCAACACGAACATTGACTCCCATTTCTTCACCTGTTTTAATCAGTGATTCTTCAGCCATGTAAGTGTGCGCAATACCAGTTGTACAAGCTGTTACGGCTACGATAAGGGGTTTATCGCTTGAAGCTGCTTCCTTAACAGCTTGTGCTTTCTTAGCTTCCTCAGCCTGTGCTTCTTCTTCACCAGTATTAAAAGCAGCAATGACTTCATCTGGAGAAGTCACCTTACGCAAACGAACTGCAAAACCATCTTGCATAAGGTATTTTGACAACTCAGCAAGGGCTGCCAAGTGAGTGTCATTTGCTCCCTCTGGAGCTGCAATCATAAAGAAGAGGTCAGTCGGTTGACCATCAAGTGATTCGTAATCTACACCTTTATTAGATTTAGCAAAAAGTACTGTTGCTTCTTTGACTGCAGCATTTTTACTGTGTGGCATAGCGATTCCATCACCCAAACCAGTTGATGTTTGTGCTTCACGAGCCATAATACCTGCTTTGAAAACATCAAAGTCGGTCACAACACCATTGTCAACCAGGCTGTTAATCATTTCATCGATAACAGCTTCTTTTGTAGTTGCTTGAAGGTCAAGCAACATTACTTTTTTGTTCAGTAAATCCTGAATTTTCATAGTTTTTCTACCTCTACTTTATTGTATGTTTCTTTAATAAATTCAATTGTCGCCAAGTCATCTGAGAAGGCTGTAGACGTACCACACGCCACTCCCCATTTAAGCGCCTCAATTGGGTCACCTGATTTAACAAACTCACCAGTGAAACCAGCAACCATTGAGTCACCCGCACCAACAGAGTTTTTAACTGTCCCCTTAATTGGTTTGGCAAAGTAAGCAGCCTCTGGTGTAACAAGGAGTGCCCCATCACCAGCCATTGAGATGATAACATTCTGCGCCCCCTTAGCCAGGATTTCACGTGCATATTTTTCAACATCAGAAATACCATTAAGTTTGACATTGAAAATAGCTTCAAGCTCATGATTATTTGGTTTAACCAAGAGTGGTTGGTGAGCCAATGAATCAAGAAGCGTTTGTCCCTCAAAGTCACAAACCACCTGAGCACCAGTTTCACGAACCAGTGGAATCAATTTGTTATAGACCTTGTTTCCAAGATTGCTTGGTGCAGAACCAGCAAAGACAACCACATCATCTGCAGTGATACTTGAAAGGATTGCCTCCAATTCAGCCAACTGTTCTTCTGTGATAATTGGACCCGTTCCATTAATTTCAGTTTCTTGATCGGCCTTAATTTTAACGTTGATACGTGTATCTTGGTCGACGGCTACAAACTTAGTTTTAATACCTTCAGCATCCAAACCATCTGTTACAAAACGGCCTGTAAAACCACCGATGAAGCCCGTAGCGGTATTATCAATGCCTAAACGTTGTAGAATACGACTAACGTTAATTCCCTTACCACCAGCGAATTTATCATCACTGTCCATACGGTTAACTTCACCAATCTCTACCTTATCAATACGAACAATGAAGTCAATAGATGGATTCAGCGTTACAGTATAAATCATACTTCAATAACCCTCGTTTTCTCTTTTAATTCTTTCAGGAGCTCTTCTTCCGAAGCGTTTGTGATTATAGTGACCTTCTCAACCTCCGCTACCTTTGCATAGGTAATCTGACCAAGTTTCGAAGCATCGGCTAAAACGTAAGCTTTTCGTGCATTAGCAATCACTGTCCGTTTAATGACTGCCTCCTCCATGTCAGGTGTTGTAAAATAATTGGCATCAACACCATTAGCGCCAATGAAGGCACAGTCAAAATTCAGTTGTCTGATTTGCTCCTGAGCAGTGCTCCCTATGGAAGCATCTGTAGAGTGCTTAACCTTCCCACCAATAATTCTGGTGCTAACACCAAAATCTACCAGCTTAACTGCATGATGGATAGAATTAGTCACAACCGTCACCTGACGATTGAGCAAATGAGGAATCAACAGTTCATTCGTTGTACTAGCCTCAAGAAAGACGACATCACCTTCCTTAATTAAATCAGCAGCATAGCTAGCTAATTGTGACTTTTCTTGAACATTTCTGATGGCTTTCTGACTGTTGGCAATTTCTTCCTTAAGACCTCGAAGGCTTTCAGCGCCACCATGAACACGTTTCAGTTGACCATCTGCCGCTAACTCATCCAAATCACGACGAATCGTTGACTCAGAAGTATCACTTAATAAAACGGTCAAATTTTCTAAAGTGACAAAACCATCTTGTTTCAATTGAGACAAGATAATCTGCTTACGTTCAGACTTTATCATAATCTCTCCTTCTGCAATCGTTTACATGTTCTATTATACAAAATTTTTAATACTTGTCAACAAAAACGGTCATAAAAGTTCAAAACATTCCATATACACTCACCATTCTATCAAAATGACGCATTCTACTAAGAATCGTCACACATTTCAACTAGGTAGACATTGCTTAACCTGACAAAACAAAAAAGCCCTACGGCTTTCTTGTCCTATTTGGCATAGTCAATCGCACGGAATTCACGAATGACAGTAACCTTAATATTTCCTGGATAATCCAAGTTCTTCTCAATTTGTTCACGCACCTTGTGAGACAAGATAGTGACCTCATCATCTGAAATTTTATTTGGATGAACCATGATACGAATTTCACGACCTGCTTGAAGGGCAAAGCTAGTTTGCACACCCTCAAAGCTTGATGCAATTTCTTCCAAATCACGAAGACGTTTGACATAATTCTCAACAGACTCATTACGAGCACCTGGACGTGCAGAACTCAATGCGTCCGCAGCAGCTACTAGGACCGCAATAACACTTTCTGGTTCCACATCTCCATGGTGACTGGCAATAGCGTTAACAACCACTGGATGTTCTTTATATTTACGGGCGAACTCAGCACCAATTTCTACGTGGCTACCTTCAACTTCTTTGTCAATAGCTTTCCCCATATCATGGAGGAAACCAGCACGACGAGCGAGGGCAACATTTTCACCCAATTCGCCCGCCATAATCCCGGCCAATTTACCAACTTCAACCGAGTGACGAAGAACATTTTGACCATATGATGTACGGAACTGCAAACGTCCCATAATCTTGATCAAGTCAGGATGAAGATTCATGGCACCAATTTCATAAGCCGCTTCTTCACCATATTCACGAATACGATTATCCATTTCCTGGCGATTCTTCTCAACCAACTCCTCAATACGAGCTGGATGAATACGACCGTCTTTAATCAAAGCTTCAAGAGTCATGCGTGCAATCTCACGACGGACTGGATCAAAGCCAGAAAGAACAACTACTTCTGGCGTGTCATCAATAATGATGTCAATACCAGTTAGGCTCTCAAGGGTACGAATGTTACGACCCTCACGTCCAATAATACGGCCTTTCATATTGTCATCTGGGAGATGAACAGTCGTTACTGTTTGCTCAGTAACATAATCTCCAGACAAACGTTGCATGGCTTGCGCTAACAGATTCTTGGCCTTTTTATCAACAGTATCTTTGACCTGTGCTTCTGCATCTTTAATACGTGTTGCAATCTCAT
>OLRC01002440.1_pt1 | contig 10078 bp, 9 predicted proteins | sample 1672081 | NCBI WGS metagenome assembly OLRC01 (sample SAMEA3136643, study PRJEB25190) | human gut metagenome | biome: human gut; feature: human-associated habitat; material: faeces | place: Austria | collected 2013
TTGCGGCGCGAAATCATGCAAAGCATGATTTCTGTGCATCGCGAAGCGCGTTACTATGAACGGAGTGAACAGTAACCAGTAACATATATTTGGAATGGATGTAGACACGGCGCCTGAAATGTGTTAGAATCAACTTTAATAAGTTTTTTGAAGGATGTTTTTATAATTCAGTATATAGCTTCTGTCTAATCAGACATTTGTATCCCGTTAAATCAAAATTGAAATGTGTTTTAGAATTGTATTAGTCGAAGAGGTAGATGATTGATGAAAGAAAAGTATGAATCATTATCCCTGGCTACGCTGAAAGACTTGGCAAAAGCCAGAGGGCTGAAGGGCATTTCTACTATGAGAAAGCCTGAATTAATTGAACGTATGCTGGAAGAGGATAAGAAAGAACAGACTGCAGAAAATGAGCAGACTATTTCCGGAACAGCAGAAGAGAATACCATACCTGCAAGACCAGAGTATGTGGTAGCAGAAAAAACAGAAAATTCGGGAAGTGTTTCTTCACCGGAGAGAAGAGAAGCACCAACCAGATCCCGTACCATTATACGGCGTAATCCTGAGTACCGCAGCAATAATTATGGCAGAAATGAAAATGCAGGACGTCAGAACAGTTATAATGGAGAAAACAGACCGGAGAACTTTGTGAAGCGCACTCCTGTAGCGAAACCTGTAGAAGTGGTTCCGCCAGCCGAATTAAGACCCGAGGAAACGGAACAGCCCCGTACAGGCGCAGCCAGTGAGAACCGTACAGAAGAGGGGGTAAGCAATGCTTACAATGTTCCGGCTGAAACGGTCCAGCTTGACAGTGGCGAAAAGGCCAATGGAATCCTGGAGGTTATGCCAGATGGTTTTGGATTTATTCGAAGTGAGAATTATCTTCCAGGAGAGAATGATATCTATGTTTCCCCGTCACAGATCCGCAGATTTAATTTGAAGACAGGGGATATTATTCAGGGAAATATCCGTATTAAAACACAGGGGGAGAAATTCAGTGCCCTTTTATATGTAACGTCTATCAATGGTTTCCATCCAAGTGAGGGACAGAAGAGATACAATTTTGAAAACATGACCCCAATCTTCCCAGATGAACGTCTGATCATGGAGCGTCCCGGCGGAACTACTGCCATGCGTATCGTAGATCTGATCAGCCCTATCGGAAAGGGACAACGTGGTATGATTGTTTCCCCGCCTAAGGCAGGTAAGACTACTTTGCTTAAGGATGTCGCGAAATCTATTCTTAAGAATAACAAGGATATGCATCTGATCATTCTTCTTATTGATGAACGTCCTGAGGAAGTTACCGATATCAGGGAAGCAATACAGGGACCGAACGTGGAAGTTATTTATTCCACATTTGATGAGCTTCCGGAGCATCATAAGCGTGTATCCGAGATGGTTGTAGAGCGTGCACGCCGCCTTGTAGAACATAAGCAGGATGTTGTGATCCTTCTGGATTCCATTACCAGACTGGCAAGAGCCTATAACCTGGTTGTTCCTCCAAGCGGAAGAACTCTGTCAGGAGGTCTTGATCCGGGAGCACTTCATATGCCGAAGCGCTTCTTTGGTGCAGCACGTAATATGCGTGAGGGAGGAAGCCTTACCATTCTTGCCACTGCACTGGTTGACACCGGAAGCAAAATGGACGACGTTATTTACGAAGAATTCAAGGGAACCGGCAATATGGAGCTTGTTCTTGACCGCAAGCTTCAGGAGAAACGGGTTTTCCCGGCCATCGACATTCAGAAATCCGGTACCAGACGAGAAGATCTGCTTCTGAGCAAAGACGAGCAGGAAGCTGTATATATTATGCGAAAGGCTCTTAACGGAATGAAGTCTGATGAGGCAGTGGAACAGATCCTGAACATGTTTGCACGTACTGCAAATAATGCTGAATTTGTGCAAATGGTAAAAAAACAGAAATTGTAATGTTCACAAAAAACACCGTGCAGAATATTATCTGGGATTAGTTTTAGAAATTTTTATAAATAACTTGCATTTCTCAGAACCCCATGCTATAATCAATAGGCTGTGTAAAGTGTGAATTCGTCAGATTCAACGCAAATAAAATAGAATAAATATAGAGAGGTGAAAATCATGAGAGAAGGAATCCATCCGAATTACTATCAGGCAACTGTAACCTGCAACTGCGGTAATACTTTTGTAACAGGATCTACCAAGCAGGACATCCACGTAGAAATCTGCTCCAAATGTCATCCGTTCTATACAGGACAGCAGAAAGCTAGTCAGGCTCGTGGACGTATCAATAAGTTCAATGAGAAATACGGTCTGAATAAATAATTTGAATATTACTGAATGAGAAGGTTGAGGTTGGGAAATCTCAACCTTTCTTTGTAACTGGAGGATAAAATGAAACCATCCAATATCGGTGGACAAGCTGTAATGGAAGGCATTATGATGCGCCATAAGGATAAATACTCCATTGCAGTACGACGTCCTGATAAAGAAATTGAAGTAAAAGTGGAAGATTATAAATGCATTTTCGGGAAAGCCAGGATCTGGCGGAAACCAATCATCCGCGGAATGGTAAGCTTTATTGATTCTCTGGTAACCGGAACGAAATGCCTTATGTATTCAGCTGAAATTGCAGGTGATGAGGAGGATGAGGAAGAGACCAGGAAGAATGCTGCTCTTTCTCCAGAAGAACTGAAAGCCAAGAAGAAAAAAGAGGACAAGGCATTTAAAGCCTTGCTCTATGTAACTGTGGCCGTTTCTATTGTAATTTCTGTTGCAGCCTTTATGCTGCTTCCTTATGCACTGGCCAGTCTTTGCCGTAAGGTAGGCGCTTCGGAAGTGGTGGTTACCATTGTGGAAGCATTTGTGAAGCTGGGTCTGTTTATGGGATACATGATTCTGATCTCCAGAATGAAGGATATTCAGAGAACTTTTATGTATCATGGTGCTGAACACAAATGTATCAACTGTGTGGAGAATGGTAAGCCGCTTACTGTGGAGAACGTGCTTGAGAGCTCCAGATTCCACAGACGATGCGGAACAAGCTTTCTGTTCCTGGTTATGATAGTAAGTATTTTCCTGCATTTTATTTTTGTACTGGTACCGTCTTACTGGTTCCGTCTTTTCGGCCGTCTGCTCATGGTACCTGTAGTATCTGGAATTTCATTTGAAATTATCCAGTGGGCAGGCAGGACAGACAGTAAATTTGCCTTGATGATGAGCAAACCTGGTATGGCAATGCAGAAATTTACCACAAAGGAACCTACAGCTGATATGGCAGAGGTTGCCATCAAGGCTGTGGAGGCTGTGTTTGACTGGAGAGCATATTTAAAGACAGAATTTAATCTGGATATTCCATATGAGAACAAAGAAAACGGTGATCCTTCTGCTGCTTCCGCGCAATCTGAAAGCGGGGACAGTGAAGAACGTACCGGGAATGTACCGGAAACGGGAGCTGCACAATGACTTCTCTGGAAACACTATTAAAAGAAGGAACCAAGGTTCTGGAGCAGCATAAGATCCAGGAAGCCAGGCTGGATGCCTGGCTTCTTCTGGAGTATGTGACCGGGATGAACAGAGCCTTTTATTTCGCTCATTCAGCTGACGGGATGGATGAGGAAAAAGCAGACAGATACCGGGAACTGATCCGGAAAAGAGCAGCTCATGTTCCATTGCAGCATATTACCCACCAGGCATATTTTATGGGATTTGAATTTTATGTAAATCAAAACGTACTGGTTCCGAGGCAGGATACGGAGACATTGGTGGAGAAGGCTCTGGAAGTCATGAAAGGGAAAAAGACACCAAGGATTCTGGATATGTGCACCGGATCGGGGTGTATTCTTTTAAGTCTTCTGGCACTTACCGGGGATGCATATGGTGTGGGTGCGGATGTTTCCCCACTTGCTCTTCAGGTGGCAGATAAGAATGCGGTAAGCCTGGAAGTGTCAGACAGAGCTGTTTTCGTGGAAAGCAACTTGTTTTCGTCAGCTTTTTTTCAACAAAACACTGGCAAAGATATGCCTCAGTATGATATCCTTATTTCGAATCCCCCCTATATCAGAAGTGCAGAGATTGAAAATCTTATGGAAGAAGTGCGGGATCACGATCCAAGACTTGCACTGGATGGCCATGAAGATGGTCTGTATTTTTACAGAAAAATCGTATCGGAGGGAAGGACTTTCCTGAAGGAAAATGGCTGGATGCTGTTTGAAATCGGATATGATCAGGGCGAAGCTGTGAAGAGTCTGATGCGGGAAAATGGCTTTTTTGATGTACAGATTGTTAAAGACCTGACGGGACTTGACAGAGTTGTGTTGGGCAGACGATAGTTTTATATAAGTAAAGAGAAGAACATAACAGGAGGAAAACCATGTTTGACAAGTTGGACGATTTGCTCATACGTTTCGAGGAAGTTCTGAATGAGCTGGGGGAGCCAGATGTAACATCTAATCCAGATCGTTTCCAGAAGCTTATGAAGGAACAGAGCGACCTGCAGCCAATTGTGGATACCTATAAGGAATATAAGAAAAATAAAGAAACAATTCAGGACAGCCTTTCCATGCTGGAAGAGGAGAAGGATGAGGATATGAGAGAAATGCTCAAGGAAGAGCTTTCTGATGCCAAGAAGCGTGTGGAAGAGCTGGAGCATGAACTGAAGATCCTTCTTCTGCCTAAGGACCCTAACGATAATAAGAACGTTATCGTGGAGATCCGCGCCGGTGCCGGTGGAGATGAGGCTGCTCTTTTTGCAGCTGAGATCTACAGAATGTATGTAAAATATGCAGAATCCAGGCGCTGGAAAACAGAGATGATGAGCTTAAACGAGAATGGAATCGGCGGATTCAAAGAGGTTACCTTTATGATAAACGGTGCCGGAGCTTATTCCAGACTGAAGTATGAGAGTGGCGTACACCGGGTACAGAGGGTTCCGGAGACGGAATCCGGCGGAAGAATCCATACATCCACCTGTACGGTTGCAATTATGCCGGAAGCTGAGGAGATTGATTTCCATCTGGATATGAACGACTGTAAATTCGACGTATTCCGTGCTTCCGGAAATGGTGGACAGTGCGTCAATACTACAGACTCCGCAGTACGACTGACCCATATTCCTACAGGAATCGTAATTTCCTGTCAGGATGAGAAGTCCCAGCTGAAGAATAAGGATAAGGCATTGAAGGTTCTTCGTTCCCGTCTGTATGAGATGGAGCTGGCCAAGCAGCATGATGCAGAGGCAGAAGCAAGAAGAAGCCAGATTGGTACAGGCGACCGTTCTGAGAAAATCAGAACCTATAATTTCCCACAGGGACGTGTGACAGATCATCGTATCAAGCTTACACTTCACAGACTGGATAACATTCTGAATGGAGATCTGGATGAAATCATCGACAGCCTGATCGCAGCAGACCAGGCAGCGAAATTGAGCAATCTGCAGGAACAGTAAACTTAGAGCCTTTTTCAAACACGCTCTAAAACAACAATCATATGAAAAATGGGAGGGTATTACCTATGAAAAAAACAGCTCTTGTAATTATGGCAGCCGGAGTTGGAAGCAGATTTGGAAATGGAATCAAGCAGCTTGCACCAGTTGGACCAAATGGTGAGATCATTATGGATTATTCCATCAGAGACGCATTGGAGGCTGGCTTCAATAAAATTGTATTTATTATCCGTAAGGATCTGGAAGAAGAATTTAAAAGCACCATCGGTGCAAGAGTAGAGAAGATCGCAGAAGTTGCGTATGCATATCAGGAAATGGAGAAGCTTCCGGAAGGCTTTGTGAAACCGGCAGACAGAACCAAACCATGGGGAACCGGTCATGCTGTTATCTGTGCAAGAGAGTTCCTTACAGAGCCATTTGCAGTTATCAATGCAGATGACTATTATGGAAAGGAAGCATACGTAAAAGTACATGATTATCTGGTTCGGGAGCAGCCAGCAGATGATGTTCTGCATATTTGCATGGCAGGTTTCCGTCTTGGAAACACCTTAAGTGATAATGGAAGTGTTACAAGAGGACTTTGCCACATTACAGACGGCAAGCTTACAGGTGTTACCGAGACACACAATATTTTTAAAACAGCAGATGGCGCTGAGAGCCGCGAAGATGGACAGCCGGCAGAGAAGCTTGATTTAAATGAGCTTGTTTCCATGAACATGTGGGGACTGACTCCTGCGTTTATGGATACTTTATACGATGGATTTGTAGAGTTTCTTCAGAATGTAAAAGCTGGTGATATCAAGGCAGAGTATCTTCTTCCGGTTATGATCGATACATTGATCCAGAAGGGAACTGCCCAGGTGGATGTGCTTGAGACAAAGGATACCTGGTTTGGTGTAACTTACCAGGAAGATAAAGAGGTTGTGATCAAAGCCTTTAAAGAGCTTACCGAGGCTGGCGTATATCCAAACGGACTTTACAAATAAGATTATCAGATACTGTATATTGTAATTGTTTGCAGTTTTGTCTGAAAATATGGAAAAGAATGTATGATTCATATATGCTTTCAGGTGTAATAAGCAAGGAGGATAATTAGATATGGGAAAATATTTTGGAACAGACGGATTTCGTGGAGAGGCGAATGTTCAGCTGACAGTTGATAATGCGTTTAAAGTAGGACGTTATGTAGGCTGGTATTATGGACGTGACCATAAGGCGAAGATCGTAATCGGAAAAGATACCAGACGAAGCAGCTATATGTTTGAGTATGCCCTTGTTGCAGGACTTACCGCTTCCGGAGCAGATGCTTATCTTCTGCATGTAACCACTACTCCAAGTGTATCCTTTGCGGTTCGTACTGAGGATTTTGACTGCGGTATTATGATTTCCGCAAGCCATAACCCATTCTATGATAATGGAATCAAGCTTCTGAATGGAAACGGACAGAAGATTGAGGCTGAGATCGAGGAGCGTATTGAGGCCTACATTGATGGCGAGATCGAGGAGCTTCCTCTTGCACGCAAAGAAGACATTGGACGTACTGTTGATTTTGCTTCCGGACGAAACCGCTATATCGGATACCTGATCTCCATTCCAAGCCGTGATTTCAAAAATGTAAAAGTCGGACTTGACTGTGCCAACGGAAGCTCATCCGCAATTGCAAAAAGTGTTTTCGAGGCACTTCAGGCGAAAACTTATGTGATCAACAATCAGCCGGATGGAACTAACATCAATACAAACTGTGGCTCCACCCATATCGAAGTCCTTCAGAAATATGTGATAGACAATGGCCTGGATATCGGATTTGCTTATGATGGAGATGCTGACCGTTGTATCGCAGTTGATCATCGTGGAAATATCATCGATGGTGACAAGATTATGTATGTCTGCGGTAAATATCTGAAAGAGCAGGGGAAACTGAATGGAAATACTGTTGTTACCACAGTGATGTCCAATATGGGACTTTACAAAGCTCTGGAGCGTGAAGGAATGCGTTATGAGCAGACTGCCGTTGGTGACAAATACGTTGCCGAGAATATGATGGCAAATAACTACAGCATTGGTGGAGAACAGTCCGGACATATTATTTTCAGCCGTTATGCAGCTACAGGTGATGGTATCCTTACTTCTCTTATGGTCATGGAAGCATGTGTAGATAAGAAGTCTACCTTATGTGATCTTGCCAAAGAGATGAAGGTTTATCCTCAGGTTCTTCGAAATGTACGTGTAGCAGATAAGAAGACTGCGCGTGAGAACCCGAAGGTGGTTGAAGCAGTCGAAGCAGCAGGAAAGGCACTTGGCGATTCCGGACGTATTCTGGTCCGCGAGAGTGGTACAGAGCCGCTGATCCGTGTTATGGTGGAGGCCGAGACAGATGAGCTCTGCCATCAGTATGTAGACAGTGTTGTGGAAGTAATGGAAGCCGAAGGACTGATCGTTGGTTGAGAATGAAAATCAGAAAAACAGCATTAATATTGACAGCGGTCATGGGGCTTTCCCTTCTGGCTGGCTGTGATAATGAAAAACAGCAGATTTTTAAGGAAGCAGAGAAAGATCTGGAGCAGGGCAGCTATGAGTATGCGCTGGATGAATTTACTACTTCTGTGAATAATGGTGTGAAGCCTGCAGTGTCTTACCGCGGGATTGGAATCTGTCAGCTGCGTCTGGGAAATTATGATGATGCCATTACTGCCTTTACCAGTGCTCTTGGCGAGGAGAAAGTAAGTAAAAGTATGGCCCGGGACCTGTATCTGTATCGCGCTACAGCACGTTTGCAGGCTGGGTATCTGGATGATGCCATGGCAGACTGTCAGGTGCTTGCCCAGAATTATGAGATGGATGCAGATGCCTGGTTTCTTACTGGAAAGGTTGCCCTGGAAATGGATGGCTATGATGAAGCTGCCTCTGATTTTGAGCAGGCATATGGGGAAGATTCCAGCTATGACCGGGCCATCCAGATCTACGAGACGTACCTGGATAAGGACATGGAAGCGGATGGAACCAGGTATCTGGAGGCTGTTTTGTCCACAGAGGCAAAGGGAGCAGAGGATCTTTGCAGCCGGGGAAGAATCTATTACTATATGGGAGATTATACCAATGCCCAGAAGGAGCTGACAGATGCTTCCAATCAGGGAAGTACAGAGGCACTTCTGGTTCTTGGAATGGTCTATGGCGCTCAGTCAGATTACGCAAATGCCCGGGCAATGTACCAGCAGTACATCAATCAGAAGCTGGATGATACGTCCGGGGATCAGACACAGACTGCCGCACAGGGATACAATGGACTGGCAGTGTGCGATATGGCAGAAGGAAATTATGATTCTGCTTTGGAAAATATCAGCAGCGGAATTTCCATTGCTTCCGATGATGAAATGCAGAGCTTGTTATTTAATGAAATTGTAGCTTATGAGAAAAAACTGGATTTTTCCACAGCGCAGGAGAAAGCTGTGTCTTATGTCGGAATGTATCCGGAGGATGAAGAAGCTGCGAAAGAGCTTGATTTCCTGAAATCCAGGACTGGAAGTAATGAATAGGAAACAGAGAAGGTTCTTGAAGCTATTTTTATAATCATAAAAGGATTTGAAATCTGAGGCAATATTGAATGCCGGATTTCAAATCCTTTTTTGGTAATATACTCAGATCTTTTTTACATAAAGGCGGTTGCCACGATACATGGGGCGGCCGTTCACGCCACTGAGATCGTAGGACATTGCAAAGTAGGAATCCACGCTGCTTACAAGCGCCCAGTCAGGATCATAGACCTTTCCACCAATTTCAGCCCAGCCGTGACCGCCGGAGCAGATTACATAAACTTTTTTCATTCCTACAGCGTTTGCAAGGTAGGCGAAAGCTGCTGCATAGGAAACACAGTCACCTCGTCCGCCGCGGAAAAACATATCTTCAGCGAAATCCTTTTCCCAGTCCTGTGTATTTCTGAATTCACGCCAGCAATAGTAGGTGTACTGCTTCTTGACGTAATCAAAGCTGGCACGGAGGCGCTGCATTTTGTTCATTCCTGGTCTGCTGATCTTTTCTACAATCTTGTTCGCTTCTGTCATTAGCTTCAGCTTGCGCAGGTTAGAACCGGATTTGCTGGCACGTCCGGAAGCATCAAGGGCGATACCATTTATAGTGGTGGAGGTCAGCATGTATGCGCCGGTGGTTCCTGTGCTGATACGGAAAAAGTAGTAATTATTTTTGATTTTTTTCCAGCCGTAGCGCTGAATTCCATTTTTGTCAAAAAAGTAATAGCGGGATCCGATTTTGACTTTGCCTTTGACTTTCTTGCCGCGGGCATTGTAATAGTAGTGGCGGCCTTTGCTGGTCTTCCAGGTACCAGAAGAGGAATTGGAAGCCTGTCCCTTACCGGAATGGGTCTTCTTATTGGTGACAGTGGAAGAAGATTTCGCAGTTTGGGAGACTGATGTCCGGGCAGCTGCCTGGGTGGGAAGAGTACCTGTCAGGAGCGTACAGGACAGGCAAAGGCATGCTGCAAGAGTTTTGAGATTTTTCTTTTTCATAGGTTCCTCCTTTTTTTGGTCTTTTACTATTATTATATACTATATGAGATCTGAACTGTAGTTGTTGTTTTCAGATCTGAAATATGTTACTGTTCACTCCGTTCACAGTAACGCGCTTCGCGATGCACAGAAATCA
>OLRC01002441.1_pt1 | contig 10076 bp, 10 predicted proteins | sample 1672081 | NCBI WGS metagenome assembly OLRC01 (sample SAMEA3136643, study PRJEB25190) | human gut metagenome | biome: human gut; feature: human-associated habitat; material: faeces | place: Austria | collected 2013
ACTGTTTCAGAATATTCTCAAGAGCTGCAGCGCTGCTTGTGTGACAGCGGCATACCGGAATGGATTTTTTCTTTGCTTCTTCTACTGCGCAGTTTACCATTTTGTGGGAAACGGTACTGGTGAACAGGATCATCAGATCCGGCACCCCGATCTTTTTCTTCATGGCTCCTTTTTCCTTGGCAAAAACTTTCGCCTTGCATCCGAAGCCTTTGCAGATATCCTCATACTGACATACCATTCTTTCATTTCCGCCTACAATTACAACGCTCATAATTCACTCTCCTTTGATCTCTGAACTTTTATATGACTGTTTCAAGGTTATTTTAAACTAACTTCACTTTTAAAATATTGAGTTAGCACTTGCTAACTCTTTTATTATAATACCATCTCACAAAAAGTTTGTCAAAGGTAATTTTAAATTCTGTCTGATTTTTTATATCCTGTGATCTCACATACTGTAAGTATGCCGTTTTTTACCTGAAAATGAACATCCATTCCTGCAAAAGGCATTCCGTATATCCTCTCCGGATCTTTCTGGTAGGCAGGCCTCGGATCCTCTCTGAGCACGCCTTCCAACGCAGTAAGCTTATCCTCCGGAATCCTTGCCTTCCATTCTTCCGGGATCTCTACCTGCAGAAAATGCTGCTCCACCTTCGTCGCAAAGCCGCCTAGCGCTTCCGGATGGCAGTCTGCCGCAGGCAGATATGGCTTAATATCATAGATAGGGGTTCCATCCATCAGGTCCGCACCGGATACGATCAGTACAGGAGCTTCTTTGCTTTCCAGATCGATCTTTTCAAGCTTCACACAGGATAAGCCTACAGGATTGGGACGGAAGGGCGATCTGGTGGCAAATACGCCCATCCTTTCATTTCCGCCCAGGCGTGGCGGACGTACTGTAGGGGACCAGCTCTCACGGATTGACTGTGAAAACTCCCACAGCAGCCAGATATGCGAAAAATCTTCCAGTCCCTTTACTGCTTCACGTACCCGGTATTCCGGTTCAAAAACAATACAGGCTGTCAGTTCTTCCACTCGACCGCTCTGACGCGGGATTCCGAATTTTGTCGGAAAATCACTTCTGATCCTTGCGATTATCTTCATATCCCTATTCTCCCTTTCACTTGCCAGATATACACCTCATGCGCCTGTTACATAATTCTGCTTTCAATGACTGTCATGTCATTTCCGTCAGATCCTCTTGTAGGCAACACAGTTTTTTTGCCGCTTGGCCTGATAGAGAAGCCTGTCCGCTTCCATCACTCCATCTCTGACCTTACAGCTTCCATATACACCTCCCACGCTCATGGAAAGCCGGATTTCTTTGTATTCCGGCACATCTGCCATTGCGATCTCTTCCCGGATATCTTCCATCTTCTGCTGAAATACCTGTTCCGGGATTTCTTCAAACATCAGAAGAAATTCGTCTCCTCCATAACGCAGTACCACGTCATCTGCCCGCACATGCTCAAAAATCATTCTGACAATGGTACAAAGCGCCGCATCTCCAGCTACATGGCCATAGCTGTCATTGATCTGTTTAAAATTGTCCACGTCGATCATAGCTATAGCCCCCATCTTATCCAGGGATTTCAGCTGTTCCTCAAAATATCTCCGGTTTCTGGCACCAGTCAGCGGATCTTCATATAATTCCCGGTTGAATCTGCTGATCTTATCGATCAGAGATCCGCTTCCATAAGCTCCCAGAAAGATCTTATCCGTCATTTTAAAGACCATTTCCATGACAAGAGGTGTCCCGTCTATAACCACATATTTGGCGATCACCTGGTAAATGTCATCATTGACGAACTCAAATTTCGTCATTTTGTTTTTACGGGCAAAAACTTTGGCAGAAATACAGTTCTCACATCTTCTGCCTTTATTCCACACTGCAAAGCATTTATGTTCTGCTTCATAAGAGCAATCGTCTGCGCCAATATTTACCGGAGCTGTACGGCCGACATCCACCAGTCTTACAATGTCAAAAACCGTCTTCAGCATTTCTATTTCCATATTTACTTCCCGGGCAGTCATAAATACACCCTTATCTTTATCCATAGTATTTTCCTGCGTTTCTGAAATATTATATACATTCATGATAACACATTGCGCATCAATTCACAATTGTATTTCATCGTCGTTTATGCTATTGTATAGTGTATAAGAAGTAATATTTTTATCAGGAGGTTTCATATGGCACAGAGACGTACAAAGATAGAAGTACTCAATGAGAAAATTTCCAAAGTAGATTCCAAGATTGCTGCCTGCACCGAAAAGATAGCAGCGCTGGAGGATGAAAAAACTGCACTGGCAGCTCAGCTGGATGAGATCCGCAAAGCTGAAAAAAAGGCAAAGGAAGCTGCCGAACTGAAACGTCTGCTCAAGCTGATGCACAAAAAAGACATTTCCGTAGAAGATCTGGAAGCCATGATCTCCAGGGAAGCATGAAACAGATCCTCAACAAACAAAAAACCGGTTTACGAAGAATTTTTTCTTCCAAACCGGTTTTTTTGTGATCTTTCTATGATATGATCTGTATATTTCTGCAATCTTTATATTCTTTGGAACAGCTTTCCGTCAGGATCACCGCTCCGTCAAATGAAAAGAACGTCACCGCACTGATCTGTCCGAATTTGGAGCTGTCAGACACTACGTACTTTTCCAGACACTGCTCCATGGCTGTTCGCTTTACCAGTGCCTCATTGGATTCCGGCGTGGTAAAGCCTTCTCTCTGAGTCATCCCGTTGGTCCCGAAAAAGCCCTTTGTAAAATGATAATTCTTCAACATCTGCATGGCCTGACTTCCGATCACAGCTTCCGTAGATCCCTTCAGTTCTCCGCCGATCAGCAGCACACGGACTCCCATCTGAGCCAGAGCCCTGGCATGGGAAACACCATTGGTGACAAAAGTCGCCCCGGAGCCTTCCAGATGCTCCAGCATATATCCGGTAGTCGTTCCCGCATCCAGATACACAAAATCTTCCGGACGGATCAGAGCTGCCGCATAGGCTGCGATCTTCTTTTTTTCTTCAACATTCAGTTCAACTTTCTGGGCTACGGTAGGCTCATAGGCATTGACAGTATGTTCCAGTGCCACCGCACCGCCAAAAACCCTGGTCAGCTTCCCCGCCTTGTAAAGCGCCGTGATGTCTCTGCGGACCGTAGATTCCGATGCATCCAGGATATCTTTCAGTTCTGTTACCGTAACACTGTTTTTTTCTCTGAGAAGGCCGAGTATGATCTCGTATCTCTGCTCCGTCAGCATTCCTTTTCCTCCTTCAAAAAAGACATCCCGATCGACCGGACCGGGATGCCTTCTGTTCACTCATTCTGAGATTACAGGTTCTCCTGCATGAATTTGCTTACTGCCTCGTATGCTGCATCCTCATCTGCACCATCGAATGTAAAGGTAACCTCATGTCCCTTCTTTACGCCAAGTCCCATAAGTGCAAGAAGCTTTCTGCACTCTACAGTCTTGCCGTCCTTCTCGATAGTGATCTTGGACTCGAAACCTTTTACAAGCTTCACAAGCTCTCCGGCCGGACGTGCATGGATTCCTTCGTTATCTGTTACTACATACTTGAATTCTTTCATTTTTTTATCCTCCAGGTTTTTATTTTTAATTTTAAAATTTAAGCAACTTTTTTCTTCAGTACACCGAGAAGTACAGCTGAGATCAGAGTTCCCACAACCAGTGCGACCAGATACATCATTGCATTACCTACAACCGGGAATACGAAGATTCCGCCATGTGGTGCCATCAGTGTACAGTTGAAGAACATGGAAATCGCTCCAGCTGCTGCGGAACCGACGATACAGGACGGAAGTACATGGACCGGGTCAGATGCCGCAAAAGGAATCGCACCTTCTGTGATAAATGCAAGTCCCATAATAAAGTTGGTCGGTCCTGCCTCACGCTCTTCTTTTGTAAATTTGTCTTTAAACAGCAGGGATGCGAGTGCGATGGCACACGGAGGAGTCATACCTCCCACCATAACTGCTGCCATAATGTCATAGTTGCCTGCCGCAATAGCTGCTGTACCAAATACATATGCTGCTTTGTTGAACGGGCCGCCCATATCAATGGCCATCATACCACCAAGAACCAACCCTAAAATTACTTTACTTGAATTTCCCATGCCTGTCAAGGCATTATTTAATCCTGTATTGATACCACCCATGATCGGCTCTACAATGAATGTCATACAAAGTCCCATAAGAAGGACACCAACAACCGGATAGATCAGTACCGGTGCGATTTTTTCCAGAGCTTCCGGAAGTTTATCACAGACTTTACGAAGTCCCAGGATCAGATATCCTGCAAGGAAACCTGCAAGAAGAGCTCCAAGAAAACCGGATTTTCCGTTTGCTGCGATCATACCGCCTACAAGGCCAACTGCAAGGGCCGGTCTGTCACCGATGGCCATTGCGATAAAGCCGGCCAGTACAGGGAGCATAAAACCAAATGCGGTTCCACCAATGTTTTTCAGAACAGCCGCTACCGGTGTGATGGTACCAAAGTTTGCTCTCTGGTCTGCCGGAAGGGAACTTAAATCTACACTTAAACCATCGATCAGGAATGCAAGAGCGATCAGGATACCACCGCCAACAACCAGTGGAAGCATATGAGATACACCGTTCATCAGCTGCATGTAGATTTTGTGGCCTGCCCCGCCGCCTGCTTTTGCGTTTGAGGAAGAGTTCTGGCTGCCTGCTGCCCCATGATATACCGGAACATCTCCGGAGATCGCACATTCAACCAGCTGGTCTGCCTTGCTGATTCCATCGGAAACTTGGCATTCGATGACTTTCTTTCCATCGAAACGGTCCATAGGAACCTTGGCATCTGCTGCTACGATAATGCAGTCTGCTTCCTGGATCTCCTGATCCGTAAGTACATTTTTTGCTCCGCCGGAGCCTCTTGTCTCTATTTTAATGAAACAGTCTTTCGCCTTCGCTGCTTTTTCCAGTCCTTCTGCTGCCATGTAGGTGTGGGCAATACCTGTGGGGCATGAAGTAACTGCCAGCAGTTTGGCTCTGGCTCCTTCGGAACTTCCTGTATCTGCCAGTCTCTCGTCGATATCTTTTTTCTCATCATCTGCCTTGTCGATGATCTCCATAAATTCATCTACAGATTTCGCGTTACGTAAGGACTCTGTAAAATTATCATCCATCAGCATCACGGAAAGTTTGCTGAGTACATCCAGATGAATGTTGTCTTCTGTATTCGGTGCCGCGATCAGGAAAAGAAGGGTGACCGGTTCATCGTCCAGTGCCTCAAATTCCACGCCGTTTTTTACTACCATGGCAGCAAGTCCCGGTTTCTTTACCGCGTCACATTTTCCATGAGGAATGGCGATTCCCTCACCGATTCCTGTTGTACTTTCTTCCTCTCTTAAATACACCTGTTTCCGATAAGCTTCCCGGTCGCTGATCTTTTCGCTTTTTACCATAAGATCTACGGCCATGTCCAGCGCTTCGGATTTTGTCTTCGGTGCTACATCCAGCGATATGCTTCGTTTGTCAAGCAGATCTGTGATTCTCATCTTCCCTTCTCCTTTCTTATTTACCCCTCTGTTACCTGTTTATATACCGCCTGAATCTCTTCCCTCGTGGCAAGATTTTCAGAAAATGCACTTGCGCTTCCTGCGGAAATCCCCATATGGAATGCATATTCGTGATCCTGTTTTTCCATCCAGCCTGCCATAAAGCCTGCTACCATGGAATCTCCGGCTCCTACGCCGTTTACCAGTGTTCCTTTCGGCGCCGGTTTCTCAAACACCTGACCGTTCTCCGCTACCAGGACAGCTCCCTCACCGGCCATTGAGATCAGCACGTTTCTGGCTCCTTTTTCCTGGAGCTTCTTTCCGTAAGGGATCACATCCCGACGGTTCTTAAGCTCTACGCCGAAGATTTCTCCAAGCTCATGGTTATTGGGCTTCACCAGGAACGGATGATACTTCAGGACATTTACAAGAAGATCTCTCGTTGCATCCACAACGATCATCACGCCTTTTCCGTCCAGTCTCGCCATGATCTTCTCATACATATCATCCGGCATAGATGAAGGAATACTTCCTGCCAGAAAAAGCACATCTCCCTCTTTCAGTGTGTCAAGCTTCTTCATCAGCTCCTGAACCTTTTCAGCGCTGATCTCCGGTCCCATTCCGTTGATCTCAGTTCCATCAATAGATTTCAGCTTCAGGTTGATCCTTGAAACGCCTTCCGGGATCCTGATAAAATCAGATCTCACTCCCATCTCCTCAAGCTTTCTTACAATCTCATCTCCGACGAATCCTGCCATGAAACCAAGTGCTGTATTCTCGATTCCAAGATTCATCAGCACGGTGGAAACGTTGATTCCCTTTCCGCCCGGAAGCATCAGCTCAGAGCTTGTCCGGTTGGTAAGTCCGAGTTTAAAATCCTCCACGGAAACGATATAGTCCAGAGACGGATTAAAAGTAACTGTGCAGATCATTTTTTCTCCTCCCATATCTTTTATCCTGCGGTTTTTGACCGCTTTTTGTTGTTTTTCATTTATTGAACTCAGTATACTTCCAAATTCATTCAAAGTCAATCAAATTACTCCACAAAATTCATGAACGTTTTTGGTTGAGTTTGCACAAAAAACGTGCATCAACCTTAGCTTTCCCTGGTTAATGCACGTTTATCCCTGACTGTATTGGTCACTTTCATTCAAATTCCGTTATAAATCTATGTACCATTCCAAATTCCTGTTTATATTACCTCCATCCTCAGGTACATTTCCCGGAAAGCCGGATCTTCACATTCCATCACCTTTTCTGAATGTGATAGTTTCGCAATAACATTTATCTGGTTTGTTTCTTATTCGCAGTATCTCTGACCATCTTCCGATATCTTCTCATCAGCTCCCTTGTCACTTTGTCTTCCTCAAACCGGATTCCTCCGATCTGACGCACCGGCATGATTCCCATCAGGGAATTTGTGACAAAACATTCCTGATACCCTTTAAGATCCGGAACATAGATATAGGTTTCTTCCACCGCTTCCGTGTCACAGAGATATTCACGGAGGATTCCCGGAAGAAGTCCGCAGCTGACTTTTGGTGTATAGATCACGCCTTTTCGCACAAAGAATACATTACTTACTGTCCCTTCCGATATCTGTTTCTTTGTATTCAGAAACAACCGTTCATCCATTCCTGCTGCTGTAGCATTACGTTTTTCCAGAATACAATCTCCGTAATTCATGGTTTTGTGATATACAAGAGGTGATGTTTCATTTCGTTTTACCTTGCTGACATCCATGGTAAAGCCTTTTTCATAATTCTCCGGCGTATAATGATTGGCACGAAGAGAATACACTGCATTTTCCTTTGTAAGCATAAGCTTCAGCGCACAGTGTTCCAGTCCGTCAAATTCTTTCTGCACCTCCGGGCTTTTTTTTTGTTCTTCCAGATATTCTTCGATTCTCCCGGCTGTGATCCCACGTACTGCCGGATCACCCAGCTTCAGGAAATCTGCCGCCCGTTCCAGTCTTTTCAGATGCTTTTCCAGAAGTATGGGGGTTCCCTTTTCTATTCCTATGGTCTCAAATGCTCCCAGACCGAACTGAAAGCATTCGTCTAAGATTATGTTGTTCATCCTCTGACCTCCTTATGAAGTGTCCCTGTCAGATTCTCTGATCTGTCCACAGAGCCTTTCACTTTTACCGTTCTGTATGTTTCTCTACTGCAGTGCATCCAGGATTGCTTTCGCCTTCTGTAGAGTCTCCTCATACTCAAATTCCAGATCTGACTCTGCTGTGATCCCGCCGCCAACGCCAAGGTGATATTTTCCGTTTTTATGAAGAGCTGTACGGATCACGATGTTGAAATCGCAGCTTCCGTCCAGTGTCAGATAGCCGATAGAGCCTGTATAAAGATTTCGCTTGCCGTGTTCCAGCTCGTCAATAATCTCCATGGCACGGTATTTCGGCGCACCGGTAATAGAACCGCCGGGGAATGCAGCCTCCAGAAGATCCATAACATTTTTTCCGTCTTCCAGTTTTCCTTCAATATCCGATACCAGATGAAAAACCGTAGCGTATGCTTCCACTGTAAAAAGCTCGGTTACCTTCACGCTTCCCGGTGTACACACCCGGTTCAGATCATTTCGCTCCAGGTCTACGATCATAAGAAGTTCACTCTTATCTTTTCCGGAATCCTGAAGCTCCCGACGGAGCATTTCATCTTCCTCAGATGTTACGCCACGTTTTCTTGTTCCCTTTATAGGACGGGTATTTACATGACGGTCTTTCATCTTCAGAAAACGTTCCGGAGATGCACAGACGATCTGATAATCTCCGAAATCCAGATATCCGCCGAAAGGAGACGGATTATTTTTCCGAAGATCATAAAAAACATCCAGAGGTGGTTTTTCGCTTTCAATGGTCAGCTGCTGCGTCATATTGGCAATATAGATATCACCCTCTATAATATAGCGGATCATCCGGTCTACTGCCTGCTTGTATTCTTCTTTTTCAAAATTGGGATGAACCTGGATCCTGAATTTCTCACGGTGAGAATTTTCCATGACCATCCTGTTTCCGGATTCCTTTTTTTCCCCTGTTTCCGATCCTTCCTGTTTCCCCGCCTCTGTAAATTCCCGGATTGCTTTTTCCATCGCTCCGATTTCTGCTGCAGCGTCTGCACTGATTCCGTTTGACACAAGATAGGTTCTTTTTTCCTGACAGTCTTCTATGATAAAACAGTTATAAAACGTCAGAACTGCCCCCGGAACAGTCACAAGATCCTTTTCTCCGGATGGTACTCCCATCTGTTTTCTTCCGTAATCATAGGAAAAATATCCTACTGCACCGGATACGATGGGAAGTCCGCTGTTATTTTTGTCTTCATGGGTATTTAAATATTCCCGCATATAGTCTTCAAAGGTTGTTTCTGTTTCCGGCCTTCCGTTGATAGTAAAGTTCTCTCCGTCCTTTACCAGCTTCAGATACGGACATCTTCCGATCACGGAATAATGTCCCAGCTCATTGACAAGGGAGGAATCCAGAAACGCTGCTCCGGGTTCTCTCTCGTAGATCCGAAAAATGTCCACTGCCGGGATATATGGGGTCAGTTCTTTTATTCTTCGCTGATTTTTGTACATATTTTTACTCCTCCTTCTGAAAATTCTCCGCGATCCTGCAAAAATTCTCAAGAAGCTCATGTCCATATTCCGTAAGAACGGCTTCCGGATGGAATTGCACACCATAGATAGGCAATGCTTTATGGGAAATTCCCATAACAGCACCATCATCAGAAAGCGCATCCACCTGATACTCCTCCGGAATGCTGTCTTCCCGCACGATCAGGGAATGGTATCTTGTCACCTTGTATTTCTCAGGCAGGCCTGCAAACACTCCTGTTCCGTGGTTGTGGATCTCTGTTACTTTTCCGTGCATGGGACACACTCCCTTTTCCACTACTGCTCCCGCACAGTGGCCAATCACCTGATGGCCCAGACAGACACCAAGAACAGGAATCCTTCCCTGAAATCTTTTTACGGTATCTACGCAGAGCTTCGCATCCCAGGGACGCTTCGGTCCCGGAGAAAGGATGATTCCTTCCGGGTTCAGCTCTTCCAGCTCCTCCAGGGTGATCTCGTCGCAGCGTCTGACCAGGATCTCTCTTCCAAGCTCCTGAAAATATGCCTTGAGATTATAAACAAATGAATCGAAATTATCGATCATCACATACATGCTTTTTTCCTCCATATCAAGCAGATATTTAAGACTCTCTTTATCGTCTGCTCACAAAAAAAGGGATAACGACGGCATGCCAAAAAGACATGCACAGTCGTTATCCCCTTGCGGTCCGTAATCTGTACGTTCTAATATAAATTGTACTACTGATTATTTCTGCTTCTTGGTTTCCTCATAATGATGGATGTCTGCCAGTACAGCGTTTACATCAAGTCCGTGTACCATACATGCCTCCTCAAGAGACTCACCAATAGAAGACGGACAGCCGATGCAGTGCATTCCTTCCTGCATAAGAATGTATGCGATCTTCTCATCGTATGCAAGCATCTCGCCCATTGTTGTTTCCTTTG
>OLRC01002442.1_pt1 | contig 10076 bp, 8 predicted proteins | sample 1672081 | NCBI WGS metagenome assembly OLRC01 (sample SAMEA3136643, study PRJEB25190) | human gut metagenome | biome: human gut; feature: human-associated habitat; material: faeces | place: Austria | collected 2013
GTCCCCTCGCGGGGTTGGGGCAGATCTCACTGTACGAGAAGGAAAACATGCTGTCGATGGCAGAGTTTCCGTCCCCTCGCGGGGTTGGGGCAGATCTCACACTACGTGCCGCTCGCGCTTTCCGGCGAGGGCTTCGTCGGGTTTCCGTCCCCTCGCGGGGTTGGGGCAGATCTCACAAGGCGTACCGCACCGCGTTGCAGACGATGGGCGACCTGGTTTCCGTCCCCTCGCGGGGTTGGGGCAGATCTCACACTACATCAGGCAATACAAGCATTTCGCCGATGAGTTTCCGTCCCCTCGCGGGGTTGGGGCAGATCTCACTTTGAAAGCATCTACAAGAAGAGGAATGGCGAATATTTGTTTCCGTCCCCTCGCGGGGTTGGGGCAGATCTCACCACACGTTTTGGTTTGACACCATAGATGAAGCAGTTTCCGTCCCCTCGCGGGGTTGGGGCAGATCTCACTGGACGTTTTGATTGGTTTTACTATTGCACCGTCGTGTTTCCGTCCCCTCGCGGGGTTGGGGCAGATCTCACGCTAAGGAAGCTGAACTCTGCAGTCCGAAAGTACAAGTTTCCGTCCCCTCGCGGGGTTGGGGCAGATCTCACGGTTCGCGACGAGATGTCCGGGATGGTATACGAAGTGTTTCCGTCCCCTCGCGGGGTTGGGGCAGATCTCACCGTATTGACATGATGCGCGAGATCTGCTTAACGACGAGAAGCATATTCAAAGCAAGCGTCTGCGTCAAGCTTTCACCCCGCCAATTCAAATTCAAGCTCCATCGAAGCCCTCAAACCCCTTTGAATCCAACCCCTTGCGTAAAGCCCCTTGGCCCTTTGCTCCCGCACGAAACGCAGATACACAAGGCGCAACGATCCGTCAAATGAACACGTCGCCCATCGGAGCAGGCTCGACGTAATCGCCGAAAATCGTCAATTCGCAATTGCCCGCCACTCGATAGATGCGAATTTTGTCCTTCGGGTCGTAATACCTCTCGTTCGCCATTACGTCCCTCGTCTTCTGCACCATTTCCTTTATCTGAGCGCTTCTAAGGTAAGCCTCGAAAATGGAATACTGTATCCTGTCGCCGTATCCGTTGAGTATCTTGATGATCCTGCGGTATTTCTTCTGGTTGGATATGTCGAACAGCACGACCACATAATACCGGTCTTCCGCAGGCGACGATCCTCGTATCTTGCCAAGGCGCGTCTCATGAACCTTCAGCATGTCCACGCGCCTCCATGTCGCGCCTCCAGACGAACGGCTGATATGCAGCAGGATCCCCCTTCTCCATAGCCTCGGCCAACATAAGAACCTTGCGTCGCAATGCCACCTGAAATCCACACGCCCTTCCATCTCCACCTTCGAAGAAATACGCCTCGCTGCGCACCATCTCATCCCCAAGACAATGCGCGAGACACCTCATCGCATTGACCTGCATGCACACCGCGCCCACATCGTTTTCATAGAAATCGCCTCGGCAAACGGCGCCTCCGTTCACCAAGTCCAGAACCACCCTGTCGACCAGCCATGCCCGCCATTCCTCCATGAGATCCGAAGCAAGCGCCGCATGCCCTTGCTTCGTCGCATGAAGAAACGCAAAGCTCGGATGCAATCCCGCCGCATTTACGGCACCGACGATGTTACGGTGGACGATGCTGTAGCCGAAGCTCAACATGGAGTTGAAGGCGTCGCGTGGCGGACGGGCGCTCCGACCGCGAAACGAGAAATCCCCATTCGTCAGAAGCTTCGGCAGACAGCTGAAATACGCTTTCGCTCCGTTGCCTTCGAACCCAAGGACCTGGGAAACGCTTTCGGCCGTGTGCAGATACTCCAGCGAATGAAGCAGGCCGTGCAACTCTCTTTCTTGGAATTCGTATACGTCAGGCAGCGATTGCAGCATCTGCAGGCCGTTCAGCAACTTGGCCCGCACGATGCGTTTCGACCAGGCTAGGCAGAAATCCTTGTCGTCGCTCAGATAGATCTGCCGCTTCTGCCTTTCGGGATCCACGTGCTCGGACGACGAAAGGTGCCCGAAGTAGCGGCCGTCCTCGGAATAGAACAGCACGGGAACCGCCCGCCCTATGCATGCGCAAAGCAAGTGGGTGGAGAACTGGGGCTTTCCGAAAACGGATATGCCGTCCACGTCGTCGAAGGGGAAATCCCGCACCAGCGAGTCGTCGGCAGCACTCTTCACCGTGAGCCTGTTTTCGGACAAACCGATTTTCACAGCGCTATCGACAAGATAGAGATGCATGGCTCCCCTCCAATCCCAAACGGAGCAGATCTTCCCCTCGACGCTTCGCCTCATTCCCCAACGAGGCGGTCTTTCGCTTTCACAGAAGACCGGTCAGCTCTTCGTTGATGCGCGCGTACAACCCGCGTTTTGCTTTCGCGTCGGCCAGGTCAAACAGGAGATCCATCGATTCTTTGAAAGAGATTCCCGCCTCCTTCTCCAACGACCTCTTGTCCACGCGCGATATCTCGTGCGCCATGCGGTTGCGGGCTTTGCGTTCCATGTTGCGCAGCTTGCCGTAAGGTTCGTAGGCCTCCGCAGAAACAAGGCTTTCGAGCACGCGGCAGAGATGATCGCTCCCTACAGGAGGGTTCTGCCCAGCTTTGAGCCACCGCAGCGCCGAACTCAAAACGGCGTTTTCGCTCACCTTCTCCCGCACGACACGATAAACCCTGTGGCCCCCTTCTTCCTTGCTCTCCAGCCATGCATCCGGAGGCAACACCCTTTCAACGCGCTTAAACAGTATTTCGAACAGGGCAGGGGTCAACGCGCGAAGGTAATCGGACCATTGCTCCCGAAGCAGATACACCTCCATCACCGCCAGATACTCCGCCAACTTCTCGGCAGGACTGTAGGCAAGCGGCGTGCCCGCATACCCCCTGAAACACGAAGCGGCCGACTCGTCGAGCCGCATGCGGCGCACGCATCCTTCAAGAAGACTTTTCGCCTGCTGCGGGATGGACGTGCATTGTTCGGCAAGTCGGAAAGCGGCCACATAATCGTAGCCCTCCACGAGCGACTTTATGTTGTCGCGCAGTATGAGACCGCAGAAGTTTACCGACTCGACCTCTATGCAGCGGTTCTTTCGCCCCTCTCCGTTGTCGGGATTCAACTCCCACAGCGTCTCGAAATCGTAGTCATCGGGGTTTTCGCGATCCCCCGGCGCATTGATGCCCCTCTTCGGCGTTTCCACCTGAACCGCACGAAGCCCGTAGCGGCCGAAAGCGTCGATGGCCACGAGCGCCTGTTGCATGGCAGGCGTTCCCGAAGTGACGTTGGCCACTATTTCCGCCCCGGTGTTTTCGTGCGCCAAGCGCGCAAGGTGCTCTTCGAATTCTCTGATGTAGCAGTCGTAGCGATGCACCGAATCGACACGGGAGCAGACAAGCTCCACCTTTGGCGCCGCACGTCCCGCCGCCTCCGCAAGCAGACCGAGGGCATGCGTGTAGCGTCCGTCATGGTCTTCGTAGCGCCTCATGGCAGGCGACAACAGCAGGACTATCTTGTCGGGCGCATAATGCCTCGCGATATGAAGCATGGGCCCGTCTCCCAGCGTGGTCATGGGATCGGAAGTCCCCACGGGAGAGAACAGCACCCTCATCGGACCGCACCTCCTTCGAACCCGCCTTGCAACGGCTCGGCGACGATGCAAAGAGAACATTTTCCCATAGGTAGCAATTCGTCTCCCACCTTGCCGAGCTTCATGGTGTGGGGAGACACGCCCAGGTCCTCGTCCATCCAGTGGCGATGGTCGTCCTTCGCCTTGCTCACGGCGCCATCCCCGAATTTGACTGTCATCGGCCGGAAGCCCTCGCCTTCCACCTTGTCCCACAACGCACGATGCCTCCCGCCGGAGAACCTGTCGTCTATCTTCGTGGGAAACTGCGCGTAGAGGATGAGGGCGGTTTCGCGCAGGCGCTCGGCATCGCATGCGAACAGGGCGTTCAGAACGGTTTTGCTGTCGAAATCGACGCCGCCGCCAAGATAGCAGGTCAGCCCACCATGCTTCGAAAGGGCTCCGGAGGGCGCGGCGGCCTCGTCTTGGTGCATGTTGCAATACCCCGTCCCCGCAATCGCATGGTTGCGGCAGCGCTTCCCTTCAAACGGCCCGGACTTGATGACGTAACGGCACATTCCGTCGTCGGCGCCCCCCGAACCTCCCGCACCGCCTCCGGGGCTTTCTTCGAACTCGAATGCATCCAGAAAGCATTTCCGGTAGCGTGCATCGAAGCGCTGGAACAGGCTCGCAAGACCGTCCTCGTCGAGAGGAAAGGGAAGACGTTCGTCGATCCGCTCGTCGATGCCCACATGCAGCGTCGCCACCGTGCCCGGACGCAGGCATTCCCGATAGATGCTCAGGTCGTTGCCGCCGACACCTGCATTCGCCGAACGCCCTCCCCTACGTCGCTTGTGTTCGGCCGCGTCCCCCTTGGAGAACTTGTCGTATTTCTCAGCAAACACCAGATCGCCCGCATCGAGGGGATCCGAGTCGGACACGGACACAAAACGCATGATGTCACTGACGGCGCGCGGGTCGCCGCCCCGAAACGCCTGCCGCTCGATCCCGGCAGCGGCATCCTTGTCCCTGCGCCATCCCCCGTTCTGTGGATAGCCCTGCAAGAACGCTTCGGGGCCTTCCTCGATCAAGGCCGAAAGCAGCACCGTCCTGAGCATTCCCTTGAAGCTGGAGCCGGGAACGTACGGGCAGCCGTAGGCGTCCTTGACGAATTCTCCGACTTCCCGATTTCGCCTGCGCCCGTTTTTTCCCTTCAAGGCGGCGTCCAACCGGTAGGCCACGGCCTTTTCCGCCACGCCGCGCAGATCGTGCTTGTCAAGGAAATCATCCAACCCCGACCTCGAGTCCGTTTCAAGGAATCTGCAGTAGTCTTCAAGCCGTTTCTCGTCGAGCCGGGAAACGAACGCCTTGGCATCCAGCACGGCGATCTTCCCCTGTTGCAGGAAATAATCCTTCTTTCCCAGAGAACGGCCGTTTCCTATGTGAACGAGCCCCTTCGTCGTAAGGTCTATGCGATAGCGCCTTGTCCCCATCACTGCTCCCCCGTCCAGAACGCCTTGGCATAGCGCCATACCGGATGCGCACCGCCCGCAGACACGTCGAACACGTCCCCGGCAAACGTACGCTCGAAAGTGGAACCTGCCGCAAAAGCATAGAAGTCGCGCTTTTTCAGAGGCTCGGCGGAATAGGTGCCCGACTGGACGAATCCCGCACGCCTCTTCAGCAGGTAGCGGGCGCCTTGCAGAAGGCCGTCCGAAAGCTCGTCGGCGGTCGGGGCGGCCGAGGACAGCAGCACGCGGCAGCCTGGCGTCGCGGGCACGGCATCGGACGCATTCGCGGTCAGCTCGTATTCGAAGCGCCCGTATCCTGCCGACCGCTTCCCTCCAAGGCCGCTGTAGCGCAGGCTTTCGAGAAGGGGGGCGATGTCGTAGCCGCCCTTTGCGATGAAGTACAGGCCGGCTCCCTCGCGGTAATGAAACCCGCCCACGTGGTAGGGCTTCGCGTCGCCGCCATCTTCCAGGCCGCCATCGCCGCCTTCCCGGCGCAAATCCACCTTGGTGACAAGCCCGCTCGCCCCAAGGCCCTCGTCCAAGGCGCGCAGCGTCTCCACGGCATCCAGCGTGCCGTCGAAGAACGACCCGTAAGCGTCTCGGGGAAGGTAGCGGAGCTTCTTGAACGCCTTCTTGTCAGCGGAGCCGCGCGATTCGGATTCCTCGTCCGAAGCGAAAAGCGCAGGTGCGCCATACGGCTTGGGAAGATAGCAGTCGTCGCCCACCCACGGGAAGGCATCGCTTAGAAGCAGGTCCCCGTCCCGTGCGGCCGCAAGCAAATCCTCCTGCGACCCCTGCGCCATTGCTTCCATGAACAAGGCGCTGAACAGGGTGTCCGCAGAACAGGCGCATTCGGCGTCCGACAGGCGCCCGTTGCCGAAATGGACGGGCGAGGTGAACGAGAGCTTTACCACCGTGGCCGTCATCGCAGCTCCGGAACGTCGATGGCCTTGTCGCCCGTGACGATGCGGGTTTCCAGGCCAACCAGATCGACGCGCCCGCTGCCGCGCGTCCCGCCGCCACCCAGGTAGTCGTTGCGCAAAAGATCGAAAGCGGTCTGCAGGTTCTTGAAGTCCTCCCCAATCTGACCGGGATCCTCCACGTTGTAGATTATCTCCAAGTCGAACTTGGCGCCACGAACGACACGCTCGATCTGCCGGGGGTTCGCCACGGCCGTCAGGCGGTCGATGGCGTTCTCGAATTTCGTTTCGAACACCTGCGGCAGTTCGTCCCTGTTTTCAAGGAAGGCGTCCTTGAACATGAGCCTGCTCTGCTGAACGCCCTCGCCCGAAGCGTCCGACCTCTTCTTGCTCGAACCGAACAGGCGCGCGATCTCGGAAGGCTCCTTTTCGAAGCCGGCCACTCCCGAAGCGGGCTGAACCCCGAACTCGCGTGCCAGCAGCGCGCGCAGCTTTCCCTTGAGCGTGCTGCCCGGAATGACGGGGCCTCGCGTGAGAGGATCGCGCACCACCGGCGAATCGATCGCCCCGATGGCGGAAAACGAGGCGTCGCCACCGATATGCAGCCCGGTCTTGACCTCGATGACGCCCGTTATCTTGATCTTGGTCGACGTGAATGTCATCTCGCTAGTCCTTTCCGCCATAGTACTTGAAGTACGCCACCAGGCTCTCTGCATAGCGGCAGTACAGAAGGAACCGGTCGTAGGTGAAAACGCTATCCAGCATGCCCATGAGGTGCGTCTTTTCGAAGAAGCTCTTGACGGCACTTTCGCGGCCTGCCTCGTAGGCCATCTTCACCTTCAGGTACTGCAGGTCGCCCTTCAGTTTTTCGAACTCTTCCTGGCTCCCGATCCTCGAGGCAAGGTTCACTATATGGGCGTAAATCCCCCTCAGCTTCGTGGTGGTGAGCCCAGGGAAGTCCTGCTCTCGTCTGTGCATGATCTCATTGGCACAGTCGGCGTAGTTGTCCTCCCTTACCTCGTATGCCTTTTCGCCCTCCTTGGAGTACAGCTCTTTTGTCTCCCGTTCCGCCATGCTCAGCCCCTTTCGCGAGTAGCGTAGACGTACCATTCCAGTGCGGTCACCAGGCTTCTGCGCTCCTGTTCGTCGGTCGCCCATTCGAAGAACCTCCTGCTCGCCTCTTCGCCGCGCGCGCCGGCATCTTCGAAGCTCCGTGCGAGCAGGTAGGCCAAACGGGGTATGGAAATGGGGTCTTCCGCGTTCCGCAGCAGTTCCACCAGCTTGTAGACGAACGCCTTGCCTTTGTCGTTCTCCCTGAAGGCGCTTTCTATTTCGAGGAGCTTTCCGCAAACCCCGTTTTCGAACTCGTCCCAGCCGAACACGTTGCCCTCTGTCCACAGCGCAACGGCGTCCTTTCCCTTGCCGTCCCTGCCGACATGCCGCTTCGCGGCGTCCTCGAGCGCGCCCGTCTCGTCGGCCATGCGCGCGATGGGATACTTCGGGTCGAACATGCCGATGCCGGCGCTTATGGTGAGCACGCCGTTTCCCGTGAAGTCGTTCAGCGCGGCGCGGACATCCCGGGCCGCATGGATGACGTCGTTCCAGTTGCCCACCAGAAACAGGTCGTCGCCACCGGAGTAGATTATCTGGACGCGGTACCCTCTTTTCTCGAGGATGCCGTTGATTTCATGCTTGAAGAAATAGCTGAGCGCACGGCTGAGCGTCGCCGTCCGGCTTATGGACGCCTTGTCGTCCGGCAGCCCATGCGCGAAAACGCTCCCGAGGTTGTCCACGTCGGCACGCAGCACGCCCAGGCGCCGTATCCCCGGCGCTCCCCCGCCCTCGAGCGTCGCGCTGCTTTCGGCATAGGCGGCGATGCCCCCGCCGTCCTGTTCGGCGGCGTAGTCGCCCATCCACAAGTGGGTGGAAAGGCCGTCGCCCGTATCCCATTGCTTGGTGTACACGCGCGCCGCAACCGGCTTTTTCGAGAGGTATTCGTCCCTCCTGTAAACCGTCAGGAACTTGCCGAACGGCAGCGCAAGGTCGCCTGCATCGGAAACGACGAACACGTCCTTTCGCGCCATGTCGGGCGATATGCGGGCCAATGCGCCGCAAAGCGGGCATCGCCCGTCTGCATCGACGCCCCTGTCGCTTCGGTGACATTCGCTGCATTCGCGCGCATGGGCCGAATCCTCCGTGGCGGAGAAGTTGAATGCGGCTATTTCCGCCGCCGTGTAACGGCTGCCTTTCTCTTCGGACAGCCTGACGGCCAAATCGTGATACAAAAGCCGATAGCGTTTCGCGCCGCGGACGGTGCCTCCCTTGTTCATGAGGTCGTTCGCCGAACAGGGCACGAAAGCGCAGGCGCAGAACAGGTCGACCCCGAAGCTCTCTATAAGCCACTGCTTGAGCTCCGAGGCAAACCCCTGCAAGACGGCCTTGGCCGATCCGGTGTTGGGGAAAATCGCATAGGCATGGCCTCCGCCTGTGTAGAGCAGGTTGCACCGCGTGAGGTCCAGCCGGCACAAAAGCTCGTCCATGCAGTGCTCCAGAAGCATCTCCAGGTAGAACGACCGCGCACGGAGCTGCTTCAATGCGCCCGACCCGCTGATCTGGTAGATGAAGTCCTGGATGCCGCTCAGGTCGCACGACCACAGCAGAAACATCGGATCGTCGTAATGCCGAGAGGACGTTTGCGCATCGAAAAGCGTCGCGCGATAGTCGGTCGTGCCCGCAGCGCAAAGGTAGTCGTAAAGGCAGGTCGCCAGAGCGGCGGTCGTTTTCGCATGGTCGAACAGCGATACGTCCATGAGCTGCGACCTGTCCGTCGAAGACGGAACGCCTCCGCACTTCGCTTCAAGAAGGTGGAGAAGCGACCCTATGCGCTCTTCCGAAGCGGGAGCGCCGGCCAGCTCCGCCCGAATGGACTCGCGGATGGCATTGTAGTCCTCGTGTTCCACCACGTTGTCGTCCCGGTGCCCGCATAGGACGTTGAAAACCTTCCTCAGCTTCGCATCGCGGTCGAATCCGGAATCCTCGCCTTCGTTCTTGCGGTCCATGCCGGCGCTGATGTTGTCGGCGAAGTACGTGATGTATGCGAGGGAATCCGTTGCAAGCCTGGCGGTGACCATCTCTTTCGCATGATGGTACCGGATTTGCTCGACGACGCGCTCCACCGTGGAAGCATCGGCCCTGATGGTATCCCTCACGAAATCCGCGCCAAGCCTCGAATGGGTTCCCTGGCCCGAGAACCCCCTGATGACCACCTTGCCAACATCATGCAACAGCGCACCGTAAACCAATTGCAGCTTTGTTTCGTTCACCCTACCGAAAGCCCTCCCATTCCCATCGAAGTCTTTATCCCCACACCGCCGAATTCGCCGAAACGAAAGAGCATGTGCGCAAACCCTCTAAGAGGCTGCGGCCCTTCCACGTTGACGGTCATGTTCCCCATGAAGGCCGGTATGCGCTTTCCTGAAACCAGAAAAGAACAGGAATGGAGGCTGTATCTCGCAATGAGCGTATGCGACGCCAGGTACTCCACCGTGTCGGGATCGACCTCGTGATCGGCATCGAACACCTGGCCGTAATGCATGATGAGATTTTGGTAGACAAGCCTCGTGCTGGGAATCGTCTGGTACGTCCCGCCGCTTTTGAATGCGGTCGGGGTGACGAATCTGAGGGTGAAGCGGGAGGTATTGTCCCCATGAATCAGGTCGGCAAGGCTGCGGCGGGTGATCCTGGCCTCTTGGAACCCGTCGATCCGGAATGGGGCGCCGATCTTTTTTATCCGCAATTCCGAAGCCTGCAAGACAGGCCGGACGAGGGAGTCGTACGTCTCGTCGGTCAAGGCATTGACGACCCAAACGATCCCATCCCCGCCCGATTCGCAATGCTGGCTGTAGGGATTGAACGGCATGCCGTGCATCCGCCCGGCACATGCGGTGCCTGCATGCTCCATAAGAAGCCCCTGCAGAAGCGGCCCCAAGTCCCAATGACGCAGCCCGTGTTTCGACAGCAGGTCATCGCGCGAAAGCGGAAGGACGATTCGCGTCGAGATAAGAAATTCCTTT
>OLRC01002445.1_pt1 | contig 10067 bp, 7 predicted proteins | sample 1672081 | NCBI WGS metagenome assembly OLRC01 (sample SAMEA3136643, study PRJEB25190) | human gut metagenome | biome: human gut; feature: human-associated habitat; material: faeces | place: Austria | collected 2013
TCATGCTTTGGTTTATGAGGAGAGGGGGAGCTGAGGCATAGTGTCTCAGCTTCCTTCTTTATGATGATAATCAAGAGCTCAGCTTTTCTTGAGCTTGAAAGATACTGGTCTTAAGGAAGTGACAGGAGGAAATTTATGGTTTTAGTAGCACAAATTATTGTAGACGTTCCTCTGATGCAGACGGACAGACCTTATAGTTACCTTATCCCTGAAGCTATGCAAGGTCAAATTGCCATTGGTATGCGAGTGCATGTACCTTTCGGTAAAGGAAATCGTCTATTGCAAGGCTTTGTTATTGGTTTAGAAGAGCAGGAGAACTTGAGAGACTTTCCTGAATTAAAACCTATCGCTGAGCTTTTAGATTATGAGCCAGTCCTTAATCAGGATCAACTGGATTTGGCTGATCAGATGCGACATACGGTCTTTTCCTATAAGATTTCCATCTTGAAGTCAATGCTACCTGGTCTCCTTAATTCCCAGTACGATAAGGTTATCATGGCGACTGATAAACTGGATGAAGAGGATAAACAGACTTTTCTTCAGGGGCAGGATCATGTTCTTTTCTCGCAGTTGTCAGAGGAGCAGCGTCAAGCCATTCCTCGTCTGGTCCAGTCTGGGCGTGTAACGGTTGATTACCTTGCTAAGGATAAGCAGAATATCAAGACTGAGAAGCACTATAGTGTTCAAAAGGGCATTCTCGAGACTTTGGCTATTTCGCAACGGGCTAAGAGGCGTTTGGAGATGCGAGACTTCTTGCTCAAGAAGAGTGAGCCAGGGAAGGTGGCAGACCTCCACAAGCTTTTTTCACGAGATGTGGTTAAGTTTTTCATTGAAGCTGGTGCCTTGGTCATCACCGAAGTTGAGGTCAATCGTGCCGATAGCTACTTTGAAAAGGTAGAGAAGACGGAGTTCCTCGAGCTCAATGCTCAACAGGCGCATGCTGTTGAAGTCATGACAGGTCAGATTGGTCGTGGTGGCAAACCGTTCTTGTTGGAAGGAGTGACGGGTTCGGGTAAGACGGAAGTCTATCTTCATCTTATTGAGCGGACCTTGGCCATGGGGAAAACAGCCATTGTCTTGGTTCCAGAGATTTCCCTGACACCCCAAATGACTAATCGTTTCATCTCTCGTTTTGGAGACTTGGTAGCCATTATGCATTCAGGCTTGTCAGACGGTGAAAAATTTGATGAGTGGCGTAAGGTTAGGTCTGGTCAAGCCAAAGTTGTTGTAGGGGCACGTTCGGCTATCTTTGCTCCCTTGGACAATATCGGAGCAATCATTATTGATGAGGAACATGAGGCTACTTACAAACAAGAGTCCAATCCTCGCTACCATGCTAGAGATGTGGCCTTGCTTAGGGCTAAGAGTCATGGCGCTATTCTTGTCCTTGGCTCAGCGACACCTTCTATTGAGACACGAGCGAGGGCTCAGAAAGGGGTTTATCATTTTCTTGAGTTGACAGAGAGGGCCAATCCTAAGGCTAAAATTCCGCAGGTAGAAGTGGTGGATTTTAAGGACTTTGTTGGGCGTCAAGAGGTAAGTGATTTTACGCCACCTCTCTTGGAAAAAATCAGAGAACGCTTGGCACGTAAGGAACAAGTCGTATTAATGTTGAACCGTCGTGGGTATTCCTCTTTTGTCATGTGTCGTGACTGTGGCTATGTGGATGATTGTCCCAACTGTGATATTTCATTGACCTTGCACATGGATACCAAGACCATGAATTGTCACTATTGTGATTTTCAAAAAGCAATACCACACGTCTGCCCTAACTGTCAGAGTCGTCAGATTCGCTATTATGGGACTGGGACACAGAAGGCTTATGACCAATTGACGGAACTTTTGCCAGAAGCCAAAGTGATTCGTATGGATGTTGATACGACACGTAAGAAAGGTGCTCACGAGAAACTCCTAGAGACTTTTGGAAGTGGCAAGGCTGACATTTTGCTTGGGACCCAAATGATTGCCAAGGGTTTGGATTTTCCAAATGTTACCTTGGTAGGGGTCTTGAATGCGGATACGTCCTTGAATTTACCGGATTTTCGTTCGGCTGAGCGTACCTTCCAACTCTTGACTCAGGTGGCTGGTCGTGCTGGTCGTGCGGACAAGGAAGGGGAGGTTATTATTCAGACCTATAATCCTAGCCATTATGCCATTCGGTTTGCCCAGCAACAGGATTACGAAGGTTTTTATGCCTATGAGATGGGGATTCGCCACCAGCTGGCCTACCCGCCCTATTTCTATACGGTAGGAATCACGCTTTCTCACAAGGATGAAGAGTTTGTAGTCCGCAAGAGCTATGAGGTTATGGCTTATTTGAAAGAGCACTTGTCGGACAAGGTGACTTTTCTGGGACCAACGCCTAAGCCTATTGCTCGAACACATAACCTTTATCATTATCAGATTATTATCAAATACCGTTTTGAGGATAACTTGGAAGAAACGCTTAATAGGGTCCTTGACATGACTCAGGAACCTGAAAACAAGGACCTGCGTTTGATTATTGATCACGAACCTCAGAATTTTACTTAATCTAGAAAAGGAAAAATATGACAAAATTAGTATTTATGGGAACGCCTGCCTTTTCAGCGACAGTGCTGGAAGGACTTTTGACAGATGAGCGTTACGAAATTGTCGCTGTTGTCACACAGCCAGACCGTGCTGTCGGCCGTAAAAAAGAAATCCGCATGACACCAGTTAAGGAAGTGGCCTTGGCGCATGATTTGCCTATTTATCAACCTGAAAAATTGTCGGGTTCAGAAGAGATGGCTCAAGTAATGGCACTAGGTGCTGATGGGATTGTGACTGCGGCTTATGGACAATTTTTGCCAAGCAAGTTGCTTAATAGCATGGATTTTGCGGTGAATGTTCACGCCTCTCTCTTGCCAAAATACCGTGGTGGGGCACCTATTCATTATGCCATTATCAATGGGGATGCAGAAGCAGGTGTGACAATTATGGAAATGGTCAAGGAGATGGACGCTGGTGACATGGTTAGCCAAAAGGCCTTGCCAATTCTTGACGAGGATAATGTTGGTACTATGTTTGAAAAATTGGCAGTCTTGGGTCGTGACCTCTTGCTTGAAACCTTGCCTGCCTATATCGCTGGAGAAATCAAACCTGTTCCTCAAGATGCCAGTCAGGTAACGTTTTCGCCAAATATTAGCCCAGAAGAGGAGCGCCTTGATTGGAATAAGGAGGCTCGTGACATCTTCAATCAAATCCGTGGTATGTACCCATGGCCTGTGGCCCATACCTTGCTTGATGGCAAACGTTTCAAGATTTATGAAGCAGACTTGGTAGAAGGTCAAGGACAGGCTGGTCATATCATTGAAAAGACCAAGAAGAGTTTGGTAGTTGCGACTGGTCAAGGAGCCATTTCGCTTAAGACAGTTCAGCCTGCAGGAAAACCTCGTATGGCTATTGCTGATTTCCTTAATGGGGTCGGACGCAATCTTGAAGTAGGTGATGCATTTGGCCAATGATTGGAAAAAAACTGCTCGTGGACAGGCACTTGAAGTCTTAGAAGAAGTCTTTCAGGAAGGGGCTTACTCAAATATTGCTCTCAATGTACATCTGAGCAAGTCGCAGCTGACAGATAAGGACAAGGCCTTGGTGACGGAAATTGTTTATGGAACCGTTGCCCGTAAGATTACTTTGGAATGGATCTTGGCCCATGTTATTGAGGATCGAGACAAACTTGAAGCTTGGGTCTACGACCTCTTGCTTTTGAGTCTTTACCAGTTGGCTTACTTAGATAAAATTCCAGCCCATGCGGTGGTTAATGATGCCGTCTCTATTGCCAAAAATCGAGGTAATAAAAAGGGTGCTGAGAAGCTGGTCAATGCCGTTCTTCGGAAATTGTCTAGTCAACCATTGCCAGACCCAAGTAAGATTAAACGTGTCAATAAACGCTATTCTGTTCAATATTCCCTACCTGTATGGTTGGTGAAGAAACTTATTGACCAGTATGGGGAAGACCGTGCCCTTGCTATTTTCCAAAGTCTCTTTGTCAGGAACAAGGCCAGTGTTCGTGTGACAGATGTGTCTCGTATGGAAGAGATTGCGGATGCAACTGGTGCTGAACGTTCAGAACTGTCACCAGTTGGGCTTGTTAAGTCCTCTGGTTACTTTGCTGGGACAGAATATTTTAAAGAGGGCTTGTTAACCATTCAGGATGAGACCAGTCAACTGGTTGCGCCAACTTTAGGGATTCAAGGTGAAGAAGAAATCCTGGATGCCTGTGCGGCACCTGGTGGTAAGACGGTTCATATGGCCTCTTATTTGACGAGTGGACAGGTGACGGCGCTTGACCTCTATGATCATAAGCTTGCCCTTATCAAAGAAAATGCACAACGTCTTGGCCTAGCTGATAAGGTTAAGACTCAGAAACTGGATGCTAGTCAGGTACATCAAGTCTTTCCGGCTGATAGTTTTGACAAGATTTTAGTGGATGCTCCTTGTTCAGGGATTGGCCTCATTCGTCGGAAACCCGACATCAAATATAACAAGGATCTCCAAGACTTTGAGTCCCTTAAGGCTGTGCAGTTGGACATCTTATCCAGTGTTTGTCAAACCCTACGCAAAGGTGGTATAATAACATATAGTACTTGCACCATTATAGCTGAAGAAAATCAAGAGGTGATTCAAGCTTTTCTTGAAACGCATCCTGATTTTGAGCAAGTTGCCTTAGACCATCCATGCCAAAACATAATGGTTAATGGCTGTTTGGCAATCACCCCCGAACAGTATCTAACTGATGGCTTCTTTATCGCACAGTTGCGTAAAAAGGCCTAGGGTTACAGAGGAGGAAATGCTGACGCAAGTCAGAAAGAAGATTATGGAAATTTCATTATTAACGGACATTGGCCAAAAGCGGTCAAACAACCAAGACTTTGTTAATAAATTTGTTAACCAAGCTGGTGTTACCCTTGTCGTTGTTGCAGACGGAATGGGTGGACACCGAGCTGGTAATATTGCCAGCGAAATGTCAGTAACGGACCTTGGTCGTGATTGGATCAACACAGATTTTCGTGAATTAAGTAAGATTCGTGATTGGATGATTGCTGCCATTGATGCAGAAAATCGTAAAATTTATGAACTTGGCCAAAACGAAGAATATAAGGGAATGGGAACAACTATTGAGGTTCTTGCCTTTGTTGATAACGCTGTGATTTTTGCTCATGTTGGGGATTCACGTATTGCCCTTATCCGTAATGGTGAGTATAAGCAATTGACGAATGACCACTCTTTGGTCAATGCTCTGATTAAGGCTGGTCAATTGACAAAAGAGGAAGCAGCTGTTCATCCACAACGTAATATTATTACACAATCTGTAGGGCAGGCCGCTCCAATTGAAGCTGATCTTGGTGTCCAACAATTGGAACCAGGAGACTATATTTTGGCCAATTCAGATGGATTGACTAATATGATTTCAATTGAACAGATTATTCATATTGTTAACAGTCCTGGTTTCCTTGAAGAAAAAACCAGTCGTCTAGTAGCCGCTGCTAATGAGGCAGGTGGTCTTGACAATATTACCGTTGCCCTCGTTAAAGTAGAAAGTGAGGAAGGATAATGATCCAAGTTGGCAAATTGTTTGCTGGACGTTATCGAATCCTTAAATCTATCGGACGTGGTGGTATGGCGGATGTTTATCTGGCTAACGACCTGATTCTGGATAATGAAAGTGTAGCTATTAAGGTGCTACGTACCAATTACCAAACGGATCAGGTGGCTGTGGCGCGTTTCCAGCGTGAAGCACGTGCCATGGCAGAACTCAGTCATCCCAATATCGTTGCAATCCGAGACATTGGCGAAGAAGACGGCCAGCAGTTCTTGGTGATGGAGTACGTGGATGGTTCGGACTTGAAGAAATATATTCAAGACCATGCGCCACTTTCTAACCAAGATGTTGTGCGTATCATGGGGGAGGTTCTTTCCGCCATGACTCTTGCCCATCAAAAGGGCATTATCCACCGTGACCTTAAGCCACAAAACGTTCTTTTAACTAAAGACGGTAGGGCCAAAGTTACAGACTTCGGGATTGCGGTTGCCTTTGCAGAGACTAGTTTGACTCAAACCAATTCTATGTTGGGTTCTGTCCACTACCTCTCACCAGAGCAGGCTCGTGGATCGAAAGCAACTATCCAGAGCGACATCTATGCTATGGGTATTATGCTTTTTGAAATGTTAACAGGTCATATTCCTTACGATGGCGATAGTGCGGTAACCATTGCACTCCAACATTTCCAAAAGCCACTCCCATCGATTTTGGCAGAGAACCGTAACGTTCCCCAAGCCTTGGAAAACGTGGTAATTCGAGCAACAGCCAAAAAACTAGAGAATCGTTATAATAGTACTTTGGAAATGAGCCGTGACTTGGTAACGAGTTTGCATCCTAGTCATCGACGCGATGCCAAGGTAGTCTTTGATGATATGACGGATACCAAGACCTTACCGAAGGTTGATCCAGTTCCATCAGCAAGCCTTGAGAAAAAGGCCGTTGCTGCTGAGCCATCAGAGCCTACACCTGCTCCAAGTAAACAACCGAGGAAGAAAACGACACCAGCTAAGAAGAAAAAGAAGAAGAATTTCTTCTCAACCTTGCTCAAGGTTTTCCTAGGACTTGTCTTTATTGGTATCATCATCTTTGCCTATTTGGTATTTACCAATCCTGATAATGTCCAGGTGCCTAATGTGGTCGGTCAAGAGTTGTCCACAGCTCAGACTAAAATTGAGGGTGCTGGATTTAAGGTAGGAGAAGTTAAGGAAATGGAAGATGACTCTGTCGATACAGGCAAGGTCGTAAAGACTGATCCTACAGCTGGAACCACACGAAAAGAAGGATCAAGCATTGATGTCTATGTTTCTTCTGGTAGTAAAGGTTTCGCTTTGAAAGACTACAAAGGTAAAAACTATAAGGATGCCATTGAGGATTTAACTTCGAATTATGGCGTTTCTGAGGACCAAATTGATATTCAGCATGTCGAAGACGACAGTGCTGAAGAGGGAGAAATCCTATCTCAAAGTCCAGGTAAAAACAAGTCTTTCAATCCTAAGGATAGTAAGGCCAAGATTAAGTTCCGTGTGGCAACTCCTAAGACAGTTACCATGCCTGATGTGACTGGTTTGACGGTTTCAACAGCGGTTCAAACCTTGAATCGTAAGAGTATCTCAAGTAGTAGCATCGAGTATCATGACTATAATACTGGTGCTAAGTTAGACAAGGATAAGGTTCCTAGCAGCACAGAGGTCCTTTATCAAGATCCACAAGCTGGTATAAGCGTTGATGGTACAGTGATTCTCTATGTTTCGGTTGCAACAGCAAGTTCAAGCCTACAGTCAAGCTCAAGCAGTACGACACATTCGTCATCGACGAGCTCAAGTACTGAAAGCACAAGCTCTAGTACTGAAACACCGACAGAGGCTACTCACACAGACCAACAATAGTTTTTAATAATTGAGACATAATAAAGAGAGGTTCTTCAATCTCTCTTTTTTCTTATCTAGAGTTCTTGTCGATAGCTTAAAAGGCCTGCTTGCCAGGGGTCAGAGATTCTTTTATAATGAAGACATCACATATAGGAGAGACGCTATGAGAAACCGTAGAAAACTGAGAAGGTATATCATTACCTACGATATCGTCATGACGGTCCTGGCCCTGATTTCCATTGGCTTGGTTATCTTTGATTTGGTTGGATTAATTTCAATTGGAAGGCGACCTTTCAGAGTGATAGATCAGTCTATAACGCTCATCTTTGCCATTGATTATGCGATTCGTTTCTCCCTGGCACCTCGTAAGCGAATTTTTGTTAAAACGCATGTATTAGACTTGTTGGCTATTATTCCCTACAATGAAGTCTTTACTTTCCTCCGTTTTTCAAGGGTGGGACGCTTTGCCAGATTGGCCAAACTCTCACGCTTAATTGGTTTGAGTAGCAAGCTCAAGCACATTTCCAATCGCATTAATCGCAGAAATGGCTTTTATTTTCTACTTTCGGTTAATAGTATTATCATCCTTATCAGTAGTGCCGTTATTGCCCGAGTAGAGCACCATAATTTTATTGATGCTATTTGGTGGTCTGTAGCAACGGTTACTACGGTAGGTTATGGCGATATCGTTCCTCGAACATTGGTAGGTAAGGCTGTTGCGGTCGTTCTTATGTTTAGTGGGATTGCCACTCTTGGGTTGTTAACAAGCTCTCTCAATAATATTTTTGTGCGGTCAGGTCGTCAGACTGAACGAAAATTAGCCGAGCTTAAGAAAGAATTAGCAGAGCAGCGTGTCATACTGGAGGAAATCAGAAGTACGGTGCAACTCATAAATAGTAAAATGGACGAAACTGACGATTAAGATTTTTGAATGAAAGACAGTGTTTCCTATAATGGAGGCACTTTTTTTGCATTCTGCTGCTCCTTTTCTATCTTGACTAGTCGGTGCTCAAACTGGGTCTTTTTGTCAATTGCCTTAAAATTTGATAGAATGAAGCCTGTATACTTTTATTTGAGAGGTCCTTATGACCAAATTTAATTTTTTCTTAGTGGTGGAAGCCCTGCTTTTGACTCTGGGTCTGATCACCATCTTTAATAATGATATTACCAGTTTTATTTTCATTCTGGTCTTGACCTTGTTGGCCGTTCGCTTTTTTAACAAGGAGTCCAAGAGTGACTTTGTCTTGACCATCAGTTTGATCTCACTTTTTCTGGTTTCCATGTGGAATATCTATGTGGTACTTGCTATCCTAGTGGGTGTGGCCTATGTCATGATTAACCATTTTTCACAGGTTAAGAAAAAGAATCGCTATGCCCTCATTCAATTCAAAGAAGATAATTTGAATCCTCGGGCTGTCCGAAATCAGTGGATTGGGACTCGTATGGAACCTGTCAGTGATCGCTATGACTTTGATGATATTAATATTATCCGTTTCTTTGGGACAGATGTGATTGATTTGACCCAGGTTATCGTTTCAGGTCGAGAAAATGTCGTCATTTTACAGAAACTTTATGGACCAACGACAATCTTGGTACCAATTGATATTTCCGTTAAGTTGAATATATCAGCTATCTATAGCTCTGTGACCTTCTTTGATGAAGATGAATACGACCTCCGTTACGAAAGCTTGACCTTGCAGGGGGCGGAGTATGAGCATGCTCATCGGACGGTTAAATTGATTCTCAATGTGGGAGCTGGACCAGTGGAGGTACGTCGCAAATGAAGAAACAGTACCTATTTTTAATCCTAACTTATTCAGTTGTTGTTTTAATTGGGGTTACCCTTGTGGTTATGGATAGCTTTAACCTCAACTTTTCACTGGTTTTCGGTAGTATCTCTCAGGTATTTCACTTCCTTTTTAACATGTTTTTTGTGGTTCTGAGTTTGCTCATTTTGCTTTATATTCTCTGGGCCATTGCCAATGATAACAGTATGCGTTCAGTCAATCAGGATTTGCGCCGCATTATCAATAATCAACCAGTCAAACGTCAGGGAGATATTGAGTTAGACAAGAATATGATGCGCTTGTCTCATAAGATGCGTAAATTGACTAAGGACTTGCAGAAAACTGAGAATGCCCAAGCTCTACAAAGCCGTGATATTATCAAGAAGGAGCGCGGACGTATTGCTCGTGACCTTCACGATACCGTTAGTCAGGAACTTTTTGCGGCTAGTATGATCTTATCTGGTGTATCTCAGATGGCGGATCAGCTAAGTAAGGAAGATTTGCATAATCAAATCCAGGCGGTTGAGGCTATGCTGACGGACGCTCAAAATGATATGCGTGTCTTGCTTTTGCATCTTCGTCCGACAGAGCTTGAGAACAAGACCTTGCAAGAAGGCTTGCAGATGATCCTTAAGGAATTAACCGATAAATCCAATATCCATGTCGTCTACAAGGATATGGTTAAGAAAGTGCCCAAGCGTATTGAAAATAATCTCTTTAGGATTGCCCAAGAGTTTATCTCTAATACCCTTAAACACGCCAAGGCTAGCCAGATAGAGGTTTATCTCTATCAAAATAGTCAGGAAATTCAATTGAAAATGTTGGATAATGGTGTTGGTTATGATT
>OLRC01002446.1_pt1 | contig 10060 bp, 8 predicted proteins | sample 1672081 | NCBI WGS metagenome assembly OLRC01 (sample SAMEA3136643, study PRJEB25190) | human gut metagenome | biome: human gut; feature: human-associated habitat; material: faeces | place: Austria | collected 2013
TGTTTTTGGGAGGATAATTTAGCGTTAGCTAAATTTCAATGCCCGACCGACACTCTGCTAAACCATAATTTACCCCAATGTTTGATAAAGAAAAAAATTCCCTCTCCGATTTTTCAGAGAGGGAAAAGGTTTAAATTTAAAATTATGCCCAATTAAGAGTATCGTTATATACATTGATGTAGTCGTTAGCCGAACGATCCCAGCTGTTGTCGCTCATCATTGCACGCCACATAAGCTGATGCCAGCCTGCGTCATCATGAATACCCCACAAAGCTCTTCTTACGGCATTTACCATATCTGCCGTATCGTAGTTCTTGAATGTAAAGCCGTTACCGTAGTTGTCTGCACTGTCAAATACAGAGTCTTTAAGTCCGCCAACTTCACGAACAACAGGAATTGTACCGTAACGGAGAGCAATCATCTGTGCAAGGCCGCATGGCTCCTGAGCAGACGGCATAAGGAATATATCAGCACCTGAATAAATCTTTCTTGCAAGTTCAGGTACAAAACCGTGACAGAAACAAAGTCTGCCCGGATATTTTGCCTGCATATAGTTAAAGTAGTCCTCGTATTCCTTATCACCCGAGCCGAGAATTACAAACTGCATATTCTCGGTATTCATAAGCTCTTCAAGTCCCATTCTTACAAGGTCAAGTCCCTTATGACCTACAAGTCTTGTTACCATACCAACCATTGGTACATCCCAGCGCTGTTCAAGGCAAAGACGCTCCTGAAGTGCTCTCTTACACTCACCCTTGCCGCTCATATCGTCCTTAGAGTAGTTACGATAGATCTGATAGTCTGTTTCAGGATTATAGCTTTCGGTATCAATACCATTTTTAATACCGCAAAGTTTATAGTGACGGAGGTTAAGTTCGTCGTGAAGTCCCCAACTGAACCATGGGTCTTTAATTTCAGCCGCATAGCTTGGAGATACTGTTGAAACTCTTGTTGCTGTTTCAATAGCGCCCTTCATCATATTGAGTTTGCCGTTCATCTCAAGAATTTTTGTTTCATTGGCAGGAATACCTACACATTCTGTATTAACTTCCCAGCCGTATTCACCCTGATACTGAATATTGTGAATTGTAAACAGGCTCTTGATATTGTGATACCATGGTCTGTGTGAATAGAACAGATAGTAGTAAACAGGTACAAGTGCTGTCTGCCAGTCATTACAGTGAATAATATCAGGATGGAAGTCAATGTATGGGAGCATTTCGAGAATTGCTCTTGAGAAAAACGCAAATCTCTCGGCATCGTCATAGTGACCGTAAAGTGTACCACGCTTGAAATAGTATTCATTGTCAATGAAATAATATGTACAGTCGTGCCATCTTGCCCAGAAAAGTCCGCAATACTGATGACGCCATGCAACAGGTACGGTAAAGTTTGTAATGAAATTTAGTGAATTTCTAAGTTCCTGCGGAATTGTGCCGTAAAGCGGAACTACAATTCTGCAGTCCTGACCCTTTCTGCAAAGTGTGTGTGGCAGACTTCCTGCAACATCTGCAAGTCCGCCGCTACCGCAAAACGGATTTGCTTCAGATGCACAATATAAAATTCTCATTTGATTTTACCTCCATTAAACTACAGATTTTTTTGCTATATATACAGGATAGGAGTCATATCCCATAAGTGAACGACCATCCTGAATTTTAACATCCTTATCTATGATAACATAATTCAGGTTGGTATTGCAACCGATTTTTGTATCTTGCATAATTATTGAGTTGCTTACTTTAGCACCCTCGCCGATATATACACCCTTAGAAATAACACAGTTCTCAACCTCACCGTTGATTACACAGCCTTGAGCAATAATTGAATTTTTGACACTGCTTGTAAGACCGTAGCGTGACGGAGCGTCATCTCTAACCTTTGTGTAAATCGGACGCTGTGGGTTAAAGAGAGCATCTCTTACTTCTTTTTTGATTAAATCCATATTGAAATTGAAGTAATCCTGATTAGAAGTAATTGCCGCTGTATAACCTTTATCTTCAAAGCCGTAAACATTGTATTTGCCGACGGCAGCCTGAATAATATTTTTAATGTCTTTCTGATTTACGGCGAGAGCCTGATTTATTTCCTGCATAAGGAGATCTTTTTTCAGGAGTATTGCGCCGAATACTACATTTTCAACAGTATCTGTCTTTTGCGGATTGAGGAAAAGTCTGTTTACTCTGCCGTTATCGTCAACGCTGATTGTCATAGGACGGTCGTAGCCTGACGGTACAACCATTTTGTTGTAAATTACTGTAATGTCTGCATTCTTTTTGGTGTGAAAACCAAAAAGGTCTGTGCAGTCAAAATTAGAAATAATATTGCCCGGTGAGAGCAATACATACTCCTCACGGCTGTTTTCAATGTATCCGTGCATATTATAAATGGTTTCGGGATAGCTTGAGAAAGAACTGCCGTTGTAAGGTGTGAGCAATGTAAGCTGACTTCTTCTCTTTGAAAGGTCATAAGCAGAACCCGAGCCGAGGTGATCGGCAAGAGAAAGATAGTTCTTTGTGGCAACTACGCCTACATTGTTGATACCTGAATTTGACATATTAGAAAGAACAAAGTCAATTATTCTGTATTTGCCCCCGATAGGAACGCTTGCCATTGTGCGTGATGAGGTGAGGTCAGGCATTTTTTCGTCAAGAGTGCCTGCAAAAATAAGTCCCAAAACATTATTACATCTCATTTGCTTTTACCTCCGTACATCTGTCAATCATTTCCTTTGGCTTTACAACTGCGCCTTCGTCAATAACAGAGTTCTCGCCAACTACGGCAATACCCCAGTCATCTCTGTTTTCGCAATCTTCAGGCTTTGCGCCTACAACCGCATTCTTGCGAACAACTGTATTTTCTGCAATAATTGCAAACTGAACTGTAGCGCCCTCTTCAATTACCGCACCCGGCATAATGATAGAAGAGTTGATTGTAGCGCCTTTTCCGATAGTAACGCCCGAGAAAAGAATAGAAAACTCAAGATTACCGTAAACATTACAGCCGTCTGCAACAAGTGAATTCTGAATAACTGCGTCATTAGATACAAAGTGTGGCGGCATCATTGGATTTCTTGAATAAATATCCTTTAAGTCAAGTGTAACATTAGGGTCGAGAAGATCCATATTAGCTTCCCAAAGACTGTCGATTGTTCCGACATCTTTCCAATAACCCTCAAACGGATATGCAAACATACGCTCGCCTGCGTTGAGCATTGCGGGAAGAACATCTTTACCAAAGTCATGGCTTGAGTTTTTGTTTTCGTCATCTTCAATGAGGTATTTTCTTAACTCTTTGTAGCTGAAAATGTAGATACCCATTGATGCGTGTGTGCTTTTTGGCTTTTCGGGCTTTTCATCAAATTCGTAAATTTCGCCGTCCTCGTGTGTGTTGAGAATACCGAATCTTGACGCCTCTTCAAGAGGTACATCTATAACAGCTATAGTACAAGCCGCATTCTTTTCTTTGTGGTATTCAAGCATTTTGTTGTAGTCCATTTTGTAGATATGGTCGCCTGACAAAACAACAACATATTCGGGGTCATAGCGGTCAATGTAGTTAATATTCTGGAAAATTGCGTTTGCAGTACCTGAGTACCAATCTGCACCGTCAACAGCCTGATACGGACTTAGGCAGTTTACACCCGAGTGCATACCGTCAAGGTCCCATGGCTGACCGTTGCCTATGTATTCGTTAAGAACAAGCGGCTGATACTGTGTGAGAATACCAACAGCTTCGATGCCTGAATTTACGCAGTTTGATAGTGGAAAGTCAATAATTCGATATTTTCCGCCGAATGGAACGGCAGGTTTTGCAATTTTTCTTGTTAAAACGCCAAGACGGGAACCTTGTCCGCCGGCAAGAAGCATTGCAACTACTTCCTTCTTAGGGAACATTTTTCTACCTCCAGAGATTATTTAAGAGTAGGGCAGAGTGTGAGCATACTGTCCTACAATTATAAGTATATTTATTTTAATTCCTCTGCCTTTACGGTTTCGGAATTGAGAACAACGGTTTTTCTCGGCTTTTCGGTGTTGCCTTCGGGATTTTCAAGTTCCTTTGTACATTTAAGATAAATTACACCGAGCGGCGGCAGGGTAAGCGAAAGTCCCTGCTTGTAACCGTGAATTTTCATCGGCACCGTGGTAAGAGTGCCTGTATTTGATACACCTGTTCCGCCAAATTCGGTTAAGTCGGAATTAAATATTTCCTCATATTCGCCAAAGCGGGGAACACCTATCATATAGTTTTCGTGAACGGTCGGCTGAAAATTGCAGACTGCAATGATTTCGTTGCCGTCCGAGTCGGTTCTTCTGAAAGCAATAACGCTTTGAGTGTAGTCGTTACGGTGTATCCATTCAAAGCCTTTCGGAGTATTGTCAAGCTCATAAAGCGGCTTATGTTCAATATAAAATTTATTTATTGCTTTAAAGAATGTATATAGAGCATTATGTTTTTCAAACTTAAGAAGATCCCACTGAATACCCGAGTCGGAATCCCATTCATCAAACTGTCCTATTTCGCAGCCCATAAATACAAGCTTTTTGCCGGGATGAGCGTACATATATGTAATAAATGTTCTTACGCCTGCAAACTTGCTGTCATAGTCACCCGGCATTTTGCTGATAAGCGAGCCTTTGCCGTGAGCGACTTCATCGTGAGAAATAGGAAGAATGAATCTCTCTGAAAAAGCATAGAAAAAGCTGAATGTAAGGTTATCGTGGTTAAACGGTCGCCACAACGGGTCAAGCGACATATAGTGGAGAGTATCGTTCATCCAACCCATATTCCATTTGTAGTCAAATCCGAGTCCGCCCTCCTCAATAGGCAGGGTAAGTTTTGGCCATGAAGTGTTTTCCTCGGCAAATGTAAGAGCCGACGGGTGATACATATGTACTGCCTTGTTCAAACGCTTGATAAAGTCGATTGCCTCAAGGTTTTCGTTACCGCCAAAGCGGTTAGGTACCCATTCGCCGTCCTTTTTGCCGTAGTCAAGGTAAAGCATAGAAGAAACCGCACCGATTCGCATACCGTCAATGTGGTATTTGTCGAACCAGAACATTACAGCCGAAATCAAAAAGCTGATTACCTCATAGCGCTGGAAATTAAAGAGGCAAGTGCCCCAACTGTCACGCTGACCTTTTTTAGGATTGTTGTCCTCATAAAGGCAGGTGCCGTCAAATTTATAAAGTCCGTAATCGTCCTTAGGAAAGTTTGACGGTACAATTTCCATAATAACACCGATTCCCTCCATATGACAGCGGTCAATGAGAGCCATAAGGTCACACGGCGTACCGTAACGAGAGGTTGCGGCAAAGTATCCTGTTGTCTGATAGCCCCAGCTTGGGTCATACGGATATTCCATAAGCGGCATAAGCTGAACATGCGTGTAGTTCATTTCCTTTAAATAAGGAATAAGCTCATCTGCCATTTTTTGATAGTTAAAGTAATTGCCGTCAGGATATTTTTTCCACGAGCCTGCGTGAATTTCATATATATTCATCGGCTTGTCGGGTGAAGATGTATTCTGACGATTTTCCATCCAATAGCTGTCATGCCATACATATTGATTTGTATTAAATACCATAGAGGCATTTTCGGGTCTTGTCTGACAATGAAAAGCAAACGGATCCGATTTTAAAATGTTTGTGTGGTCAACGGTTTCTATACAGAATTTATATACGGCAAATTCATTGAGATTTTCAATGAACAGTTCCCATACACCGCCGCCGATTTTATACATATAATTAGCTTTTTGATTCCAATTGTTAAAATCACCGACAAGAGAAACTGTAATTGCGTTTGGCGCCCATACTCTGAAAATTACACCGTTTCTGCCGTCTAAATTTATAAAATGAGCGCCGAGAAAGTCGTAAGCACGAACAGCGTCACCGTCAGAAAACAGTCGCAGCGGAGAACGCTCATCATTAAAGACATACTTCATATATTCAACTCCTTATTATGACTGCCGAATCACCCAATCGACAGTCAACCATTCCGAATAATGCGGATTGTTTGATAATCACTGTTAATTATAAAAACTTCTTGTATAAGAATACCAATTAAAACTACTACTATATTCCTATAATATATAATACCAAATAAATATGTTGTTTTCAAGCAAATTTGAAAATTTTTACACAATATTTTAGTGTAAATTTTATAAATAACCTCTCAAAATTCCCATAAGGAACATAATTTTACATAAAAATAGTTTTTTTATAAATAAATCAAGTTAATTTTATTAAAATGTAAAAATCAAATTTATTTTATATGTTTTGTGAGCTGTACATAACTATAAAAATGTGCATAGATTTTCGGAAGTAAATATATTGAAAAAAGGTATTTACAAATATTATTTTTTATAGTATATTAATACAACAATAGACAATAAAACAGCAATAATAAACAATTCTGTTTATTGCTAATTGAATAAATAGCGGTGAGGTGATACGAATTCGTTTTAGTACAATTGCACACACAATAAAATTAGGATGAGGATATGAAGAATGATAAATAAAAAAAATATAAAAATTATAGGTACAATTGTAGGTATAATTGCAATTATTATAATCGGCGTATATATATATAATCAGATAAAAATATCAAATTATCTTAGTGACCTAACTTATGATATAGTACAGGAGTCTTACGATAATTGCGGTGATTACTCGAAAAGCAAATATCAGGATATAGTACCGGAAAACATTTATAGCAGTATGAATTATTTACTTGGAATTGAGAAAAACGAAAGAAATAATATTCGTATAGTTAAAGCTTATCATACAACTCCTATTACATTAATTTTATCAGGAATTACAGCAAAATCATTATATACAGCAGAAGGCTATTATATAAAAGAAAACGAAGATCATGAAACGGGGGGCAAATTTTCGTCTACAGTATATTGGAAATTAGATGATGATAATGTTTGGCGAGTATCAGATTTTGATTTTCCTCCATGATAAAATTATTATTTAGACAAAACCACCTCTGATTGTTATGTCAGGGGTGGTAAGGTACTATTTGATAATCAATGGAAAAACAGAGGAGAAGAAAGATGAGTGTACAACCTTATCCGTGGATGGTATCAATATATAAGGGAGAGGGAAGATTTTTAATAACGACAGTAGTTAAACATATTGGTGGCTATAAAACGCATGCTGATGAAGTAACAATAGTAAGTGAAACAGAAGATGATTTAGTAGATAAATTAGGCAACAAAGTTCTTTCAAGAATAAAAGCCGTTGAAAATAGTCCGTTGTATGTAGGAAAACCTAAACAATTCTGGAAAAATGGCTCTAAGTATAAGGGTTATATAACCTTTTGGAAACATAATCTTTTATCATGTATAGAATTGTATGAAGATGGAAGTTATAGAGTTTGTGCAACTGAAAAATTTAGAGAAAAAAAGGGCGGATATTATGGCTGCATAAAGTCAATAAACTTGCCTGCCAATGCTACGGCGGAAGAAATAGGAAATGCAATAATTGATGTATTCAAAGCCGCCGAAGAATATTACGAGCGAAATCCTATGGAATATTGATTAGGTGTATAGAACTACCGCATCTGACTGCTATGTCAGGGGTGGTAATTAACAGAAAAACAAAGATTGTAATGTGTTCAGGTGTTTTAATTATCGGTACAGATAACAATTCAATACTACTTGCAAAGTTTCTAATAAACATCGTGCTTTTTTTGATGATTTTCTAACTGATAATAATTTGAAATGGTGTGTATAGTTATGCGAAAAATAATAAATAAAAATATTTGCTTTATGGGGATATTAATTACTCTGCTTGAATTAGTTGTATTCTTATCGACACCTTACTCAAAATCGATTTTACCGGTTTATCCTTTAAATAATTTAATATGGTCAATTGTTTTATTTACTGTATTCTTTTTTTCATTCAGTGCATTTGTTATATTTGGCTTTGCTAAGAAAACTTTTTTACTGTATAAAAAGCAAATAGTAATATCTTTTTTTGCTCTTTTATTCATAAGAGTTATACTTGATATTGGCTGTTATATTTTCAAAAGTACAGAGATTAAATCTATATATAGCTTATTAACGGATTGCGTATTTTTTGTAATTATATTCCAAATTATTACATTTGCTTATACCGGTAGAAATTTATTAAAAGATATATATGGTAAAATTAAGGGAAAAGATAAATCTATAGTAGTTATATTATTATTTTATGTTTTAGTTGTGGCTATAGTTGTTTCTTATTTAGTCTATATATTTATAAATTTGCAAATGTATGCAGAAAAATATACAATTGATTCGTCATTTTATCTTTTTAAAAGTATGAATTATAACTTTAATTCACAGTTGTTAAGAATGTTTACAGCAATCATTTTACAAATACTTCTTGTAATAATACTTAATAATCTATATGCAAATAATTTTGACGCAGATTTATATTGGTCAAAAATATTTTTAAAGATTATTGCACGAACAATAATAGCTTTTATAGCAATATTTGTATTATTGTTTATTAAAATTTGTATCTCAAATGTGGGTACTATTGCAAAAATACCGGAAAGATCATCTGATTGCTACATTGGATTACCGAATTTAATTTCTAATAGCTTTGTTTATAAACAAATATATAGGGTAAAAGGTAATTCATCGCAGATATTATCATACGAAAATACAGATGTTAAAATAAAATATCATGACGAAGAATTACTCGATTTTAAGCTAAATAATTTTTTCGATTATGAATACATAAATAAAGAGCAGAATAACATAAATAATTCAAATTCAGGTGCATCAATTAAAATACAAGATCAAGAAGTGGTATTCTTTTCAAATCAATATATAGCTTATGCAAAAAACGATACCCCTTATGTCATAGCCTTTGATGATATTAAAAATCAAAATGAGAATGAGGTTATAACAAATTTTTTAGAGTATATGATTACTTGTGGATATTGGGATTACTTTGAGTACGGCTGTGATTATCTTAAAAAGTATGATTCGGATTTTATAAATCCATACATAGAAAGATATGCAAATGGCAATTTTACGGAAGATGAGATTAATGAAAATCGTGAAATCAATACTGAATATATGACGAATTTTGCTCAAAAAATGCTTGAAATTAAATGAAAAAAGAGGTGGATATGTTGGAAGATAAAGGAAAACCAAAAACCAATAATAAAAAGAAAAAAATAATAGTAACAACGGCAGTTGTTTTTATCACTGTTGGAACAGGAGTTTACATTAATCACTTGATAAAAGTAAAAAATTATCTTAGTGACCTAACTTATGATATAGTACAGGAGTCTTACGATAATTACGGTGATTACTCGAAAAGCAAATATCAGGATATAGTACCGGAAAACATTTATAGCATTATGAATTATCTTCGCAGTGGTTCCTATGATAATCGAGACGAATTTATCATATATGTATCAAATCAATCTAAAGTAAATACCTTAATTTTTTTCTTAGATACAGCTGAGTCGAAATATACTTATGAGATTAAATTTTCTATAAAAGGTGAGGAGGGCTATAGCTATGGCAAATCTACCTGTACGGTGCAATGAAAATTAGATGATGATAATGTCTGGCGAGTATCAGATTTTGATGATCCTCCGTGATAAAACGAGAGTTTATGAAAAGAAAATGATATGCTAAAAAATGATGGAAATATGCTTTACTTGAATATTTATTATTGAGAATAATGCTTTTCGGAGAGGAAGATAAAATGAAAAAATATTATTCAAAAATCAGCGGCTGTATACTGTTAGTTGCATTGGAAATATTGATGTTTCTATGGACTCCGTATTACAAGGGCTTTATTTGTACAACATATATTGTAGAGCATATAAATGCCGGAGATATAATTTTTAGATTAGTTTATTATGCAATTTATTTTTTATCTGTATATACAATGTTTTCGTATTACTGTTTTGGAAAGTTTTACTCGTTTTTTATGCGTAGTCCCGTAGGATTAATATTAAGTTTTGCAAGTGTAAGACTTATGGCAGATGTGGCAAACTATATTATTTATTACTTTTTTAATGATTATGTTTTTACTTTTGCGGC
>OLRC01002449.1_pt1 | contig 10053 bp, 10 predicted proteins | sample 1672081 | NCBI WGS metagenome assembly OLRC01 (sample SAMEA3136643, study PRJEB25190) | human gut metagenome | biome: human gut; feature: human-associated habitat; material: faeces | place: Austria | collected 2013
AAATGCCGAACAGGCATTTTCTACGCAGTGATATCTTTACAGTTGCGATGGTCTATTCTTTTTATTTTCGTCTGTTTCCTCTCAAAGAATCAAATAGTTATTTAACAAATTCTTTTACGGAAGCATATACGCCCTTGCCGTCTAAGCCGTATTTCTCAATAAGCTTCACTGCAGGACCGGATTCTCCGTAAACATCGTTCACGCCGATTCTCTTAACAGGTACCGGACATTTTTCGGAAAGTACTTCACATACTGCTCCGCCAAGTCCACCGATTACGGAATGTTCTTCTACTGTAACAACCTTACCTGTCTCTTTCGCTGCTTCTACAAGAAGATCTGAATCGATAGGTTTGATTGTGTGGATATTGATTACTTTAGCTTCGATCCCATCTTCAGCGAGCATATCTGCTGCTTCTAATGCGGAGCTTACGCAAAGACCAGTTGCTACGATTGTAACATCTTTTCCTTCTCTTAATACAACACCTTTGCCGATTTCAAATTTGTAATCATCATTATCGTTAATTACAGGTACTGCAAGACGTCCAAATCTTAAGTATACAGGTCCGTCTAATTCATAAGCGGCACGTACTGCTGCTTTTGCTTCTACATCATCAGAAGGGTTAATGATTGTCATACCTGGGATAGTACGCATTAATGCGATATCTTCGTTACACTGATGTGTTGCTCCGTCTTCACCAACGGAAATACCTGCATGAGTAGCACCGATTTTTACATTAAGATGTGGATATCCAACAGAGTTACGAATCTGCTCAAATGCACGTCCTGCTGCGAACATTGCAAATGTACTTGCGAAAGGAACCATTCCTGTTGTTGCGATTCCGGCTGCGATTCCAATCATATCGCATTCAGCGATACCACAGTCGATGTGACGTTCTGGGAAAACTTTTTTAAACATTCCAGTCTTAGTAGCTGCTGCAAGGTCAGCATCTAAAACTACAAGATTCTCATGTTCTTTTCCTAATTCAATTAACGCATTTCCATAGCTTTCTCTGGTAGCGATTTTCTTTACTTCTGACATAATGCTTCCTCCACTTTCTTTAAGTCTTCCATAGCTACAGCATACTGTTCATCATTAGGTGCAGTACCATGCCAGGATGCCTGATTCTCCATGAAGGAAACACCTTTACCTTTTACAGTCTTCATAACGATTGCTACTGGCATTCCTTTTACTTCTCTTGCTTCTTTAAATGCTGCATCTAACTGGTCGAAATCGTTACCATCTGCTACATTAATTACATGGAAGTTAAATGCTTCAAACTTCTTGTCGATTGGGTATGGAGAACATACATCTTCAATCTTACCATCAATCTGTAATCCGTTGTTATCTACGATTACTACTAAGTTGTCAAGCTTTCTTGCTCCTGCGAACATTGCAGCTTCCCAAACCTGTCCTTCCTGAATCTCACCATCTCCAAGAAGTGTGTAAACACGATAGGATTTATTTCTTAACTTAGCAGAAAGAGCCATACCTACTGCAGCGGAGATTCCCTGTCCAAGAGAACCTGATGACATATCAAGTCCTGGAGTGTGCTGCATACATGGATGTCCCTGAAGGTGGGAACCGATATGTCTTAATGTAACTAAGTCTTCTACTGGGAAATATCCCTTGTGAGCTAATGTTGCATATAATCCAGGTGCTGTGTGACCTTTGGATAATACGAAACGGTCTCTGTCCGGATCCTGAGGATTCTTAGGATCTACATTCATTTCCTCAAAATATAAATATGTAAAAAGATCTGCTGCGGATAAAGAACCGCCTGGATGTCCAGCTTTTGCTGCATGAACGCCTGTGACAATTCCTTTTCTCACTTCATTTGCCATCTTCTGAAGTTCTAATTTGTTCATGGTTTCCTCCTTATTGCCCAATATAATCCCAGAATCTGCTGTACTTCACTTTGCAATGAAGATTCTGAAATCACATCTATATCCTATTCACCAAATACTGCAATATAATCTTTTTTAAACTTCTCAATTCCAGCATCAGTTAAAGGATGTTTGGTCATCTGTTCAATTACTTTATATGGAACTGTTGCAATATCAGCTCCTGCTAAAGCACAGTCTGTTACATGAATTGGATTACGGACACTCGCTGCGATAATCTCTGTATCCAGACCTGCGACAGCAAAAATCTCTGCGATATCACGAATAAGATCAACACCTCTTACACTGATATCATCTAGTCTGCCTAAGAAAGGAGATACATATGTTGCTCCTGCTCTTGCGGCAAGTAATGCCTGATTTGCAGTAAAGATTAATGTAAGATTGGTCTTAATTCCTTCCTGGGAAAGAACTTTACAAGCCTTTAATCCTTCTACGGTCATAGGAATCTTTACAACCATGTTTGGATGGATTGCTGCGATTTCACGGCCTTCCTTAATCATTCCTTCTGCGTCTGTTGTTGTCGCTTTTACTTCACCACTGATCGGGCCATCTACGATAGAAGCGATTTCTTTGATGACTTCATTAAAATCTCTTCCCTCCTTGGCAATCAGAGATGGATTTGTTGTAACCCCGCAAATAACCCCCATGTCATTCGCTTTCTTGATATCCTCTACATTCGCAGTATCAATAAAAAACTTCATTATCTTCTCCTCCGTTTTTCACTCTAAGAATAAAGTAGGTTAACACACTGCTATTATACAAAGACTTCTGCAATCTGTCAATTGGTTTTGTGGGAGAATTCCCTTGCTTGTGGGATTTATTTCGTTTTTGGTTGGAGGAGACAAAAACCAGGAGCTGGATAGTTCAAATATATGACTTTCGTCGCGGCGCTTTGAATGCTCGCTCCCAAATCTCCCTCCTTGATTTGGTTTTCCAGTAATTTTAACTGCTTCTTACAAAAGTAGGTTAGGAACGTACTTATCGGAACCATCCACAGTCAGAAAACGAAAAAGACTTATCATCATATTTGTGGCCTCGGAGCAAGGTTTGGATACGAGCGCATAAGCGAGCATTCAAACCGCCGCGACTAAAGTCACAAATACGATGATAAGCCTTTTTCATTTTCGTCTGTTAATTATCTAATAAGCCGCCTATCAACTGTCTGTCAAATGGTTCATCAACCACCAAATCAACTATTCCCCACATGTTGGGCAATCGTCTGGTGCAAATTTTTCTTTATCGTACTCGATTCCGTTCTTATCGTAGTAATCTTTTACAGCAGCCTTTACAGCTTCTTCTGCTAATACGGAACAGTGAATCTTGTGTGTTGGCAGTCCGTCAAGGGCCTCAACTACAGCTTTATTAGATAATTCTAAGGCATCATCAATAGATTTACCTTTAATCATCTCTGTTGCCATAGAGCTGCTGGCGATTGCGGAACCGCATCCAAATGTATTAAACTTTACATCTTCAATGATGCCGTCTTTTACTTTGATGTACATCTTCATGATGTCACCACATTTTGCATTACCTACTTCTCCGATACCGTCTGCATCGTCCATTTTTCCTAAGTTTCTTGGGTTACGGAAATGATCCATTACTTTTTCACTATATAACATGTTTCTTTTCTCCCTTCTCAAGTTCTTCCCAAACTGGTGAAATGTTTCTTAAATAAGAAACGATTTCCGGAACTTCTTTAATGATATATTCAATCTGTTCTGGTGTATTCTCTTCACATAATGTAAGACGGAGTGATCCGTGTGCAACTTCGTGAGGAAGTCCGATTGCTAATAATACATGGCTAGGGTCAAGAGAACCTGATGTGCAGGCACTTCCTGAAGAAGCCTCGATTCCCTTTTCATCAAGTAAAAGTAAAAGGGATTCTCCCTCGATTCCTTCGAAACAGAAGTTTACGTTACCTGGAAGTCTCTTCTTAGCATCACCGTTCAGACGGGAATGTTCAACCTGTGAAAGGCCTTCAATTAAGCGGTCTCTCATAGCAGAAATCTTTGCCATGTTCTCATCTAAGTTTGCTACAGCTTCTTTTAATGCTGCTGCCATACCAACAATGGCAGGAATATTCTCTGTACCAGCTCTTCTTCCTCTTTCCTGTGCGCCACCTTCAATCAAGTTAAACAGTGGAACACCTTTTCTAACGTAAAGGACACCGATTCCCTTTGGTCCGTGGAACTTATGTCCGGATAAAGATAACATATCAATGTTCTGTGCGTGTACGTTCACTGGAACATGTCCAACTGCCTGTACTGCATCTGTGTGGAATGTTACTTTCTTTTCTTTACAAATCTTTGCAATCTCATCTATTGGCTGTAATGTACCAATCTCATTGTTCGCATACATAATAGTAACTAATGCTGTATCTTCACGAATTGCCTTCTCTACGTCAGCAGGATCAACAATTCCGTCTGCTCCAACATCAAGTAATGTTACTTCAAAGCCTTCTCGCTCTAACTTCTTAAGAGTATGGAGAACGGCATGATGTTCAATCTTTGTGGAAATGAGGTGTTTCTTACCCTTCTTTGCTCCAAAAAGAGCAGCAGAACGAATAGCCTGGTTGTCTGCTTCGCTTCCGCCGGAAGTAAAGTAAATCTCATTAAAATCTGCACCTAATGCTTCTGCAACATCTTCTCTTGCTTTCTGAAGCACTTCTGCAGCACGCTGTCCGGTAGAATGCAGGCTGGATGGGTTTCCAAATACCTCATTCATGCACTTTGTCATCGCATCTATCGCAACAGGACTCATCTTTGTAGTTCCCGCATTATCTGCATAAATATACATAAATTCACCCTCTTCTTTCTAAATCCTATCTAGTGTATAGGAATTATATCTTGAAAATCCTATCTTGTCAATAGGATTTTATTAAAAAGATACCGCTATTCTTGTTTTTTATCATGTACATAATTTCCGAAAAAATACTTCTTAAAATACTTTCTGTCTCTCTTATATTACTTTTATATCCATACGCCATCATAATTTTTACATAAAAAATAACCCCATAAAAATACTGGAGAACCAGGTTAAACCCGACCCTCCAGCAAATCCTCAAGCGTCACTGTCTCTAAATAATCATCAATAATCCCATCCAGTTTCTGCCACATCGGAAGAGTAATACAATATCCTGCCTTTTCGCAGGTTACTTTCCCACCCTCTAAGCAATTGACAGGAGCCAATGTTTTTTCTGTCAGCTTTAAAATAGAACCGATCGTGTACTCAGACGGCTTTCGCGCCAGACGATATCCTCCTTTTTTCCCACGTCCACTTATAAGCATATTACCCTTGTGAAGCAGGCTCACGATCATCTCTAAATACTTCATGGATATATTTTGATTCTCCGCAATTTCTTTTAACGGAATTAATTCTTCTCTGTCATTCTGTGCTAAATAGATCATTACACGAAGTGCGTAACGGCCTTTGGACGAAACCATCATAATTCGCCACCTCCTAATTCCTAATAATATACTAGGAATTAAGAAATAGCAAGCACTATTTTTAATGCAATAAACTTCATAAAGATTTTCAGCAAATGTATAAATGAGCTTTATGCAGACAACTCTGGCTTTCTTCCATAAATATTTTTCAATACTTTAACCAGTACTTTTTTCTGTACTGTCCCATACTCTGACGTCTCAGGTATAACATATGCGCTCTTTTCTCCACAAGCTGACGAAATAGAAAATGTTGCCAAATCCTGAAGATTTGATGCAAAGTTCGCCATCATAACATCAGCTAACTTATCAGAAACTTTCTGAACCTTCCAGCAATTCTTTGCTTTCACAAAACGAATTGTAACTGTTTTAGTCTTAAAACGATTAAACTTTGTATCTTTCTGCGATTTGTCAATAATTCCATTTACCAGTTTTATAACCTGCTTTTCTGACATGGAAGATAAATTATCAAGCTTTCCATCTGCCATATAATAAAATGCATTCATACAGAAATTAAATGTAAAATCCTCGCAATTCACATAGCGGAACTTCACTTTCACATCTGCCTTATTGCCCTTTTTCTTTGTGGAAATGATACGATAACTCATCTTACTGGCGCATTTAGCAAAATACTTTTTACCACTCGGAACCATGTAAAATGCCGACACAAACTGTCCACCTTCTCCCCAGTCCTTCACATATCGGTTCATTCCTTTGTAGTCAAATTCTTTCATCTCTTTGAAAAATGCTTTCTCAGAAACTTTCAGGCTTTTGCCTGCTGCTTCCACATTCTGTGCTGGTGCCAGCACAATAAAAAGCATGATAAGAGACATAACTAATGCATGAATTTTTTTCATAAACTTCTCCTTTTTCTCTCTTTGGGCTGTAAAAACCAGCCTTTATTCAATGCAAGATTATGACAGAAGTCCTCACAGCAAACAAAACAGGTGTCGCCAGCCTTTATTCAATGTACGAAGCTTCTCCATATCAAACATTATCTTTGTTATTGATTATAACATAGTCCTTTCTTACTGTTAATTACAATATATCATTTGTAATATAAATTTAATCTTTTTTATATTTCTATACTTATTTATCTATCCAGAACCACACTTTTTACCTCCTTATGAGTTCATCTGCAAAATCTCACTGGAACGTGTTTGAAAAATATATCTAAAAAATATTTTTAAACATTTACCCGCAAAAATTATAATTCAATTATCGGGAATTCCTCTCGATTTTCTAAAAAAGAGTGCTTGACATTTCCTTTTCAAATCACTTATAATAATGTGGCTAAAATAATATATCGTCTAAACAAGGCTATAGGTTTTTCTGTTTCTGATTTAAACAGTACAGAATCCTGTAGCCTTTTCTATTGCGATAAACTACTCCTTTTTACAGATTCAAGAATGCCCCGGTATTCTTGCTGCGAGATGTGCACCACCTACAGAGGCGGGGTAAATAAAATTCACAAATCTAACAGCATCAATGTGTACCCTGTAAAACATTAATAATAAATAATACAGAAGGGAAAAGATATTTTATGGAACAGACTTATATGAAAGAAAAACCAATTCTGCCACTTCTGCTTTCTATGGCGGCACCAATGATTTTATCCATGCTGGTAAATTCACTTTACAACATTATTGACAGTATTTTCGTTGCCAAGATCAGCGAAGATGCCATGACTGCACTTTCTCTTGTATTTCCAATTCAGAATGTTGTTAACTCCGTTGCCGTAGGTTTCGGTATCGGCATCAATGTTATGATTGCTTTCTGTCTCGGAGCAGATCAGCGAGAACAGGCAGATAAAGCTGCCTCACAGGGAATGTTTCTCTCTATTGTACATGGAATTATTTTAAGTATAACCGGCATCCTCATTATGCCTTCATTCTTAAAACTGTTTACGAACAATCAGGACACCCTCTCTTTAGGATTACGTTATTCAAATATCGTTCTTCTTTTCTCAATTATTATCCATGTGGAAATCACTTTTGAAAAATACTTTCAGGCGATGGGGATGATGGTTGTCAGCATGCTCAGTATGCTGTGTGGTTGCATCCTGAATATTATCCTTGACCCAGTTCTCATTTTTGGAATTGGACCGTTTCCACGACTTGGAATCGAAGGAGCCGCTATCGCAACCGGCATCGGCCAGTGTTCTACCTTACTTATTTACATTTTGTTTTATATATTTAAAAAGCCACCCGTAACAATACGTAAACACCTGCTTCGCCCTGAAAAAAATGTCTGCATACGCCTTTACGGTGTTGGAATTCCCGGTGCATTAAATATGGCGCTTCCTTCTCTGCTTATTTCCGCATTAAATGGAATCCTTGCATCAATTTCCGAATCTGGTGTTATCATTCTTGGAATCTATTATAAATTGCAGACTTTCTTATATTTATCCGTCAACGGAATGATTCAGGGAATGCGTCCGCTCATGGGTTACAATTACGGTGCAAAAGAATACAGACGAGTAAACAAAATCTACCGGCTTGCCCTCACAATTGCTATCGGCATCATGACAGCCGGCACCTTACTTTTTATGTTTACGCCAGAAACTTTTATGAAAATGTTTACCACTCAGGAAACAACTATCGCCGCCGGTGCATCCGCACTCCGCATTATTTCCTGCGGCTTCATCGTTTCTTCTGTCTCCGTCGTATCAAGTGGAGCTTTAGAAGCACTCGGAAAGGGAAATGAATCACTTGTTGTCTCCCTGCTTCGTTACCTCGTAATCATCGTACCATTAGCGTTCGTACTCAGCCGATTTATCGGCGCAAATGGAGTATGGCACTCTTTCTGGATAACAGAAACAGTTACGGCATTTGTGGCTTATGGCATTTATCGAAAAGCCTTGCGTAATAAGTAGAAACAGACGAACTCAGCATGAGTGATCGGCACATAATCCGACACACGCCTATAGACAGACAAACTATAAACAGAGAAACCCGAAGAGAAAAACAAGCCCACTTCTCATCTATTAGCTGGTTTCATCTGTTTTGTCCCACACAAAAAAAGAAGAAATCACTTCCCTTGCTTTCCGCTGCGATTTACGGAAAGGAATGAAAGGATTTCTTCTTTCTTGTCTTTTCGACTAAAAATAAATTTTAGAAAGGGTATTTCATTAAATTAGAGGTATTTTTTAAATGTGTAATTACTTATTGATATACGTTACTTTTTAATATAAACTACTTTACTGCGTTATTATGAGTTTTTTTATATGCGTTACTATGCGATTACTATAATTGCTTGTTACTATTTTTTACTATGAGTTACTACGAGTTTTTCTTTGAATGATTCTACGCTCTTATGCGTTCTGAGCCAGCTGTTCGCCCAGTTCTTCGCACTGTTTGATTGCATCATCATCTGGAGTTTCCTGGCAGATGAGGCCTTCACCGTTTAATACCGTTGCGCCTGCTGCTGTCATTCTTTCTTCCCAGTCTCTCATCCACTGGCCATCTCCCCAGCCATAGGAACCGAAAAGTGCGATGGTTTTTCCCTGTGCGAAGCCTTCTACTTCTTCCACAAATGGTTCCATCTCCATCTCTTCAAGTACTTCTGCGCCCATCGCAGGACATCCAAGTGCAAATACTTTTGCTGCTTTTAAGTCTTCCATAGATGCGCTTGAGACTTCTACTACGTCTGCTTCTTTACCGGCTTTTGCGATTCCGGCTCCGACAGCTTCCGCCATAGCTTCTGTGTTTCCTGTCTGAGACCAGTACACTACGCTAATTTTGCTCATTGCTGCTTCCTCCTGAAAAAAATTATTAGTTTGATTTACCATGATGTTTCCATCTTTGAAAAGGTCTTACAAGGAACTTTAAGCCGCGCCATCCAGCAGTAAATTACTACTGCAGCTTTCGATAACATTTCTTATTCCGATACCTTGCGATACCAGTTCAATCAACGCTTCCTTCGCCCGGTCAAATTTGTAAAACAATTGCTTTGCTTCTGACAGGTCTCCATAAACTTTCCAATAACCAGAATAGAGATAATTTTTCCCCTCATTCACCACAAATCCTTTGACATCTTCTGCAGGATAACCTAACAGTACACCAATTTCATGGGGAAAATCTTTCCCTTTCTGCACATAAGCTTCATATCGTATCTGAACTGCTCTGAGGATATCAGATAATACTTTACCGTTGTATCCTGTCTCCCTGAGAAGTACTCTGTTCTCAGCTTTCGTAAGCCAGACAGTTAAGCTTGCTTCCCGATACAGGAAAAATGTTGTCTTGCATTCTGACTTCGCTAATCTCATATAAGAAATATCCGTTCCATCAAGAATCGCTCCAACAAACTCTTCGTTCTTAGATGGAATAATCAAAAGATTCGCCACCTTAAGTCCGGTAATCAACGGCGCACACTGCAGGGCCATCTGTGTTCTGATATTATCTTTGTCCATCTTCTGTACAATCTCAAATACTTCCTGTCTCATGGTGCCTCCTTGTTTTAATGTTTGTTAGTTATTACTAACTTGCATTTATAATAACTAACTTTCGTCATAAAGTCAATACCCTTATTGATACACTTTTCTCTATAAGAGGGTATTTTGCATCTTTTTTTGAAAAATATTCAAAACAGACGCCCAAGAAGAGAGCGCAGGACCTATATTTATGACTTTAGTCGCGGCGGTTTGGATGCTCGCTTACGCGCATCCAAACCTTGCTCCGAGGTCACAAATATAGGTCCTGCGCTCTCT
>OLRC01002450.1_pt1 | contig 10043 bp, 8 predicted proteins | sample 1672081 | NCBI WGS metagenome assembly OLRC01 (sample SAMEA3136643, study PRJEB25190) | human gut metagenome | biome: human gut; feature: human-associated habitat; material: faeces | place: Austria | collected 2013
TTGACCGCGTGGCCGATCCGAAACGCGAATGTCTGAAAATGTGCATGGCAACCAAGCTGGTGAAACGCCAGAGTGTTTCCAAACGTTGACATTTCGCGAAATTTCCTGTATTTCTTATTTATCTGATTCACTTCGAACGCACAAGGCGTGCAAAGCAGGCATCCTGATATTCCATGCTGTCTCCTTCCCTGCATTGCCAGAGCAAAAAAGAGCGAAAAGTCCTCCCTCTGTGGAGAGGCTTTTCGCTCTTTTTTGCTCTGCACCATTTTGCTTTGGATTTTTCCGTTCTGCTATGCTATAGTTATCACAAATGATCTATACAAAGAATCTTCATTTCGAAAGGAGTTTTTTTCATGCAGTCTGCAAATGACCTGAAACAGCTTTTATTTAATATCAACCACAAAAGTTATCCCGCCTATAAGTCTGCCCGCGGTGCTTACCAGTTTCCAAACTATATCCTCTCCATCGACCACGTCCAGGGCGATCCCTTTGCCGCACCATCGCGCGTCAGCATCCATGTCACCGGAAAAACTGCCGCGTTTCCGCCGTCCCTGTACGACACGTACGAGAAGCGCATCGCTCTTCAGGATTACCTGCTGCGCCAGTTTGCACGCGCAATCGCACCGTATTCCTTCCGTGCAAAGGGATCCGGCAAAAGCGGACTGCTTGGCGTAAGCCGCTGCGGTCAGGAGATTCTCGAGCGCACCGCCTGTGTTTTCAATGCAGCAAACGGCAGCCTGGTTCTCAACATGGAAATCGGTTTTCCTGCCAACGGCCGCACCATTGCCGCCCAGGAGCTGATCCGCATTCTCTTCGACTTTCTACCGGGCTGCGTTGAGAAATCGCTTTTTTACCACTCGCTGAATCCCAAAACCTGTGCCGCGGTTGCTGCTCTTTCTGAGGATCAGCAGGCCATTCGGCAGCAGTTAAAAGAAAAGCACCTGACGGCTTTTGTTGCCGACGGCGCCATTCTCCCACGCGAAACGGGTGTTTCTGATCTTCCGATGAAGCATGCGGTTCCGTTTTCTTCCCCCGACACCTTACGTGTTACGCTGGATCTTCCCAATCACGGACCGATTTCCGGCATGGGCATTCCCCTTGGCGTTACTCTGATTGTCGGTGGCGGTTTTCATGGAAAGTCCACCCTGCTGCAGGCGCTGGAAATGGGTGTATACAACCACATCGCCGGAGACGGAAGGGAATATGTTATCACCGATGCAAGCGCTGTAAAGCTCCGCTCCGAGGACTCCCGCAACATCAGCAATGTCGATATCTCCCTTTTCATCCACGATCTCCCGGGAAAGAGTGATACGACCGCTTTCTCAACCGCGGATGCCAGCGGAAGCACCTCACAGGCCGCCAATGTAATCGAAGGAATGGAATCCGGCACCGGACTTTTCCTGATTGACGAGGATACTTCCGCCACGAATTTCATGGTACGCGATGAACTGATGCAGCGCGTGGTGGCCGACAGCGAGGAGCCAATCACTCCGTTTATCAGCCGTGTGCGCGATCTGTATGAGAAGCTTGAGATTTCTTCCATTCTCGTTGCAGGAAGTTCCGGCTCCTATTTTCATGTTGCCGATACGGTCATTCAGATGAAAGAATATATTCCGCATGACATCACAGAACGTGCCAAAGCCATTGCCGCGGAATTCCCGCCGTTTACGGCTTCTGTGCGTCCGTTTGCACTCCCGTCTTTCCAGCGTCATCCACTGCCGGATAAAGTCTTAACCGGCAGTGACCGCACAAAAGTCAAAGTGATGGGACAGGAATCCATTCTGGTTAATAAATCCCTGACTGACCTGCGGGCCGTGGAACAACTCACGGATTCCGAGCAGCTCTCTGGACTGGCGGCGCTCCTTTTAGAGGCTGCGGAGCGGGCGATGGATGGAAAGAAAACCTTAATTCAGGTTGTCGATCTGCTGGAAAAAGAAATGGATGAAAAAGGACTTTCTACGTTCCTGGCCCCTGGCCGTCCCGGCGATCTGGCGCGCCCAAGACGCCAGGAAATCTTCGCCTGCCTGAACCGGTGCAGAAATTTGAAATTCAGATAAAAGGAAGGGGCTGAACAAAGGATTTTCTGTTCAGCCCCTTTCGAATGGTACCTGTCCCTGAGTGGTTCTTATGAGCAAAATTATGTTCTGTATCACTGCACTAACAGTGATAAAACTTTTGGTCTTGCTCCACGTTCATAGGTGAATCCAAGGGGCAATCGAATAATTTCCGGTAAATAATATTTTTCATCCGAAATTTTTAAATACCCTTGAGCCTCCAATTTAGAAATTTCATCACCTGTCAATTCAATTTTATCTAAAGTTAATGGTAATGTTTTTATTCCTTTCATTTTTTCAAATTTTTCTAAAATATCATAAATATTGCGCATTTCCATCTTGATTTCTTCATACTTTTTAGTCGCACATAATCCAATCGCTTTGCGTATGTCAACCGGCATAAGCAAACGGTCTTTATACACCAATTTTGCTTCTCCATACCCTCCTGATGAAAAGCTCAGAAATCTGACTATATCTCTTGCCTGTAATTGACCCGTAAAATCCGACAATGCTGCCAAAATCCATCGATCCGAATAGGCTTCTCGCGAATCTCTTTTTCCTAGTTTTAATCCCCATAGGATTGTTAATTTATCTACCAGAACAGATCTCGTAGCATTTAAAACATCCATCCCATCCGCCAAATCCGGATAAGCCTTCGACGCAATCCATAATGCAAGACGTAATGCTTCCGTCTGAGTCCAGTTTAATTCATAATTATAATACATACTCCTAAACTGTTCCGTATTGGTATCGATTGCGTTGTTAATCATATCTTTTCGTGCAAAAACAACGATCCCAATCTTTCCATAGTCAAGTCTCTGCAATTCATTCACAACATTCTGACATAGCGCCTTAAGAAGCATTTTCCATCTATCGTCTTTTTTTATCTGTGAATCTGCACAAACATCTTCCACACCGTCTACAACAAACACAATCCTTTTCCCACTGTTTGCAACTGCCTTGTCTAATTCTGAAATATCCTTATAACTTTCCTGGAACATTCCAGTTATCAAATCAAACCACTGATTTACCCACTCCATTCTTGTCAGTTCAGATGTTTCTAATAATGTCATCAATGTATTAATTGTATCCGTATCTTTCTTCAGCTTCATTCCAGTTAAATTCTGACGTGCATATTCCATACATTCATCAATAAGTGGCTTCATCTTATTGCTATTCATACTAGTCAGCAACGGAATGATAATTGTTTCATAGCTTGCATCCAACGATGCACCCGTCTGTTCAATAAATTTTTCCCATGTCTTTGCCTGCAATAACTGCTTATAGATATAGGTTTTACCAGATCCCTTTGCACCAGATACAACAATTCTCGGAAGCTCCGTTTTGAAATTCTTGACCATTTCCTTAATAGAAGATGTTACAAGCATATTCGCACTTGACGTACCCTCTGCAGTTGTCTCCTCATAAGCAATATCATGTATCCGTTTCAGAATCCCGCGGACTTTATCCTCATCTTCAAATATTATCTCATCTTTTGTCTCACTTTTAAACAAATTTTTCATTTGTTCATTCATTAAAGATGCTAGTTCACTTCCTTTTAGCTTTTCACAAAGCGTATTAAAATCTGTAATCCGCACGAGCGCTTTGTCAAATCCCAGTTCCATAAAGTATTCATCTCTCAAGAAAGTGGCATTATCCGTATCAGCCCCACTCTCAACCTCTTCCACGATTTGATTTTCAATCTTCTGAATTTCTTCAATTTTCATCGTTTCCGGAATCATCGTTAATAGAATCTTCGATTTCAAAAAATCGGCATTCGTTTTTTTATATACTTGTTCCAGTATCTGATTCGTTCCTTTTACCGATTGTAAAGATGTAGAAGTTACATAATATTTGATTACACGTGGATCAAATAGAAATGGGGCTGAATATTCTGTAACTCCAGCCCGCAAATCGACCAATACAAGATCTACTCCCATTTTCTTTGCTATTTCAGCTATCGTTTCCGTAATGTAAAATTTGTTTTCCTGCGTTAGCAAAACCTGTTCCGGCCTTGACGCAACGTTCATGATCTGTTCCTTTTCCCGATAAACAGGAATAAAATACTGATCAATTATCTTTTCATCCGTCGCAACACTAACCGTTGAAGTCTTTATTAAATCTGATAATTTTTCCATCATCTGATCTGTTATCTGCTCATAATTCATGATCGACAAGATATCAAGATAACTAATTTTTCGATATCCAGCTTCCACCATCCAAGTTAAACCAGGTGCTTCCACATCGGCATCTAATACAAGAATTTTTTTATCTGGATATTTTTGCGTACACTGTCTTAAAAATGCAGTAAGAGACAAAGTTCGTCCCACCCCGCCTTTGTATGAATGAAACGCAATCATTTTCAAGTCACCAAAATCCGTATCTGCGTTTTCGCACTTCTGAAAATAAATATCTCTAAACAGAGGCGCATATTTCTTTTCCACTTTTAGACTGTCGTCACTCCGAAACATAATATCTAAACATGTTTCTTTAAAATCAATGAACAATGTATTCTTTTCGATCGAATAATTACGCCCAAAAATTTTTTTTAAATATTGCATGTCTGATTCCTGCGGTTCATCACTATTTTGATAAATTTCAACACAATCACTATAAACCTGTACATCAATCCATGTTTCCGGCCAAAAACTTCTATTTTCTTCAAAAATATCTTCTATGTCATGCCATGTAAAATAATAATTCATTTATTCACCCTCTTTATATCCGTTGAAGTAGCCATTCCGCAATTTGAACCAGAGTTTTTTCCTCTCTCTGTTCCTCTTCTTCATTCTCAATATGAGCACCATATCTCCACAGCTCATTATATTTTCCCGGCAATATAAACCCGCCCCCCTTAAGTTGAATCTTTTTCAATGGAAAACGGGTCTCTATTCCCACTTCTTTTGTCATTGCTTTTAAGTCATGTCCAGGTACTTTTTTCCCATTTATCTCGTAATAGAATTTCAAATCTTCATATGTATTTTTCCCTATTTTTTTAAGAATCAAGCTTTTTAATCCACATTCCACCGAATAAAATAACATTAGGAGTCGAGAATGATATGGCATATCCGTTCCCGTATTTTTATACATTCCATAGTGATTTTTGAAACTTCGTTGAAACTCACTTCTTGTAATATTAATTTGTAACTGTATTTTTCCTTGTTTTTTTTCGTGCTCTTTCAATATATTTTCACTCCTCATATCGGATGGTTGAATCATGTTCTGCTTTAAGTTTATCATCTAACAAATAAAATGACAAGTTGATCCCTACGACCATCAGCTTTTATTTCCCATGTCCGCAGATCCAATTTCATGTATATATCCACACGCATGAAACCACCCCGCATAGTCAGTAGGACTTACCGTTTCAGTGCTCTTTTAACAGCAGCATACAACTCAGAAGCAACTTGTACTTTTTGTTTTCTGAGAAATGCTTTCATTTTTGACCATTCTCTAATGGTACCTGACCCCGAGTGCCTTTCTGCATCAAACTCACAAAATCTACTTCCGACATTCCAACTCTCTTCGCAGCATCCGCACTGCTTAAAATATGATTCCGAACCAGCGAAAAGAGCATTTCTAATTTGCCCTGTTCGATTCCTTTCTCAATTCCTTTCTCGATCCCCTTTTCAATTCCACGTTCTTCTACTGTATCAGACAAATTACACATCAGGCTCAGCTCCTTTCCAAATCCGTTTTCCATTTGAATTTCATACTCTTGTTCCAGACGATCTTTCTTCTCTTTTTCCGGCAGCTCCGTATTGAACAACGTCTGCAGTATTCCAAGGAACTGATCATCTGTTTCTTTTTTCGTATTCAGACATACCATCACGATCGACAGTTTGTCATATTCTTTCCTTCGATCCGGGATTCCCGGTATCAGATCTGTTTTTTCCAGTTTATACTCTGAAATAGCATTTCCTATGTACTTCGGTGCATTCATACAGATCCAGATCGAATACACCTTTTTTATCTTATCGTATTCCGGGATTTCAAACTCCGTTCCCAGCTGTGCAGATATCATTCTCGCTCCATAGAATACTCCGCGTGTCGTCAGGGAATATCCCGTATAATATTTCGCATCTGTGTTCTGTTTTTGCCGCCAACGTCTGTGTGTTTTTAGTTTAGCACGAAACAGACAATAACACAATTTGTTTTGAGTTACAAACCCCCAAATTATTTTATCACATTAACTTGTTAAAGTGTTGTATTTAATTAAAAACTGGCAGTTACGCCAGTTTTTAATTAAGGATATTGGGCTGTTCCTATTGTTTGGCACGAATGCGGAAGACAATGCCCAAACAGCACGCTTTCTTGAGTAACTTCATTCATTTATAATATTTTTAGAGACTTTATTTTTCTCTAATGGTACCTGACCTCGAGTGCACACTTATTCTGTTTTTCCCTTTTTTGCAATCATTGAAGGCAAAATAAGCGGTTGCTGTCCAAATGAAGAGGTAATCTGTCCTATAAGTAGTGAAATTCTACTCATCAATTGACCAGTAACAAAGTCTCCATTCTCTCCGAACTCTTCTGCAAGATTAATTTCTGTCCATTCATGCTCTACTTTTCGTTCATTAAATTTCAAATCCGCACCAAAAGAAACATTCAATGCGAATAACGCCTCTGGTTCAAACATCAACGTTCTCGTTACAATAATTCTAACGCCATCCTCACTAAGCATTGCTTTCAAATTATCTTGGCATAAGAGCGATAACTCTTGCTCACACTTATCATTTACATTTTCAATTCTCTTATAGCTGACTGTATCCAAAAAAATTTCTAATTCAGGTTTGAAGTACTCTGAGAGATTCCTAATCATAACAATATCTCCTCATCCTTGTAAGTATGTTTAACATTCATAAATGGAATAACTTTTTTACTATTAACTGTAGTTTCATTAACATATCTAGAATTGTCCATTCGAATTGTTTCCGTTAAATCTCTAACGCTTTCTGCCAAAGCACGCGTTTGTGACTGCTCACTATCTACAAAAGCATATACCGCTTTTTCTACCTCCGCATTTAAAGAGCAGCCATCCTTAAATGCACATAACGCAAGTTTCTTGTGAAGTTCTGGTGAAATCCTGACATTAAATGTTCCCTTATATTCTTTTTCTGGATCTTTTCCAACTTCTTTACAAAACTCCAGATAATCATCTACTGCAGAATGAAACTCAACTTCAATGCTAGAAATATCTCCAGCTTCAAAGTCAACATAATCATTGATCCCTTCTATTTTTCCTCTTAGAGTCATTGATTCCGCATCAAATTCAATCTTTGTGTGATAACCCTTATACTCCATCATATTGTTCATCATAATTCACCCATCTCCTCTAAACGAATTGCCAAATCTTTTATTGCACCAATGCTCATCTCATCTCCCGGATGAGGCTTATGTAATAAAATAATACGCTGATCACTAGCTCTGTAGAACTTAACTCTTGAGCCAGATGTTTTCCCTTTATTAAATTCTTCAAATCCAAGTTGTGATAACAAGTACTTTGCCTCTGAATAGGTATAATCTTTTGGGTGCAAAGACAACCTTTCTTTGGCTTTATCTATCTTACTCATATAGAAAGCCCTTCCTTTGCAACTACTTTCTAGTTGCATTTTATCATATTTGATTTATTTGTCAATAACATAACAGGGAAACTGGCAGTTACGCCAGTTTTTAATTTTCAAAGATTGATAAAACCGTAAGCAACAGGTAGCAAAGATATTTAGAAGTCGCCCCTCAGATCAATCCACGCTGGCGTAAAATACCACATTGGTACCTTTCCCCAATATGTCTCCTGATCGGACGACAATACTGTAAACGGCATGCTGTCTTGAGAGACTTTATTTTGCTCTAATGCTACCTGATTCCGAGTGTCGAAAATCTGCTCTGTCAAGAATTTTATAATGCTAATGGTCAATATCACCTTTCATTTCTACGTATTGCTTAAAGTCTATCACCTTTGCTGGCTTTCTCTTAGGGATAATTCCCAATCGTTCCATATCCAATTTAAAAAATTCGCTCGGATATCCGTATGCATCAAATCCTTCTGGATGACAGACATCTCTATTAAGATACTCGCTTAATTCCCACTGATACTTGGCTTCTTTCTCCAATTTCTTGTCAAAATTCCGAGCATCCATTACCATTCTATTGATGCCACCAACTGATTTCTTTCCATGTGTCTTTGTCGCAAGCACATCGCCTGACAGCTTAAAATATTGTTCAATTTGCTCTTCCGAATATCCCATTTCCTGCATCACACCATGAATCACACGACTGATATACATGGTATAGTAATTCCAGTTTCTTGGCTCAATGTCTGTCATTGCTATTGTATAACGATTGCTGGCATTTACAATAAAAAGAACATTTCTCCCTTTTGTTTTTGTCAAATGTGTATCCCAGCAAAACACAAGCGAAGGATTCTTGCTTTCACTAATCTTTGTTTTTTTTACTCGCTCCTGAACAGCTTCTGTGACACCAATCTCCATCCTTATCACCTGCTTATCTCAAGTATTCTTTTTTATTTCCTGCTACTCTAACCGTACCTGGCCCCGCGTGGTTTTTTGCAGACGATCTTTCTTCTCTTTTTCCAGCAGCTCCGTATTGAACAACGTCTTCCTAATGGTACCTGACTCCAATATAATCACTTTATTTCTGCATCAAACTCACAAAATCTACTTCCGACATTCCAACTCTCTTCGCAGCATCCGCACTGCTTAAAATATGATTCCGAACCAGCGAAAAGAGCATTTCTAATTTGCCCTGTTCGATTCCTTTCTCAATTCCTTTCTCGATCCCCTTTTCAATTCCACGTTCTTCTACTGTATCAGACAAATTACACATCAGGCTCAGCTCCTTTCCAAATCCGTTTTCCATTTGAATTTCATACTCTTGTTCCAGACGATCTTTCTTCTCTTTTTCCGGCAGCTCCGTATTGAACAACGTCTGCAGTATTCCAAGGAACTGATCATCTGTTTCTTTTTTCGTATTCAGACATACCATCACGATCGACAGTTTGTCATATTCTTTCCTTCGATCCGGGATTCCCGGTATCAGATCTGTTTTTTCCAGTTTATACTCTGAAATAGCATTTCCTATGTACTTCGGTGCATTCATACAGATCCAGATCGAATACACCTTTTTTATCTTATCGTATTCCGGGATTTCAAACTCCGTTCCCAGCTGTGCAGATATCATTCTCGCTCCATAGAATACTCCGCGTGTCGTCAGGGAATATCCCGCATAGTATTTCTTCTGCGCCTCCACATTAATAATCAGACGGATTTTTTCCCTGCTTTTCGGTATCCAGGCCAAAAAACGGATGTCATAAAAAATTGTCCCTTCTTCGTTTACCTTATCCTCATTCGACAGTCCCGCAATCCGCGATGCATTTGTTTCTCCCGGGTTGACTCTCCGGCTTCCGATTTCCGGCTCCCCTTCAATGCATTTCATGATTTCTTCCCGGCTCATCCCCGCATATTCACTTACCGTTCTCTGCATGATCCAGGAAAGAATATTCTTATCCCCCAGTACTTTTTTGCACTGTTCATCATACTGGATCTTCGCCTGCGCCAGATCCAGATTCCGTGCAAATTCATTCCTCATAGATCCCCTTCTTTCCGTTTCGTTTTCCCCTTAAACTGCTTTTATTCTGTCGCGACTTCATCGCTCAGTAATTTTTGCTCTACGGGTTTTTCTCTCCGTCATCTTAATATTGATTTTTTCGAGTCTTACTTCTCACCCCGTTTTCACCATTTCGCATCTGCGTTCTATTTTTTGCCGCCAACGTCTGTGTGTTTTTAGTTTAGCACGAAAGCGACGATAACACAATTTGTTTTGATTCCTAAATTTCCAAGCCCAGCAATCTCCAAATCGTTTTTGTTTCTCTAATGGTACCTGACCCCAATGTGGTCCTGGTGCAGGTAGTGGACCTGCTGGAAAAACAGATGGATGAAAAAGGCCTTGCTTCTCTTCTCGCTCCTGGAA
>OLRC01002454.1_pt1 | contig 10032 bp, 8 predicted proteins | sample 1672081 | NCBI WGS metagenome assembly OLRC01 (sample SAMEA3136643, study PRJEB25190) | human gut metagenome | biome: human gut; feature: human-associated habitat; material: faeces | place: Austria | collected 2013
CGTACCGGTTCAAGTCCGGTCACCGGCACCATGAAAAGGTCTATTGTCGTAAGACAATAGACCTTTTCGCTTTTACATAAAAGGCTCTATGTCAATAGTTGGGGTAAATCCGAAAAAGAAGAAATAAATGAGCAAGCGATAGTATAAATCAAGATATCGCTTGTTGACAGTCTGAAAGGGCAGACATCAGTTTATGCTGTGTCTGCCCTTGTTGTAATTTGGAATTTTAATCTGTATACGGTATTCTGAAATAATCAAGGTATTTTTTGAATTTGTCTTGTGCGGTTAAACAGGTATCAATCAAATAACCTTTTTCGCTTTTCCACTCATTAAGTCCTCTGTAATAAAACATTTTTAAATTTTCGTCAATGATAAACGGAACAATATTGTTTTTTAAACATTCTTTAAAAAGAATTAATCTGCCTATGCGACCGTTGCCGTCCTGAAAAGGGTGAATACATTCAAATTCATAATGAAATCTGATTATATCGTTAAAAGTTTTGTCTTTGATTTTGTTGTACTCTGAAATCAAAAGTTTAATACTTTCGGGAACTTTCTCTGGTAAGACGGTAATTTTTCCGCCGACTTCATTTGGATATTTTTTATAATCGCCGACAACAAACCAATCTTTTCGTGAGTCGCTTGTACCGTTTTTTAATGTTAAATGTAACTGCTTTATAAAAGTTTCGCTAAGAGGTTTAGCGGCGTTGTCAATTACCGTATCTATACACTTAAAATGATTTGCCGTTTCTACAATATCATCAATATTTACGGCACTGTCGGTAATTCCTATCGTATTGGTTTCAAAAATATAGCGGGTTTGGTCGTGGGTCAATTTGCTGCCCTCAATATGGTTTGAATTATAGGTTAATTCAACTTGAATTTTGTGGTATATACCGCCTTTTATTTTGCTTGCTTTTTCGGCTTTTAAAACTTCTAAAAGAGTTCTTGGAGGGGGCGTGCTTTTTTTAGCTTTTTTGGGTCGTTCGGTGTTTTCGGGGATATTCCATTTTTTACCTGTTAAAAAAGCGTCGGGTATCTTGCCGTTGGCACAGTAGTTTCTTACAGTTCTTTCGGATAAATTCCATTTTTGTGCTGTTTGAGCAACTGATAAAAATTTCATATCACACCTCCGTACGATATTAAGTATATCATATTATCGGCAAGAAATCAACAGATTATTCACTTGCAAAACCGATATTTCTTGCCGATAGCGGCATATAAACCTTGCTTGTACACGAAATTTAATCGCTCCCAAAATAATACTTGTTTTGACGGCAAAAGGTGATATAATTTAAAAACAAACTGCATTTTTAAAATTTTTATTTACATAAAAACCGAATACGGAGCAATTAAGAATTACATACAAGCTGTACTTGCATTTAAAATAACGGACTGCAAATTCGCAAGAGATTTTATAACAGAAAAAATCAAACGATAATTTAGTATAATTTTACCATTAAATTATGGTAAAAATGTAAAAACCCAAAAAGTATAACGATAAAATTATATATTTTGCATAAAAAGTCTATATAATTTTTGTTTGATAAAATTACTTACTTTTATTGCTCTTTTGACAAAAATATGATAGAATAATTCAGAGGTAGTATGTATTATGGATAATGTTATAGTTGTAGCCTCCGGAAAAGGAGGCACGGGAAAGTCAACAGTGTGCATTTGCCTTTCGGTTGCCCTTATTAAACAGGGCAAAAAAGTTTTGCTTATCGACTGCGACTGCGGTATGCGTGGTCTTGATATTATGCTCGATATGGAAAACGACATTGTTTTTGATGCGGCAGATGCCGTAAGCGGTAACTGTTCTTTTACGGACGCAGTTTATAAAAGCAAAAACAATGAGAATCTTTATCTTATGGCGGCACCTTTTGACACCGATAACGAGCTTAGTCCCGGGGTATTCCGTCAGCTTGTCGATACATTGAAAGCTGACTATGATTTTGTTATTATTGATTCACCCGCAGGCATCGGCTCGGGCTTTGTTACAGCTGCTACGCCCGCCGACAGGGCGCTTATTGTAGCCAACGCAGAGCCGACAAGCGTAAGAGGCGGATTAAAAGTGAAAAACAAGCTTGACGCTTTGGGAATAAAAAATCAAAGGCTTGTTATAAACCGCTTTGACAGAAAAACTTTTACCGAGCTCGGTTTTTATGCCGACCTTGACGAAGTTATTGATGCGGTACAAACTCAACTTATCGCACTTGTACCGTTTGACATAAGAATATCAGTTATTATGCAGCGTGGAGTTGCAGGGCTTAACTGGAGTGCCGCAGCATCGGTTTTTGATTGTCTGGCACGAAGGCTTGAGGGGCAAAGAGTTCCCTTGGCGTTTAAAGGATAAGCCTTTTAATATATAGGGAGGAATTTGTGTATGAATATTGCTCTTATTGCGCACGATGAAAAAAAGGAACTTATGGTTCAGTTCTGCATTGCTTACTGCGGTGTTTTAAGCAGAAATAACCTTTGTGCGACAGGCACTACGGGCAAAATGGTTTCAGAGGCAACAGGCCTTACAATTCAGAAGTTTTTGGCAGGCTCACAGGGCGGCAGTCAGCAGATTGCGGCAAGAATTGCCTGCAACGAAGTTGATATGCTTCTCTTTTTCAGAGATCCGCTCAATCCAAAGCCTAATGAGCCTAATGATATGAATATGCTCAGACTTTGCGATATGCACAATATTCCTGTTGCTACAAACATCGCAACCGCAGAGGTACTTATTCACGGTCTTGAGCGTGGCGACCTTGACTGGAGAAATATTTTAAAGTAAAAAACGATTTCATTGTCGGGCGGTTTTGTGCTGCCCGATAATTGTGTTTATACGGAATTTTCGATTAATATAAAAGGTTTTATAATTTGGAGGAAATAATGGGAGTAATCACCAAAAAGATTAAGGGCACAGAAGATGTTTTGCCAAAGGACAGCTACCGCTGGCAGTTCGTTGAAGATGTTATGCGTAAAGAATCGGCGGCTTACGGATTTAAAGAGATTCGTACACCTGTTTTTGAGCACACAGAGCTTTTTGCAAGAGGTGTGGGTCAGACAACAGATGTTGTTCAGAAAGAAATGTACACATTCGATACAAAGGGCGGAGAAAGTGTTACACTTCGTCCCGAGGGTACGGCAGGCGCAGCAAGAGCAATTCTTGAGCACGGTCTTGTAAATGACAGCTTACCTATCAAGGCAAGCTATTTTGTGTCTTGCTACCGCTACGAAAAGCCGCAGGCAGGCAGATTAAGAGAGTTCCACCAATTCGGTCTTGAGTGCTACGGCACACAGTCGCCTGTTGCCGATGCAGAGCTTGTCTGCGCCGCTCAGTCGATTTTTGACCGCCTTGGCATTAAGCAGCTCAGACTTGAAATTAATTCTATCGGTTGTCCTACTTGTCGTGCCGAGTACCACAAGGCGCTCAAGGAGTATTTTTACGGATACAAAGACGAGCTTTGCGAAACCTGCAATTCAAGACTTGAAAAAAATCCTATGAGAATACTCGACTGCAAAAGTCCCGTATGTTCAAAGATTGCACAGGGTGCACCTAAAATAACAGATTATCTTTGCGATGAGTGTAAAGAGCACTTTGCAAGCGTTCAGAAATACCTTGATGCCGCAGGTGTTGAATATACGGTAAATCCTACAATCGTTCGTGGACTTGACTACTACACAAAGACTGTTTTTGAGTTCGTTACCGACTTTATCGGTGCTCAAGGCACAGTTTGCGGCGGCGGCAGATACGACGGACTTATTGAGGAGCTCGGCGGAAAGCACTTGCCGTCACTCGGATTTGCAATGGGCATTGAAAGACTTTTAATGCTTATGGACAAACAGGGCATTGAAATTCCGAAACCGTCAACCTGCGACCTCTATGTTGCTGTTATGGGCGAGAGTGCGTCGCTTAAATCATTTGAAATTATCAAAGCTGTCCGTTCCTGCGGACTTATTGCCGAAACCGATATTGTAGGCAGAGGATTAAGAGCACAGATGAAATATGCCGACAAAATCGGTGCAAAGTTCTCTATGGTGCTAGGTGACAATGAGATTGAGCAGGGCAAGGCAGTTATTAAGAATATGTCGAGCGGCGAGCAGACTGAAATTGTACTTGACGATACATTTGCAGAGAAATTTATGGTACTTCAGCTTGCCGATGTTGACAGCTTTAAGCTGTAAGCGTTGACAACTTAATTTAAGGAGATATACAAAAATGGCAGAATTTATGACAGGACTTAAACGAACCGACTATTGCTCCGACCTTAGAATCGGCGATGTCGGCAGAGAAGTAACAGTTTGCGGTTGGGTACAGCGTTGCCGTGACCTCGGTCAGCTTATTTTTATTGACCTTCGTGACCGCACAGGCATTGTTCAGCTTGCTTTTAACGATAAGACGGATAAAGAAATTTTTGATAAAGCTTTTGCTTGCCGCAGTGAGTATGTTTTGGCGGCAAAAGGCATAGTATGTGAGAGAAGTTCCAAGAACAAGGATATTCCTACAGGCGATATTGAGGTTATGGTAACAGACCTTAGAGTTCTTTCAAAGGCACAGACACCGCCTTTTGAAATTGTTGACGAAACAAGCACAAACGAGGAGTTAAGACTTAAATACCGTTATCTTGACCTTCGCCGCCGTCCTATTCAGAACAACATTATTATGAGAAGTAAGATTGCAAAGGTTGCAAGAGATTATTTCTACGAGAATGGCTTTATTGAGATTGAAACTCCGATGATGATTAAATCAACTCCGGAGGGCGCAAGAGATTACCTTGTACCGTCAAGAATCCACAAGGGAAAGTTCTATGCTCTTCCGCAGTCACCACAGATTTACAAGCAGCTTTTAATGGTATCGGGTTTTGACCGTTACATTCAGCTTGCCCGTTGTTTCAGAGATGAGGACTTAAGAGCCGACCGTCAGCCTGAGTTTACACAGATTGATATGGAGCTTTCGTTTGTTGATATGGACGAAATTATGGAAATCAACGAGGGACTTTTCAAGCGTTTGTTTAAAGAAGTGCTTGGCAAGGAGCTTGTAACTCCGTTTGAGAAAATGACATACAACGACGCTATGGAGAACTACGGTTCGGATAAGCCTGATATTCGTTTCGATATGAAGATTCAGAATATCTCCGACCTCGTAAAGGATTGCGGCTTCAGCGTATTTACAAGCGCTATTGAAAACGGCGGTTCTGTTCGTGCCATTGTTGCAAAAAATGCGGCGTCTGTATATACAAGAAAAGAAATTGACAAACTTACAGAGTATGTAAAGGGCATCGGTGCAAAGGGTCTTGCCTATGTAAGATGGGTTGACGAGCCGAATGCATCATTTAAGAAGTTTATGACAGAGGAAGAGCTTTCCGCTATTTACGAAAGGCTCGGCGCAGAGAAGGGCGATGTAATCTTCATTGTTGCCGATAAAAACAGCACAGTTCTTACAACTCTCGGTGCATTAAGACTTAAGGTCGCAAAGGTTCTCGACATTATTCCCGATGAATTTAAGTTCCTCTGGATTGTTGACTTCCCGTTCTTTGAGTATGACGAAGAGAGCGGCGAGTGGCTTGCAATGCATCATCCGTTCACAATGCCTAAAGAGGAGTGCTTGCAGTACCTTGACACAGACCCGTCAAAGGTTATTGCAAAGGCTTACGACCTCACTCTTAACGGAACAGAGCTTTCAAGCGGTTCAATGCGTATTACTGATTATGAGTTACAGCAGAGAATGTTTAAGGCATTAAAACTTACCGACGAGGAAATTGAAGCAAAATTCGGCTTCCTTGTAGAAGCGTATAAGTATGGTGCGCCACCACACGGCGGTATGGGCATTGGACTTGACCGTGTTACAATGCTTATGTGCGGTACAGACAGCCTTCGTGATGTTACGGCATTCCCTAAGGTTCAGAATGCAAGCGAGCTTATGTCAGCTTGTCCGTCCGTTGTTGACGATGAGAGCCTCGATGTTCTCGGAATTTCAGTAAAACCGCAGGAGTAAACGATGAATCAATTGTTTGTCGGAGCGGTTTCGTCAGGTGTGCCTGTCGGACTTATAGTTACACTTGTATTGATTGCAGCGGCTGCCATTGCCATTGCGGTGGCAGTCTATAAAATAAAACACGGAATCAGACAGATTTCAAGAAATATGTTCGGTACGGATTCTTTTGTACAGGGAATCAATAATCAGAAAAGGGAAATGAGTGAAACTCCACGCTCTTTGCAGGCTATGACGGGTCTTTGCCTGCCGAGAATACAAAGAGATTTCCCGGAGTTTGACTATGACGATTACAAACAAAAGGCAGAAACCGTACTGCGCAGTTATATGAACTCAATTGAGGAAAAAAATCCGAAGCTTTTGTACGGCGAGTGCTCCACAGCCTTAAAAGACAGCGTAAAGAGTATTATTACCGACCTGTCAAACAGAGGCTACAAGCAGAATTACGATGATATTGTAATTCACCGTACGGAGATTTCACGATACACAAAGGACGGCGCAACCGCAAGGATTTTGTTTGTATCGTCTGTAGGTTCTTATGCCTATACCACCGACGCCGCAGGCAGTGTGGTTTACGGCAGCAGGGATATGAAAACTCAAAGTGTGTACGAAACCGAGCTTGTGTACATACAGAATGTTGACATGGTTGCAAACGGCAGTGAGGGACTTGGTATTAATTGCCCTAACTGCGGCGCACCGATTAAGAACTTAGGTCAGAAATTCTGTGAATACTGCGGCACAGGCATTACGGAAATCAACATAAGAGCGTGGAAATTCTCGTCAATAAGAGAACAAACCAACGCCACAAGACCATATTAATTTATAAACAATTGCACTTAGGCGATGTTGAAAATCAGAGTGAATTATGGTTTAGCAAATTGTTTTGTTTAACTTGTGTGTTAAATAATAATTTATTTGTTACACCAACATTTTTAAAACAAACCTGTAACAGATTAAGAAGATTTAATCTAAAGCAAAAACCTTCGTTTCAGTGCAATTATATCAGCTCACAAAAATTTAAAAATAAAGAAAATTTCTTGTAAAAAGGAGAAAAACTATGGGCATTATCAGAGCAGCCATTAACTCAGTTAAAGGCGGATTGGCAGATTCTTGGCAGGAGGTTATCCAGCCAAGACCAATGAGCGGAACTCTCGCAATGGTTCCGGGTGAAAAGATAACACACGGAACATCTCAGAACACAAAGGGCACACCAAACATCGTATCAAACGGTTCGGTTATTCAGGTATATGACAACCAGTGTATGCTCCTTATTGACGGCGGTAAGGTAGTTGACTTTACTGCAGAACCGGGTTATTACCAGGTAAGCAACAGCTCAATGCCGTCACTTTTCTGCGGTCAGTTTGGCGACTCTCTTAAAGAAACATTCTCCCGTATTAAATACGGCGGAATTCCGTCACAGTCGCAGTATGTAATTTACATCAACCTTGCCGAAATTACAGGTATTCTTTTCGGCACAAAGAATGTTGTAAACTACTTCGACAGTTTCTACAATGCAGAACTTTTCCTCCGTGCGCACGGTACATATTCTATTAAGATTACCGATCCGCTTAAGTTCTATCAGGAAGTAATCGACAAGGGCCTTGTAACAGCTTGTCAGCCGTTTGACTACAAGTCAAAGTCAATCCAGTATAACACAGAGTTTGAGGCAGCTTTAAGTTCTGCTATCAACAACTTCTCTGCTGACGGTTACAGAATCAGCTTTATTAAGGGTAAATCCCGTGAATTCGGTCAGTATATGGCTAAAACTCTCGACCAGGAATGGGAGCAGCAGCGTGGTTTCCAGGTTCAGGCAGTTGCTATCAACATTTCTTACAATGACGAGAGCACAGAGCTTATCAATATGAGAAACAAGGGCGCAATGCTTTCGGACGCAGCGGTTCAGCAGGGCTATGTAGCAGCTAATGTTGCGGAAGGTATGAAAGCGGCAGGCTCAAACTCAAACGGCGCAATGGCAGGCTTTATGGGTATGGGCATGGGTATGAATGCAGGCGGTAATATCCTCGGCGGCTATCAGCAGAACCCACACTACAACAATCAGCAGCCACAGCAGCCTCAACAGCCACAGGGCAATCCGCTTGGCGGCGCACAGCCTGCTCAGCCGCAGCAGAACGCTCAACAGCCTGTACAGCCTGTACAGCCTCAGTCGGCAGACAGCTGGACTTGCGCTTGCGGTGCGGTAAATACAGGCAAATTCTGCCCTGAATGCGGCGCAAAAAAGCCTGACGCACCTAAAAAGCATTTCTGTGTAAACTGCGGATATGAATTAAAAGAAAATCAGAAGTTCTGTCCTGAATGCGGTACAAAGGCAGAATAATTTAAGAGGGATAAGGCAATAAATGGGTACAGTCAATTATAACTGTCCGTCCTGCGCCGCACCACTGACATTTAACCCCGAAAGGCAGAGATTTTGTTGTGAATACTGCCTTTCGGAGTTTTCGCCTGAGAAAATTCAGCAAATTTACGCCGAAAGGGAACAAAGCGGTGCGGACACTCAACAGGAGTTTAAAGAGGAACTGCACGATGGATATGTGTTCCATTGCGATTCCTGCGGCGCAGAGGTTGTTACCACTTCATCTACAGCGGCAACAACCTGCTTTTACTGCCACAATCCTGTTGTAATGAAGGGCAGATTGTCGGGAGATTTCAGACCCGACAGAATTATTCCGTTTAAGTTGTCACGAGAACAAGCTGTTTCAGCTTTTATGGATAAAACAAAAGGCAAAAAGTTTTTGCCCAAAGATTTTTTAAGCGACTCAAATATTGAGAAAATGACAGGAGTATATTTCCCATATTGGTATATAGATACTCAACAGGATTCTCATATGACGGCAAGGGGCAAAAAGTACAGGCACTGGAAATCCGGTGACAGACGATATACCGAAACTTCGTATTATGACCTGTTCAGAAGCGGCGATGTTTATATACGCAATGTTTTTGAAAGAGCACTTTCGGCTGCCGACAGAGAAATGCTGCAGTGCATACATCCGTATGATTTGTCAGGGGCACAGCCGTTTTCAATGTCGTACCTGTCGGGTTTTCAGGCAGAAAAAAGAGATATAGAAAAGTCCGATATTCAGATAATGGTTGACCAAAAGATTGACGAGTATTGCAAAGAGGTGCTTAAGGGTGCTTGCAGTGAATATTCGGGTGTTGAAGTAACCAATTACTATGACCGCACAGATATTGAAAGTTGGAGTTATACGCTTTTGCCTGTGTGGATTATAACTTATAAGTATAAGGGCAAGATTTACCCGTTTGCCATCAACGGTCAGACAGGTAAGCTCTACGGCAGTTTGCCTGCCGATACCGGCAGATTAATTGCAATGTCTTCAATAATAGCCGGCATAGCTTTTGCGTTCGGTATGTTGGGAGGTATATTTTTAATATGAAAAATGTACTTTCCGTTGCCGCCACAGCGTTGGCGGTAAGTGCAATGCTTGCGGTTTCTGCTAATACGGCATTTGCCGAAAGCACAAAAAAGCTTACGGACGATGCGGACATTTTGCTTGATTCACAGGAAGAAAGCATTGAGAATAATCTCAAAAAGTGTACGCTCGCAACAGGCTGGGACACAATAATCTATACCAATAACAACAATGTGGATTCGTATGATATGGAAGATTATTGCAACGATTATTTTGATAATCATAATTACGGCTGCGGTGATAAAAAAAGCGGAGTTATGCTCACTATAGATATGAGTTCCCGTGAAATGTATATAATCACCAAGGGCGAGGCGATGTACTGTTTCAGCGATGCCCGAACAGACGATTTGCTCGACAGCGTTCAGTACGAGCTTTCAAGCGGCGACTATGACGGCGCTTGCGATGAATTTATCGAAACGGTTGAGCAATACTATAATGCGGGCGTAGATACAAGCAAAGACGCAAGCTACAGCAATATAATTGAAGCGCAGCTTACTCCGCTTGAGAAGGTTATAAAAGGTTTTCTCTACGGTATAATGTTTATGCTGATGGGCGGTTTGGCAGGATTTCTTGTCAGTCTGGGCGTTCGTTACGCTTACGGCA
>OLRC01002455.1_pt1 | contig 10030 bp, 7 predicted proteins | sample 1672081 | NCBI WGS metagenome assembly OLRC01 (sample SAMEA3136643, study PRJEB25190) | human gut metagenome | biome: human gut; feature: human-associated habitat; material: faeces | place: Austria | collected 2013
AGTACTTCGCCGTGCTGCCCGACGTGAAGAGCGTCGGCGTCATGGGCGACGAGCGGACGTACGCCTACCCCATCATCTTGCGCGCCGTGGAATCGAGCGACGCGATGACGGCGGATTGGGCGAAGCTGCCCTACGACGTGCTGGCCCGAGTGTCGGGCCGCATCGTGGCCGAAGTCCCGGGCGTGAACCGGGTAGCCTACGACATCACGAGCAAGCCCCCCGCGACCATTGAGTGGGAGTAATGTACAGTAAAAAGTGTATTAGTTTTACCAGTTGATAAGAGGCTTTCTGGAGCGTGGTTTACTCTCCGTAGTTTGTCGGGAGAAGGTGCAATCCAAAGGAAAACCGCAGTACAGCACTGAAAAGGGTTGGGTAGATTTGTTTGTCTACCTAACCTTTGTTGTCTCCTGGTTTTACCAGATGGCCAACAATGACCCAGAATGGCCGCACGTGATTTCTGCTGAAAAGGAACCATTTGGGAACCAGGGGGATTATTGGGAACCAGCGTCTATCACTTATCAGAAAGTTATCGTTCCTTCTTAAGATTCCCTTACTTACCAACGAAATGGCTTACTAGCAGTTCGCCGATGGCAGACATCATTGCCTTGTACTTTGCGCTGTCCTCAAAAAGCGAGGTGAACGATTCTGTGTTCTCCACGTAAGCTTTTCTTGCAACTTCATCAAAAGCCTTCGGTAGGACGCTGTTCTCAAAGACAACACGGCCATCACGGCGGATGGTATCTTCAATTTCAGGCATTGCGGACATCCTCTGCCAGAGAGTCGTGATGACCACACGGTCGCCCTCGGTAAACTCGCCAAGCCACTGTTCATTGAATTTATCAATGAGGGCCTGCAGGGGATCTTTCTTCTTGTCTAGGCTACTGCTACCAGACCCCGAAGAGGGCTCGAGCACGCCGCCACCCTCCTCTAAGGTGATACTGCCCTCAAATTCCTTCTTGAGCTTGTAAAAGCGCATCTCAACTTTATCGTCGATGCCCTCAACAGGGATTGGTTCGGCCTTCAGAAAGTGCCTCAGGTAGTTCAGGTAGACATACTCCTTGTGGAGATCCTTGTCAAACATGCGAACAATCTGGGTGATGTACGAATACCACTTGCAGAAACTGCGCACCTTCCTTCGGACCTGATATTGGCGCTCCTCATCCAGCAAATCGTACTGGATAATAGCGGGCTTCAAAACACCGGCAAGTTTCCCTTGCAGGTTCGCGCGGTCTTTGCCGCCCTCGGTAAAGGCGATATCTGCAGCGGCCTCGATATCCGATTGGTCGTAAAGCCCGAACTCCCCGATCTCCCTCTGAACCTTGTACAACAGGTCAGTATTAATTTGCTCAGTAAGAGAGGTCTCCGTATAGAAACGGCTGAAGGCTTCCTGTATATTTGCAGGATCGTTCACGAAGTCAAGTACGTAAGTGTCCTCTTTGTCGGGATGGATGCGGTTTACGCGGCAAATCGTCTGGACGGCTTTAACGTCACGAAGCTTCTTGTCTATCACAAGGGTGTGAAGCAGCGGCTCGTCGAATCCAGTCTGGTACTTCTCGGCAACGATGAGCATGTCGCCATAATCATGGAACTCTGCCTTAGTCTGGCTCTCGGCAACCCTCTGGCCGTCATGGCCTACATTCATTCCTGGCTCCGTGTATTCCTTACCACCCGGATCGGCGGGATCAACTATCGTTCCGCTGAAAGCGACCAGAACCTCAAGGTCGTCATATCCCTTCTTCTGCATATACCGTTTTACTTCGTGGTAATAGCGCACAGCCGCAAGGCGCGATGCTGTGACGACCATCATCTTGCCCTTGCCCTTTATCTTCTTCCGGGTAACAGAGCAGAAAGTCTCAACGATGATCTCCGCCTTCTGGCCCAAAGCGTAAGGATGCAACTCCTTGTATCTGCGCAATAATTTCAGTGTCGGACTGGATGGGACATCTGGATTGTCAGGAATCGTCCTGGCAATTTCAAGCGCCTCACTGTAGGAGACGTAATGGGCGAGAGGATCCATGATAAAGCCCTCCTCAATCGCCTGGCGCATCGAGTAGATGTGGAACGGGCGATAAGATCCGTCCGGATGTTCCACTCCGAATATCTCAAGCGTCTGCTCCTTTGGCGTTGCGGTAAACGCGCAGAATGTCAGGTTCTCATGTCGACCATGCACGGACAAGGCCTTAGCGAGCTCATCCTCCCAGTCTTCGACCTCACCTTCAGCCTCGGCCTCGATTTCGGCGTACTCCCGCAAGGCCTGCTCGGTATCAGCGAGGGCTGCCTTAAGCTTGAGCGCACTGGTACCAGTCTGGCTCGAATGGGCCTCATCAACAATCACAGCGAAACGTTTTCCGCTGCTTTCGACCTCCTCAAAGATTACAGGGAACTTTTGTAAGGTCGATACGATAAGGCGCTTTCCATCGTTTAGAGCATCGCGCAAGTCGCCAGAATCTTTCTTTTTGTCAATAATACAAACGCTGCCAACAGCATGGTCGAATCCGCTGATTGTTTCTTGCAGCTGATCGTCAAGAACCCTGCGGTCGGTGACGACAACAACAGAATCGAACAAGGGCTTGTCACCCCTAAACAGCGAGGCAAATCGATACGCTGTCCAAGCAATACTGTTCGACTTCCCCGATCCCGCAGAATGCTGAATCAAGTAGCTGCTGCCCGATCCTGATTCGATGACATCCCCAACAATCTTTCTGACAACGTCAAGCTGATGATAGCGAGGGAATATTATGCGGTTCTTCTTCTGTTTAACCTCGATACCTTTGGAGTCAAGTTTCGTTTCTTCCTTTACTTCAAGGTGAATAAACTTCTGGAGAATATCAAGCAAGCTATCTTTCTGCAGAGCCTCTTTCCAAAGATGCGAAGTTGCATAACCATGTGGATTATTAGGATTTCCAGAACCACCATCATTTCCAGCTCCGTTCGAACCTTGGTCGAACGGCAAGAAGGAAGTGGTCAAACCTTCAATCTTTGTTGTCATCATCACGTTGCAAAGATCAACGGCAAAAAAGGCAACGACACGATTATCGAATTTGAACGATTCTTCGCGAGGGTCTCTGTCCTCTCGCCACTGACGCATGGCATCTTCGACGTTCTGGCCAGTGAACTGATCCTTTAGCTCAATTGCGACAACAGGAATTCCGTTTACATCCAAAACCATATCGACGGAATGGCTAGGAATCGTCTCATAATGAAATTGGCGGATACAACGGCAAACATTTTGGCCATATCGCTTGTTAGCAGCATCATTCAGGCTCGACTCTGGCTTGAAATACACAACTTTGAAGGCTATGCCTCGATGCTTGAAACCATGTTTTAGTACATGAACGATGCCGTAAAGACTTACGGCATCTTGAAAAACCTTAAAGAACTTCTTCTCAGGATCGGAATTGCACTGCTTCTCAAAACGCTCCCAAGCTTTTGGCTGCGTGGTCTGGACAAAATTGACCAATGTTGCGATATCAATACCTTTTCCAGGCATATCTCGGTAGCCGTGCCCGTCTACAACCTGATAGGTTCCGTCTTCGACGTATAGGAGGGATTGGCTGTCTTTAGATTTATAATACCCACCCGCTTCTGAACAGAGGAAGGACTCGATGTCTTCCTCTAAATTTTTCTCTTTTGTGACAATCATTACATAGCCCTCCGTTTACCAGTAACGATTTCGTACACAAATGTCTCCTGAAGCTTGTTGAGCGATTCAAGGGACTCACTCAAGCGACCAAGCTTTAATTCGGCAAGTACATTCTGTTTGTTGCCGTCCGTCATATCACTTACAGCGTCATCGATAGCACAGAGTCTCTCCGTCACCACATCAAACGAAATATTCTCGATCTCGGCCTGAACAGACGCCCTGGCAGAACGAATTTGCTTCAATTCGTCAGACAGATAATCCACTATCCTTTTCTGTTCACTGATTGGAGGACATGGGATAACGATCTTTTTCATGTCCGACCAATTGGTCGTCCAGATATCGCTATCAATTCCATGCCCCCATCGGTAGAATTCCTCTGCAAACCTTGGGGTGTCGAACAGCAGGTCAAAGTATCTCGAAACAATTGGCTGCCTCGGAAAAAGGACTGTAGTAATAGTTGAAACAGATCCATCGTATGGAGAAAAGCCGCAAGAATTCCTACGGTCGGATCGGCTGTTGATGGCAAAGTCGCCTTCTTTTACAAGCTTTCGATTCGCATGGTTATCGCTTTTAGCAACAGAATCAAGTTGAGGGACTATGCCCTTCTTGGTTACGGAAAGCGGTCGGTAATCTTCATCACTCACTTTTGTTGACCTTAATTCGAACAGGTCTCCAATACGAAGAGCACTCCAAGATTCAGGGATGTCACCTAGCCATGTTTCGCTTGCTTCATAGCAAATCTCCGGATCAGGAAGCATGGCGAAACGCCTACCAACTTCTGCAGCACTCCTATTCATCGAGCAAGAAAGTTCCTGAGCCGCGTCATTGACGGTTTCAAGATCCATAAATTCATAGAAGAACCTGGTGAATGGGATAGTGTAACCTGTTTTTTGCTTCTTTCTGTTTAGCCACGCATGCTCATTGAAAGGCAGAACTTTCTTTTCCATGTATTCGTCAATATCGTAACTAAGCGGAATATCTTCGGTATCTTCCCTCTCGGCATCAGCAACCGGGCTCCCTTTCTTATCGACCACAATTGACCCATCAGGGTTAAACAGGGGTTCGCAGACGCCAACCCTGTTGTAGCCAAAATCAGCAGCATCGCAAACCAGAGAACGTACATGAATGGCATTGCCGCTTTCTGAAGAAGACGAGTAGTCTTTCGTCTCAAAATCCGAGAACGCCTCAAGAACCAAATCACGACAGAATTTGGTTATGTCATTCCTCTTTTTACCAATGGGTCTATTTCTTGGCACGCAACAACCCGAGGCATCAATCAACTGCACTTTTCCTGCTCGTTTTTCAGGCTTGCCTTTATTGATGACCCATAAAAATGTTACTAACCCTGTGTTGTAGAAAGCATCTCCACTCAAACGAATAATCGCATCGAGCCAATCGTTTTCAAGAATATAGGAACGAATCTTGTCTTCGCCACTTTCAGGTTTTCCTTTATAAAGAGGCGATGCGTCTTGGACAATCACCATTACGCCTTCGTCCTTTAGCTTTGCGATTCCGTTAAGCATAAAGAGCATCTGGCCATCGCCACGAGCGGGAAGTCCGACATGGAATCGGCTTCCAGTAAGCTTGGCTTCTTTTCTGACGGCGGTTTCTTCAAGCTTCCAGTCGTCTCCAAAAGGCGGATTCGAAATACAGTAGTCAAATTGATAATCCGCGAATTTGTCTGATGATAGGGTGTCTCCAAACCGCATATTCGCATCGTCTTCTCCACGAATTAGCGCGGATGCCTTGGCGATGCCAAAGGTGAAAGGATTGAACTCCTGGCCGAAGCAAGTCACACGAGCGTCATCGTCAAGCTGGCGCAAACGCTCCTCGGTGCAGCTGAGCATCTGGGAAGTGCCCATGGTCTGATCGTATACGGTCTTGGAGATGCGATCGCCGTCGAAGACATGGGGGTCGGCGGCAATCAGCAAATCGGTCATGAGATAGACGATGTCGCGGCTTGTGAAGTGGGCTCCGGCATCCTCGTCATAGGATTCGGAGAACCGCTGGATAAGATTTTCGAAGATGTAGCCCATGTCAACGGGCTTGATCTTCTCAGGAGACATGTCGGCGCGCTCCGCGCAGAAGTCGCTCACCACCTGGTACAGCAAAGGTGCATCAGGATCGCTCAGGCGCTCAATCTGGCGGAAGAAATCCATGCGCGCCAAAATGTCTTGCACGTTTTCGGAGAAACCGTTGAGGTAGTCCTTGAAGTTGTCCTCGATGTTGGCGGGGTCGGCCTTGAGCGTCTCGAAGGTGAACTTGGATGTGTTGTAGAAGGGGTAACCGGATGCCTCTCGGAGGAAACCGTCCTTGACGGCAAAGTTCTTGTACTTCTCTGCGGCTTCCACGACCTTCCCGTGCGTTGGCAGCAGGCAGTCGTGAAAACGTTTAATGACCGTCATGGGCAAGATGACGAGGCCGTACTCGTGGGGCTTGTAGGGACCGCGCAACGTGTCCGCAACGTTCCAGATGAGCGCCGCCTTTTCCTGAATGTTTACGCCGACTTTCTTAATCAATTCATCGCTGTTCATAACAGCCCCTGTTCTGGTGGATTTTAGCGAGCTTTCGCTATTTCTGGTTTTGATGCATTTCTTCCGCGCGCTTCTGAAGCGCGGCGAAGGTATCGGAGTCGATGAGCACAAGATGCTCGGCACCGTTCTTGGTGAGGTAGATCGGCTCCTTGGTTTCCTTGGCAAGCCTGGAGAGCTCGCCGACCTTACGCTGAAGCTCTGTTACGGGACGAATTATGGCCATGATGTGCACCTTTCAGCCATTTTATGCATGGTCATATTTTACATAGAATTCCATGTAAACGCATTAGCTTGTTGCCAAGGGACGTTAAGCCCGGTTATTAGGGGCGCGGGAGATCCCCCGCATCGCCTGCATCAGCGCGGCAAGTTGCGGCGACAGACGGCCCGTTAAACCGGGCTTGTCCGACGCCAAGGGCTACTTGCTGGATTCACTATCTAAACAATCGTTAGTCGAATTAGCAACACAAGTAGCCAACTTGCCTATTTTTCAGGCATTCAGATGGTTGGATCTGAGCTATCCCGAATTCGTCCAGCACAATTTTTCATACCTGAAAACGAAAAGGGAAAGTATCTTGGAACAGCAATAATCGGCGAACAGTCAATCGAGTTATCCCCAAAACTCAACGCAATTATCGGCGGGCGTGGCAGCGGCAAATCCGCTCTACTTGACAGGATTGCACTCTCGCTGGACAACGCCAGATTTGAGGATCCGGTTGATGAAGAAAGGATTGAGTTTCTGAGGACCGAAATCCCCGCCGTTACTTCATTATCGGGTACGAGCCTGTCTGACGGCTCCTTCCGCTTTGACTATTTCGATCAGAGCTATGTCTCTTCGCTGTTTCAAAACAAAGGTGAAGCTTTCAATAAGAAATTGACGCTCTACTTCGGCTCAGCGTTTGATCAAGTCGAAGAGATCAAAACCAGGTCAATCGAAAGTGAATATAGTGTTCAATTTAACGAGCAGTTTCTTGAACCTGAAGCAGAACGACAAGAGAATCTAATTGACTTCATCGGCAGATACGGCGTTGATCATGACGAGAAGTTATCAATCAAGTTCGAAAAAGCTCCTACGGCTTCAGCAGTAAAAACTATACGTCGATTGATTATGCAACTGCTTTGGCAAAAATCGACACATCTTTTAGGCGAGACGTTCCTGAGGCGGTTAAGGAAAATAGAGATGTTACCGAAGCTTTCCGTGCTTACAAGAAAGCCGTTCTTGAAGCAGCTCGTGAAGCCCGTCTTTCCCATCTTAACGATAGTTTCATCCATAAAGCCCTTGAAGACAAGCTAAAGGACAAGCGAACCCAGATAAGCAATACAAGCAAAGCAAGACAAGAAGCTGTCGATTCTTTCCGAAGCGCATTCGAAAGCGAAACACTTGTCGCAAAGCGGAGAACCGCCCTAATTAGAGCTTATTTCCACATGCATAGCACCATGAAGCTCCATCACAAGAAGTTAGGGTTTGCAAATGGCGAAACAGCAAATGCTTTTATGTTCAAGAAAGAGCTCAACATCCAAGATCGCCGATTCCCATTTGGTTCCCAAACTCATAAAAGCTAGGGACAATCCGACAAACTACATGAACTCCAAACAATTAGAGTTCACTGGAGAAAACGAATCCCTGAATGAGGCAAGGGAACACTTGTTCTAATATTTCTGTACGCTTTGGAATACCTTGACATCTGTTAGCACCCAGCCCCGCGCGCTCTCGCACCCACCGGGCTGGGTGCTTTTTCCGTCTCTCCCGGTGGTTCTTATACGGCGCGCTTTGGTGCCTCATACCATCTCATGCGTCACCTCGCAACCAACAGCAGCCGACTCAATCTGTCTCTATGGCACCCCTACAACCAGACATTGGACAAATGCGACATTACCCCAATTCCTCTTCGCGAGTCGGATCCTTTTCGAACACGAGAACATGGCTCAAGAGCGTCCTAGGCTCGACACCGAGCTCTTCGGCAAGGGCGCAGATGGCTTCATCAATGCATGAAAGCCTCGATTCCTCAAGACTTCTTAGCACCTGCGGATCCTCAGTAAGGAAGGCCTCGATGCCAGTGAGCCTGAACCCTAGCCTTCTGGACATGCGCCGGCTGTTGCCGTTGGCGGCCTCGATCTTCGCGACAAACCCCGTTGGCCCGACGACCTCCTCGAACCCAAGCAGGAAAGCCCGCATCGCCTCGGATCCCACTCCCCTCGCCTGGCAATCGCTCAGCAAATTGATCCCGAGCTCAAAAGGGCTCGAAGCAAGGTCAGGTCCATCATCGCCTACAGCTCCAATTCGTCGACGACCTTCTTCATCACAAGAGCCCACCTCAGCTGCTGGGCGATGAATCCCGGCCAGGCATCTTGGTTGCCCTTGATCTTGCAGCCTTCCTTGTAAAATCGCAGCCCCGACGCCTTCTTGGCATCGAAGGGCTTCGCTGAAAGCCCTAGCCGCTCCTCGAACAATGACGCGTTCTCGATAGCCTTGCGACCGATCTCTTTATTGTCCGGCACGTAGAACTCAATGCCGATGCAGCCGCGCTGCGTATCGACGAGCAACGCGATATGATAGGACGACGTTCCGCAGCGCAGCGTCGTCCAATGGTCCTTCGAAGGCTTCTGCGGGTTGAAAACCTTCAGAAACTCGAACGATGCCTGCGAGACCTCACGATACTTCGTCCAATACGACAGCTTGGTGCGTTCGGTCTCGGAAAGGCACTCGCTAAGCTTGATGGTCTTCGTCCACTCGTTTGGCTGTTCAACGACGTTGAAGCGCGGCGCGGGCAACGAGTCGCCGATAGACCACAGCTCTATCTCCACCAGGAAGAAACCGAAGCTGCTGTCGGTGTGCTGATTGAGCCACTCGATCGCCTGCCTGTGCTCATCACGCGCACGGGCGACAACCCAGATCACAACTTCGGCGCCCTTGCCGGCAGCGTACGTGATGACTTTACCCAAATGGTCATGGTTCGTATCCTCGAGCTGGTTCTCGATGACAACCTTGCGCCCGGTTCCAGACTCCTGCGCGTAGATGTCGACGTTGAACGAGCCGACGGACGACTCGGTCTCGACGAGCTCGAGCTCGACACCGATCGCATTGCCGAGCATGTTGAGGTTGCTCTCCACGGAAAGCCACTTAGTGAAGTCGCGCGCCTCGTTCGGCCACACCTTACGCAGGTCGATTCTGTTGAGTTGATCTAGATTGCAAATAGCCACATTTACCCCTCGTATGCAGACCGCCGATCCCCCTCCGTAGTCTCGCGATTAGAAGACGAAACATCCCGAAGAGGCAGCCGTTCCGAAAATGACGACAGCGCGAAGGCTCCTCTGCAGGGATCAGACCTTTTTGACCAGGTACGCTAGCACCTTCCCTATGATGACAAAAGGAGCAAGAAGCAACGCGAGAAGAGCTCCGAGGCATCCCGACTTTTTCATACCTTCCCCTTCAACTAATTGCTACCTGCAAAACTCAGCATACAACAATCGACACGCCTACCGTGTACCGAATATTGGACAAAAAACACTTTTCTCGGTTTCCACCCACATGCCCACACCCCACACCAACCGGCTCCTCGTCGCGCATCGCCTAACGTTAAAAACACCTGAAATCTCGTTTGACGTGGCATAAAAGACCGCAGCAACAAAATGCCGTTGGACGAACCCACCTCCCGGACGAAACCCCGCAGCACCACGGCGCAACCGAAAACACAGAGGCAGACACCGCATCACCAACCGAAGCGAGGAGACGGCGATGAAGACCTGCCTGAAAATCATACTGCTTGTATCCATCATATCGATCACCCTGGCCGGCGTTGTCATAGCGGCGTTCGCGCTTCCAAGATCGCTCGCGCCCGAACAGGAAGAGCGCATC
>OLRC01002458.1_pt1 | contig 10025 bp, 8 predicted proteins | sample 1672081 | NCBI WGS metagenome assembly OLRC01 (sample SAMEA3136643, study PRJEB25190) | human gut metagenome | biome: human gut; feature: human-associated habitat; material: faeces | place: Austria | collected 2013
CCCGCCGTTTCATCCTCCGGGTCAATCATCTGTCCCGTCCGCGCGTCGATCAGCAGGATTGTCCAGCCCTTCTCCTGCTGATAGCCCCGCGCCTCCGTCTCGTCCTCCTCCGCGCCGTCGGCGGTCAGCGCTCTGGCGGCGCTTTCGGCGTATTTGCACTCGACGCACCACGTTGGCGCGAGCCAGTATTCCGCCTCGTAAGCCGTCTCATCGTCCGGATATTTCCGGTCGGGCGCGGCATACGCCGCATACCCCAGCGTCACGCTGTATACATCCCGGATTCTTCCCCGCTCGATCCAGTCTGTCAGCGTCCGCTCTACCTGCGCCCAGCCGCAGAGCGGCACATCCGGCTGAACCTCTCCGATTTCGCGCCACATCGCCGTCGCCATCCAGATATAGTCCGCATCCGAACGATATTCGCCCAGCACAATCCAACTGGCGTTGGAGAGCGCCTGCTGGACAGCGCGTCCGCTCTGTCGGCTGAACGTCCGTTCCACGCCCGTCACAACCGGTATGCCGCGCAGGGTTTCCCACGCCTCGATGTAATACCCGCCTTTTTTCGCGCCGTCGCGCACAAGCCTTTCGCTCCGCAGACCCGCGCGATACGGCAGACAGCCGATTTGCTGTTCGCCGAGCAGCGTCTCCGTTTGCCGCGCCAAAAAGTCTTCTGCGTCCCGCAGGGATTTTTCCTGATTCGGCGCAAAGATCGCCGCCTCGTCCGCCGCGCTTGTCCACAGGTTCTGCACATACGCGGTAAAATGCGACGCTTCGCTTTCCGCAAGCCCGCCCGGCCGCATGGCTGCCCGCTGCCCGTAAAGCGTGTTCTTTTCCAGCGAATCGCCCAGCGCTTCCGCCGTCTGCGCCGAAATACACGTCCGCTTCACGCGCAGAATCGGCAGGGTATCGACGTCCGGCACGTACACCGGCGCGCGGAATGAGATCGTCCGCCCGTAGGCTTCATGCGTCCCCTCTACCGCCGCCGGGGTCTGCGTTTTCAGCTCGGAAACAGAAATCCTCTCGCCGCCCGCGCTTGCCATCGTCGGCACAAGCAAGAGCGCGCAAAGCGCGGCAAATATCTTTTTCATTGTATATCCTCCCATGTCGTCATCTCCGGCACGGCAAACGTCGCTTCATCGCCGGTCGTGATGATTTTCATCTCGCCGGTTTGCGCATTCAGCGGAATCTGCGCAAATTCATACGCTTCCCACCGATTCAGCTCAAAATGCTCGTGGAAGCTGTCCACAATACTCTGCTTTCCGTTCGGTACATAATCGCAATCCAGCACCCACATCGGTACAGCCCATGCGTAATCCTCCATTTCGGGATTGGAGTATCGCATATACCCCAGCCGCAGCGCATGGATATTGCGGATACGCCCTGTTGTAATTTCCTTTTCGATGCTTGCCAGTACACGGTCAAGCGGCGCAAGCGGCACGTCCTCCTGCTCCACAGTGCGGATACGGTTCATGCTGACATACACGCTGTAATCCGCGTTGCTCGATGTATACATCTTCAAATATACATTCGTCCGCCAATCCGATCCAAGGCTATAAGGCGCAAGACGGTTCGCGATACGGTTTGTTTCCGGCGTAGACCCATACGCCACGCGAAAGCTGTTATCCCCGAGAGTAGAGCAAAGCGCCCCGATCATCGGGATGCCATTCACCACTTGTTCTGCACGGATGGTGTAATAGCCCTTGCCCCCGTTATTCTCCCCGTCGATGGCTGTGCTTCCATGAATCGCAATGCGCTTGGGCGCAATCATGTAGCCCTTATTCGGATATGCTTCGTCAATCACGTGTTGAAAACACGCCATTGCTTCCGCCACGGTTTGAGTGCCGCCGCGTATGTACGAACTATTCATATCCAGTTCCCACGGATAGCGGTAATCGTTCGGCTTTGCGTCGTAATTCGACCATTTTTTCCCGAGCCATTCGCCTGTATTCATGCCAAATTCCTTGGCGCTTTCGTAATCCGTCGTCATGCCCATGCCAAGGGTTCCCCAACTCACATCAAACGGTTGGCTGTTCATGTCATATCGAAACCACGTCATGCCGTTTCGCTCAAATGCGTTTTTCAGCATCACGTCGGCGATTTCCGGCGTAAACGGCCGATCGTTTTCCACTGTGATGACAGGGCATTTCTCCACATCCGGTACGAGAATCGGGATATCCACGTTCAACTCGCCGTTCGGCGTGTCGTAGGTCTTTGTCCACCGTCCCCTCTCCACCGTCTGTCGATGCAGCTCAGCAATGGAAACCAAATCAGAATTCGCGCTTGCCATCGTCGGCACAAGCAAGAGCGCGCAAAACGCGGAAAATATCTTTTTCATTGTATATCCTCCCATGTGATGATTTTCGGGCAGTCCAGCAGTTTTTCTTTTAGTTTGGCGGGATTCATAAATTCTCCCGTCTGCGCGTTGACGATCATCGTTCGATACATCAGCCGCGCTATCGGGGCTGCCTCCGCATCCTCTTTGTATTCCTTTGTTTTTTCCTTTGGGTTATAATAATAATCACATTCTATTTGCCAAACCGGGAAAAGCACGTCTTCATCATTTTCCCCGATATAGCAGCAATAGCCGAACCTGATTGCGTATATGTTTCGGATATTTCCTTCCTCAATTTTATTTTGTATGGCTTCAAAAACCCGATTGATATCCGCAAGCGGAACATCATCATATTTCTTTTCAATTTCCATGAGAGGCGCTACTCGAACGTTCCATCCGCCGTCGTGATAAGCCGTATCGTTCCAACACGAGAAAAAATCTCCCCATCTAAAGGTCTTTGATCGCTTCCAGCTTTCAGGTTTCTTAAATCCTATCGTTTTCTCCGATACGCCAACCACAGGGTCTCCCGCGCCCATCAGAATGGGGATTCCCTCCATCTTCTGCCTCAGCGTGTAGGTATATCTGGGGCGGCTGTTTTCAATGATTTGCACCCAAGAAAAACCCAGTTCGAGATCAAAATCCGGGAAAAGAGTCTGAAGATTCTTGGTGATGCTCTCCATTCCTTTTTGTATGGTTTCATCGTCTTCAACATCGCTGGAACAGAGTGTCTTTCCGCTGGGGATTTCTTCGTTATTGTCAAACGCCCCTTTTGAATCGCTTGGATCGCATAGGATCGACACATCTGTGTTTCCTATTGTGAATATTTGAATATCATAATCAAACCCGTTGTCGCTATACATAAAACGTTTTGCGCCGTCTTCTTCCGTTGCGTCCGCGTATTGACCGCACACGCGCCCTATTTCACAGTCTTCATATTTGGGTTTTTCAACAACCACTATGGGGACACATTCGACCTCCGGGATGATGACGTCCGCGTCAATATAGATATTTCTCCCGTATTGATCTTTGCAGTCGAACACCACTTCTTTCGGGCTCTGCTCCCGAAGCGTTTCTATGTTCTGATAACTTTCTGCGCAACAAACAGCCGGAATCGTCGGCACAAGCATCATTGCGGCCATCGCCGCAAACAATCGTTTCATCCTCATACGCTCCTTCTTGACGGAAAGGCGCTGTCCTCCCGTTTGCGGGCGGACAGCTTACAAAATCGGGGCGACCCTTTCAGGCCGCCCCGGAAGGGTGGGTTACTTGAGCAGAACGATATCCTCGTTCTCGTGTGTCGGCGTTTCGCCCGCGGCGATCTTCGCCTTGTAGTCGATGCCCGATCCGTTCGGCACGAGCACCAGGCTGTTCATGCTCTCCGGCAGGTCGTAGCGAATCCAGACGAAGAACTTGCCGTCCTTGTTCACGCCGAACGCGCCGTCGCGGTTTTGCAGCTCCACGCCGTCGGCGACGAGCGTATAGCTGTTGATATACGCCAACTCCATCTCATGCTTGCCGTCCGCGCTGGCCTCGAACGCCTCCGCCCATTCCGGCGCATCGAACACGACCTCGCCGCTGATATCCACGTCGGAGACGCGAACCGTCGCCTGCGCGCTGTATGCGCTGGTCGTCACCGAGCCGGTGTAGGTTTCGGTCTGACCGTTCAGCTTGACCTTGAACGGCAGGCGGAAGAAGCCGCGGTTCTCCGGGGTCATCATGTATTCGTGGTAGACGTTCTTCTCGTCCTGCGCCCAGACGCTCATGCCGTACATCACGGTCAGCTCGATGTCGATTTCGTCCGTCGGCTCGAAGCCGTCCGGCATTTCGACCTCCTGGAAGCCCTGAATCGTGTAGGCGTTGACGCGCTCCTCGCCGCTATCCAGAATGGTCAGCGGCTTGCCGCCCATGTCCGCGCCGTCACCCACGCCCATGGATTCATATGCGATGTAGCCGACGGGGTGGCCGGAGAAATACGTCACGATCTCCCGCTGGATGGCGTCGTCCGATATGTAGATGCGGCTGGTGGCGTATTTGCCCGCCTCCACTCTCTCCCACGTGTCGTCAAAGCCGGTCGGCATCCCCTCGCCGGTGATGAAGCCGGTCTTGCAGTCGCTGGTCAGCGTGTAGGAATAATACAGCTTGTAGCCGTCGTAATACGCCTGATTGAGCGTCAGGTTGAAGCGGCGGTTGTACAGGCTCGCCATCAGCTCGTCGCGGATGGTCTTCGGCGCTTCGGTCGCGCTCTGCGAGGGCGCGGTCACGGCCTGCGTGTCGTTGTAGGTGGCGGATACGTCCTCCAGCTTTTCCAGCCGTCCGACGCTCTGCTCGTTGTCGTCGTTGTTCACGGATTGGCCGAAAACGCCGAGGTTCGCGGCCAGCGCCGCGCCGCCGACGATCAGCGTCATCACGATGGCGAAGACCAGCGCGGTCGAAATCTTTCTTTTCACAATCGGTTCTTCCTTTCTGATGGCCCGCAGCACCGCCTGACGGCGCTCGGGCGGAAACTCGCTCTGGGGAAGGCATGCCTTCAGCGCGTTTCTCAACTTCTGTTCATCCACCAAATTCACACCCCTCCCAAGGTCTTTTTCAGCATCTGCTGAGCCACGCTCAGCTTGTGATAAATCGAGCCTGTCGCCTGATGAAAAATCGCGGCGATCTCCTGCGCGGTCAAATCCTGATAGTAATACAGCAGGATGACCTCGCGGTATTTCTTCGGCAGCGCCTGCACGGCCGCGTACAGCTCCCGCGCCTCCTCCGTCGCGTCCTCCATGGGGATCGCCGTCATGTCGATGGGCTTTGCCCGTTCTCTCAGGCGAAACCAGCTTTTTCTCTTCTCATCCCTGCAAAGATTGACGGCGATGCGCGTCAGCCATGCCTTTTCGCTCTCGGGGCGCGCTCCGCGAAAGCTATCCATCTTTTTATACACCCGGATGAATGTCTCCTGTACAACGTCCTGCGCCAAATCCCTGTCGTCGAGCAGGATGGCGCATATGCCGACCAGCATCGAGCTGTATTCGTCCATCATTCGGCAGAGTTCCGTTTCGGAGGCTTTACCCGGTACCAAGGTATTGCCTGTCACCCTTTTTCATCCTCCTTTCACTTATCAAGACGTAAAAAATCGCGAAAATTCATATTCATTTGGCCGTTCTTTCCATAATTTTTCAAAACCGGCGTTTCGCGCGCGCACAAGGCGCGTTTGGCCGAAGAATCAAAAGTCTGTTCCTTAACCCTGTTATTTCGTCGCATCTGCGCCGTCATCCTTTTTGCGCCCGCATAAAAGAAACCAGCCACCCGCGAAGGATGGCTGGGGCGTTTCATCAAAGGCGCCGTTCGGAAATGGACACCATGTCGTTGTTTGCCAATGCCAGCGTCGGGACAATCATCAGCACGCAAAGTGCAAACAGTATTTTCTTCATTGTATTTTCCCCCACGTCATCGGTTCTGTATGATACAGCCCTTCATCTCGATCTATCCATCCCGCTTGGATATCGCATGTCTGTGCATCCACAAGAATCTGCTCATACCTGAAATTCTCTCTGAACGCATCGGTCACGATATTTTCCATAATCTGTTCACGCGGCGAATTGGCATAAATACAATCGCAGATCCACGCCGGATAAAGCGCGTAAATATCCGGTGAGGTATCATCCAGATAGCAGACATACCCCAATCTGAGCGCATAAATATCGCGAATATAACCTTCCTCGATCCGCTTTTCAAGTGCCCGCATCACGTCTTCAAGCGTTGCAAGCGGCACATCCTCCTGAATCCTCTTTTCTTCTCTCATCCATGTAGTATCCAAGATGAAGGACGTTTCATCCATGTACTCCAACGTGTTCGTCTCTATCCCTCTGATTCTCTGGCATTTAAGCGCTACTTCTTGCGTAACGTGAGTTTGATTCGTTGTCAGCATTTTGTGTCCAATTTCCAAGTAAATGGGGATTCCTTCGAGCTTCTGCCTGAAGCTGATATAATACGTCCCATTCGGGTAATCTTTTTTATAAGCACCCAAATCATTCTTTGTCCGTCCAACTCTTTTTCTTGCTTTGCCTCTCACTTCTACATAATCCACGTCGTAATCCGCATTTTCTTTCCCATAGTAGTTTTGAAGAAGCACTGCCAGCGCATCATTTGCTGTTGACATCGGCTGCTCATTTTCTTCCGCAAACAATGTTTCTGGATTCATTTCATCCGGATAATAATAGTCGCTGCTGTAGTCCCAGCTTCCCATGCGCATTGAATTAGGATCATTATGCGAAACCTGTAAAAATGCTAAATCAATTTCCTCCGGATTTGCGCAGAAAATCATCGCGGCGTCATCCACATTCGCGTTCAATTTGGAAAGAATATCAAAGTCATCATAGAAAATACCCGCGCCCGCATTCTCCTGATCTACAGATTTGTGCAATCCCTTTTCTTCCGCAACGTCTTTTCCCATTACCGCGCTTACCTGTAAAATCGGCATATTTTCCACCTCAGGCGCAATAATGGGTATGTCCACGCTCACTTTTCCGTTCGGTGTGTCATAAGTCTGCGTCCACCGTCCCATAGCTTCAACCTGCTGGCACAGTTCGGAAACGGATACCATGTCGCCGCTTGCCAATGCCAGCGTCGGCACAAGAAGCAGCGCCCCCATCATCCCCGCAAATCTTTTCATCCTCGTTCCTCCTTCTTGCCTTGTCCATCGCCCATCGGATTCCCTGTTTCACTTACCTAGACGTAAAAATTTGCGAAAATTCACACCCATTCGGCCGTTCTTTCCAAAATTTTTTAATTCTTTCGAATCGCCTCATCGTCACCCCAGCCCCGCCTCATTCTTTTAAGTTTCGCCCCTCCCCCGCGCGCCGCCGCCCATTCATGCGCCATGGTTACCCCAGAGTGCCTACTCCCATTTTTTCCCGCATTTATGCTATAATGGATTATCTTTTTTCGGGAGGACGCTCACCCATGAAAAAATGTCTCTTTCTGTGCCTGTCTCTTCTGCTCATCCCCGTCCTTGCGCTGTGCGAGCCCCGCGCGGTGCTCTTTACGGCGACGGATTTACACTATATCGCCCCGACGCTGACGGACAACGGCGCGCTCTTCACCGATTTGATCGAGCAGGGCGACGGCAAGGTGATGGCGTACAGCGACGCGCTGATCGAGGCGTTTGTCGCTCAGGTGATCGCCGAGAAGCCGGACGCGCTGATTCTCTCCGGCGACCTGACCTTCAACGGCGCGCGCGAGAGCCACGAGGCGCTTTCCCTTCGGCTTGCGCGCGTCCGCGACGCGGGTATTCCCGTGTTTGTCCTCCCCGGCAACCACGATTTGAACAGCAGCAGCGCCGCGCGCTTTGAGGGCGACGGCTACACGCGGGTGGACGGCGTGACCGCCGGGGAATTTGCCGCCCTTTATCATGCCTTCGGCTTTGACGACGCGCTCTCCCGCGACGCGGATTCGCTGAGCTACGTGGCGGCGCTCTCCGACGATCTGCGCCTGCTGATGCTCGACGTGAACACCTCCGCCGCGCCGAACGCCGTTTTGAAGGGCACGCTTTCGTGGGCGCGTCGTCAGCTCATGCAGGCGCAGGCGGACGGCTGCCGTGTCATCGCCGTCAGCCACCAAAACCTGATCGACCACAGCGGCCTGCTTTCCTCCGGCTTCACCATCCGCAACGCGGATGCGCTGCGCCGCCTGTATGCCGTTTCGCCCGTGCTGTGCAACCTCAGCGGCCATATCCACCTCCAGCACATGGGTCAGACCGATTCCGGCCTGTGGGATATCGCCACCTCGTCGCTGGCCGTTTCGCCGAATCAATACGGCGTGCTGACGCTGACGGAGGACGCGCTGACCTACCGCACCGCGCCCGTCCGCGTTTCCGACTGGGCGGCTGCGCAGGGGCTTTCCGACCCCAATCTGCTGGATTTTGCCGCCTATTCCGCGGATTTTTTCCGCGCCTGCTGTCTCCGTCAGGCGCTCGCCGCCATCGCCGGGGACGACGCGCCCGAGCAGTTGGCCGATTTCTTCGCCGCGGCCAACGCCGCGTATTTTTCCGGCCGCATGGATACCCTCGCGCGGGATTCCGCGCTTGAAAAGCGCTGGCAGGCGCAGAGCGGCTTTCTCCCCCTCTATCTGGCCGACATTCTGAGCCAGCCGCCCGTCAACCAATGCGAATTGACGCTTTCGCTTTGATACCGCGCGTCTTTTTCGCCTTTCCCGCGCCGCCGCATTGCTTTTCCCCGCCCGCTGTGTTACACTGATTTCTACATGAAAAAAGAATGGACGGTTTGACACGCATGCAAAAGCATTCTCATTCCCGCAGCACGTTCTCCGGCAAGATCGGGTTCGTGCTCTCCGCGGCCGGGGCCTCCGTGGGCCTTGGCAACATCTGGCGCTTCCCCTATCTGGCGGCCAAGTACGGCGGCGGCATCTTCCTGCTGATCTACATCCTGCTGGCGCTGACCTTCGGCTATACCATGATCGTCGCGGAAACCGCCATCGGCCGCATGACCGGCAAAAGCCCCGTCGGCGCGTTTCAGTCCTTCGGCAAATCGCGCTGGCTGTCGGCGGGCGGCTGGCTCAACGCCGTCATCCCGATTCTCATCGTGCCGTATTACTCGGTCATCGGCGGCTGGGTCATCAAGTATCTGGTGGAATATCTGCTCGGCAACGGCCACGCGCTGGCGGCCGACGGCTATTTCGGCGCGTTCATCTCCAACGGCCTGTCCGCCGAGCTGTGCTTCATCGTCTTCGCGCTGGCGACGCTGTTTGTCATCTACGCGGGCGTGCGCAACGGCATTGAGCGCGTCTCCCGGCTGATGATGCCGGTGCTCGTCGTGCTCTCCGTGCTGATCGCGGGGTATTCCGTCACGCGGCCGGGCGCGCTGGCGGGCGTCAAATATTTTCTTGTGCCGAATTTCGAAAACTTCTCGTGGATGACGGTCGTGACCGCCATGGGGCAGATGTTCTATTCGCTTTCCATCGCGATGGGCATTTTGATTACCTTCGGCTCGTATATGAAAAAAGACGTTTCCATCGAAGGCTCGACGGAAACGGTGGAGATTTTCGATACCGCGATTGCTGTGATGGCCGGTCTGATGATTATTCCCGCCATCTTCGCGTTCTCCGGCAGCGAATCGGCCACCCTGCAGGCCGGCCCCTCGCTGATGTTCATCACCATCCCGAAGGTGTTTGACAGCATGGGGCTGGGCACGGCGGTCGGCATCCTGTTCTTCGTGCTGGTGCTCTTCGCGGCCATGACCAGCTCCATCGCGCTGACGGAAAGCGCCGTCTCCACCTTTCAGGATGAGCTGGGCTGGAGCCGCAAAAAATCGACGGTGCTGATGGGCGCGGTGATGATTACGCTGGGCAGCCTCTCCTCGCTGGGCTACGGCCCGCTGGCCAACGTCACGCTTCTGGGCATGCAGTTTCTGGATTTCTTCGATTTCCTGACCAATTCCGTGATGATGCCGATTGCGGCGATTTCGATCTGCCTGCTGGTTTCCCGCGTCGCCGGGATCGCGGCCATCGAGCAGGAGGTCTGCCACGGCGAGGAGCGTTTCCGCCGCAAGCGCGTATTCACGCTGATGATCCGCTATCTCTGCCCGCTGTTCGCGGCGATCATCCTCATCAGCTCAGTCGCCAACGCCTTCGGCCTCATCAGCATGTAATACTAATTCTTGTTAAAATGGCTTAATCCGCGCACCATCTTTTTCGC
>OLRC01002463.1_pt1 | contig 10012 bp, 9 predicted proteins | sample 1672081 | NCBI WGS metagenome assembly OLRC01 (sample SAMEA3136643, study PRJEB25190) | human gut metagenome | biome: human gut; feature: human-associated habitat; material: faeces | place: Austria | collected 2013
CTACCACACCGATCAGTACTGCTACTGCCAGTGAGATCACTACCCATGTAGTTGCCACTCTTCTGGAAAGTGTAAGTTTCTCTTCATCTTCAATCGCCATGAAACGAAGAAGAATATGTGGCATTCCGAAATATCCAAGTCCCCATGCAAGCATGGAAATAATGTTAAGCAGTGGATATGCCTGTTCTGTTCCGGTTGTGGGATCATATGTAGTAAACATAGTCAGATATCCCGGCAGGGATCTTGCATGGTCTGCAACTGCCTCAATACCACCGGCAGTGCTGATCCCGAATACGAATACGATCACAAGTGCGATGGACATGATGATACTCTGGATAAAGTCCGTTGTGGAAGCAGCAAGAAATCCGCCAAGTGTTGTGTATGCCACAATTACGATAGCACTGATAATCATGGCGGTCAGATAATTTACCCCGAATAAGCTGGAAAAAAGTTTTCCGCATGCGGCAAATCCAGAGGCCGTATAAGGAATAAAAAAGATAACAATAAAAATAGCAGCAATGACCTGCAGCATCTTTTTTTCATCGCGATAGCGGTTGCTGAAGAACGATGGGATGGTAATGGAATTGTTGCAGGTGTGCGTATAGCGGCGGATACGTTTGGCAACGATCAGCCAGTTAATGTATGTACCAACAGCCAGTCCGATTGCTGTCCATCCGGCATCTGAAATTCCGGTGAGGTAAGCAACGCCCGGAAGTCCCATCAGAAGCCAGCTGCTCATGTCGGAAGCTTCGGCACTCATCGCGGTTACGAAAGGACCGAGTTTTCTGCCACCCAGATAGAAATCGTCAGTACTGTTGTTTTTCTTGGAACATCGGAAACCAATATAGATCATACCAATAAGGTATACGATAATGGCAATCATGATGCATATTTGTGCAGATGTCATAAATAAATCCTCCTCTTTTGTACGCTTTCACACGCTAATTGTTCATAGTATAGCACAGATGATAATTATACCGCAACCGGGAAATCCTGTTTGACACTATGGGCAATAAGATGATAAACTGTCTTTGTCTATACATGAGAAAAGTAATTCCGTTTGGCCTTCAACATGTGCTTGCCATGTTTGTAGCAAATCTGGCACCCGTACTGATCGTCTGCAGTGCAGCTCTGGTTCGGGGCATGGTATCATCTGCTGGTAGGTGCTCTGACACTTATCGTGTGTCTGGTGTCCAGATATGTGTTAAAGGGCGTTTATAAGAATCTGAATATTCTGGTAGGACTTATTTTCGGATATATTCTTTCTATTATATTTACGGTTGCAGGGATTGCACCTATGGTGGATTTCTCCGGAATTCAGGAGACCATTGATCAGGTAGGATTTTTCAGCATTCCAAAACTTGTGTTTTTTACCAGTCACAAGCCGGTATTTAATCTTGGAGCCTTTTTAACCATTGCGATTGTTTTTCTGGTTTCTGCAGCAGAGACAACTGGCGCGACAACTGCTGTGTGTACCGGAGCACTTGGACGTGACCTTAAAATGGAGGAACTTCAGGGCTCACTTGCCGTGGATGGATTTTCCAGTGCAATTTCCGGATGTTTTGGATGCCTGCCACTGACATCGTTCAGCCAGAATGTCGGACTGGTTACGCAGGAGTGTTTGTTGTTTCCCTTCTGCTGAGCCTTCTTTTGCCGAAGAAGAAACAGGCAAATTAAATACACGTTGTTAAGGTAACGTTAAGGTGCAGCGATTTTTAAGATAAGGATTTGGTGTTATGATGATATCATCAAAAAGGAAATGGAGGAATTTGATATGTGGAGTCGCGCACAATTAAAGGGAAGGGCGAAAGCAACATTTAAACGAAATTATTGGAAATGTATTCTGATCAGCCTGTTGCTGACACTGATTGCAGGGGGAAGCGGAGCTGCTTCGGGCAACATCAGCAGTGCAACCGGTTCCTTACATGGATCGGATAATCAGGCAGGCAGTTCCTATGATTATGACAGCAGTTATGACAGTGATGATGGTTCACTACGCGATTTTGAGGCTGGGCTTGAAGAAGGCTTTAAGGACGGACTGAAAGCAGGAAACAGGGGAATGATGGGCGGTATGGTCGCAGCAGCGATCGCCATCGGAATACTCATAGTTGTTTTTCTGGTGATTTTTGTCCTTATACTTCTGGTTGATGTATTTATCATAAATCCGTTGGAGGTTGGATGCAGGAGATTCTTTATCCGCAACTTAAACGAGCCGGCACAGATTGGGAACATTGGATATGGATTTGACAATAATTACAGGAATGTTGCAAAGACAATGTTTTTCCGTGATCTGTTTACGGTTTTATGGTCATTGCTTTTTATCATTCCGGGTATTGTAAAAGCATATGAATATATGATGATTCCGTACCTTCTGGCAGATAACCCGCAGATGACCAAAGAGCAGGCATTTGCGGAAAGCAAGCGTATGATGCAGGGACAGAAATGGAAAGCATTTGTTTTGGATCTGTCCTTTATCGGATGGTACATTTTATCCGGACTGACACTTGGAATTCTTGCAATCTTTTATGTGTCACCATATGTGAATGCAACACATGCCGCACTGTATGAGGCACTGTGCTATGCAAACCCGGCTGGTTCAAACGGATTTACACAGCAGGAGGATCCGGTGAATTCACCTTTCCGGCAGGAGAATGTATGAATTATACGATTTTAATTGCAGATGATGAGCCGGAGATACGGACGCTTCTCCGGCTGTATCTGGAAAATGAAAATTATCAGATTATTGAGGCAGAAAACGGGAAGCAGGCACTGGAACTGCTGAAGAAAGAACATGTGGATCTGTGTCTGCTGGATATTATGATGCCGGAGATGGACGGATACCATGTGTTGCAGGAATTACGTAAAACAAGCAATATTCCCGTTATGATACTTTCGGCAAAGGATGCGGATTCCGAGAAGATTCTGGGGTTAAATCTCGGGGCAGATGATTATCTGGCAAAACCGTTCAATCCTTTGGAGGCAGTAGCACGTGTCAATTCAAATATCCGTCGGTTTTATGCGCTGGGGACAGCGGAACTGTCATCCGGTATGCTGACCGTCCGGGATCTGGAACTGGATCCGGAAGGCTGCGTACTCAAAAAAAATGGAGAACCGATTGAACTGACTTCGGTAGAGTACCGGATCATGGAGTTATTTATGAAGCATCCGGGAAAAGTGTTTACAAAACAACAGATCTATGAACAGGGATGGGGTGACACTTATGTGGTTGCAGACAATAATATTATGGTCTGCATCAGCAAGCTGAGGGCAAAACTTGATGAAGACCCGGCAGCTTATATTCGAACCATCCGCGGATTGGGCTATCGGCTGGAGAAATAGCAATGCGTGATTTACAGGCATTTTTGATCAAACGGTTTATTTATATTCTTGTACTGGTGACAGTTGCACAGTCGCTGATCAGTTTTTTGATCAGCCAGGCGGTTATGCCTGTGGTGATGAAAGTTTTTTTCCCGGATTACCAGAGGCAGTCATCCGTTGGAAAGACGGATCTGTTTATTTTTATCATATGTGTTCTGTTATTGCTGATAGTAAATGCCGTCCGGATGCTTTTGCCATCACCGCTGCAGGGAATGATGCAGTGGACAGGGGAACGATTACAGGACTGGCTGGGCAATGCACTTCCGGCGACAAGGAGTTCCGTCGTCGTACAGGAGATGGAAGGATGGAAAGCCATCCTGCTGTTTGTGGTTCTTCTGCTGTTAATGGTGTGTATGCTGCTTCCTTATATTTTGGGTGCGATAACGTTCGCGCGGATTGTGATGGCGGAGTTTCATCAGATCCAGGAGGAGCGCGAACAGCAGCAGAGAGAGTTTGACCGCAAGCGGAATCTGATGCTTTCCGATATCGCACATGATCTTCGGACACCGGTCACGACCGTATCCGGTTACGCAAAAGCATTGGCGGATCATATGGTACAGGAACCGGAAAAACAGCAGGAATATCTGAACGCCATCCAGAATAAATCGGTTCGGATCGGAAATCTGATCAATTTGTTGTTTGAATATGTAAAACTGGATAGTGAAGGGTTTGCATTAAATGGAAAAACACTTGATTTGTGTGAACTTCTCAGAGAAAATGCGGCAATGCTGTATGCAGAGATGGAAGAAAACGGAATGACACTGACAGCAGATATTCCGGAGGAAACGATACCGGTCTGGGCGGATGAACTTCAGTTATCCCGTGTAGTGACAAACCTTCTGACAAATGCCATGCAGCACAATCCAAAGGGAACAAGAATCGGACTGTTTGCTTATAGGGAGCTGGAGCGGATTTATGTATTGGTGGCAGACAGCGGAATTCTAATTCCAGAGGAACAGGCGCAGCATTTGTTTGATCCTTTTACGCGTGGGGACAAAGCGCGGGTAAGCGATGGGAGAAACGGACTTGGACTTTCCATCGTGTCAAAAATCGTGCAGATGCACGGATGGGACTTAAAACTGGTGCAACAGCCACAGATTCAGCATTATGCAAAAGCAGCCGGATTTGCAAAAGCATTTGTGATCCGGATGGAAAATGCCGGTATGTATTCTGTGCATCCGCTAAAATAAAAAAGTGGAAGAAAAGAGGGAGAGTCTATGATAATTATAAGAGCGATGGATCCGTATGAATTGCTTTGGATGGTACTTTTGATTGTGTTTGTTCTGGGAGAACTTGCAACAATCGGACTAACGTGCATCTGGTTTGCCGCAGGTGCACTTGCGGCACTGGTTATGGCAATGGCAGGGGTAAATCCGGTGGTGCAGTTTCTGGTATTTTTCGTGGTATCCATTCTTTTGCTTGCTGCGACAAGACCGTGGGCGCGTAAATATGTAAATGCTAAAATGCAAAGAACAAACGCGGATAGCCTGATTGGGGAAAATATACGGATTTCCGAGCGCGTCAGTAATATGGATCAGACCGGGATGGCAGTTGTTCATGGACAGGAGTGGACGGTGCGTACCCGTAATGATAATGAGATCATTGAACCGGGAGAAGAAGCAAAAATTCTGGCAATCAGTGGTGTCAAACTTATAGTAGAAAAGGTATAGGTAAAGGAGGAAAAAGTTATGCCTGTTGTAATTCTCATTGTAGTGATCATTGCATTGGTCGTTATTGTGAACTGTGTGAAAATTGTTCCACAGGCGCATGCGGTAGTTGTGGAGAGACTTGGAGGGTATCTTACCACATGGTCAGTAGGGCTGCATTTTAAGGTGCCGTTTATTGACCGTATTGCAAAAAGGGTTTTGTTGAAGGAACAGGTGGTCGATTTCCCACCACAGCCGGTAATCACAAAAGATAACGTAACAATGCAGATTGATACGGTTGTATATTTTCAGATCACGGATCCAAAGCTGTATGCATACGGTGTGGAAAATCCAATCATGGCAATTGAAAATCTGACTGCTACGACGCTTCGTAATATCATTGGTGATCTGGAACTGGATGAGACACTGACATCGCGTGAGACCATCAACACAAAGATGCGTGCAACGCTGGATGTGGCAACAGATCCGTGGGGAATCAAAGTAAATCGTGTGGAGTTAAAGAACATTATTCCGCCAAAGGCAATTCAGGATGCCATGGAGAAACAGATGAAGGCAGAGCGCGAGCGGCGTGAAGCCATTCTGCGTGCAGAAGGTGAGAAAAAATCTACAATTCTGGTTGCAGAAGGAAATAAGGAGTCTGCAATTCTCGATGCAGAGGCTGAAAAACAGGCTGCAATCCTGCGTGCCGAGGCACAGAAGGAAGCAACCATCAAAGAGGCAGAAGGTCAGGCAGAGGCTACATTAAAGATCCAGCAGGCCAATGCAGATGGTCTGCGTATGCTCAAAGAAGCTGCTCCGGATAATGCGGTACTTCAGATTAAGAGTCTGGAGGCATTTGCCAAGGCAGCAGACGGTCAGGCAACCAAGATTATTATCCCATCGGATATTCAGGGGATTGCAGGACTGAGCAAATCCATTGTGGAAATTGCAAAAGAAAACGGATAACACAGATACATCTGTGATGCATTGGACGAAACTGCTCCATGAAAATGGGGCAGTTTTTGTTATCTCAGTAAGGTCTTTATTTTGCACAGGGAAAATGTTATACTATAGATTATTGATGTGGGGGTATATTCCACAGTTGGGCGATGATGTGGAAAGAACAGGAGCGTAAATGAAATCAAAGGTTCGGTTTAAGGGAAAACTGAGATCGTATCTCTGCTGGCCATTGTGGCTGACGATCCCGATGACACTCGCAGATGTGGGGCTTTATTTTTACGATGTGACGGCAGGCTTTTTGCTGACGGTATTTATTGCTATCTATTTTGTACTGGAACTGGGATTATATTATAATACCAGACCGCGGCTTGCAAATGAGATTATCAATTTTGCCACACAGTATGCAACGGTACAGAAAAAACTTTTGAATGAGTTTGAAATTCCATATGCGCTGTTGGACTATACAGGAAAAATTCTTTGGGTGAATGAACGCTTTTCCGAGCTGACGGGAGTGGGGAGAAACTATCATAAATCAATTACAACCCTTTTTTCCAATATTACCCGTGAGTTTCTTCAGAAACACGAAGATGCACAGAATATTACGATTGAAAAAAAGGAGCGCATTTTCCGGATTTCCCTGAATCGTATTTATTTTGACGATATCATGGAGGAGAGCAAGGAAATTGACGTGAAGGATTCCGATGAATTCCTGACGGCACTGTATCTGTTTGATGAGACCGAACTGCAGCATTGCAAGCAGGAAAATCTGGATCAGAAGCAGGTATCGGCACTTGTTTATATTGATAACTATGACGAAGCACTTGACAGTATCGAGGATGTGAAGCGTTCGCTTCTGATTGCGCTTGTCGATCGAAAAGTGAACCAGTATTTCTCATAGATGGACGCGCTTGTCCGCAAAATCGAAAAAGACAAGTATTTTGTGGTATTTAAGTATAAATATTTACAGAAACTTATGGATGACCGGTTCAGTGTACTTGAAGATGTCAAGACGGTCAAAGTTGGCAATGAGATGGCGGTTACGCTGAGTATCGGTGTCGGTATCAAGGGGACTTCTTATAACGAGAACTATGAGCAGGCACGTGCGGCAATTGATCTGGCACTCGGACGGGGCGGCGATCAGGTCGTTGTCAAAAATGGTGAGGACATTGCATATTTTGGAGGCAAGGCAAAACAGGTGGAGCGCAACACCCGTGTAAAAGCGAGGGTTAAGGCACATGCGCTGCATGAAATTATTGAGAGCCGTGAGAACGTGATTATCATGGGGCACAGCCTGACAGATGTCGATTCCCTTGGTGCAGGGATTGGAATTTTCTGTGCAGCCCGTGTGCTTGGAAAAAAGGCACAGATCGTGATCAATGAGCCAACAACTTCCATCCGGCCGCTTATGGAATGTTTTACTCCGGAAAAAGGCTATCCGGAAGACATGTTTATCAATAGTGAGATTGCGATTGAAGAGGTAAGCCGCAATTCCCTTGTTATGGTGGTGGACACGAACCGTCCAAGTTATACGGAATGCCCGGAACTGCTTACGCGTACCGATACAATTGTTGTATTTGACCATCACCGTCAGGGCAGTGAAGTGATTGAAAATCCGCTGCTGTCCTATATTGAGCCATATGCGTCTTCTGCCTGTGAGATGGTAGCAGAAGTTTTACAGTACTTCCAGGAAGGATTTAAGCTCTCTCCGGCAGAGGCAGACTGCATTTATGCAGGTATTTTGATTGATACCAATAACTTTATGACCAAAACAGGTGTCCGTACATTTGAGGCGGCAGCATATCTCAGACGCTCCGGGGCAGAAGTGACCCGTGTGCGTAAAATGCTGCGAAATGATATGGCATGCTATAAAGCCCGTGCGGAGGCAGTGCGTCATGCGGAAGTATACCGCGGTGCATTTGCAATTTCTGTCTGTCCGAGTGAGGACGTGGAAAGTCCAACGATTGTCGGCGCGCAGGCAGCAAATGAGCTGCTCAATATTATAGGAATCAAGGCATCTTTTGTGCTGACAGAGTACGCAGGAAAAATATACATCAGCTCACGTTCTATTGATGAAATTAATGTACAGTTAATCATGGAACGAATGGGTGGCGGCGGTCATTTGAATGTGGCTGGTGCACAGTTGACGGGATGTACGATTTCCGAGGCAAAACATGCCATTATGCGGACCATTGATGAAATGCTTGAAGAAGGAGATATACAGGAATGAAAGTAATTTTATTACAGGATGTGAAAGCTCTTGGGAAAAAGGGCGAAATCGTAAATGTGAGTGACGGTTATGCACGCAATGCAATTCTGCCGAAGAAACTTGGAGTAGAGGCAACGACAAAGAATCTGAATGACCTCAAATTGCAGAATCAGCATGCAGACAAAGTGGCAGCTGAAAATTTAGAGCACGCAAAGGAACTGGCGGAGGAGATCGGAACAAAGAAAGTTGTTGTAAAGATCAAATCCGGTGAGGGCGGACGTATTTTCGGGTCTGTTTCCACCAAGGAAATTGCACAGGCTGCAAAAGAGCAGGCAGGGCTGGATCTGGATAAAAAGAAGATGCAGCTGGGCGAATCCATCAAGGCTCTTGGAACTTATGAGATTCCGGTGAAGCTTCATCCAAAGGTAACCGCAACACTGCGTGTTCAGGTTGTTGAGGAATAGGAGGAAGTTCGCTTGGAAGAAACGCTGATCAAGCGGGTGATGCCGAACAGTCTGGAAGCCGAGCAGTCGGTCATTGGTTCCATGATCATGGATCAGGATGCCATTGTAACAGCCATGGAGATCCTTCTGCAGGAAGATTTTTATCACAAGCAGTATGGAATTCTCTTTGATGCGATGATCGAATTGTACAGCAGCGGACAGCCGGTGGATCTGGTTACACTGCAGAATAAACTCAAGGAAAAGGATGTACCACAGGAAGTCTCCAGTCTGGAATTCGTTGGAGAATTGGTGCGTGCGGTTCCGACATCCGCGAATGTCAAATATTATTGTAATATTGTAAAAGAAAATTCCATGAAGCGGAAACTCATCCGGGTCACGGAAGAGATAGAGAATGAGTGCTATGCGGGCAAAGAATCGCTCGAAAGTGTTCTTGACAAGACGGAGCATGATATTTTTGCATTGTTGTCAAGCCGTACTGGCGGGGACTATGTGCCGATCCGTCAGGTTGTCATGAATGCGTTGGAAAAAATTGAAAAGGCATCGCAGCAGGATGGAAATGTGACAGGAATCCCGACCGGATTTATCGATCTGGATTACCGGACTGCGGGATTGCAACCATCGGATCTTGTTTTGATTGCAGCCCGTCCGTCTATGGGAAAGACAGCGTTTGTTTTGAACATTGCACAGTATGTGGCTTTTCATGAAAATATGTGTACAGCGATCTTCTCACTGGAAATGTCGAAAGAACAGCTGGTAAACCGACTGTTCTCCCTGGAATCTAAGGTGGATTCCCAGTCTCTGCGAACCGGAAGCCTTTCCGATGAGGACTGGGGCAAGCTGATTGAAGGTGCAGGAGTCATAGGCCGGTCCAACCTGATTATTGACGACACGCCAGGTATTTCCATCGGGGAACTCCGTTCCAAATGTCGGAAATACAAACTGGAGCACAACCTGGGAATCATTATCATCGACTATTTACAGCTGATGACGGGAAGCAAAAAGACGGATTCCAGGCAGCAGGAGATTTCCGACATTTCCAGATCCTTAAAAGAAGTAGCCAGAGAGCTGAATGTGCCGGTGGTGGCCCTGTCCCAGCTAAGCCGTGCTGTGGAGCAGCGCCCGGATCACCGCCCCATGCTTTCCGACCTTCGAGAATCCGGAGCCATCGAGCAGGATGCCGACGTGGTCATGTTCATCTACCGTGACGACTATTACAACCACGATACCGACAAAAAAGGCATTGCTGAAATCATCATTGCCAAACAGCGAAACGGCCCCATCGGAACCGTAGAGCTCGTATGGCTCCCCGACTACACCAAATTCGCAAACATGAAAAAGTGACGAGCCATGCACAAAAA